>WNGD01001228.1_pt1 | contig 31603 bp, 38 predicted proteins | sample 5400671 | NCBI WGS metagenome assembly WNGD01 (sample SAMN13153369, study PRJNA577476) | soil metagenome | isolation source: 40 cm soil or saprolite under grassland replicate 2 | place: USA:California | collected 2016-06-15
GCTCAACTCGCCGTGGGGCGCGTTCGGCCAGAACGTGCTCAGGGCCTCGACGACGGCACTCGCAGGGAGCGACGCCGTCTACACGAAGTTCGAGGCTGCGATCGCCGACCTGGCGCGACGGCGGAACGCGGTCGCAGCCGGGATCAAGGCAATGCTGCACGCGGCGACGTTCAGGAGCAGGCCGATCGACGAGCGAGCCGCGAGCCGACTCCTGGCCCGGGCCCAGCGGATCATGCGGGAGATGCGCGACCTCGCACGAGGTTGACAGTCGCTCCGAGCCGCTCGACCTCGGCGGGCTCGAGCTCGCGCCACGCTCCGGGCTCGAGCCCGTCGAGCGTCAGCCCCGCGTAACGGCTCCGTTCCAGCCCGACGACCGGGTGCCCGACCGCGGCGAGCATCCGCTTCACCTGGTGCTTGCGGCCCTCGTGGAGGATCAGCTCGACGCGGCGCGGCCCGAGCCGGCGGGCCTGCGCCGGTGCGGTGCGCCCTTCCTCGAGCTCGACGCCCTCCCGGAGGCGGCGCAGCGCGTCGTCGGACGGCTCGCCCTCGACCTCGGCCTCGTAGACCTTCTCGACGCCGTAGCGCGGATGTGCGAGCCGGTGCGCGAGCTCGCCGTCGTTCGTGAGCAGGAGCGCGCCGGTCGTGTCCGCGTCGAGCCGGCCGACGGGGACGACCCGCGACTCGTGGCGGACGAGGTCGACGACGGTCGGGCGCCGCCGGGGGTCGCGGGCCGTCGTGACGACGCCCGCCGGCTTGTGCAGGAGCACGTAGGCGAGGCGCTGCCGCTCGAGCGGCCGTCCGTCGAGCTCGACGCGGTCGCCCGCGGTGACGAACGTGTTCAGCTGCCCCGGCTCGCCGTTGACGGTGACGCGGCCGGCCTTGATCAGCTCGTCGGCGGCCCGGCGCGAGGCGACCCCGGTTCGGGCGAGATACGCATTGAGGCGCACGCGTGAAAGTATTCGCGTTGCGTGCCGCACTACATCACCCTGATGCGCTGGACGTCGCAGGGCGTCGCCGGGCTGCCCGCGTGGCGCGAGCGCGTCGAGGACGGCGAGCGGACGATCGAGGCGGCGGGCGGGAAGCTGATCGGCGTCTACGTCACGCTCGGGCGCTACGACGTGGTCGAGATCTTCGAGGCCCCCGACGACGACACGGCCGCCGAGATCCTGCTCCGCCTGCAGCGGTTCGGCGCGGAGCACACCGAAACGCTGCGCGCCTTCACGCGCGAGGAGGCCGAGGCGATCATCCGGAGACTCTGATTTCCCAGGGCCGCGACGAGCGCTCCCGCTACTTCGTCACGTCGTCGATGCCCGAGCTGCTACGGGAGCGGGCCCGCGCCGACCCGCCACGCGTGCTCGCCGACCTCGGCGCCGGCGAGGGGGCGATCCTCTACGCCCTGGATCGCGCGGGCCTCGTCGGCGAGACGATCTACGCCGTCGACCTTTCGCGCGAGTCGCTCGCCGCGGCCGAGCGGCTCTCGCCGAAGGTGACTCCCGTGCTGAGCAACGTCGCCCGTGTCAAGGAGATCGGCGACGGCGCGATCGACGCGGTCACCTCGTCGCAGGTGATCGAGCACCTTCCTGACGAGCACGCGTTCGTCGCGGAGATCGCCCGGATTCTCCGGCCCGGCGGCTGGTTCTACGTCGCGAGCGTCGTGCGCGGGCGACGCGCCTGGTGGTTCCGCCGCGGGGAGCTCGGCTGGCAGATCGACCCGACGCACGTGCGCGAGTACCCGTCCGAGCAAGCGTTCGCGGCCGCGCTCGAGCATCCCGACCTCGAGGTGGAGCGAGTGCAGTCGCGGCCGCTTCGCTTCCCGCTCGCCGACCCGGCGCTGCGGCTCGCGGCAGCCGCCGGATTCGTGCGGGCGGCCGGCTTGACGACGATCTACGAGCGCAGCCGGCCGCTCGCGCGCGCGCGCGAGACCCTCCAGCTCCGGGTGCCCGGCTACCGCTGGGTCGAGGCGGTCGGCCACCGCCGCGGCTGAGGCCTCAAGCGAGCTCGAGCGGCTCGGCGTGGAGGCGCTCGATCCACTCGGCAAAGAGCGGGTCGACGACCGCGTAGCGCCCGTCCCTCGTCGTGATCTCCGCGGCGGCCGCGAGGCGTTGCAGCGCCTTGTAGCCGGTCGCCTTCTCGAGCTCGAGGCGAGTCAGCACCCGTCCGCTCAGGGGCGAGCCCTCGCCGGCCAGTACCGCGCGGAGCGCCTTCTGCTCCGTCGTGCCGAAGCTCCGCCAGTGGGCGTCGAACTCCGGGTTCAGCTCGTCGAGCGCCGTCTCGTGCGCCACGCGCCAGTGCTGAAGCGTCGCGGTCCCGCCGTCCTCGACTTCCTCCCAGAGGCGATGTGCGAGCAGGATCGCCCGCTGCGGATGGCCCTTCGCGGCGGCGAGGAGCGGGTTGAGCGCGTCGCCGACGCTGCGATTCGTGCCCCGGAAGCGATCGATCACGTACGTCGCGATGTCCTCGTCGGCGAGCAGCTCCAGCCGCATCGGCACGGCCGAGCCGTAGAGCGGCCGTTCCTTGTCGTCGAAGAGCTGCTCCATCATCCCCGGCTCGGAGCCCGAGAAGACGTAGGACGCGACGTCGCCCTGATACTGGATGTGGCTCCGCAGGATCGCGTCCATCTCGTTCACCTTGGCGACATCCTGGAACTCGTCGAAGACGATGAGGGCCCGGAAGCCGCCACCGTCTTCCAGGCGCAGGGGGAGGTCGAGCAGCGCATGGAGCGCGGGCAGCGGGTCGACTCTGCGGTCGAGCTGCAGCTTCGCGCTGACGCCGAACGCTCCGAGCGAGAGCCCGAGCCCGGTGCTCTGCAGGAACTCCTCGATCCGAGCCTTGAGCTTCCCCTGCAGCTGGCGGGCGTACGCCCGCTCGATGCGCACGGTCACGTCGGCGACCGAGAGGACGCCGTAGAGGTCGATCATGATCGGGATCAGGCCCTCGCTCCGCGCGCCGTCGCGCAGCACGCGTCCCAGGAGGCTCGTCTTCCCGTACTTCCGAGGCGCGAAGAGCCGGACGTAGTGGCCGCCGACGGCCCACTGGAGGAGCTTCCGGGTCTCCTCGTCGCGATCGATCACCTCGTCGGGGGCGATCGGCCTGGAGTAGACGAAAGGATTGATGTCGGTGATCACGGCCTGGTCTCCCCGGAGTCTACCGATCGGTATCCTGTGGGTAAACCGATCGGTCTCGCCATGAGACACCGAAGTTTATCCAAGGGAAACCAAATGGTCTCCCATCAGGAAACTCAGCGGTGGGTCAGGCGAGGCCGGCTTCGTGCAGAGGCCGGCGGCCCCATGCGAAGCTGCCGCGGTACCAGCCGTCGAACGGCGCGATCGTCACGCCCTGGCCGGACGAGTGGATGAACCAGCCGTTGCCCAGGTAGATCCCGGTGTGGCCCACCGCCGAGGGCTTCGAGCTCGGGCCGTGGCCGAAGAAGAGGACGTCGGCGGCGATCAGCTTGTCGGCCGCCACGCGCTTGGCGCGCGGAACCTCGCCCGACATCTGGAAGGTCGTCCGTCCACGCAGCACGCCGGCGAGGGCGGGCCCGGCCGGATAGCGCTCCAGCTTGTACACGGCCAGACGAATCCGGAGCAGTCGAAGCCGCCCGGTGCGACGCGGCCGAACGGGGCCTCGCGGTACTCGGACGTCCCGCCCCACACGTAGGGGTAGCCGACGAAGTGAACGGCACGCGCGAGGACGCGCTGCTGCCACGGCGTGAGCTCGGGTAGTGTGAACGAGAGCGCGAGGCGGCGCACCCAGTCGACGCCGCCCTCGTCGAGGCGGAGCATCCGGGCGAGCGAGTAGGCGGCCTCGGCGCGCGTGGCCGGCTGCGTCGGCAGCAGCTCGAGGTCGTCCTGGCCCGCGGGATGGTTGAAGCGCAGCTCGAGCAGCCGCGTGACCACCTCGCTGCCGACACCTGCGGGCGGCTGGAGACCGGCCTTGACGAGCGTGCCGCGGACGGCCTGGGCGGCGTCGTCGAGGCCGAGGTAGGCGACGAGATCGATCTGGAGCTGCCGCATGGTGACGGGAGCGGAGTTCGCCGCGAGCGAGCGCAGGAACGCGGGCGGCGCCCGCGCCGGCTCGGGCGCAGGGGGCGGATCGGTGGACGGATCGGCCGGCTGCGGCTCGGCCGAGGGATCGAGCTGCGGCGGCGCGAGGTGCTGCTCGGTCCAGAGCGCCTGCAACGCGGCCGCGAGCGCAGAGCCCGTCAGCGGCTCCTGTGGGCGGAAGTCGGCGACGCTCTTCGCCAGGAGCCCGTGGCCGACGACGACGCCGATCTGCGGCGCCGCCCAGGAGCGCGGCGCAGCCGCCGACGCCCGGCCGCAGAGCGCCAGCGCGAGCGCAGCGAGAATCACGATCCTCAGTCCCCTCATGCCCGGCCTGTATCGGCACGAGGGGGCGCGTTCTCGAGCGATCTCGGTCGAGCCCTGCTACTCTGAACCTACCAATCGAGAGCGAGTCCGGTTCGCGCCTTGCGCCTTCCTTACACGTTCGTGAGAGCAGTAAGGGAGGTGTTTTTATGGCCAGCGGAATCGTCAAGTGGTTCAACGATGCGAAGGGGTACGGGTTCATCACCCCTGACGAGGGATCGAAGGATCTCTTCGTCCACCACAGCAACATCGCCGGCGAGGGCTTCAAGTCGCTCGCCGAGGGTGCGCGCGTGCAGTTCGAGCAGCGCGAAGGTTCGAAGGGTCCGGAAGCGACGAACGTCGCGCCGGTCGCCTAGTTCACGTGGTCGAGCCCGTGGTCGCCGCCGGCGGCTGCGGGCTCGCCGCTCCTCAGCTCTCTCCATGAAAGGAGGACGTCATCGCAGACAAGGAGGAGAAGATCGAGATGGAGGGCGAGATCATCGAGTCCCTGCGGAACCGAATGTTCAAGATCCGCCTCGACAACGGGCACGTGATGATCGGCTACACGGCCGGGAAGATGAAGCGGTACCGCATCAGGATGCTCCTGGGCGACCGCGTCCGGATCGAGCTCTCGCCGTACGACCTCGACCGCGGCCGAATCGTCTACCGGCTGCGATAGTCATCTAGCCTGCGGTAATCCTCAGGCCGGTCGCCGCTCGGCCACCTCGTGCAGGCGGGCGCGGATCTCGTCCGCGTCGCCGCCGAGGTCGTCGAGGCGCGGCAGCTGCGAGAGGCTCTCGAGCCCGAAGATCCGCTCGAAGAGCGGCGTCGTCTTGTACCGCACGGCCCCGCCGGCGCCGTCGTCGCGGCCAGCCTCCGCGATCAGGCCGCGCTCGACGAGCCCGGCCACGGCCGAGTCGGCCGCCACGCCGCGGATGCGGGCGATGTCCGGACGCGTGCAAGGGCCGAGGTACGCCACGATCGCAAGCGTCTCGAGCGCCGCCTGGGAGAGGCCCCGCTGCACCGGCTTCTCGAACAGGCGCGAGCACGCCTCGGCCGCCTCCCGTGCGGCGCGGAGCGCCCAGCCGCCGGCGACCTGCTCGAGGACGATCCCGCTCCTGCCCTCGCGATAGCGCTCCGAGAGGAGGCCGAGCGCGGTCTCGACCCGCTCCGGGTCGTCCGCGGCAGCCTCCGCGAGCTCCGCCAGGCTCAGGGGCGCCGAGGCGACCACGAGCAGCGCCTCGACCGTTCGCGCGAGCTGGTCGACCGGATTCGTCGAGATCAGGCGGAGCGGACGGTCCATTGCGCATCCCTTTCGACGTCGGTGCGGGAAATCCTGATCGGCGCGAACGGCGCCGCCTGCTCGATCACGATCTCGCCCGAGCGGCGCAGGTCGAGGAGGGCGAGGAACGCGACCGCCTGCTCGATCCGGGAGAGGCCCTCGAGCTCCCGGTCGAAGTCGATCCGGCGGCGGCGCCGGAGCAGCGCGCGGAAGCGCTCGACGAACTGCGACACAGGCGGAAAGTGGAGCGCCATGTGGGCGAGCGAGGGCGCGGGCGGCTTGGCCGCGAGCAGCCGCAGCACCTCGCCGAGCTGCGCAGCGTTCTGTTGGGCCAACGGGCGGGGACGATCCCAGACTCCGTAGGAGGGCGCCGGACCGAGCCGGAAGTAGCGGTCGCCCTCGACCTCGAGCCGCTCGGCGAGCCAGGCAGCCGCCTCCTTCATCCGCCGGTAGTCGGCAAGGCGGCGCGCAAGCTCCTCGGCCGCCTCCTCCGGCTCGAGCTCGGCGAGCTCGGCCTCCTCCTCGGGGAAGAGCCCGCGCGCCTTCAACTCGAGCAGCGCGGCGACGAGGACGAGAAACTCGCCACAGGCCTCGAGGTCGAGCGCGTCCCTCTGGGCGAGCCGCTCGATGAACGCGACGACGATCGCGGCGACGTCGACCTCCGCCAGGTCGAGCTCGTCCTTGAGGACGAGCGTCAGCAGCAGGTCGAAGGGGCCCTCGAAGGCGTCGAGGTCCAGCTCGAGCTCGCGCACGATCATGCGCGCCTCACGCTACCGGCCCGGGCGGACGCGGCCCTTGGGAATCGCCATGGCCGGCCCGGTCGGGATCGGGCGCGGCCGGCTCCGACGCTCGTCGGAGGGCTTCCGCAGGAACTGCCACCAGACGAAGAACGCGGTCGAGAGGACGAACATGACGAGCGAGACGTAGAAGTTAAGCCGCAGGCCCGCGATGTGGCTCGACGGGTCGATCCGGAGGGTCTCCTCGAAGGTGCGGAAGGCCGTGTAGATCGACACGTAGAGCGCGAAGAGCGCCGGCCGCCGCAGCCTGAAGCGGCTGTCGATCCAGAGCAGGACGGCGACGCCGAGCAGGTCCCAGATGAACTCGTAGAGGAATGTCGGGTGGTAGGTCGCCTGGTCGAGATGATCGGCCGGACGGTGCGCCGGGTCGATCTTGAGGGCCCACGGCAGGTCGGTCGGCTTGCCGTACAGCTCCTGGTTGAACCAGTTGCCCCAGCGGCCGATGCCCTGGGCGAGCAGAAGCCCGGGCGCGACCGCGTCCATCATCAGCCGGACGCTGTTGCCGGAGCGGCGCACGACGACGGCACCGGCGACGACGCCCAGGAAGATCCCGCCCCAGACCCCGAGACCGCCCTCCCAGACTGCGAACGGGCCCCACCACGCGTCCGGTACCTCGCTCCAGCTCGTGATGTCGTGATAGAGCCGCGCGCCGACGATCCCGAAGGCGACGCCCCAGACCGCAACGCGGAAGATCAGATCCCAGTCGCCGCCCCAGCGCACCCAGCGGATCCCGGTCAGCCAGACGCACGCGACGATCCCGAGCAAGAGCATCAGGCCGTACATGTGGATCGTCAGCGGCCCGACGTCGATGACGCCGCTGTGCGGCGACGGGATGAAGGCGATTGGGGCGGGCACGGGCAGACGCATTCTGCCCGCGCCCGCCCTGTGAGGCTGGTCGAGCCGCTAGAGGAGGATCTCGACCGCGAGGTCGGGCGCGCAGCCGCGCTCGACCAGCTCGACCGCGAGGTGCAGGTCGACGTCCGGCCGGAGCGCGAGTTGATAGGCCGCATCCGGCGCGTAACCGGCGCGCTCGAGCTCCCCGGCCCGCCAGCGCTCGACGCGCTCGGTCTCGGTCTCCTCGATCAGATGAATCTCAGTCGCAGGCATGGTCTCAGTGTTATTCGGCCGAACGGGGCGACCGGATCTCCCCTTACGGGGTGATCTGTCGTGCGAGTTGCAACGCATGTTCCTTCGTCAGCTTCCGGCCCTCGAGCCGCAGCGTCACGTTGCCGTGCTGCCAGATGAGGACGTTGCCGGCGAGGCGCGGCGGGGCGTTCGGACCGATGACGACGTGCCTGCGGCCGGCAATCCAGAGCCCCGGGTCGCGCTCCGAGACCTGCACCCACTCGACCTTCGTTTCGCCGCTCGCGAACTTCTTCAGGATCCCCGCGCCCGCGCCGAAGTTGAACTCCGACAGCAGCACGGGCTCGGGCGCCGCCAGCACGACCGAGGCGCTGCCCTGGCCTTCGTAGAGGCGCGGGTGCCCGTGAGTCGGCGGCAGCAGCATTGCGAAGCCCAGATCGCGCTCGATCTCGGCCGCCGTGGCCGGCCGGCCGAGGGTCGCGGCGAGCGGCTGCTCCCGGGCGGGCGGGAGGCGCTCGACCCGCTCGACGGTGACCCCGCCGAGGTGGAAGAAGCGCAGGATGGCGCTGCGCGCCTGCGGGACGGCGAACGCGATCCCGAGTGCGATCACGAGCAGCGCGAGCGCGACGGCGAGGAGCGGCAGTGGCCGGCGGCGGGCGCGCGGCTCGAGCCGCAGGCGAAGCTCGGGCGTCGGCGGCCAGTCGATCTCCGCCGCGAGCGCGGCGAGCGAGCGCTCAAGCTCCGTCATAGCTCTCCCTCAGGCGCTCGAGCGCACGCGCCGTGCGCGACTTGACGGTGCCGCGGCGGACGTCCAGGGCAGCGGCCGTCTCGTCCTCCGACAGCCCGAGCAGGTAGCGGCAGGCGAGCACGAGCCGCCCGTCCTCCGACAGCGTCTCCAGCGCCGCGAGCAGCCGCTCCCGCTCGTCCCGGGAGAGGACTGCAGCCTCGGGGGACGGGGCCGCGCCCCCCGAGGACATCTCGCGCTCCGCACGCAGGACGAGCTGCGCCCGGCGGCCGGCGGAGCGTCTGCGGTTGCGCGCCTCGTTCGCGACGATGCGCAGCAGCCAGGGCCGAAGCGGCGCCTCCGTCCGGAAGCGGCCGAGCGCACGCCAGGCCTTGATGAACCCGTCCTGGGCGGAATCCTCGGCGTCGGCGGCGCTGCCGGTGATGAGGTAGGCGACTCGGAATGCGATCTCCTGGTAGGCACGGACGATCTCCTCGTAGGCGCGCTCGTCCCCGCGCTGCGCACGCAGCACAAGCTCACGCTCCTCGAGTGGACGGCCCTCCACTGCCCGAAGTACACCGCGGACGATCTCGGAGTTCCAGGGAAGATGGCCGCAGCCACGGCCGTCATGTCGCTATGAGCCGTGTTCGAAGGTGCGCCGTCCTCCTGGTCGCCACGATCGCGGCTGCGGTCGCAGCCGGTCCGGGCCTGACAACCCGAACCGCGGGCTGCACCGCGAGGGGGGGCCTCCCGGACGCCGCGTGCACGCCGGGGGCGGCACTGCGCGGCGTCCGGGCGGCCGATGTCTGCCGCCCGGGCTACGCGTCCTCGGTCCGGAACGTCCCGGTCAGCGTCAAGCGCATCGTCTTCGCCGCCTACGGGGTCAGCGGCCCGAACCTGGGCAAGCGCTACGAGATCGACCACCTGATCAGCCTCGAGCTCGGCGGCTCGAACGCCGTCTCCAACCTCTGGCCCGAGGCGGCGCGCCCGAAGCCCGGCTTCCGCGAGAAGGACCGGGTCGAGAATCTGCTCCACCGCGAAGTCTGCGCGGGCACGATCTCGCTCTCCCGCGCACAGTTGTTAATCCGGCACAAGTGGCTCGACGTCTTCCAGACGCTCGAGCCGTAGCTCTCGGCGGGGCCGGCTCGGTCCCGACCCCGCCGAGCATCCGTTACCGCGTGACAAGCTCCTCGTAGTGGCTGTCGCCGCCGCCGGCGAGCGTGAACGTGCCGTGGATGCGCAGCGTCCCCGAGCTCCCCGCCCAGTCGGCCGTGCCGCCGGTGATCGTGCAGAGGTCGACGACCGGCCCGCTCGCGTCGCTGAAGCTGTACGCGCCCGCGTCCTGGCAGGTCAGGTCGCCGCGGCTCGTCTGCACGACGATGTGGCGCGTGTAGAAGAAGACCCCGGGCGTGTCGCTCGGCTCGAGCCGGTCGGCGACGAACGTGAAGTCGCCGTTGACGACGCCCTCGAGCCGGCCCGCCGTGCACAGCGCGACGGGCGAGGCGCAGCCGGCAGTCACCGCCTGCGAGACGAGGTGCCCGTGGGCCTGCTGCGCGCCTGCCGAGCCGAGCGCGACCGCGCCGAGGCCGGCGAGGCCCGCCGCCGCCGCGAGCGCGGCCATCCGGAACCGGAATCGCATCCTCCCTCCGTTTCTCCCCCGCCGAGCCTTCCGTGGGGGCGCCGCGGCTGTCAAGCTTTCGGGATATGGCACGGCTCGTCGGGATCAACCACATCGCGCTCGAGGTCGACGACGTCGAGGAGGCGCTCGCTTGGTACGGGCGCTTCTTCGAGCTCGAGCTTCGCGGGCGGGCCGGTCGCGGGATGGCCTTCGTGGACATGGGCGACCAGTTCATCGCGCTCGCGGCGGGCCGCAACCAGCCGCCCGACCGGGGGCGGCACTTCGGGCTCGTTGTGGACGACAAGGAGGCGGTGCGCGCGGCGCTTCGGGAAGGCGGCGTGGAGGTGGGCAGCGGGCCGGGGCTCGACTTCCGCGACCCGTGGGGAAACCACGTCCAGGTCGTCGACTACCGCGAGATCCAGTTCACGAAGGCCCCCGAGGTGCTGCGCGGGATGGGCCTCGACGGGCTCGAGAAGACCGAGCAGGCGCGCGAGGAGCTGCGGCGGAAAGGCCTCGTCGACTAGGACTCCAGCTGTCGGCCGAATGCGAGGATGTAGCCGTGCGGGTCGCGGACGCGGATGTCGCGGAGCCCCTAGCCTGGTCGACAGGGCCCTGCGCCCTACCGCTTGACGAGGTTGTACACCTCCCACCGCTGCGGCTCGGGACGCTCGACACCGGCTTCCTTGAGAGCCGGTCCGAGCCGCTCGGCGACGAACTTCTCCATCGCCTCCTGCGATTCCCAGACCTCGATCACGCGCCAGCCGCCGTTCGGACTCGGCCCGGCAACGTGGACGATGCCGCCCTCGGCCAGCTCGTCTTCGCTGAATCCGAGGTTCGCCCGGACCTTGTCGTAGACCTCCTGCGATCCGCTCGGGTTGTCGACCAACATTGCGATGGCCATACGTCCTCCTGACGTCGTGCCTGCTGTTGACGGCGCCGAGCGTAACAGGGCGCCTGAGGCGAGTAGGCTCACGGGAACACCCACCGCCAGGAGGTCGTCATGCGCGCAATGGACTGCGAGTGCGGTCATCATCTCGAGGGCGAGACCGACGAAGAGCTGGTCGAGGCGGGACGCGCACACGTCGCCGCCGACCATCCGGACATGCAGATGACCGACGACCAGCTTCGGGAGCTGATCACGGCGAACGCGTACGACGCGTAGACCCGGCTGGACGCTCCTAGGCGCTACGCGACGGCGGCTTCGCCGAGGATCGTCTTCGCCTCGGCGAAGAAGTCCGGCACCGGCTCGACCTTCGGACCGAGCGTGAGGTTGCGCCAGCCGTCGGTCATCAGGAGGTCGAGCAGCACGGGCGCGTCGCCGGGATAGCGCTTGACGAGATCGCCGAGCTCGGCGACGAGTCCCGCGCGTGCGATGCGGGCGTCGACCTTCAGCCGTACCTCCCGCAGCTCCGGGGTGGCCTCGAACGCCGAGACCTCGATCGCGATCAGCTTCGTCTCGCCCGCCTGCTTGTGGTCGATGCGGCCCTTGACGACGAGGATCCGGTCGGGCACGAGCAGCTCGCGCGCCTGCGCGTAGACCGAGTTGAACGTGACGACCTCGGCGCCGCCGGTGACGTCCTCGAGCGCGGCGAAGACCATGGGCTCGCCCTTCTTCGTCGTCAGCCGCTTGAGCGACGCGACGATGCCGCCGATGGTGACGACCTCGCCGTCGCGCCGGCGCTCGAGCTCGGCGATCGTGCAGTCGGTTCTGCGCCGCAGCTGGTCGCGGATCCCCTGGAGCGGGTGCTCAGAGACGTAGAGGCCGAGCGTCTCCTTCTCGAGCTTCAGCAGCTCGTTCTTGTCGAACTCGCCGGCCGGGACGGCCGGATGATGCTTCGGGCCGGACACGGCCGAGTCGTCGCCGAGGTCGAAGATCGAGCCCTGGCCGGCGAGCCGGTCGGCCTGGTGCTTCTGGCCCCACGCGAGCGCCTGCTCGAGCAGCAGGAGCATCCCCTTGCGCGGCGAGCCGTCGAGACCGTCGAGCGCCCCGCACTTGAGGAGCGACTCGAGCGCCCGCTTGTTCACGAGCTGGACGTCGACCCGCTCGGTGAAGTCCCAGATCGACGTGACCGGCCCACCCTCCTCGCGCGCCCGCACGATCGCGCGGCAGGCCGACTCGCCCACGTTCTTGACCGCGTTCAGGCCGAAGCGGATCTTGCCCTCGACGACGGCGAAGTCGATCTCGGACGCGTTCACGTCGGGTGGCAGCACGTCGATCCCGAGCTCGTCGCACGCGTTGACGTAGAAGGGCACGCGGTCCTTCGTGTTCATCACGGACGAGATCAGCGCAGCCATGTACTCGCGCGGGTGGTTGGCCCGCATGTACGCCGTCCTGTAGGCGATCAGCGCGTAGCACGCGGCATGGGACTTGTTGAACGAGTAATCCTGCGACGTCTCGATATCAGCCCAGAGCTGGCGCGCGACCGAGTCGGACGTGTCGTTGGCGATGCAGCCCTCGATGAACTTGTCCTTGAGAGAGGCCATCAGGGAGTGGATCTTCTTGCCGATTGCCTTGCGCAGGTCGTCGGCCTCGGCCGGGGAGAAGCCCGCGATCTGCTTCGCGACCTCCATGAACTCCTCTTGAAAGATGGCTATCCCCCACGTGGGCCCGAGGATGGGCTCGAGGCGCGGGTCGATGTACGTCACGGGCTCCTGGCCGTTCTTGCGCCGCGCGTAGACCGGGATGTACGCCATCGGCCCCGGCCGGTAGAGCGCGACGAGCGCGATCAGGTCCTCGAACACGGTCGGCTTCACCTGCCGCAGGGCCTCGCGCATCCCTGACGACTCGAACTGGAAGACGCCGGTCGCCTCGCCGCGGGCGAGCATCTCGTACGTCTTCCGGTCGTCGAGGGGCACCCGCGTGACGTCGAATCCGTCGCCCACGAGCTGCTCGGCCTTGTCGAGCACGTCGAGGTTGCGGAGGCCGAGGAAGTCCATCTTCAGCAGGCCGAGCGCCTCGACGTCGCCCATCTTGAACTGGGTGACGAGCTCCTGGTCGGCGCCCTTCTGCTGCAGCGGGACGAGGTTCGTCAACGGCTCGGCGCCGATCACGACGCCTGCGGCGTGGATCGAGTCCTGGCGCACGAGACCCTCGAGCGGCGTGGCGAGGTCGACGATCTCGCGCGCGACCGGATCGGCGTCGTAGGCCGCCTTCAGCTCCTGCCCGGGGCGCAGGCAGTCGGCGAGCGTCTGCCCCGGTCCCTCCGGGATCAGCTTCGCGATCCTGTCGACGACGCCGTAGGGAATCTCGAGCACGCGGCCCGCGTCCCGGACGGCGGCCCGGGCGGCCATCGTGCCGAAGGTGATGATCTGCGCGACGCGGTCGCGTCCGTACTTCTCGGTCACGTAGTTCATCACCCGCTCGCGGCCCTCGACGGAGAAGTCGATGTCGATGTCGGGCATCGACTTGCGGCCCGGGTTGAGGAAGCGCTCGAACAGGAGGTCGTACTTGATCGGGTCGATGTCGGTGATCTCGAGGCAGTAGGCGACAAGGGAGCCGGCCGCGCTGCCGCGCCCCGGGCCGACGCCGACGCCGCTCCGCTTTGCGAACCCGATGAAGTCCCAGACGATCAGGAAGTAGTCGGCGAAGCCCATCTCCTTGATCGTCTTCAGCTCGAAGCGGAGGCGCTCCTGGAGCTCGGGGGTCGCGCGCCCGTAGCGTCGCTCGAGGCCTCTCTCGCAGAGCTCGACGAGGTAGTCGAACGCGTCGCGGTCGTCGGGCACCGGGAAGTGCGGCAGCCGGATCACGCCGAGCTCGATCTCGACGTTGCAGCGCTCGGCGATCTCGACGGTGCGGCGGAGCGCATCCTCGTGGCCTGCGAAGTCGGCGAGCATCTCGGCCGGGCTCTTGAAGTAGAAGTGGTCGCTGTCGAAGCGCCAGTGATTCGGGTTTCGCAGCGAGTCGCCCGACTGGATGCAGAGCAGCGCCTCGTGTGCGCGCGCGTCCTCGTGCCGGAGGTAGTGGACGTCGCCCGTCGCGACAAGAGGCAGCCCCGAGCGCTCCGCCAGGCCGGTCAGCAGCGGGTTGATCCGCGCCTGGATGTCGAGGTGTGCGTTCTGCATCTCGACGTAGACGGAGTCGCGCCCGAAGATCTGCGCGAGCCGGTCGAGCTCGCCGGCGGCGTCCGACTCGCGGCCCTCCTCGAGCGCCTTGCAGACGCGACCCGAGAGGCAGCCGGAGAGCGCGACGAGGCCCGTCGAGTGGCGCTCGAGCAGCTCCCAGTCGACGCGCGGCTTGTAGTAGTAGCCCTCGAGGTAGCCGAGCGAGGCGAGCCGGATCAGGTTCCCGTAGCCCTCGTTCGACTCGGCGAGGAGGGTCAGGTGCGCGTAGCCCTTCCGCTGTGCCCTGCGGTCGTCGGCGACGTAGACCTCGCAGCCGAGCACGGGCTTGACGCCGTGCTTGCCGGTCTCCTTGTAGAGGTCGATCGCGCCCGCGAGGCTGCCGTGGTCGGTCAGGGCGACTGCGGGCATCTCGAGCTCAGCCGCCCGGGCGGCGAGCTCGGGGACGCGGCACGCCCCGTCGAGGATCGAGTACTCGGAGTGGACGTGGAGGTGGACGAACGGCGTTTCAGGCACGGGAAGGCCATTGTACGAGGGGCGGTGGACGGCTCCCGAGGCCGCAACTAAGATATCTATTCAGTGGCAAAACAGATATCCAAAAAGGACAAGACCTCACTGGTCATCGACCGGGAGAAGGTCGAGCAGGTGAAGAAGATCCTCGGCACGACGACGCTCGCCGAGACCGTCGACGCGGCGCTCGACGACGTCGTCAGCCACGAGCGACGCACGCGCCTGATGGAGCGGATTCTGCGCGAGGGAGGGATTGGCCCCAGTCCCGCAGAGCTCGACCGGCTGCGCAAGCCGCGGTGATCCGTTTCCTTGCCGACACGAGCGCCTGGACGCGCAGCGCGACACGGCGCGCAATCGCCGTCCGGTGGGCGACGATGCTCGACCACGGCGAACTCGCGATCTGCACGCCGGTCGCGCTCGAGATGCTGTACACGGCCCGCAACCCCGCCGACTATGCGAATCGTGCGGACCAGCTCTCGGGTCTGCCGTCGCTCCCGCTCGATGAGCGTGCATCCCAGCTCGCGGAGCACGCACAGGCGATGCTCGCCGGGAGGAGTCAGTACCGCGGGCCGCGACCGATCGATCTGCTGATCGCGGCGATCGCCGAGGCACACGGAGCGATCCTGCTCCACTACGACCGCCATTTCGATCTCATCCGGCGCGTCACCGGTCAGCCGATGGAGTGGCTCGCGCGCCGCGGGAGCCTGGATTGAGCGAACGGGGCTTGATCGGGCGGACGACGCGGTCGTAAGCTTGGAGGCGGGCGGGTGCGATGCCCGGACCGAAGAGCGGGGCGAGGAGATGAAAGCCCCGCCGCGCAGGTTTGCCGCATTGACGGCCTCAGAGTCGCTTCTCCGTTTTGGCGGCACCCGCGCCCGCTCAGGCGGCGAGGCCGAGCTCGGCGAAGCTAAGCCGCCCGAGCGAGTCGCCCAGCAGCATCCACGCGACCCGATCGCGCAGCCCGCGGTCGCGGGCAAACGCGGAGCAGGCCGCCTCCAGCCCGGCAGACGCGCGCGGGCTTCCCGGGCACGGAAGCTGCTCCCTCAGCCGCTCGACCATCCGGTCCAGCCGCCGGCGGTGGTCCTTGCGGGCGAGCCGGCGCGCTTCTGCGACGAGCACAGCCGTCCAGCGCTCCTCGTACAGGCGCTCGAACTGCGCACCGTAGCCGTCGTCGTCGAGGCTCTCGTCGAGCCGCGCGACGAGCTCAACCTCGTCGATCGCGGCGAGGGCCGCGTCCGCTGCGGCGCTCTCGAGCACGCTCCAGAGATCACCCGCGTCGAGGGCGAGCGCGAGCGCCTCGGCGTGATCCTCGAGCAGCTCCGGCCGAGCCTCGAGCAGCTGGAGTACCTCGTCGTCGAGCGGCACCTGCTGCGCAAGCCCGGAGAGGACAGCGCCCACCAGGAGCATTCGTCCTGCGATCTCGTCGTCTCGGATGTCGGCTCGGAGGCTCTCCCAGACGATCGGGCACTCGGTCGCCGCCGCTGCCGCGATGCGCCGACGTTCTCGCGGCCCCATGTGCGTCCCGCCCTCCTCGATCAGCTCCCTCGCCGGAGCGCAGTCGGCATGGTCGCGCGCCCAACGCTCGAAGCCGCCGGAGCAGGGCCGCAACGCCGGGAAGCCCGCGGGCAATGCCAGCAGCTCCTGGAGCACCGAGGCGACCTGTCGTCGTTCACGGTCTTGGTCTCGGGTGGTTCCGCAGCAGAGCTTGTGCTTGCGCCCGGAGCCGCAGGGACACGGTGCGTTGCGCGGAACGGGCTTCATGGCCGGAGGAGCCTAAGCAGCCCACCGGACGAGACATCAGATAAGATATTCTCGTGAGCCCCGGAGAGCTGCTACGCGCGGTGCGTCGCCGCCACGGCCTGACGCAGCGTCAGCTTGCCACGCGGGCGCGGACGTCCCAGGCTGCGATCTCCAGGATCGAGCGCGACCTCGTCTCGCCGTCGGTCGCGACGCTCGCGACGCTGCTCGACCTGATGGGCGAGGAGCTCGAGTTGGCGGCGACGCCGATCGACTACGGCCACGACCGGACGCTGATTCGCGCGAATCTTCGCCACGAGCCGGCCGAGCGCATGGAGCGGATGGCGTCGTGGGGGCGGACCATCAAGGAGCTCCAGGCTGCCGTCAGACGGTAGTAGCGAGCCGTTCCGGCCGGTCCCGATGCTCGAGGTTCTCGTCGAGCACGGCGTGGACTTCGTCGTAATCGGCGCTCTCGCCGGTGCTTCGTACGGATCGGCGTACCCCACCTACGACCTCGACGTCGCCTATGCGCGTGACGATGACAATCTCGTCCGGCTCGCTGCCGCTTTGACGGTGCTCGGTGCCCGCCTTCGCGGGGCGCCGCCGGACGTTCCATTCATTCTCGACGACAAAACGTTGAAGGCCGGTGCCAACTTCACCTTTGAGACCCCGTTCGGCTCCGTGGACGTGTTTGGCGATCCGGCGGGGGCACCTCCGTATGAGCGGCTCCGCGCCGAGGCGACCATCTTCCCCTTCGGGGCCCTACATGTCCGCGTCGTGTCCCTCGACCACCTGATCGCGATGAAGGAAGCCGCAGGCCGGACGAAGGACAAGCTGATGGCGACCGAGTACCGCATCCTCTCGGACGAACTCCGCGCGCCGCCGCCGGACTAGCTCGCCGGCACGTCCACGACCTGCTGGATCATCCCGCCGTCCATCAGGTAGCTCGCGCCCGTGACGTAGGCCGCCTCGTCGGAGACGAGCCAGGCGACGAGCCCCGCGACTTCCTCGGCCGTGCCCGGCCGGCCCAGCGGCACCTCCGGGATGAGCCTCTTCGCGTCCTTCTCGTTTCGGGGCGTGGCGATCAGGCCGGGGGCGACTGCGTTGACGCGTATCCGGTACTCGGCGAGCTCGAGCGCCGTCGAGCGGGTGAGCATTCCGAGCGCCGCCTTCGCGGCCGCGTAGATCGTGAAGTCGCGACGCGCGATGAACTCGTGGACGGAGGTGATGTTGACGATCGACCCGCCCTCGCCGCGCTCCCTCATGTCGCGCGCCGCGGCCTGGGAGAGCAGGAACGCCGCTCTGACGTCGACCGCGAAGGTCGTGTCGAAGTCGTCCGCGTCGAGCTCGAAGAACGGCTTCGCGGTCGAGAGGCCTGCGTTGTTGACCAGCACGTCGATGCGGCCGAGCTCCTCGACGGCGTCGTCGACGAGCTTCGCGGGCATCTTGGCGTCGGCGAGGTCGCCCCAGACCCAGTGCACAGTGCCGAGCTGCCTTAGCTCCTCGAGCGGCCCCTCGTGCCTCTCGTCGTTTCCCGCCGTCGCGTAGCCGAGGGCGTAGCCGTCCTGCAGGAGCCGCTGTGCGATCGCGAGCCCGATGCCCGTGTTCGCGCCGGTGACGAGCGCGACCTTCACGGCGGCGATTCTTGCGGATCAGCGGCGCCGGCGGCGGACCATCATCTCGTCGACGACGAGGTCGTGCAGCTCGCGGGGCGGAGAGCGCCCGAGCTCGGGATGGGGGTGGCCGATCTCCCGGCGCAGCTTCCCGATCAGCTCGGACGCGTCGCGGGACGTCTCCGGCCAGGGCTCGTCGACCTTCGTGCAGAGCGCGGCGGCGAGCGCGTAGATCTGCCGGACGGTCGGGCGGCGCACGCACGGATCGTGCCGCGGCGCCGAGCCGCCGTTTGCGCCGAATGTGTGCCGATTTGTCCCCGGAGACCTACCGGTCGGACAGCTCCGCGAACAGGCAGAGCGCATTCGCCATCCGCATCTGCTCGATCGAGCGGCAGTCGACCTCGAGCGAGGCGCGGGTTCGCGACCACGTAGGCCACGCACTGCGCGCGCGACACCGCGACGTTCAGGCGGTTGCGGGAGAGCAGGAACTCGAGGTTCCGCGGCACGTCCTCGCCGCTCGAGGTCCTCGATCGCGTCGAGCATGTTGTGGATCGCCTTGTGGCTCGTCGCCGTGATCCCGACGCGCTTGCCGCGCTCGAGCAGGTGGACGATCGGCGCGCGCCGGTCCACGTCTTCCCCGAGCCGGGCGGGCCCTGCACGAAGAGATAGCTGCCTTCGACGCGCTCGACGAGGCGCTTCATGTCGTCGAGCGCGCTCACCTGCACGCGCTCGCCGCCGAGCGGCGGCGTCGCGGCGGCGGACGAGCTCGAGCGCCGGGTAGCGGCCGGGCGAGCGCGCGATCCGCGCAAGCGCCTCGCGCTGGCAGCGCGTGTCGAAGGCGCCGCCCGGGATGAGTGCACGCGGGAGCGGGCGGTCGACCTTCTTGCCGCGCCGTAGCCGAAGGGACTCGTCGCCGACCGCGACGACAGTGCCTGCGCCTTTCCCGGTGAACGGGTCGACCGGCGAGTCGCCGACGTCGATCCGGTGCTGCTGCACGGGGAAGCGGAAGGCGTACTCGTACGCGTGCCTGTCCTCGTCGCGCTCGCCGACGAGCTTCATCCCGCCGATCGACTCCGCGTCCTCGATCAGCTCGGACTCCGTCAGCTGGAGCCGCTGGAAGAACCACCACCACACCGGCTTGGCCTCGCGGCAGTGGTAGTCGAGCAGCAAGGATCCTGAGACGGGCGGGAGGTACACCGTGAAGCGGTACGAGCGCGTCGACAGCGACACGCTCGAGCTCGTGTCCGAATCGACGGCCGCCGGACACGAACCGATCGTGCTTCGCGCAGAGGACGCTGAGGAGCTGTCGGTCGTCGCGGAGCTCGTCGAAGTTCTGCCGGGCGCCGGCTAGGAGAGGTGGGACCCAGCGCCCTCAGCGGCTGAACGCGGGTGGCTGACGTGTAGACCTACCTCAGCGGCGAACGAGCTGCTGCACGCGCTGGTGCGAGAGTCCGAGGAGCTCGGCTGCATCCCGGAGACCGAGATTTAGTTGCTCGACGAGGGTACGCGCTGTCTCGGCGGTTTCCTCTTGCGCCCTCGCTCGCTGTCTTTCGGCCTGCTGGCGTGCCGTTCGGCTTCGGCGCACGGCAGCCCGAACGTTCGCAGGCAGCCTGATCTGCTCGTCGAGCCGCGCGTGCTCTGCGTCGTCCACCCACAGCGACAGCGCTTCCCGAATGCGTCGGCGTGCCTGCTCCAGTGTCCGGCCGTGAGTGTGGCAGCCCGGAACGTCCGGAACTCGCGCGATCCAGGCGCCGCTCTCGTCGCGCGCGAAGACGACGCGATAGGTCTTCATCGGAGCCACTTCCTTCCTAGGCACGGTTCCAGATCACGCTCGATTGCGCGGAGCGTTCCCGGCGGCAGGTCCTCGCCGACGTGAACCGGCACTGTCGTCTGGCAGTTGCCGCATTGGACGCGAACGTGAGACCCGCGCTGCCGGACGACTTCGCATCCGCGGCGCTCGAGGTCGCGAAGGAGCTGCCTCCCGGTTCATTTCTGTCTATCAGACTAGACAATCTACCGGACAGTATACGCCATCAACACTGCGTCCACGTCCTCCCCGGCGCGGGAGTAGTGGCCCCGCCGGTAGCCCTCTCGCTCGAAGCCGAACTTCTCGTACAACCGGATCGCGGGCTCGTTCCACGGGAAGACGTGGAGCTCCAGCTTGCGGACGCCGTTCCTGCGGCCCCACACGACCGCGGCCTCCAGTAGCGCTGTGCCGATTCCCTGGCCTCGCCACCCGGCGGCGACCATCAGGCCTAGGTCGGCGACATGGGCGCTCGCCGGATTCGCGTCTCGCGCCAGGCTCAACCGGCCGACCAGTGTGCCGTCCTCCGCTTCCGCCACGAAGACTGCGGCATGGGGATACCGTCGCAGCGCCTTCAGATATCTCCGCTCGTCGCCGGCGCTGCGCCACTCGCCGTCCGTTGAGATCAGCCAGCCTTCCGGCTCCGCGCTGACCGCGTTCGCGAGCGCCGTCAGGGCCTCGGCGTCCCGCGGCTCGGCCGGGCGGATGCGCCAGCTCACCCGACGACCATCCCCGCCCCGCCGCGCCTCGGGTCGCCGGCGGCGGCCAGCGTGCGGTCGCCCAGCACCTCGACCGCGGCGACCCCGCCGAAGTACAGATTCCGCCGCTTCCACCGGATCAGCTCCCAGCCCATCGACTCGAGCCGGTCGAGCTCCGCCGCGTCGGCGCCGCCCTCGCAGTGCAGCGCGTCGCCCTCCAGGTGGATGCGCGGCGCCTCGATCGCCTCGCGGACGCCGAGGCCGTGCGCCGTCACGTTCACGACGACCTGCATGATCGCGCCGCGCAGGCGCACCGAGCCCGCGCTGCCGAGGACGAGACGTGGGCCGCCCGCGCCGAGCACGATCGACGGCGCCATCATCGACGTCATCCTCGCGCCCGCGCGCGTCTGGCCCACGAGGTCGTACTCGCCGAGCATGTTGTTCAGCTGGATGCCGGTGCCCGGGACGACGACCCCCGAGCCGGAGCCGAGCGACGCGCTCAGCGAGGCGGCCATGCCCGTCGCGTCCACGACCGAGATGTGCGTCGTCCCCGACAGGAGCCGCTTTGCGAGCCCGCCGCGGTAGAGGTCGGAGACGAACCGGCCCGCCCGCGCCGCGTTCTGCGCGCGCATCGCCTCGGCCACCGCGGCCACGGCCTCCGCAGAGCCGGGGCGGCCCTCGAGCGAGCCGAGCTGCTGCAGGCCGAAGGCGATCAGAACGCCCCCGCTCGAGGGCGGCGGGTTGGAGCGGAACTCGTAGCCGCGGAACTCGACGGCAACCGGCCGCCGCCGGATCACGCGGTACTCGTCCAGGTCACGGCGCGTCACGAGCCCGCCGCCCCCGCGGACGTGCGCGACGAGCGCGCGGCCCGTCTCCCCGCCGTACAGCTCCCGCGCGCCGTGCTCGCCCAGCCGCTCGAGCGTGCCGGCGAGGTCCCGCTGGACGAGCACCTCCCCGGGCAGCAGCCGCCCGTCGATCCCGTAGATCGCCCTGCCCTCGTCGGTGTGCCGGAGGATCACGTCCAGGATCGCGTGGAGGTAGGCCTGCGGCCGCGTCAGCTCCACCCCGCTCCGGGCCAGCTCGACCGCTGGGCCGACGAGCTCGCGCCAGGGCAGCGAGCCGAACGAGCGGTGCGCCTCCTCCAGGCCGGCGACCGTCCCGGGCACGGCGGCCGCGGACGGGCCGATCCGGAACACCTGCGAGCTGTCCCCCTCGAAGACGACGTCGATCTCCTCCATCGGCGCCGCCACGCCGTGGGGGCCCTTGCCCGGAACGGCGACGAAGAAGTCGAGCAGCCGCGAGCGCCCGTCCCGGTGCACGAGCATGAAGCCGCCGCCTCCCGGGCCGGTCAGCGGCGACTCGGCAACCCAGGAGACGAAGGCCGCCGCCACGCAGGCGTCGACGGCGTTCCCGCCGGCCTCCAGCACCTGCGCCCCGGCCTCGGCGGTGAGCGGGTGGCCTGCGGCGATCGCGCCTCTCACGCGGTCCAGCCTAACGTCGGGTCCGCCGGACGCCGATACTCCCTAACACGCTGGGTCGTCGCAGCGTCTGAAGGAGTAAGAGGGACTGAGGCATGCTCGCATCGCCCACGCACGCGCACCGCCTGCCGGACCGGCGCGTGCTCGCGACCGCCGTCCTGGTGACCCTCGCCGTCGTCGCCGTGGCCGCAACGCCCCAGCTCCTGGGCTCGCGCGTCCTCCATGCGCTGGACGGGATCGGCCGCGCCGACCCCGCCTGGCTCTGGGTCGCGGCGCTCGGCTTCCTCGCCTCGCTCGCCGGCGCGGCCGGCTCGTGGCGGTCGGCGATCCGCCTGCTCGGCGGCAGCCTCTCACTCCGCGACGCGAACGCCCGCTACGGCATCGGCTCGCTTGTCAACACCTTCGTGCCCGCGCGGGCGGGGGACGCGGTTCGGATCGCGCTCTTCTCGCGCGCGCTCGACCACCGCGACCGGCTCTGGACGGCGGGCGGCGCGTTCGCCGCGATCAGCGCAGCGCGCGCGCTCGTGCTCGCTGGGCTCGTCGTCTGCGGCGCCCTCTTCGGCGCGCTGCCGCTCTGGCCGCTGCTCATCCTCTTCGGACTCGTCGGCGCCGCCGTCGCCGCCGCCTGGCTCTCCCGTGGCCGGCGCGCCCGGACGCACGCCGCGCACGTGCTCGACGCGTTCCGCGCGCTCGGGAGCGAGCCACTGGGCGGACTCCGGATCCTCGCGTGGATCGCGCTCGGCACCGCGGGGCGGATCGTCTCCGCCGCCGCGATCGCGGCCTCGCTCGGCGTCCCCGCACCCGTCACGGCCGCGCTGATCATCGTCCCCGCGCTCGACCTCGCCGGCCTGCTGCCGCTGACCCCCGGGAACGTCGGGGTCACGAGCGGCGCCGTCGCAATGGCGCTGCAGGCGCACGGCGTCGGCCTGACGCACGCGCTCTCGACCGGGATCACCTTCCACGCGGTCGAGACGGGCGTCAGCCTACTCTACGGCCTCGCCGGCCTGGTTGCCGTGATCCGCCCGCCGCGCCGCTGGATCCTCGTCGCGGTCACCTCGAGCGCCGCCCTCGCGCTCGCCTGCGCATTCAGCGCGACCGTGCTCGTCGACCTCGTTTAACGACGCTCGTTTCAGAACGAAGCCTTGTGCCGCCGGGCTGCGCTGGGTCGGCGCGATGCGGCGTCCTCATCGCGCCCATAGCTCCGCCGTGGGCGCTCCCTGCGTCCTTGCCTCGCACCGCCCATCCGCACCCCGTCGGCGAAGCGTCATTCTGAAACGAGCGATAGGCTGCCGGGGTTCCCGGCCGTCGTGGCCGGGGTACGCGACGAGACAACGTGAGGACCCTCTCCACTCTCGTCCTCGCGGCGGTGCTTCTTGCTCTCGGAGCCGGCCGCGCGGACGCCAAGACCGTCCAGCGTGAGTTCTGGGGCCACCACCGTCAGGTGCTGCCCGTCGTCGTCGTGCGCGGGCTGACGCTCGCCGACCTGCCCGAGCTCGCGCCGCAGGGCGCCGTCGGACTGATGGTGCCCTCGGCCGGGCCGGCAACGAGCGAGCGCCTCGCGTTCGCCGGGATCGTGCGCGGGGTGCTCCACAACGGCCGCCTCGGCTCGACCCCCCACGGGCCGATCCTGATCCACGTCGAGAAGTCGCGGGCGATCCCGCTGACCGACGGCGTGATCGTGATCGGGCTGCCACCGGGGCAGCCGACGCGGAACGACCGCCGCTATCCCGTCGCCGTCTTCGGCGCGTGCCGCGGGATCCTCGACTCGGCGCTGACGCGCGTCCCCGGGCTCGTGTCGGCGGCGGACATCGCTCGCACGGCGCTCCAGACCCCGCACGCGCTCGGGTGCAGGCGGGACGGGAACGCCGTCGCGACCCTGACGCGGCTCGAGCGGCGGGTCGAGGTGGCGCGCGGGACGACGATGGTCGGGACGGTGATCGTGATGTCGCTCGCGATGATGTTCGCGCTGCTCCTGCCGTGGGCAACGTTGCCGGCCCTTGCCTCCGCGCTCGCGGTCAACCTCGCGCTGGGATGGATCCCCGCCGGCGGGGTGAGCGCGCGGCTGACGCTGCTCGGGGTCTGCACGGTTGCGGGGGGAGTGCTGGGGCAGCGCGCCTGGCGCTCGCCTGTGGTTGCCGGGTTCGGGCTCGCGGCGGTGCTCGCCGGCTACGTCTCGGCGATGGTCGTCCAGCCCTCCGCGCTCTCGCTCGCGCCGCTCGGGCCGGAGCTCACCAGCCGCTTCTTCGGCGTCTCGAATCTGCTGGAAACGCTGCTGCTCGTGCCCGCGCTCGGATGCGCGGCCTTCCTCGGCCGGCGCTTCGGGCCGTTCGCGTTCGCCGGAGCCGCGGCGCTCGCGCTCGCGGCCGTCGCCGAGAACAGGCTCGGCGCGGACGGGGGCGGCGCCGTCGTGCTCGGAGTCGCCTACGCGGTACTGGCCGTCCTGATGACCGGCGCGCGGCCGCGGGTGATCGTCCCTGCGCTCGGGCTGGCCGCCCTCGTTGTGCTCGGCCTGCTCAACTTCGATGCGGCGATGAGCAGTCCGGACCACCTGCGCGGTGCATTGAGCGGCGGCGTCGCGGGACTGGCGGCGGTCGCCGCGCACCGCGTCCCGCTCGCGTACGCGCGCGTGAGCGAGCAGTGGTACCTCGTCTTCCCGCTCCTCGCGCTCGCCGCGCTCGTCGCCCGGTCGCGCCTGTGGCCCGGGACGCGCGACCGGCGCGCGCTCGTGGCCGCGTTCGCCGCGGCGGTGCTCTGCTCGCTGCTCGTGAACGACTCGCCCGGCCCGGTCACGCTCGGCGCCCTCGCGTCGTTCTTCGCGCTCGAGCCGCTCGCCCTGCGCCGCGAGCTCAGCCTGCTCGCCGCGCGGTTCGCACCCGCACTCGCGCCCGCGCCCGCGCCGACGGTCGTCCGAGCCGAGCAGCCGTGACGATCCGGCGCGAGGCTTCGCTGTCCGCGGCGGCTGCGGCAGCGCTGGCGGCTGCGCTCGCCTGGCTCGGCCCGCCGGGCAGCGACCTCGCCGCCCACGCCTATCAGCGCGCCGTCTTCCTCCAGCACGGCTTCGCCTTCTGGAACAACTTCTGGTACGCGGGCCGCTACTCGTTCGTCACCTACTCGCTGCTCTACTACCCGCTCGCGGCGCTCTTCGGGATCCGCCTGCTCGCGGTCGCGACGATCGCGACGGCGGCGTACGTGTTCGCGGTCGTCGTCTGGCGCGAGTGGGGCCCCGCGGCGCGCTGGTCGAGCCGGACGTTCGCCGTCGTCTGGGCGGGCATCGTGCTGTCGGCGGCGTTCCCGTTCGCGCTCGGGGTCGCGCTGACGCTGCTCGCGCTCTGGGCGCTGCAGGCGCGCGCGCACTGGCGCTTCGCGCTGCTCGCGTGCCTCACGCTCGCGGCGAGCCCGGTCGCGTTCCTGCTGCTCGCGATCGTCTTCGCCGGAGTCGCGCTCGCGCGGCGGAACCTGTCGCGCCACCTCGTCCCGGCCGCGGCGATCGCCGCCGCAGCCGTGGCGGAAGTCCTGCTCTGGCGCGCGTTTCCGGGCGGCGGGCGGTACCCGTTCTCGGCCGCCGAGCTCGCGGCCGGCGTCGTCTTCTGCGGGCTGGGGCTCGCCTTCACGTTGCGCGTCGAGAGCCTGCGTGTACTGCGCTTCGTCTTCGGCGTCTATCTCGTCGCGTGCGTGACGGCGTACGTCGTGCCGTCGGAGATCGGCGAGAACGTCGCCCGGCTGCGATTCGCGGCGCTGCCGCTCGCGGTGCTCGTCTTCTCGCTGCGCTCGTGGCGGCCGCTCGTCCCCGCGCTCGTCGCCCTCGCGCTCGCCGTCTCGTGGAACGTGACGCCGCTAGCGGCGAGCTACGCGAAGGGCGAGGCCGATCCGGCGGCGAAGTCGTCCTACTGGACGCCCGCGGTCACGTTCCTCGGGCGGCACCTGACGCCCGGCTACCGCGTCGAGGCGGTCGACACGGTCGGCCACTGGCCCGCGGTCTACCTGGCGCGGAGGGGGATCCCGCTCGCGCGCGGCTGGTTCCGCCAGGACGACTTCCCCCAGAACCAGCTGCTCTACTCGAAGCTCGGGCCGCGCGCGTACGTGCGCTGGCTGCGCGGGCTCGGAGTGCGCTACGTCGTGCTGACGACGGCGCCGCCGGACTACAGCGCGCGCGCCGAGGCGCTGCTCGTTCGCAGCGGCCGCGCGGGCCTCGCGCTCGTGCTTCGGACGCCGCGGGTTGCCGTCTACGAGGTGCCGCGGCCGCGGGCGATCCTGACCGGGCCCGGGCGGCCGCTCGTTGTCTCGCTCGCGCAGTCCCGTGTCGACATCGTCCTGTACCGGCCGGGCCGCTTCCGGCTCGCGGTCCGCTGGTCCCCGTACTGGAAGGCGTCGGAGGGCTGCCTCACCAAGGGCGAGGACGGCATGATCCGCCTGCGGAGCCGGTACACCGCCCTCGTCAGCCTGACCTTCGACGTGGACGCCGGCCGGGCGCTCGCGGCGGTCACGGGCCGGAAGGCGCACTGCGGGAGATAACCGGGGAGAGGGCAGGGCCCCCTCCCCGGCGCCGGGCGGGTCTCGGGCGTTCTAGAGTCCGAGCAGGTTGTTCAGCAGGTTCGCGAGTGCCGTTGCGGCTCTGTTGCTGTTCAGAGCGTTTGCGAGGCCGCAAACGAGGTTCCCCAACAGGTTGCCCGGACCCGCCTGAGCGGTGACGTCGAGCACCACCTTGTCCAGGTGGACGACGAGGCCGAGCACGTTGAGGTCGAGCGGCCCGAGCTCCAGGTGCAGGACGGGGCACGAGCCGGTGGCGCTGATGAGCGGCAGGACGACGTCCTGCGTGATCGTGGTGACGACGCCTGTGACGGCGTCCGTGAACGTGCCGGTCAGCGTGCCGACTGCGGCGACCTGGCCGTTCTGGGCGACGAATCTCGTGATGTCGAGCGTGCCGGCGAACGTCCCGGTCGGCAGAATCGCGCTGATCGGAATCGAGACGGGTGCGGCAGTGCTGCTGGGTGGGGCGGCCGCAGTCGTCGAGGCAAACGACAGTGCGCCGGCTACCGCCACGAGAGCGGTGGCTGCAACGAGCCGCAGACTGTGCATCGGATCGTCCTCCTTCGGTGTTCCAGGGTCGTGTGACCCCGAGCCCGCCAGGCTGCGTATCCGATTCCCCGATTTACGAGTTTGAAACGGTAAAAGTCCGGCGCTCGTGCGGGGCGACTGCGGCCGGTCGACCCGTGAAGGGGAATGACCGGTCCCGACCGTGACCGTTGGAGGACAGCCTGGCGGGCAGCCACCTGCGGCACTCCGGGACCGGTCTCCCAGGAGAGTAGACACCGGGCGCGTGCGAAACCCGTCACCCGTTTGGGGGATTCCGGCGCCCCGGCGGTACGGAAACGGTGCTTAGAGCTCGCTCGAGAGAGCTCGAGCGGATCGACCGGTCATTTCAGACGGACGCGCAGGAAACCTGCGCGCCCTGCGGGCGGCACCGCAAGCGGCGCCTTAGAGCTCGCGCAGGAACGAGGGCGGCTCGAGCGCGTCCTCGCGCCCCGCCGCGCCCGCCGCGGCGAAGAGCGGGCGCCGAGCGGGCCGGCGGTCGCCGATCCCGGTCGCGACCACGGTCACCCAGACCTGGCCGGTCAGCCGGTCGTCGATCGTGGCGCCGAAGATGATGTTCGTGTCGTCGGTCGCCGCCTGCCGGATCGTCTCGGCCGCCTCGTTCACCTCGATCAGCGACAGGTCGTCGCCGCCGGCGATGGAGAGCAGGATCCCGCTCGCGCCGGTGATCTCGGCGTCGATCAGCGGCGAGCGCAGCGCACGCTCGGCCGCCTCGCGGGCGCGGTTTTCTGTCCCTGAGGAGAACCCGATCCCCATCAGCGCCGTCCCCGAGTCGGACATGATCGTCCGCACGTCGGCGAAGTCGAGGTTGATCAGCCCCGGCATCGTGATCAGGTCGCAGATGCCCTGGACGCCCTGGCGGAGGACGTCGTCTGCGATCCGGAACGCGTCGAGCATCGAGGTCGACTTGTCGAGCACCTCGAGCAGGCGGTCGTTCGGGATCACGATCGTCGTGTCGCACGCGCCGCGCAGCTCGTCCACCCCCTGCTCGGCCTGCGCGCGCCGCCTCGTGCCCTCGAACTTGAACGGCGTCGTCACGATCCCGACCGTCAGCGCGCCGAGCTCGCGCGCGATCCGCGCGACGACAGGCGCTCCGCCGGAGCCGGTGCCGCCGCCCTCGCCGGCGGTGACGAACACCATGTCGCTGCCGCGCAGCGCGTGCTTGATCTGGTCCGAGCCCCTGCGTGAGATCGCGGCCGATGTGGATCTTCGCCGCGGCGTCCGACATGTGCAGCTGCTGGATGTCGGTGTTGACGGCGACGAACTCGACCTGGTTGATGCCCGCGTCGATCATCCGGTTGATCGCGTTCAGGCCGGCGCCGCCTACGCCGACGACCTTGATCATGGCGAGGTACGCGCCCGACTCGACGCGCGCGACCCGGTGCAGCCGCGCCGGTGCCTCCGGCAGCCCCGGCTCGACGTAGCGTGAGACAGGGGGCGGCTCGACGCGCCGGATCTCCGGCGGCGGTTCGACGCGCCGGATCTCCGGCGGCGGCTCGACGCGCCGGATCTCCGGCGGCGGCTCGACGCGCCGGATCTCCGGCGGCGGAGGCGCCGGCTCGGGGCTCGGCGAGGGGATGCCCGGCCCCGGCTCCGGGCTCGGCGGTCGCGGCTCGGGCATCGGGTCCGGCGGCAGCGGCGTCGGAATCGGATCCGGCCGCGGCGAGGGCGGCGCCGGCGTCTCTGCGCGCACCTCTTCCTCCCAGCTAGGGACGTGCTCGACCGTCCGCTCCTCCGGCTCCCCGGGCGAGGGCGAGTCGGGCAGCCCGCCGGCCTCGGAGCGCTGCTCTTGCTCGGCCTGCCGCTGCGCGGCCTCGGTCGCGCGGAAGAGCTCGGCGAGCGGCCCCTCACGCATGCTGGCGCGCTTTCGAGCCATTGAGCACCTCCTTCGCGAGGTCGCGATACATATCGGCGGCCTCACCCGTGGGGTCGTACTTCAGCACCGACTGCCCCTTCACTGGGGCTTCGGCGTAGCGCACCGTCTTGCGGATCTTCGTGTTCAGGACGAGATCGCCGAAGTTCTCCTTCAGGATCTCGACGGCCTCGCGCGAGTGCAGCAGGCGCTTGTCGAACATCGTTGGCAGGATCCCCTCGATTCCGACGTGCGGATTGAGGTTCTCGCGGATCATCGCGAGTGTGTTCTCGAGCTGCACGAGCCCACGCAGCGAGAGGTACTCGCACTGGACGGGCACGATCACGCTGTCCGCGGCCACCAGCGCGTTGATCGTCAGCAGGCCGAGCGACGGGGGCGTGTCGATGAGGATGAAGTCGTACGACTCGAGCACGGGCCGCAGCGCCTTCTCGAGCGCGCGCTCGCGCCCGATCATCGAGGACAGCGCGAGCTCGGCGCCTGCGAGGTCGATCGACGAGACGGCGACGCCGACCTCGCCCTGGCGGACGATCTCCGTGATCGGGAGCTTGTGGACGAGGACGTCGAACATCGACCGCTCGATCTCGTCCGGGTTCCACCCCTGGCTCATGGTCAGGTTCCCCTGCGGGTCGAGGTCGACCGCGAGCACGCGGTGCCCCTCCTCGGCGAGCGCGGCGCCGAGGTTCAGTGTGGTCGTCGTCTTGGCGACGCCGCCCTTCTGGTTTGCGAAAGCGATGACTCTGGCCAGTTTGGGACCCTTACCGTTCTTCGCGCGCGGATTCGTGCGCGGGAGCAGACGTGCGAGCGCCATGGTCTCGCACCTTTCTGGCCATCGTAGCCGAGTCCTTCTCTGCTAATGGTCCCCGAATGCTGGCCCGGAAATGGTGGACGCTCATCCTCGTCTGCGTCGCCATCTTCATGCTCCTGCTGGACATCACGATCGTCAACGTCGCGCTGCCGAACATCGGGCGGGAGTTGGACGCGTCGTTCACGGATCTGCAGTGGGTGATCGACGCCTACGCGCTGACGCTCGCGACGAGCGTGCTCAATGCGGGCTCGCTCGCCGACCTGCTCGGGCGCAAGCGCGTCTTCCTGACCGGCGTCGCGATGTTCACGGCCGCTTCCGCGCTCTGCGGCTCGGCCACCTCGCCGCTGTTCCTCAATCTCGCCCGCGGGTTTCAGGGCGTCGGGGGCGCGATCATGTTCGCGACCTCGCTCGCGCTCCTCTCGCAGGAGTTCCACGGGCGCGAGCGGGGGACGGCGTTCGGGATCTGGGGCGCCACGACCGGCGCGGCCGTCGCGATCGGGCCGCTGATCGGCGGCGCGCTCGTGACCTGGCTCGGCTGGCGCTGGATCTTCTTCGTCAACCTGCCGATCGGCGTCGCGGCGCTCATACTCGGCGCCGCCCAGCTGCGCGAGTCGCGCGACGAGGAGCACGGCGGCGTCGACGTGGCCGGTCTTCTGACCCTCACCGGCGGCCTGTTCGCGCTCGTGCTCGCGCTGCTGCGCGGGAACGAGTGGGGCTGGTCGAGCGGCCGAGAGCTCGCCCTCTACGCCGCGGCGGTCGTCCTGCTCGCAGGCTTCGTCGCCGCCCAGTCGCTGCAGCAGCGGCCGATGGTCGAGCTCGCGCTCTTCCGCAGCCCCGCCTTCGCCGGCGCGCAGGTCGCGGCGTTCGCGCTCTCGGCCTCGAGCTTCTCGATGTTTCTCTACCTGACGCTCTACCTGCAGAACGTGCTGGGGTACTCGCCGATCGCCGCGGGCGTGCGCTTCCTGCCGACGACGCTGCTCTCGTTCGCGATCGCGCCGATCGCCGGCAAGCTCTCGGCGCAGGTTCCCCCGCGCCTCTTGATCGGGGGCGGCCTGGGGCTGGTCGGCCTCGGGCTCATGCTGATGCACGGCGTCTCGGTCTCGGCGGGCTGGACGACGCTGCTGGCCGGGTTCCTGGTCAACGGCGTCGGCATCGGGCTGACGAACCCGCCGCTCGCCTCGACCGCGATCGGCGTCGTCGAGCCGCGGCGGGCGGGCATGGCGTCCGGGGCGAACTCGACCTTCCGTCAGATCGGGATCGCGACCGGAATCGCGGCCCTTGGCGCGCTCTTCCAGCACCACATCCAGCACGGGCTGCACGGCGCGCCCGCCACGGTCGTCCACGCCGTCGCCTCGGGCCACGTGCAGGCGGGAGGCGAGGCCGCGAGGGCCGCCTTCGTCGGCGGCCTGAACGAGATCCTGCTCGTGGCGGCGGGGGTCGCCTTCGCGGGTGCGCTGCTCTCGCTCGCGTTGATCCGGAGCCGCGACTTCGCCCGCGAGCCGGAGACGGTCGAGGCGGCTGCTTAGCTAGGTCTCAGGCGCGAGCGCGGGCGAGGCCGACGCGTGCGTGCACGTGCGTCCCGACCTGCCAGGCGCTGATCAGCAGCACGACGGCAGCGCCCGTGAGGATGATCATCGCCTGCACGGCGACGGAGAAGGCGATCGCCTCGGTCGTGCCCACGCCGCTCGCGATCAGGATCGCGGCGCCGGCACCCGCCTGAGTGGCGGCGCCCGCAGGGGCGATCGGGAGCGCGGCCGACGCGGCGGTGGCGCAGAGGAAGGCGAGCGCGAGCGGGAACGAGGCTCCGAGCGCGAGCGCGTTCAGGAGCAGGAAGACCGCGGTTCCGCGCAGCGCCCAGGAGACGGAGACGAGCACCCAGGCGGCCCAGGCCTCCTTGGTGCAGTGCGTGTGCTCGGCGACCCAGCGGGCGAACCGGAACTTCTGGACGCGGCCCAGGCGCGCGAGCTGCGGCAGGAACGCGACGACGAGCGCCGCTGCGATTCCGGCGGCGGCGACGACGAGGAAGCCCGCCCGCACCTTCCACGAGCTCGCGTCCGCCGCCGCGACCGAGGCCAGCGGCGCCAGCGC
>WNGD01001723.1_pt1 | contig 31593 bp, 32 predicted proteins | sample 5400671 | NCBI WGS metagenome assembly WNGD01 (sample SAMN13153369, study PRJNA577476) | soil metagenome | isolation source: 40 cm soil or saprolite under grassland replicate 2 | place: USA:California | collected 2016-06-15
CCTACCGGCTGGACGACGCCAGCACTGCCGCCGCCGACGTCTGCCGCCGCTGGATGGCGCACCCTGACGGCAACATCGCCACGCCCGCCGGCCTGCTGTTCGACAGCGTCCAGTTCCACGACCCAGGCGACCCTGAGCAAGTGCTTGCCTGGCTGGAGGGGCACGGGGTCACGGTAGGCCCCGTGCTCCAGGCCGGTCCAGGGTCGCTTGAGTTCCTCGTCAAACCCGGGCCGATCCGCGTGCCGCAGACCCACGGCACCCTGACCTACGTGGGTCATGGAGCGCTGGTGCTGCTGCCACCCAGCCGCACGGTCGGCGACGACGTTCTGGCATGGCTGCGTCCCCTGGAGGCGGAGTTGCCGCCCGGCGACCTGCTGGTTGACGCGCTCGCGCAGTTGCCTGATCCACTCGACAGGCTCTGACCGGCTGGAGCCCTGCCACGAATGGGGAACAGACCGGGCACGGGTTGTGGGTGGGGCGGCATCATCTGGTCCTTGTAAGGCCGTTCGCCCTCCCGGAGGAATCGGTTATGGCCATTCGAGCGATCGTCTTCGATATCGGCGGGGTGCTAGAGATCACGCCTCGGACCGGTTGGGTCGAGAAGTGGGAGGCGCAGCTCGGGCTCGCGTCAGGGGACCTGCAGCGACAACTCCACGGAGCGTGGGAGGGCGGCGACATCGGGGCGATCTCGGAGGTGGAGGTTCACCAACGTACCGGGGAGGTACTCGGGGTGGACGAAGCGCAGGTGCAGGCCTTGTTGGAGGACATGTGGGCGGAGTATCTCGGCACGCTCAATGTCGAGTTGGTCGAGTACTGCCGTGGCCTGCGGCGGCGGTACCGGACCGCGATCGTCAGCAATAGCTTCGTCGGGGCGCGGGCCAGGGAGCAGGAACGCTACCGCCTTGAGGAGTTGGTCGACCTGATCGTTTACTCGCATGAGGTCGGCATGAGCAAGCCGGACCCGCGCATCTACGCACTGACCTGCGAACGTCTCGGCGTGCGTCCGGAGGAGATGATCTTCGTGGACGACGTCGAGCCGTGTGTGACCGGCGCGCGAGACTTCGGCATCCACGCGGTCCTGTTCCAGGACAATACCCAGGCCATTGCCGACATCGAGGCGCTGCTGCGCATGCCTGCGGACGCTCAGACGCCGAGGCAGTCTAACGGCCAGTAGCGTCGGTCAGGGGTCCAGCGGGCTTCGGCTGGGAGCCAGTGGCCGTGGCGGCGGCCGGTGAGGATTGGGTCGATCAGCTGTTTGACCAGGTCGAGGGCGTCGGCGAAGTCCAGATTCCGAAGGCGGGGGAGGGTGCGGGCGAGGCGGGTGTAGCCGGTTGACCAGGAGGGTGGGTCGGGGACGGTCAGGGCGGGTGGAGGGGGGAGGCCCTGGCGGGCGAATTCGTGGTGAAGGGCGAGGTGCAGGTCTTCGGCGCTGAGGTCGGCGCTCAGGTCGTCGGCTGCCTGGGCGATGGCGGCGAGGTCGGCCAGGTCGCGGTAGCGGGTGGATGGCATCGCGCCGTAGCGGGACATGATGCCGCAGACCTTCTCGGCGATCTGGCAGGCGAGTGGGTAGACGAGCAACTGTGGTCGACGGGGAAGGCGACCAGCCGGCGCAGGCCAATCCAGCAGGTGGCGGTGGACTGGGCGAGCGGGCGGCCGCTGATGGTGCCGCCGAGGCGCCAGCGGGTGAGGGTGAAGCGGATGTGGTCGCCGAGGTCGTGCTTGGCGGCGCGTTCGAGTGCCTGGGTCGCCAGTTGGAGGTCTGCGCCGGTAGCAGTGGCCAGGTCGAGGTCGAGGGTGTGGCGCATGTCGGGGAGGCGTGCCAGCAGCCCAACCGCGCCCTTGAGCGCCCAGCGCTCGGGGTCGAGCAGGTTCAGGCGGGCGAGCAGGCGGTCGTAGGCGAAGCGGCGGTACAGCTCGTCGATGCCGTGCCGCGAACCAGCGGGGCTAGCGGCTTTGGCGCGATCTGCCAACGCCGCGCGCAGCGCCTCGGGGGTGGCGTACGGGAACCGTGGTGTGGCGCCACCGACAGGCTCAACACCAGGATGCGCCACCGTTCAGGACACCTCTGCCAGGGTGAGGAGTTGCTGGGCGAGGGTGGCAGGATCGAGGCGGCGGCGTTTGGGGAGGACCCGGGTGAGCACGTCGCTGAGCTCGCGGGCGGGATGGCGCGGGTCGAGGAGGCGGCGGTCGACGGCGTCACGGACCACTGCGGCGACGTGGGTGAGGTCGTGGTGGTCGGTGATCAGGTCGGCGATGGTGCGGGCGGAGGTGGTTGCGGGGAGGCCTCGCACGATCGTGATGTCGTCGGGCTGGAGACCGCTGCGGGCGGTTCGCAGGACCAGGTCGCGGCGGGACTGGCGGGGGCGGGCGACCCAGAACTGGTAGGGGTCGGGCGGCAGGTTGCCGAGGTCCTGGATGAAGGCGGCGGTGGGGCCGCGAACGACAGCGCCGGTGCCGCTGGTGGGGTCTTCGGCGCGGAGGACGGCAGGGACGGTAGGGTCGAGGCGGAGCCAGGCGACCCAGATCGAGGTCCAGGTGACGCTGGGGAGGTCGGGGGCGCCGAGCAACCGGTAGATGCCGTGCTCGGCACCGATCAGCAGGCCGCTCTGCGCCAGGCGGTGCAGAGCGAGGTCGTCGACGCCGGCCTGGAGGGCCTGGGCCCGGGTGACGTAGCCGTGCTGGGTCGCCGCCAGCGGCTCGAGTTGTTCCAGGGCGGCGACCTTCCCCCGGCTAACGATTGCGCTCATGATGCAAAGCTTACACTAGGCCGCAAGTTTTGCACGAGTTTCGCACTGCCTATGCGAGAGGCGCGTCGGTCCCGAGGCCCTGGGCGCGGGCGGCGTGCTGGATGTAGGCGCCGGCGGTGACGTCCTCGATGGCGAGGCCGAGGGATTTGAAGAGGGTGATCTCCTCAGGGAGGGTGCGGCCGGGGTGGCGGCCCAGGAGGACCTCACCGAGTTCGGCGGCGATGTGGGAGGGGTCCAGGGCGCCGGCGTGGATCGGGATGAGCAGGTCGCCTGCTTCGCCGAGGGCGGACTCGCGGCTGTCGACGATCACGGTGGCGGCGGCGACCGCGTCGGTGGTGAGCTCCCGGGCGCTCGGGACGCAGGCGCCGACGGCGTTCAGGTGCAGGCCGGGGGCGAGCATGGCGGCTTCCACCACCGGCTCGACGCAGGCCAGGGTGGTGCAGGCCAGGTCAGCCCCGGCAAGCGCGGCGGCGGGGGTGGCACAGACCTCGACCGGCTGGCCGAAGCGGGTCCCGGCCCAGTCGGCGAAGGCCTGTGCGTGGGTGGCGGTGCGGCTCCACACCCGTACGCGGCGGAGCGGCCGCACCGTCGCCATCGCCTCCAGGTGGCTGCGGGCCTGCACCCCGGCGCCGAGGATGGCGAGGTCCCCGGCGCTCGGCAGGGCGAGGGCATCGGTGGCGACGCCGGAGACGGCGGCGGTGCGGATCTCGGTCACGGTGGCGGCGTCCAGCGTCGCGGTCGGCACGCCAGTCTCGGGATCGAACATCGTCACTGCGCCCTGGTGGACGTCCAGGCCGTGGGCCGGGTTGCCGGGGAAGATCGCCACTGCCTTGAGGCCGAGGGCCTCCCGGCCTCCAGCAGCACCCGCGCTGGGGCCCGTCCAGGCTGGCATCAACGCGAGCAGGTTGGTGCGGTCCGGCGCCCGCACCACCATGCGCAGCGGCTGGACCACTTCGCCGGCGCTGTAGCGGGCAAGCGCGGTGCGCATCTCCGCGATGGCCGCCTCCATCGGGAACAGCGCCCGCACCGCGGCGCCGTCAAGCACCAGCATCGAATCCGACCTCCGTCTCGATCGCGGTCTCGGTCTCGGTCCCCGTCCCCGTCCCCGTTCCGTTGCCCGCCCCGGCCACGACTGCGGGGAACTGACCGGTGTCGGCGAGCCACTGGCGGATGGCCACGTGCGCCTTGGGGCTCCGCACGAACCGCAGCCACTCCCGCGAGGGGCCGTGGTGCTGGACTGAGGAGGTGAGCACCTCGACCACGTCGCCGTCCTGCAACGGGCGGGACAGCGGGACCAGCCGCCCGTTGACCCGCGCCCCGACGCAACTGTTGCCGGTGTCGGTCGACAGGGCATAGGCCGCGTCCACCGGGGTGGCGTCGGTGGGCAGCGACAGCGCCTCGCCGTTTGGCAGGAAGACCAGCACCTCCTCCTCGACCAGGTCGAAGCTGAGCGCCTCCAGGAACTCAACCGGGTCGGAAGCGAAGCGCTGCCAGTCCAGCAGCCGGGTGAGCCACTGCAGGTCGTCGGCGCGCTCGGCGACCGCCGTCGGCACCGCGGCGATGCCGTACTCGGCGGTGCGCTGCATCGCCGCGGTACGGATCTGCACGTCGATGAGTTGTTCCAGCGGGCCCACGATCGAGGTGTGCAGGCTCTGGTAGAAGTTGAACTTCGGCCGGGCGATGAAGTCCTTGAAGCGCCCGGACACCGGCGTCCAGCGCGCATGGACCATGCCCAGGGTGGTGTAGCAGTCGGCGGCGTCGCCTTTGATGACGATCAGCATGCGAGCGTTGTCGTAGACATCGGTGAGGGCGCCGCCGCGCTGGGTGATGGTCTCGTAGACCGAATAGGCGTGCCGCGGGTGGTCGCGGACGGCCGCCTTGACCCGCGCGGCATGCAGGTCAGCCTTCAGGGGCTCGATCACGGTCGCCAGGTACCGCTGGCGCTGGGGGGCACGCCGGGCGACCAGCTGCACCAGTTGCTCGTGCTGGCGCGGGTGCAGGGTGGCCAGCGCGAGGTCCTCCAGCTCCCGCCGGAAGACCTGGACACCGAGCCGGTCGGCGAGCGGCGCCAGTACTTCCAGGGTGGCGCGGGCGATGCGCTCCTGGCTCGGCCGCGACTTGAACCCGAGGGTGCGCATGTTGTGCACCCGGTCGGCCAGCTTGATCACGAGAACGCGAGGATCGCGGCTCATCGCCAGCAGCATCTTGCGGATGGTCTCGGCCTCGGCGGCCTCGCCGAAGGTCAGCTTGTCGAGCTTGGTGACGCCGTCGACCAGCAGCGCCACCTCGTCGCCGAACTCCGCGCGGGCCAGGTCGAGGGTGTAGCCGGTGTCCTCAACGGTGTCGTGCAGCAGCGCAGCCACCAGCGTGGTGGTGTCCATGCCGAGGTCGGCCAGCAGCAGGGTCACCGCTACCGGGTGGGTGATGAACGGCTCGCCGCTCTTGCGCATCTGCCCGCGGTGCTCCCGTTCCGCCACCAGGTAGGCACGCGCCAGCAGCGAGATGTCCGCCTTGGGATGGGCGACTCGGTGGCTGCGGATCAGCGGTTCCAGAGCGGGATCCCACGCCGCCCCGCCGGACGCACGGCTGCGCAGCGGGCGGCGGATCAAAGGCAGCCTCCTGGACGGTCAACCGGCGCACTCGCGCCGCGCATTCGTAGGTGCTGGTGCAAGCGAATCGCATACTGGGGGCCCGCGTCCAGCAGCACCGACGCCTCGCGGGTCGCAGAGCAGGCTCCAACCGGCACAACCCGGGTGGGTCAGCCGCATGCCTCCGGCTCCGGTTCCGGCAGCGTCTTGAGGCGCGGGATGGGGGAGGGCAGCAGCCACAGCGCACAGGTGACGCCGCCGGCGGCCGCGATCCACAGGGTCGGGCGCAGCCCGATGGCGCTGCCGAGCGCGCCTCCGGCCAGGGCGCCGAGCGGGCGGACGCCGTAGTTGACCGCCAGGTGGCATCCACCTGACCCTTTGTCAGGTTTGTCATGTGTCCTCAATGAGAACCTGCCATGACTGGTAGACGCTTCATGGCCTGCCTAGTGGCGAAGGCTCCACGTCCAGCCACCCCAACTACCCTGGGGCGATGCCGCTTCAGGCGGCAAGTCCAAGTCCCCGCGCTAACAGCACCCGCGCGGCATTAACATCAGCATTGGCCCGATGCCCGCACCGTCGGCAGCGAAACTGGGCCTGGCCGACCCGGTTCTCCCTGTCGATGTGGCCGCATTCGGCGCACTCGATGGAGGAGTACCGGGGGTTCACCTTGACAAATGCGCCGCCGTGGGCGGGGCATTTGTAGGCGAGCATCCGCCCGGTGGTGCCCCAGGCCATGCCGAGGATCGAGCGGTTCAGCCCAGCCTTGGCGCGGACGTTTCTGCCAGGCTTGTCGGTGGTCCCACGGGCCGAGCGGGTCATATTGCGAATTTGCAGGTCTTCTACGACGACCAGGCTGTGGTTCTTGGCCAGGTCGGTGGTCTGCTTGTGTAGCCAGTCCGTTCGCCGCCGGGCCTGGCGGGCGCGGAGCTTGGCGATCTGCTGGTAGGTGGAGCGTTCCCGGTTGGACATCCGCCTGCCGGGGTGGCGCTGGCGGTGGGTTCGACGGCGGGCAGCCTCCAGCTCCAGCTTCCGGAGCCGGCGCCGCTCGCCCTTGGTGAGCAGGTCGGGCATGTCGAGGTGGCGGTCGTCGGAGAGCGTCATGGTGTGGGCGACGCCGCGGTCCATCCCGACCGGCGGGCCGGGGTTCGGTGTCACCTTTCCGCTTGGTCCTTCGATGCGGAAGGGAGGTGTCAGCCGAGTTGGGCTTTGATCAGCCGTGCGCCAGTGATCCGGCCAGAGCAGCCAGGGGAGGCCCCTGGGAGTGGGCGAGTCCAGCGAAACCGCACCCGGCCGACCATGATGACCGTGACTTCACCCCAGCGACGGTTTATCCGGACGATTCGGAGGTCGGAGGCTTGAGGGTTGTCCACGGCCAGGGAGGCACTACGCTTCTTGAACTTCGGCGGTCGAGCCAGCCCTTGGAAGAACTGGCTCCAGGTGCGCAGGTAGTTCTTGAGGACCTGTTGCGTAGCTTGGGCTGGGAGCAATGCGAGCCACTCAAAGCCGGGGAGCGGGTTGGTGCGTGCAGCTCTGAGTTGCCGGTCGAGTTCGCCAAGCGAGGGGCGCCTAGCGATGCCGCCACCAGGGCCTCCCCATGTGTACCACTCGTGGAGCAGATTCCACAGCGCCCGCGCGACGTGGCCTTGCTGGTCAAGCATTGCGGCCTGTTCCGGCGTTGGGTACAGGCGTGCCTTCTGCGCGCGGTGGCAGACACGGTCGGAGCCGGGCGTTGGGTTCCGAGGGCGAGCTAGGTGGCGTTTGGACATGCATGGATTCTATCGAACATAAGTTCGTTAGACAACCTTGAGGCGAGCATCCCCTCTGTCCTACTTACTGCAGAGAGGCAATGTAGCCCATCCGTGTCGTGATGGCGTGCAGCAGCAGGACCGCGACCAGCGCTCCCGAGCCATCGCCCTCCTCTACATCCGACCGGTTTGTCATAGCTTGAATCATGGGCATTTCAAGCCTTGAAATAGCCCGGTTCGGTTGAGCCTTCGGTCCGGCCATGATACTGAGGCCGCTGAGCCTGAACCCGAGCCCGCGCCGCCGACGATCATGGAGGAGGATCGCTCAATGACCAACGACCGCGTCCGGCCGGCGGTGCTGGTGAGCCGGCGATTGCCCTCAGCGGCGATGGAGATGCTCACCGCGCGGGCGGACCTCGACGTGTGGGATGGGCCGGGGGCGATGCCGCGTGCGGAGCTGCTGGCGCGGGCGGCCGGCAAGGACGGGCTGGTGGTGCTGCTCACCGAGCGGATCGACGGGGAGCTGCTCGACGCGGCCGGGCCGCAGCTGCGGGTGGTGGCCAACTACGCGGTCGGCTACGACAACGTGGACGTGGCCGAGTGCAGCCGCCGGGGCATCGCTGTCACCAATACTCCCGACGTGCTCACCGAGGCGACCGCCGACCTGACCTGGGCGCTGCTGCTGGCGTGTGGGCGGCGGATCGCCGAGGGTGACCGGTGGCTGCGGGCGCGGCGGCCGTGGATCTGGGCGCCGGAGTTCCTGCTCGGGGTGGAGCTGCGGGGGCGGGCGCTCGGCATCGTCGGCTTCGGCCGCATCGGCCAGGCGGTGGCGCGCCGCGCGCCCGGGTTCGGCATGACCGTCCTCTACACCGCCGCCCATCGCCTGGAGGCCGCCCGTGAGCGCGAGCTGGGGGTCGCCTGGCGGGACCTGGACGCGCTGCTGGCCGAAGCGGACGTGGTGTCGCTGCACGTGCCGCTGCGCCCGGAGACCCGCCACCTGATCGACGCGGCGCGGCTGCGGCGCATGAAACCCGGTGCGATCCTGCTCAACACCGCACGCGGCCCACTGGTGGACGAGGCCGCCCTGGCGTCCGCCCTCCAGGCTGGCGAGCTGTTCGCCGCCGGCCTCGACGTCTTCGAACGCGAGCCCGAGGTCCACCCGGACCTGCTCGACTGCGACAACGCGACGCTAGTGCCCCACCTTGGCAGTGCCACGGTCGAGACCCGTACCGCCATGGGACTGCGCGCGGCCGAGAACCTGCTCGCGGCCCTCGATGGCCGCCGCCCGCCCCACCTGGTCAACGACCCCGGCGGGCCCGCCCTCCGGGGCCAGGGGTGAGGCGGTGGCGGCGAGGGCGCGCGCGGCGGCGATCGCCTCGGCGAGCTGCTGCGTCCAGGCGCTGAGGTTGGGGTTGTCGGCCGCCTCGGTCTGGTCGACCAGGACGGCGAAATGGTGGGCGTCGCGCTCGGCAGCCGGCAGGGCGAGCCAGCGGGCGCGGGCAGCTTCGAGCCTGGTGGCGGTGTGGTTGTCAGCCTGCAGGTCGCTTTCAACCCGCAGATGGGCAAGATAGGCGACAGCGGCGGCCAGGATCGCCGTGCTGAGCCCCACCCACAGCTCCAAGCCGACGATGGCCAGAGTGCTGCCGGCGATGCCCGCGGCGAGAACCAGGAGTTGCAGGCGCCGCAGGCGCCGCTCGGCGAGGGTCACCCGCGCGCGGCAGGCGCTGAGCCGCTCGGCCAGGCGCAGCTCCAGGTAGCCGCGCGGGTCGAGCGGGCTGAGGCCGTCGTCACCGGCGGCAGTGCCGGCCGAGGGCGGAGGCAACGGGCCGGAGTAGGCGCTCAGCCTGCCGCCGGCGATCTCGGTGTGCATCAGGCCGGCATCGATGGCGCCCAGCCTTTCGGCCAGCGCCGCGTCACGCGCCGCTGCGGCGTTGGTAGCGTTGGCGCCGGCGCTCTCTTCGCCCTCGCTGGCGTCGCTGTCGTAGGGCCTGGCGGCGGCGCGGTAGCGGTAGATCTCGCGGCGGGCGGCTTCGGCGGCGGCGCGGAGCAGCGGCCAGCGGCGCCCAGCCCCGAGGCGGTGACCGGCGACCAGCAGCACGGTGAGCAGCAGCGGCAGTGCCGCCACGGTCCAGTGCAGCACCAGGTCGGCAATGGAGTTGGCGCCGACCTGCGGCTGTACGGCGTGCTGGACCAGGGCGACTAGGACCGCGGCGATCCCAAGCGCCAGCGGCCAGCGCTGCAGGCGGTCGTCGGTGCGTCGCAGGCGCGTCGCAGCGGTCTGGTAGCGGGCGAAGCGCTCCCAGGCGAGCTTCAGCACCGCCGCGTCCTGCAACTCCCAGGCGAGCAGGCGGGCCAGCGCGGCGTCGTCGACCACGGCCCCCTCCACGAAGCGCAGGTCGCCGCGCTCGACGATCTTGGCGAGGGCCGGGTCGACCATCGCCAGCGCCCCGCCCCCGGTGCCGGTGTGCCCGCCCCCGCCGTGGCCTTGGTCCTGGTCCTGGCGCCCGCGGCGCCAGCGGGCACGGGCGCGGGCCGGGGGGCCGGCGGCATGGCTCGTGTGCCACCACTGGGCGACGTCGTCGGCAGTGCCGCCGCTGCCCTCGATCACAAACAGCGGCCAGCCATGCCGCACCGCGTCGAGCGCCTCGGCGCGGGCGACCGCTCCGCCTCCGGCCAGGACCATCACCACCGGGGCGGCGTCGGCCAACGCGCCGGCCAGGCGCACCAGCAGCCGCGCCGCCGCGCCCCACTGGTCGCCGGCGGCAAGGGCGAAGTGGGAGTGGTTTCGCTCAAGCCGCACGCGGCGGTCGCCGTGCCCCTCGGTGGTCTCGCCCGGCAGCAGCACCTGCCCGGCGGGCGCCACCCCGAGCAGCTGCCCCCGACCGGCGCCAGCGGTGGTAGAGGTCTCAGTCTCAGCGGCGTCGGCGTAGGCGCTACCGATCTCGGCCATGGCATCGGCGTCGGTGGTGCCGTCGAGGATCACCGCGCCGGCCATCCCAGCCGCCCGGACCAGCGCGGCCGCCGGTAGTCGGCACACGGGGGTGAGCGGGTCGTCCGCCATCGGGACCGCCCCGCCGACCAGCACGATCACCGGTCGTCCGGGGGCCAGGCCGAGGTTGTACAACACCCCGGCAGAGCCGTCCTGCTCAGCAACGGTGACGAGCGGGGCACGGTTGCCGCCCTCGAAGCTCACCTCGCGCACGGCCGGTTCGTTCGTCGTCATGCCAGGAACTCCCACGAAAGCTACAGACGCCGCCGCTGACAAAGCATCCTTCTGCGGCGGTCTATCTAAATCCGCGAAGCGTCCCGCCTGCAATTCGGGCATCCTCGCTCAAGAGGCTGTGGATAACCGTTTGCGGACTTCGTCCCTCGCCGTTACCGTTCGCCGGGGAGGAGGCGCGGAGGCCCCAGGGTACTCAAGACGGGATGCTCAGGACGTGACGCTCAGGACGTCGAGGAGGAGGGCGGCAGTCCAGCTGAAGTCCTTGCCGCCGTAGCCCTCGCCGCCGAACGGGTCGAAGTACTCCCGGAAACCGGAACGCTCCACCAGGGCGACCATGTCGTCGGCGACCTGCTTGGCCAGCGGCGCCGCGCCGTGCTGCCGCAGCCCCCGCCACACCAGCCAGTCGGTGTTGATCCAGACAGGACCGCGCCAGTAGCGGCGCCGGTCGAAGTCGGGCGCCTCCAGGTCGTAGCTCGGGAACAGGAAATGCTGCCCGGCGCCGGCGGCCGGGGCGGTGAAGTGGGGCGAGCCGAGGTCGGCGCAGATCGCGGCGACCACCTCGGCGGGCAGGTCCGGGTCGAGCAGCGGCGTCATCGAGGAGATGCTGTCCTTAGGGACCCCCCGCTGCCCGCGCAGGTCATAGCCGAACAGGTGGCCGCAGCCGGGATCCCAGAAGCGCGACAGCATGGCGTCGTGGAGGCGGGCGGCCTGCTCACGGTGCGGGCCGGGGTCGGTGCCGAGCAGCACGGCGATCTCGGCGAGGGCATGCACCGACCACAGGTAGATGGCGTTGAACAGCACCGACTCGACCAGGAACGGGCTGTTCGCCAGCAGGGTGGCGTCGTCATAGCGAGCGTCGCGGTAGGTGATCGCCAGGTACACGTAGCGGTCGTAGGCCGCGTCGGTGGGCCGGTCGGCCGCGTTGGCGTGCTGCAGGTCGGCGCGGTGGTAGCGCGGCAGGGCGCCCGGCGGGATCACCAGGCAGTCCAGTTCGCTGTCCCACAGGGGCGAGTTGTCGAGGCCCGACTCCCACGGGTGCACGATCGCGGCCAGGCCGTCGCCGCCCACGTCGCGCCAGCGGGCCAGGTAGGCGTGCTGCGCGGCCAGCTTGGGATAGACCCGGCCGAGGAACCCGAGTGCCTCGTCGCGGTCGCTGGCGTGCTGATAGACCTCCAGCGCCGCGCGGGCGTGCAGCGGCGGCTGGGTGATCCCCGAGGTGGCGATGCCGCGCGGCGCGTTGGCGCAGCGGTCGCTCTGCCAGAAGTCCGGCCCTGGGAAGTAGTCCCCGGCAGGCACCGCCGGATTGAAGACGATGTGGGGAACCATGCCGTTGGCCCATTGCGCGGCCAGCAGGGTCTCAAGTTCCTGCTGGGCGCGTCGCTGCTCGTACCAGGAGCGCCCGATCGCGATGAAGGCCGCATCCCAGCTCCACTGGTGGGGATACAGTCCCTTGGCCGGGATGGTCGACCGGCCGGTCCAGTTGCCGTCGAGCACCGCCTGCGCCCGCTCCCGCATGCCCTTGCCTTTGTCCCGGCCCATGCGGCCAAGTGTAGAGGGAGTGCGGCTCAGAGCGTGCGGAGGCCCGACAGGACCCGTTCGAGCAGGGCGAGGTCCGGGCGGTCGCCGGAACCATTGCCGTGGGGGCGGTGCAGCGTCACCCTGCCCTCTACGGCCAGGTCGGCGATGAGGACCTGGGCCACACCGAGCGGGACCTCCAGCCGGGAGGAGATCTCGGCGACCGACAGCAGGTCCCGGCACAGCGTCACGATCTTGCGGCCCTCCGGGGTGAGGTGCTGCCAGGCCGCTTCGCCCTGCGCGGTGGTGGAGATCAGCGTCTCGATCGCCAAGTCGAGGTCGGGCTGGCCGGGGCGGGTCCGTCCGCCGGTCAGCGCGTAGGGACGGACCGCCGCCGGGTCCCGGTCCCGGTCGGGGTCGGGGTCGGGACCGCCCCGGCCGCTACGGTTGGTGCGGCCCTGGCTGTTCATCGCTCCTCGCCGGTGCGCCGTTGCGGACAGCCGTGCTGGTGGTGGCAGCTGCGCGCCGGCCACGTTCCAAGCCGGCCTGGTAGCTGGTCAGCAGGCTGCGCAGAGCTTCGGGGGAGCGGGCAGCGGCGTCAGCCTCCAGCGTGGCGTCCGGCTCGGCATCGAACATGGCCTCTGGCTGGAACGTTGGCTGGAAGGTGTCGACGGCTGCGGGGGTAGGCGCGGGTTGCTGGGGGAGGGGCGGCGGCGCAGCGCCGCCGGAGGGGCCGCCGGAGGCTTGGGTATCCGGTCGCAAGTTGGTCATCGGCTGGCGGCGGGGCAGCCCCGCCTCGGTCAGCACCACCGTCGCGCCCTGGCCCGGTGCCGGTGGCAGATCGAGGATCACCTCAGGGACCTCCTCCTCGGACTCGGCGGCCGGGGCCGGTGCGGTGGGTGCGGGGCTGTCGCCCGCCGAGGCGCCGGCGGGGACCGCGCGGTGGCGGCGCAGGGGCACGTAGGCGCTGCCGGGCTGGCCGCCGCCGACCCAGTCCGAGCGGGCGGCCTCAAAGATCGGCAGCGGACCCGCGGTGCCCGGGGCGGGCAGCGACGCGATCCCGTCGCGCTGGTTCCAGGACTGGTTCCAGGCACCCACCCCCGCGCGCCAGCCCTCCTCCCCGAGTGGCAGGACCACGCCGGAGGGCAACAGCACCAGCGCGGTGATCCCGCCGTACTGCGAGTGGCGCAGCTGCGCCTTGATGTTGTAACGCTGCGCCAGGCGGCCGACGACGTAGAAGCCGAGGGTGCGGGCGAGCGCGAAATCGAGCAGCGGCGGGTCGGCGAGGCGCTCGTTGGCGGCGTCCAGCTCGTCGTCGCTCATGCCGACGCCGCGGTCCTCGATCTCGATCAGATATCCCTTGGAGACCGTCTCACCGGCAATCACCACTTTGGTGTCAGCTGGCGAGAACATGGTGGCGTTCTCGACCAGCTCGGCGAGCAGGTGGACCATATCGATGCCCGCTGGTCCGGTCACTGCGACCTCGTCCAGCGGCAGCACGTGGACCCGCTGGTAGTCCTCGACCTCGGCGATGGCGGCGCGCAGCAGCCCGACCAGGGCGACCGGCTCGCTCCAGCTGTGGGCCGGCTCGGAGCTGGACAGCACGATCAGGTTCTCGGCGTTGCGTCGCATCCGCGTCGCCAAGTGGTCGATCTTGAAGAACTCCTCCAGCTGGGCGGCGTCGGTCTCCTGCTGCTCCAGGCGGTCGATGAGCTGGATCTGGCGGTCGATCAGCGACTGGCTGCGGCGCGCCAGGTTGACGAACATCTCGCTGACGCTGCGGCGCAGTGCCGCCTGCTCGGCGGCGATCCGCACCGCCACCCGCTGGGCCGCGTCGAACGAGCTGGCGAGGCGGCCGATCTCGTCCCTGCCGCCGACCGCGATCGGGGTGAGGTCGGCGGCCAGGTCGACCGGCAGGCCCCGCTGCAGCCGCTCCACGATGCGCGGGAGCTGCCGCGCGGCCAGCTGCTCTGCGCTGCGCTGCAGCAGCACCAGCGGGTTGATCATGGCGCGAGCGAGGAATCCTGCCAGCGCGACGGTGAGCACCAGCACGATCGCGAGCAGCAGCAGGTTGTTCAGCAGTTGCCGCTCGGCGCTCACGGTGTCGGCGCGGTTGGCCGTCGCGAGGTCGCTCAGGAGCTGCCGTTCGACCAGGCGCAGCGATTCGATGCGCTGGTCCATGGCGTCGAGCCAGTCGCCCGGCTCGACGCCGACCTGGCGGGCGCGCTCGGCGGCCAGCACGGCCCGCTCCAGCTCGCTGGAGCGGTCGACGCTTGGTGCGTTGAGGGCGCTGGAAAGCAGCGCCCGCCGGGGAGCGCCGGCCACCTGCTGGAAGCGGCCCAGCTCCTGCTGGCGTGCGCCGATGGCGGCGGCGAAGCGCTGGTAGTCCTCGCCCGCGAAGCGGCCGCTGGCAGCGACCGCCGCGCCGATGGCGCGTTCCTGGCTGGTCGCCTCCTTGGCCTGCGTCAATGCCTCGAACGCCGCCATGGCCTGGTCCAGGTCGGGGTGGGCGAGATCGGGGGACAGTGCCGCGGTGGCGCCGAGCAGCGCGCCGATCGGCTCGCCATAGGCACCGAAGACGTCACCGGCAGCGGCAGGTCCCCGGGCGGCCAGCTGCCGGGCCTGTGCCACGTGGCCGAGCCCGGCGTCCGCGCCGCGCAGGGCCGCCTGCAGGCGCGCGTCGTCGCGGCCGAGGGTGAGGGCTGCCACGCCAGCGCGGTAGGCGCCTGCCTCGCGGTCCACCTGTGCCCGCTGGGCCCCTGCCACGGGACTGCTCCCGGCGCGCCCGGCGGCCACCCAGGCGACCGACCGGTCGCGCTCCCACTGCAGGTCGTGGATCAGTGCCGCAGCCTGGGCTGCGACCGCGACGCCCTTTTTCTCGCGGTCGGCCTGCAGGCCGTCGTGGAAATTGCCGGCGATGCGAACTGACGTCAAGAGCGCCAATCCAATCACCGGCAAGATGAAGATCCCGAGCAGCTTGCTGCGGATCTGCCAGTCTCGAAGCATACGCACGACCTCTGCGGCGAAGGGAACTGCAGCGCCGCCAACTTCGCAGCATGGTAGGGCGAATGGCGTGGAGGGCCAAAATTTAGCACCAGACTCGCGAATTCTGATTAAAGCGTTTTCAAGCGTTGTTGCGTGTCTGACCATTGCTGCGCCACCGCGATTTAGCTCCAAGCGCGCGAACGATGTACAACCGAGCCAACACACGGCATTGAGCCGCCGAAAAGGCTCCGATTGCATGCAAGCAAGGAGGGATGGTATGGACCTCGCCGAGCTGGAGGCACGGCACCGCCGGCTGGTCTGGCCGCTGAGCGCGTTCTTCCTGGCCTGGTACCTGCTGCTGGTGCTGCTGGCGGGCTTTGCGCGCCCGCTCATGGCCGTCAAGGTGGTAGGCGCCGTCAACTTCGGCTACCTGTTCGCGCTGTCGCAGTTCCCGATGACCTTCCTGGTCGCCTGGTACTACACCCGCAGCGCCCGGCAGCGGCTCGACCCGCTCGCCGACCGCCTCGCCGCAATCGGGACCGGGACCGAGGCCGCGTTCGGGGAGGACCCGGACGGGGACGACGACCCCATCGTGGTGGACGGGGAGGTGGTGTCGCTATGGCCGACCGCGGTCTCTCGCTGACGCTGTTTGTGGCCTTCATCGGCGTCACCCTGGGGATCACCTGGTGGGCGTCGCGCCGCACCAGGACTGCTGCCGACTACTACGCCGCCGGGCGGCGCCTGCGCGGCTGGCAGAACGGCATTGCCATCTCCGGTGACTACATGTCGGCGGCCAGCTTCCTCGGCATCGCCGGCCTGATCGCCCTCAACGGCTACGACGGCTTCCTCTACTCGGTCGGCTTCCTGGTCGGCTACCTGGTGGTGCTGGTGCTGGTCGCCGAGCCGTTGCGCAACGCCGGTGAGTACACCATGGCCGACGTGCTCGCCTACCGCCTGCGCCGGCGCCCGGTGCGGGCCGCTGCCGCACTGTCGACCGTGTCGGTCTCGGTCTTCTATTTGGTCGCTCAGATGGTCGGCGCCGGGGCGTTAGTCAAGCTGCTGCTCGGCCTGCAGGGGCAGGCGTCGACCATCGCCGCGATCATCGGCATCGGGGTGCTGATGACCGTCTACGTGACCCTGGGCGGCATGATCGGCACCACCTGGGTGCAGATCGTCAAGGCATGCCTGCTGCTGACCGGCACGTTCGCCATGTCGCTGTGGGTGCTCGCCAGCTTCGGCTTCTCGGTCCAGGCGCTGTTCCGGCAGGCCGCCGCAACCAGCGGCAAAGGCACCGCCTTCCTGGCGCCGGGCCTGCTCTACCGCAACAAGGTCGACCTGCTGTCGCTCGGTCTGGCACTGGTGCTCGGCACCGCCGGGCTGCCGCACATCCTGATGCGCTTCTACACCGTGCCGGACGCCCGCACCGCCCGCGCCAGCGTCAACTGGGCGATCGGCGTCATCGGCGGCTTCTACCTGCTTACCACCTTCCTCGGCTTCGGCGCGGCGGCGCTGGTCGGCGGCCAGGCGATCAAGGCGGCCGCGCCCTCCGGCAACATGGCCGCGCCGCTCCTCGCCCAGAGACTCGGCGGCGGCCCGGCCACCTTCGGCGGCGACGTGTTCCTCGCCGTGATCGCGGCGGTCGCCTTCGCCACCATCCTCGCCGTGGTCGCCGGCCTCACCATCACCGCGTCATCCAGTTTCGCGCACGACTTCTACGCCAACGTCGTGCGTCCCTCCAGAGGCGAAGCCGCCGACGAGACCAACGAAGTCCGGGTCGCCCGCTGCACCGCGCTGGTCATGGGGGCGGTGGCGATCGCGCTCGGCATCGGTTTCCGTGGCCAGAACGTCGCCTTCCTGGTCGGCCTCGCCTTCGCCGTCGCCGCCAGCGCCAACCTCCCCACCATCCTGCTGTCGCTGTACTGGCGGCGCTTCTCCACCGCCGGCGCGGTCGCTGGCATCCTCGTCGGCCTCGGCGCCTGCCTGCTGCTGGTCGCCCTCGGCCCGGCGGTGCTCGGCCCCAAAGGCATCTGGCTGACCGGCATGCAGCCGCTGTTCCCGCTGGAGAACCCCGGGATCGTCTCCATCCCGCTGGGCTTCGCCGCCGCCGTCGCCGCCAGCCTCCGCTACCCCGACCCCGAGCCCGTCGCCGTCCTCCGCTACAGCAACCTCCGCGCCCGCGCCCTCACCGGCGTCCCGATCCAGCCCGGTGAGCGTTAGCCCTCAGGGCGTGACGCCCACGGCGAGAACGGCGCCGGAATCAGGATGCGGTTCTCCTGACGCACGATAAAGGGACGGACGGTGACGATATACGCCTGCCAGTCCGGATTGGCCTGCAGCTCAGCACGCCGGCGAGCCCGGTCGCCCAGATCCTCGTAGGCCCACAGATGGACCACCTGGTTGAGAATCCCGATCTCGCTGGAGAAGTAGCCCACCAGGTTGCCCAGGATCGGCCGCTGGACCGGCAGACCGTGCCGTTCATATCGCGACAGATACTCCGCGGTGGTACCCGGCTGCAGGGTATAGCTCCGTTCCTCAACGATCATCGTGGTATGGCCTCCTGTGGCGCCGGTGCCCGGCCCTGGGGGCGGGCCGGTCGCAGGCTCCCGACCATAGCAGCCCAATCTGGCTGGAAGTTAGCAGCGGTGTGGCGGCTGGCTTCGCTGGCGGCCATGGCTGACCAGGGCGGCCCAGGTCCAGCGGCCGACCACGCCGTCGACGGCCAGGCGGTGGTGGGCCTGGAAGCGGCGCACCGTCCGGCGGGTGGCCGTGCCGAAGGCGCCGTCGATCGCCAGGCAGTAGCCGTTGGCGGCCAGGCGGGCCTGCACGTCGGCGACGGCGCTGCCGTAGTGCCGGGCGGCCACTGGCAGCAGCCCTGGGTAGCGCCAGGCCGGGCGCACCGCGCGGTGGACCAGGTGGGGCCGCCAGATCGAGGCGATGCGGATCGGCACGCCAGGCCTGGATGCCTCGATCATGCGGCCGTGACCCAGGTACAGGCCGACGTGGGCGATGGTGGCGGGATTGCGTGGATGGTGGGCGAAGAACACCAGGTCGCCGGGGCGCAGATGGTTGAGGCGCAGGTGATGGCCGAGGGCGTACTGGTCGCGCGCCACCCGGGGGATGCGGATCCCCGCCGACTGGTAGGCGCGCATGGTCAGCCCCGAGCAGTCGAAGCTGCGCGGCCCTTCCCCGCCCCACTGGTAGGGCTTGCCGAGCTGGGCGAGGGCGAAGCGGATCGCGGTGGCCGCCGGCGAGGCCGCCGTCGCCGCCGCCGGGCGGGCACCGGGACCGACCACGAGCGCGACCGGCACCAGCACCGCGACCAGCACGATGGCAACCAGTAGCCAGGGCAGGGAGCCGGAGGGTAGGCGGAGGCGGAACCGGCGGAGGCGGAACCAGCGGAGGCGGAGCCGGCGGAACCAGCTGAGCAGGCGTGATCCGGGCGACGCCATCGGGGTCCTCCATGATCGAGGTCGTCCGACACTGCCTCGACCGCCGCAGACCCCTCCTTGAGACTGACCCAACCCTCTATTTCATAGAGACATGATCGACAAAGTCAAGAGGTGCGTCGTAGGCGTCCGCCTGGTTCACTTTTCCTATGTCGACTGCAACTGCCCCAAGCGCCCTGTTCGACACGCTCCAACGTGAATTCTGCCTTCGTTACCAGGCCCACGACCCACTGGACCTGGAGGCAGGCACCGTGGTCGTGGTCCCCTCGCTCACCTTCCCCGCCACCGAGCTGAGCAAGATCGTGGCGATCCAGCACTACGAGGAGCGCATGCTCTACCTGCTCCTGCTGCTGCGACGCCGTGGCGTTCGGGTGATCTACCTCAGCTCGGTGCCGATCGAGGACGCCGTCGTCGAGTACTACCTGAGCTTCATGGCCGACCCGGTCGCGGCCCGCGAGCGGGTGCACCTGTTCTCGGTCGGCGATCCCGCGCCCCGCCCCCTGACCGCCAAGCTGCTGGAGCGGCCCGACCTGATCGAGGGGGTCCGCGAGCTGATCGACGACCCCGCCGAGGCCTTCGTGCTGCCGTTCAACGTCACCCCACTGGAGGGGCAGCTCGGCGAGGCGCTCGGCCTGCCGATCTACGGGCCACGGCCGTCCCACGCCGCACTCGGCTCCAAGACCGGGTCGCGGCGGGTCGCCCGCCGCGCCGGGGTGCCGGTGCTGGCCGGCGCGGAGGACCTGTGGTCGATCGGCGAGGTGGAGTGGGCCATCCGCCGCCTGCGCCAAAGGCTGCCGATGCCGCCCGGCGCGGTCGTCAAGCTGAACAACGGCTTTTCCGGCCAGGGCAACGCGGTGGTCGCCCTCGACCGGTTCGACGGTGCCCTGGAGGATGCCGGCACCACCTTCTGCGCCGGGGAGGAGTCCTGGGGCTCGTTCGCCGCCAAGATCCACCAGGGTGGCGCGGTGGTGGAGGAGCTGCTGCGTGCCCCGGGCGTGGCCTCCCCGAGCGTGCAGCTGCGCATCACCCCAGGCGGGGCCACCCGCGTGATCTCTACCCACGACCAGGTCCTCGGCGGTCCCAACCGGCAGGTGTACCTCGGCTGCCGCTTCCCGGCTGACGCGGCCTACCGCTCGGTCATCCAGGAAGCCGCGGGCCGCGCGGCCCGAGTGCTTGCCAGCCACGGCGTGATCGGCTGGTTCGGGATCGACTTCTTCGCCGTGCCGGATCAGCTTGGCCGAGGCCGCCACCGCGTCTATCTGGCCGAGATCAACCTGCGTATCGGCGGCACCACCCACCCCTTCGGGTTTGCCCAGTTCGCCATGGACGCGAGCTACGACACGGGCAGCGGCCGGCTCCACGCCGGCGGGCGGGCCAAGTCCTACGTGTGCACCGACAACTTCAAGTCGGAGCGGCTGGTGGGCACCTCACCCGCGGCGGTGATCGCGCTGCTGGAGCGCCGTGGCCTCGCCTTCGACCCAAGGCGCAAGACGGGCGTCACCCTGCACCTGCTCGGCGCGCTGCGCGGCTACGGGAAGATGGGGATGACCTGTATCGGCGACTCCCGCGCCGAGGCGGAGCGCCTCTACCACGAGGCGATCGCCGTCCTGGGGCATCCCCACTGACGGCACTGACGGCGGCGGGGCATGCCGGCCGCTACGACTCCGGCGACGGCTGGCCGGGGCGGACGATGCCGGACTCGTAGGCGAGGATCACCGCGTGGATCCGGTCGCGCAGGCCAAGCTTGGCGAGGACGTTGCCGACGTGGGTCTTGACGGTGTGCTCGCTGACAAACAGGGCGGCGGCCATCTCCGCGTTGGACAGGCCGCGTGCCATCAGCGCAAGCGCCTCCCGTTCGCGGGCGGTGAGGCTGGCAAGCCCGTCCGGGCCGCCAGCAGCGCCGCCACCACCCCCGGTGCCGCTGCCGGGCGGATGGGGGCGGCTGGCGAACTCGCGGATCAGCCGCTTGGTGATGGAGGGGGCGAGCAGCGCCTCGCCACCGGCGACGACCCGCACCGCGGCGACCAGGTCCTCACGCGGCAGGTCCTTGAGCAGGAAGCCGCTGGCCCCGGCCCGCAACGCCTCGAAGACGTACTCGTCCAGGTCGAAGGTCGTGAGGATGAGCACCCGCACCGGGTCGGCCACGCCCGGGCCGGCGAGCTGCCTGGTCGCCTCCAATCCGTCCATGTTCGGCATGCGGATGTCCATCAGCACCACGTCCGGCCGCAGCCGGAGCGCGGTGGCGACCGCGTCCGCGCCATCGGCCGCCTCGCCAACCACCTCCATGTCCGGCTGGGCCTCCAGGATCATGCGGAACCCGGCCCGCACCAGCCCCTGGTCGTCGGCGACCAGGACCTTGGTGACCTCGGCTGCGGTCATTGGCGCACCGCCGTCATTGTTCGCCGTCGCACTGCGCTCACCCTGACTGTCACTGCGGCCTCGGTCACTTGACGGCCTCCAGGGGTAGGCGGGCACTGACGGTGAAGCCGCCGTCCGGGCCGGGTCCGGCGTCCAGCTCGCCGCCGAACAGGTTGACCCGCTCGCGCATGCCGAGCAGGCCCTGCCCACCTGTGGCGGCCCACTCGTGGCTGGCCGGCCCGAGGCCGTCGTCGCTGACTCGCAGCTCCAGCTCGTCATCGCTGTAGCGGACCAGGACCCGCGCGCGGCTCGGGCCGGCGTGCTTCATGGCGTTGGTGAGCGCTTCCTGCACGATCCGGTAGGCGGACAGATCCACCCCTGGCGGCAGCGGGCCCGGGTGGCCCTCAACCACCAGTTCCACTGCGAACCCGGCTTGGCGCACCTGGTCGACCAGGGTGGTGACCTGCGCGATGCCCGGCTGGGGACTGCGACCGGCAGCACTGCTGACGGCCACGCCGCCAGCGTGCTCGTGGTCGTCGCGTAGCACCCCGAGCAGGCGGCGCATTTCCACCAGCGCCTGGCGCCCGGTGGTCCCGATCGCCTCGAACGCCTGCACCGCCCGAGGCGGGTCGCGCTCCACCACGACCGGGCCGGCCTCGGCCTGCACCACCATCATGCTGACGTGGTGCGCGATCACGTCGTGCAGCTCTCTGGCGATGCGGCCGCGCTCCTCGCTGACCGCGCGGCGCGCCTCCAGCTCGCGCTCGCGTTCCAGGCGGATCGCCCGGTCCTCCAGCTCGTCGGTGTAGGCGCGGCGGGTGCGGGCGCTGTCGCCGAGCGCCCAGGCGCTGGCCAGCAACAGCGTGTTAGTGAGCCAGGTGATCCCGCTGGCGTCACTCCCGGGCCACCGCATGGCGACTGTGGCCGCCACTGCAACCGCCAGCCCGGTGAGCACCCCGGTGCGGCGGCTGCAGTAGGCGACCACAGTGTAAATGGCCACCAGCGACCCGAGCGGCACCTTGGTCACCAGGTCAGGAAACGGCGCGATCCCGTAGGCGACCGAGGCGAGCCCCACGACCGTCCATGACACCAGCGGGTTGCGGCGCCGCCAGGTGAGCGGCAGGTTGATCAGCAGGATAAGTGCGACCGCGAACCCGGTGCCCCTGACCGGCCGCACCTCGGGGCAGCACAAGTCCTGGCCCACCACGAACTTCATGACGGGGAAGCTGGACGCCCACTGGGCGTAGAACGCCGCCAGCGACACGACGGTGAGCACCAGGGCAAGCAGCCCGTCAGCGGCCAGCGGGTGCGCCCGCACCCAGGCCAGCGGCTTCATCCCACGGTTCATACCACCAAGTATTGGCCTTGTGGGCAGCCCGGTCCTCCCCCCACAGGCCGATTTCTCACCTCAGGAGCCTCAGGAGGGCAGCGGCGGCGGGGTCTCCTGCCCGGTGAGGCGCAACGCGGCACGGTCAACGTCGCGGGCCAGCAACTGCGGCGGACTGCCACCGAAGCGGGCCAGCCAAAGGTTGCCCGGGCCGGCACAACCACCCTCGAGCACCAGCACACTCTGGTCGTCGAGCCAGCCGACCACTCTGGTCGGCTGCTTGCCGGGAAGCAGCGGCGCCGCCGTCCCGCCACCGGGCGGGACCGCCAGCGCCTGGCTGTCCTGGCAGCCGTTGCCGGCGTCGATCGCCAGCGCCCCCCGGCTGTTGCCCCGCTTGCCCGGCACGATCGCGAGCACCCCGCCCCGGCCGCTCCAGAGCGGTGTCACCAGCTTGTGGCTGACCAGCGACCACACCTGCAAGCGCCCCCTCCCGTTCGCCAGCCGGGCCCCGAACCACAGGCTCTTGCCGTCGGGAGAGAAGGCGAGCGCTCCCAGCCTGGCGCCGTCGGCCGGGATCGGCAGCCGCTTGGCCCCGGTCCCGTCGGCCGCGGACAGCCACAGCTCAGGAGCGCCGCCACGGTCAATCGTGAAGGCCAGCGCCCGCCCCGAGGGATGCGATGCGACCTGGTGGTAGGTCACTCCCGGCAGCGGGGTCAGCTCCCGCATCTCGGTCGTGCCGAGCAGCGCACGTTCCAGGTTGAGGCCGCCCTGCGGCACCCATACCAGGTCGCCACCGGCCGGCTCGGTCCACGCCGCCGAGTCGGGCACCACCGACAGCGGCGTGCGGCTGGCCAGCGAACCGACCCCGCGCACCTCCAAGCCGCCCAGTAACACCCGGTCGCCGCGCGGCCCCCACAGGAACGGACCCGGATCGCGCACCTCAAACAGGCAGAACAGCCGGGCGGTATCCGCCGTCAGCGCCCAGGCCCGCCCCTGCGCCACAAACGCGATCGGCACATCCAGCGGGCTCGGCGTCGCCGCCTGGCAACCATCCGGGAAGCTCCCCGACGCCGCCACGGTGCCGGTGCTCGCCACCACCGCAGGCGCGCCAGAGCCGCCGCCCCGCGAACACCCCGCACTCGCGGCGAGCAGGGCGACGAGAAGGCCCAAAGCCCACCCACCGATCGAACGCCGCAACCCGTCGCGCCCCCTCCCTCAAGCCATCCACGGCCATGGCGCCTGAAGGAACACGAAAATCATGCCACTCGGCGCAGAAATAATCGAACAGGCAGAGTCGCGCGGTCGACGGCAGCCGCGCCACCTGCACCCTTCCCGCGCCAGCAGCCCCGGAACCTCAGCTACGCCCCCACCTTCTGACCCTTGCCGATCACCACCACGCCGCCGGGGGAGACGACGAAGCGAGCGCGGTCCAGCTCCGGGTCGGTGCCGATCCGGGCGCCCTCCGGAATGACCACGTTCTTGTCCACGATGGCGTTGCGGACCACAGCGCCGGCGCCGACCTCGACACCGTGGAGCAGCACCGAGCCCTCCACCAGGGCGCCGTCGTGGACGCGGACGCCGGGGGAGAGGATCGAGCGGCGCACCGTCCCGCCCGAGACGATCACCCCGGCGCACACCATCGAGTCGAACGCCTGGCCGGTGCGCCCCGCTCCGTCCTCGAAGACGAACTTCGCCGGCGGCAGAGGGTCGTGCCAGGTGAGGATGGGCCAGCGCTGGTTGTAGAGGTTGAAGACCGGGTGGACCGAGATCAGGTCCAGGCTGGCTTCGTAGTAGCTGTCCAGCGTCCCGACATCTCTCCAGTAGCCGCGGTCGCGTCCGGTGGCGCCGGGGATTTCGTTGTCGGCGAAGTCGTAGACCTGCGCCTCGCCCCGGTCGACCAGGATCGGCAGGATGTTGGCGCCGAGGTCGTGGTTGGAGTCGTCGTCGGTCGCGTCGAGCGAGACCACTTCGGTCAGCGTGGCGGTGGTGAACACGTAGTTGCCCATGGAGGCGAAGGCGGTCTCCGGGTCGTCCGGCAGCCCTGGCGGAGCGCTGGGTTTCTCCAGGAAGGCATCAATCTGGCGCCCGTCAGCGGCGGTCTGGATGACGCCGAACTGGTGTGCCTCCGAGCGGGGCACGCGGATCCCCGCAACGGTCACCCCGGCGCCGCTGGCGATGTGCTGTTCGACGAGCTGCCGGGGGTCCATGCGGTAGATGTGGTCGGCGCTGAACACGATGACGTAGTCGGGCCGCTCGTCGCCGATCAGGTTGAGGTTTTGGAAGATCGCGTCCGAGGAGCCTGCGAACCAGCGCGGCCCGCGGCGCATCTGCGCCGGCACCGGGGTCACGTAGTTGCCGAGCAGCGGCGACATGCGCCAGGTGGTGGCGATGTGCCGGTCGAGGGAGTGGCTCTTGTACTGCGTCAGCACCACGGTCCGCAGGTAGCCGGCGTTCACTAGGTTGGAGAGCGCGAAGTCAACGATGCGGTAGTTCCCCCCGAACGGCACCGCCGGTTTGGCGCGATCAGCGGTGAGGGGCGCCAGCCGCTTGCCCTCGCCACCGGCGAGGACCATCGCGAGCACGTGCGGCTGCTGGTGCTGGGCCTTCACAAGCGTGAGCGTAACCACCAGCTCGGCCTCGATCCACCGTTTGGAGGATCCTTGCGGCGGTGCACCATACTGTTTGACCGGCACGAGGCAGGGCCGATGAAGCTGCGTTCGAACAAAGGAGGCCCCATGTCCGCTCGCATGACGCCGCCGTTCCGCGCCGATCACGTCGGCAGCCTCTTGCGTCCAGCGCGGTTGCTGCAGGCGCGTGAGGACTTCGCTGCCGGGCGGATCTCCGCCGCCGCACTGCGGGAGGTCGGTGGGGCTGCAGTCGGCCACCGACGGTGAGTTCCGCCGCGCCACCTGGCATATGGATTTCATCTACCAGCTCGGCGGGATCGGCAGTGCCACCGACGAGAACCTGAAGGTCCAGTTCTTCAATGAGGACGGGACGCTCGAATTCACCTCTGCCGCGCTGAAGGTCCATGACAAGGTGCGGTTGGAGCACACCATCTTCGGCGACCACTTCCAGGCGTTGAAAGCCCTGACCGACCAGACGGGCGCGACTCCGAAGCTCACCGTCCCCTCGCCAAACATGGTGCACTACCGCGGCGGTCCGGCTGCGATCGACCCGGACGTCTACCCGGATATCGAGGAGTTCTGGGCTGACCTGAGCGCCGCCTACGCCGAGGAGGTCCGGCGCCTAGGGGAGGAGGGTTGCCGCTATCTCCAGTTCGATGATTCCAGTTCTGGCGAGGCACCTGCAACCACGGGCAAACCAGACGAATGACACAGGCCGTGGCGACACCGCCTCGAGTGAGTCCGGAAGGCCACGGCCCCGACGCCTCGCCGCACCAAGACAACTGCTCTCACCTGCTGGATGATTGGACAGGGAGGTCCGCCAGGTTGACCGACGGATGCAGCTATGATTGTCTGCCAGCGGCAGTATTGGGACGCTTTTCCGTCATGGGAGCACTCACGAGATGACTGAAGTGCGGAGCGACGCGCAGTGGATCGCAGGCCAAGCCCACGATGACATCGTGACGATCGGTGATCCACGGCTGAAGCAAACATCTGACCCAATCCGCGATGTCGCGGCTGCCCAGGACCTCTTGGACCGGATGGTCAGGCGCCTACGTGACTTAAACGGCGCAGGCCTTGCCGCACCACAAATCGGTGAGCTCGTGGCGGCTGTTGTCGTGGAGGTCCGCAAGACCGACGTCTTCCCGGACCGGCCGGAGTCGCCGCTCATCGTGATGGTCAATCCAGAGATTGTCGTAGCATCCGAGGAGACCGAAGAAGACTGGGAAGGGTGCTTTAGCGTTCCCGGCCTGATGGGCATCGTGCCGCGTCATCACTGGGTCAAGGTGCGCTATGCCTCACCAGATGGCGCCCGTCATGAGGAGACCTACGAGGGCTACCTCGCCAGGGTCATCCAGCATGAGGTAGATCATCTCGAAGCTATCGAGTTCGTCGACCGCATGACCTCGATGCGGACGCTTACGAGCGTGCGTAATTATCTGCGCTTCCACCATCCAGAGTCCGCCTAAGCGGCCTCCTTGAAGTTCTGCACGTAACCCTCGGGCAGCCACGGAGAGCTGTGCGGCGCGGCAGTCGCCAGCATCTGGGCGGGACTGCGGGCGCGGAAGAAGGCATGGACCTGGCGGACGCGGCCCTGGATCGTCAAGGTCGGCGAGTTCGCCAGCCACGCCTTGAGCGAGCCCCAGATGCGCTCGACCGGGTTGTCGTGGGGGCTGTAGCGCGCCCCGTGCAACACGACCAGCCGCGGATGGGCGCCCAGCCAGCGCTGGACCAGCTTGGAGCGGTGGATGATCACGTTGTCGCAGACCACCGCCACCACTGGCGCTGGACTTCCCCCCGGGAGGCGGACACCGGGACTATGCGGCCGTAGTCGATGGTAGCGGGTGGGTAAGGGCATAGCGGCGTTCCCACTCGACCGGTGGCAGGTACCCGATGGTGGAGTGCAGCCGCCAGCGGTTGTAGTGATGGATCCAGGCGAAGATCGAGGCGCGCGCCTGGGCGCGGGTGCGGTAGTGGTGCCGGTGGACCAGCTCGACCTTGAGGGAGGCAAACCAGCTCTCGGCGACGGCGTTGTCCAGCCACGACCCGGTGCGGCCCATGGAGCGCCGCAGCCCCAGCCGCTCGCATGCGGCGACGCAGGCGGTCGAGGTGTACTCGGCGCCGCGGTCAGCGTGGAAGATCGTGGCGTCCATCCGCCGACGGCTACGCGCGGCGACCGCGGCGTCCAGCGCACCGGTGACCAGCGCGGCGTCGTGGTGGTCGCCCATCGAGTAGCCGAGCAGCTGCCGGGAGGCCAGGTCCAGGACGCTGGCCAAATACAGCCAGCCCTCCTCGGTGGGGATGTAGGTCACATCGCCGCACCAGGCCACATCGGGCCGGTCAGGGTCAAACAGCCGCCCCACCAGGTCCGGCGCGGGCGCCGCTGCGGTGTCGGCCTTGGTCAGGCTGCGGCGGCGGCGTGGACGGTGCCCGACGATGGCGTGGGTGCGCATCAGCCGCTCCACCCGCTTGCGGTTGACCTGCCAGCCGCGGCGGCGCAGCTCGTGGGTGACCCGCGGGGACCCGTAGGTGCCGTGCGAGTCGGTGTGGATGGTGCGGATCTGTGTGACCAGCATGGTCTCGGCCTGCTCGGCCGCTGACGGTCCGTGGATGGTGGTGCGGCGCCAGGCGTAGTACGCCGAGGTCGACACTCCGGCGGCGTCGCAAGCGGCGTCGCAAGCGGCGTCGCAAGCGGCAACCACGGGAAACCCTGCGGCCTTCTGGGCGTCGACGCAGCGGTAGCGGCTCACGGCGTCGAGGTCTCCTTGACCCAGAAGGCCACGGTTCGTTTGAGCAGATCACGCTCCATCCGCAACCGGGCATTCTCGGCCTCCAGCTGCCGCAGCCGCGCGCGCTCGTCGCTGGTCAGCCCCTCGGCCCCGCCACGGTCGATGCGGTCTTGGCGGACCCAGTTGCCCAACGTCGAGTCGTAGATCCCCAGCTCATGGGCGATCTGGGCGATCGGCCGGCCGGTGCTGCGCACCAGGTCCACCGCATCACGCTTGAACTCCTCGGTGAACTGGCGCCGGGTTCTTCGCTGCCTGTCCTCCATCCGGACATCCTCCTCTCAAGGGAGGTGTCCTGCCTCAAGGGGGAGATCCAGCGCGGCCGGGTAGGCGGCCAGCAGGTGCTCGCAGAAGGCGGTGAAGGTGGCGCTGACCGCCTTGCGCGTGACCTGGTAGAACCACTGGCCGGTCCGCACATCGACCGCGCCGAAGATCGTCCGCCGACGGTTGGTGCCCGGCGTCATGACCGGCTGGCGCTGGCGGTGGGCGATCCAGGTCTGCCGCACCCAGGGCAGCAGGTTGATGTGGGTCTCGTCTTCGGCCAGCACCACCGCACCGTCGGGCAGCGCGGCGAGCTGCTGGCGCAGCTCGGCCAGGACCTGGTCGCGGTCGGGGTCGCCCTTGGCGACCAGCCGGGGCCGCCGCCAGCAGGCGACCTCACCGACCCGGCGATGCAGGGTCCGCAGCGACATGGCGGGCCGGCCAAGCCGCTGGTAGAGCCGCGCAACCGTCCATGCCTTGGGCTCGGCCAGCAACCGCAAGATCCGCCCGCCGAGCCGTGGGCTGCCCAGGCGGGGCCGCCCCGAGCGGGGCCGGTCACCAAGCCTGGCTACATAGGTCAGAAGGGGCGCCAGATATCGATGAGTTCGGGAGCCACTTCGGCGGTCAGCGACTCGACGATGTGGACGAGAACCGGCGCCAGCTCGGCCCCCAGGCCGGACCAGGAGTGGCAGCACCTCGCGGCCGGCGCGAAGCGCTCTCGTGTCGTACCTGATCACAGCGCCGGCCCACGAACCCGGACGCGAGGTGGAGCGTCACTCACCGCGTCCTCGACGGGGTACCAGAGGGTGGCGTCAGAACTCATCAATACGACCCCTGGCCGGAACGAGGTGGCGTCGATACTCGTCAGCATCTGGCGCCGCTTCTCGTATATGTAGCCACCAAGCCCGATGGCGCCGTGGGCGTTGTAGCGGTGGATCCAGCGTCTGACCGTGGCAGGATCGCAGCCCAGCAACTCGGCGATGGCGACGGCGGTCCAGCCGCGCTGCGACAACAAGACCATGACCAGGCGGGCACCGGCGCGGTGACGGCCATGGAGCAGGCGGGCCACGTCGCAGGGGCAGCCGGCCGGATCGGCGGTGCAGGCGGGGTTGGCGTACACGCTGGGGGGACGCATACTGGCGGCGGCCTCGGGGTCGTTGGTGTGTGGAAGCTCTAACGACCCACGAGGCTACTTCGTGCGATGCCGCCTACTCCACCCAGGCGTTACGAGCAGAACCTCTGGTCACCTGCTTAGCGACGCTCTCCGGAGCGAGGCGATAGGTGCGCCTGAGCCCTCGGACCTTGCGCTCCAGAGCGGTTCGTATCTCCTGGTACCGCTGATGAGGCACAAGGCGGGCGAAGGCACACGCCTCTTCATGCCGCATGAGTTGAACGGAGAGGAAGCCGTTATCTACGGCCGCTTCTAGCAAGCTCATCGCCTGGACTGGGTCTCCTGCCTCGGCCCAGACATGAGCGAGACGGTAGAGCAAGTACCCGTTCGCCCCGTCGGCGGTCTGGAGGCTCTCACTCCGGCGAAGTGCCTCCTCACCGCGCCCAACGCCCGCTTCCAAGTTAGCGAGCCAGGCTGAAACGCGAAAATTACTTTGGAACGTCGCCAGGCGCGCTGAGACGACATCGATGCCCTGAGTCCACACGCGCCTGGCGGCGTCTTCGTCCCCGCGCCGGCGGTGAATGTAGCCAAGCAGCACCCACAGGGTTACATCTGACCGGTCGGCCGCGAGCCCCTCTCGACAAGCCTTAATTGCCTGTTGCAAGTTGCCCATGCTCATCCAGGCCAGCGCCAGCGCCCAGCGGGTGTTGGAATCCAGAGGCCAGCGGGACAAGTGGACTCTGGCCACTTCGCAGGCTTCGGCGAAGTTGCCCACCATGGCATGGTTCCAAATTGCCAGCTTGAGCGCAGTGGGATTGGCCTTGTCTATGGCGAGCACTTGGCGGGTGAGCGGGAGCGCGAGCTCCGCCATCCCGGCGTTGTTGTGCGCCCGTGCCAACGCCAAGACGGCTTCCAGGCTGCCGGGATTGGACTTGACCGCGGAGGTGCCCATCTGCAGGGCTCGCTCATGCCACCCCATGTCCCAGCAGATCCGAATGATTGTCATGTGGGCAGATACGCAGGTCGGGTCCAGCTCAAGGGCCAGCTCAGCACTCTCCAGCGCCTGGTGCAGGGTGTCCACATCGGCGTCCCAACCGGAGAAGTACTTGCGCCACAAGGCATACCCGCGGGCCGCGTACGCGCTTGCGAACCTCGGGTCAAGTTCGAGCGCTAGGTTAAGCATCTCCAGCGCCACCTGGATTTCGCGCTCTTCATTGGCAACCAGCAGCCCTCGGGCGCGCAGGAAGAGCTCATAGACTTTGGCAGTATCCGTCACGCCCGCAGCCAAGCGAGCGCGATCCGTTGTGGAGAGCCTGACCTTCAGCGCCTCAGCAATGGCGGTGACAATCCGGCCGTGGATATGGGCCAGCCGGGAGCGAGCGAAGCTGTAGCGGTCTGCCCACAACATCACGCCGGTCTTGGGGTCGATGAGGCTCAGGTGCAGCCGCAGGCTGCTTCGAGTAGCTTCGTGCAGCGACCCGGTGAGCACTGCATCGGCGCCGAACTCCCTGCCGATATCGGTGGGCGAGGGTTGACCTTGCCCCACAGTGATAGTCGATGCCGGCGGGACAACCAGGAGCGTCCCCAACTTGGCAAGCTCTGTGACGACGTCGTCGCAGAAACCGCTGACGAGATAGGGGTCGAGAGCGGTACCGCCTTGATGGTCAAAGGGTAAGACCACGAGCACGGCCTGGTCGTGACGGCGGACCAGGTTCATGAGCGGCCGTCGGCCGCCAGATAGCGTCTCGACCGAACCCGCTTGGTCTGCCCTCACCTGGTGGGGATGTGAGCCGGAGCGCTTGGAAGAAGCGCCTTTGTGGGACATACGGTCCCACTCGTCATTGGCAGTGACCCAGAGACCGATCAGCTTACCGCTGCCGCCAAGGAGCCGGTCGCACGCCTCAGCGAACTGCCGCGTACACCGGGACTGCGCCAACTCTACGGCCGACAGGTACGAGACGGACTTTCCAAGACGCTTGGCAAAGCCCTGGAGGCTGAACCCTGCCTGAACGCGCAGGTCTCTCAGCGTCCAGGCGAACAGGTGGCGGCCGGATTGGCTTGGGTCGATGTGGCGTAGCGCACGGGACATCGCCGGGCCTCCGCGATTTCCAGATCAGGAACGCTTCTTCTCGACGGAAATGACCTTGTCGTGGCGTTAATTCTGTCCCGGTCCTGTGCGCACTGCGAGCGTAACAGACCGCGCAAGCGGTCGCGCTCACAGAGGACCGGGACTGGTGGCCTCGAGACGGGGCCACCAGCGCCAGGTGCCGGTATTGGTCGGGTCGGCCCGCCCACCGGCACCTGGCCCAGCGCGGACGAAAGGCAGGTCGACGGAGCGGTGGACGAGCCGTATGTGGTGTTGGACTCGGGCACGATCGCGGTGTGGTGCCGCCGGTGCCCGTGGCGCGGTGAGCCGCGCTCCGTCTCCGGCTTGGGTTCCCTCGACTTCGCGGCAGTGACCGCCAATTCAGCGGCCGAGTGGCAGGAGCACGCCTGCGGGGCGAGGGAGCGGGAGGGCGGTTGGCGAGCTGGGGGAGCTGCGCCGCCGCCCTCCCTAATCGTTACCGAGGTGGCCTGATGGCGGCCTCAAACCCACTCCCGCCGGAAGGCCGCCACTGGCACGACATCGTTTGTGCTGACTGCGGCTGGCGCATGATGCGGCTGCGCGTGTCGGCCTGCGATATGCCCGAAAGCCCCGAGGTGCGCCGTGCTCTTGGCCGCCAGTTCAACGCGGCGCTGGCGCTGCATCGGCAGGTTTGCGCTGGCGTGGTGCTCATCCCCGTTCCCGTGACCGGGCTGCCGCCTTCTTGGCGACTCTTCACCGAGGGCGATCTTGAACGGCTCAGCTTCGACCTGTTCGGGGCGTCGTGATGG
>WNGD01001593.1_pt1 | contig 31589 bp, 31 predicted proteins | sample 5400671 | NCBI WGS metagenome assembly WNGD01 (sample SAMN13153369, study PRJNA577476) | soil metagenome | isolation source: 40 cm soil or saprolite under grassland replicate 2 | place: USA:California | collected 2016-06-15
ACCGCGCACCCGACCGCCGAGTGGATCGCTCGTCAGATCACTGAGGCATGCGGCTGGGAGAGGGCTCCAGAGTACCTCATCCACGACCGGGATCGTGCCTATGGCGTGGCGTGTTCGGGCGATGGGCATCCGAGATCGACCGACCTCGCCGCGGTCGCCTTGGCAAAATGCCTATGCCGAACGGTTGATCGGTTCGATCCGGCGGGAATGCGTTGACCATGTCGTCGTGCTTGGGGAGCGGCACCTTCGGCACGTGCTGCTGTCGTACATGGAATACTTCAACGAGGCGCGCACCCACTTATCACTGAACAAGGATGCGCCGATACCGCGCGCTGTGCAGGCCGCCGGGCGCGTTCTGTGCCGGCCAATTTTGGGCGGATTGCATCATCAGTATGCCCGGATTTGATTTCCGACAAGGACAACGGACTCATCGAGGTTTTCATCGGCCCGATCGTGCTCGCTGTCGCTTGGGAATTGTTGGTTGCTTGGGCCCGTGTTGATCAGGTAGTGTCAACCGCAGAGTCGGCCGTTAGAGATACGCATTGACGGGCTGCTGCTATGTTCCTAGAGAACTTTCGAATTCGGGAGGGACAGGTGATGTGGAAGTCGAGGCGTACGTTGCATGGAGCAGCTATCTTAGTGCTAGCTTTCACCTTCGATGCGCCCGCCCAGGTCACGATCGACATGGCTAAAGTAACTTGCGAACAGTACGTTCTTTATAAGATTCCGAATTCTGATTTCATTCCGTTTTGGATACAGGGCTACTATAGCGGCAAGCAAGGAAACACCATGATAGACACGCAGCGATTCAAGGAAAACGCGGAAAAGGTGAAGCAGTACTGTCGCATCAATTCCAATGTGCCGATCATGCAGGCTGTCGAAACCGTACTCGGGCCTGGCAAATGAGCGACCAGGCTAGCCGTGGCGATAGCGCTCCGCGTCGGTGTAATGCACCAGGCCCATGGGCTGGCGGTTCGACGAACCGAAGGTGGAATGTCTAACGTGAATCTTGACGCATTTTCGACAAATACGGTCACCCCCTCAGCGGGATTGTCGCGCTCGATCGATCTGCACGGCCACCTTCGCTTGCCGCGAGGAAGCTCGGCGAAACGGCAGCCGCCGCTCACTCCTGGGGCGGCGATAGTATGCCCAGCCAAACGAATCGTCCGCTTTGGAACTGGAATCGCCCCAGGGTGGTCGTCCCGTCTCGTTGCGTCGTAGTCCTGTGTCATCGTGCCGGCGCGACCAGGCTTCATCTGCGCCTTGGCTGGGTGCGTCGAGGGCCCGGATTTGGCTCTTCTCGTCGACCAAAGAACGACAGTGTGGGCGCGGGAGGCTTAACATAGAGGCCGACCACGTCCCGGAGCTTCTCGCGAATTTCCGTATGAATCAGACCGCTAGACTAGCACCCAGGATAAGACAAGGCTAACGCCGGTGAGCCTAACGACACCGATCGAAGCTGAGGCAAAAGTGAGACAAGCCGGAAGGAGCGTAGTCGCCTCTCGAAGCTGCAGAAAGTGCATGGGACGTAGCAGTTAGAACAGCTGAAGCGCGACGTGGACGACTTGGGAGTCGCGCTTCGTACTCACTCGACATCCGCCTTTTTCGAATACTTTCAACATGGGAATGTTGTCCGAAAGGACATCCGCAGTCAGTTCCGTGATGCCGGTTCCACGAGCAATGGCTGCGAGATGGCGCATCAGTGCTCCGCCGATACCTTTGCCCTGGTACTGATCGACTACCGCAAAAGCCACCTCGGCCTTCCCGGGCTGCAAGATTATGTAGCGTCCGCCACCGGCGATCACTGGTAGCCCGCTTTCTTCCACCACTGCCACCAAGGCCACGTGGTTAGCGAAATCGACGTTCAAAAAGAAGTCTACTTCCTGCTCGGTAAAACCGCGTCGTACACCAAAAAACCGGCGATAAAGCGATTCGGTGCTGGTGCGGTCAACGGCTGCGAGGAGGTCGGATCGGTCCTCCGGTCTGAGGGCGCGGATTTCGACCCGGCGTCCTGTGCGCAGCACCTCAATTGCCGAATACTTAGCTGCGTGTAACATCAGCAGTGATCCTCATTGAGTTGCGTCTGAGACGAACGCGTTGGGCTCGGCCTATGTCTCCTTGCATTCTGCCCGTCCAGTCGACAATTTGCACGTCGCAGCTTGTATCCTCGCGGCAAATATTTGTGCCACAGCTAATAGATCTCCCTTGGCACGCCCGCGCTGTCCCCCTAGCCTAGCGGCCAACCAGTCGAATACGGGGAAGAGCGCGCTTCACTCCCGCGATCATGTCAGGCTCCCTCTAAGCATCCAGATCTACGTTTTGATTTTCGGCAAAGCGTTAAAGCAAGAACACTGCGAACCGACCGGGCGCTCGCCGGCTCACCAACGGGGGCCTGGCGGCATCGGGTCATCGAACTGTCAATTTTCCTAGGTAGCACCCAGAAAGGCTGCTATACTATCACCACTCTCGAATAGGGGCAAATGCCGTTGATGATTTAGGCTAGATCAATGCTGTTCTGCGATTTCAGGAGCGACTTACCAAGTCTGCCAATAGAAAGGGCAAGAGATGTCCAGGCTTTGAACCTGTGATCTGCTTGTGGCTCGCAATGTCGGTAAGCGAGAAAACGCCCAAGGGGCTCAGATGGAACGCGTTCAGCATTAGCGCACGTCGAAACGTCAAGGGGAGTTAGATGATAGATGACCCCTTCCTGAACTATTTCGCACTTGGGGTTCTGGTCTTCGTTGTGGTGGTGATTTTTTACGGAATCATCGCCATCCACGACATTCCGCACACAATTGCAAAGTCGCGCGATCATCCCCACCAAGACGCTATCCACGCAGCAGGGTGGGTCAGCTTGTTCACCCTTCACGCTCTGTGGCCTTTTCTTTGGATTTGGGCGATGGCGTACCGGCCTGAGCGTGGTTGGGGTTTCAGTAAGACGTCGCAGGGAAATTCGGAGAACCTCACACCTGCAGAAGAACTTGCCGAGTTGCGTCGGCGGATCGCAGATCTGGAATGTCATGTCAAGCCCGGGACAAAACCAAGTCTTGAAAGCCCGGCGACATCTAACCGCAACATCCATCCCGGGAGGATGACTGAGGTTGGAGGTTGAATAATGGAACTCCTACTCATTCTCATCTACGTCTCAATTTGCTTCGCGATTTTCAAGATCTTCAGGATCCCGGTGAACCAGTGGTCCCTTGCCACTGCGGCGCTGGGCGGGATCATCGGCATCTCATTGCTTCTGCTTATAATGAATTACAATCACCCGTTCACAGCCACGGCGCGCATCTACTTTTCGGCTACCCCAATTCTTCCTGGCGTCAAGGGTCGGGTCATTGAGGTTCCGGTCGCAGCCAATGCCCCCTTGAAGGAAGGAGACGTACTCTTTCGCATTGATCCGCGGCCCTACCAGTACGTCGTCGAGCAGAAGAAGGCCCTGCTGGCGGAAGCCGAGCAAAGCGTGAAGCAGCTCAAGGCCTCCCTCGACCAGGCGACTGCAGGTGCCGAAAGGGCTCAGGCGCAGTTCCAGCTGGCGCAGGAGAATTATGACCGCCAGGCCCAACTCTTCGAAAGGAAAGTGATTGCACAGGCGGCGCTCGATACGTATGAGCGCAATCTCGAAACGGCGAGACAAAGTTTGGCCGGAGCCAGAGCTGCCGAGGAGCGCGCCCGATTGGCGTATACTTCGGAGATTGGTGGCGTAAACACCACGGTCGCGCGCCTACAGGCGGAATTGCGCGATGCCGAGTTCGACCTCGATCAGACTGTCACCCGCGCGCCAACCGCAGGGTTTGCGACCCAGGTCGCGCTGCGCCCTGGAATGTACGTGGTTCCCGCTCCATTGCGGCCCGTGATGGTGTTCGTCAATTCGGGCCACCGGGACCAACTGCTCGCAGCAGCTTTTCGACAGAATTCGTTGCAAAGGGTCAGAGTCGGTGACCACGCCGAGATTGCTTTCGATGCCGTGCCCGGACGTGTATTCAGGGGCAGGGTAGCCCTAGTGCTGGACGCGATTGCGGCCGGTCAGTTTCAGCCGACCGGGACGCTGCAGGACTTTGGCGTACAAACTTACAATGACCGAGCGGCAGCAGAAATCGAAATTCTGGATGACGTTTCCGGTTACCAAATCCCTTTAGGAGCTGCCGCGCAGGTCGCCATCCTGACGAAGCACTGGGAGCACGTGGCCCTACTCCGGCGTATCTTGCTCCGCATGCGGAGTTGGCAGAATTACATCTTCTTTGAGGGTCACTAGGGCTCTTCGGTGGCTGAGACGACCTCGCCCGACCTCTGAAAGTGAGAGGAGAGGGGCATGGAGGAAAACCGATGATCGATTGGATTCTTGAGCGAATCTTGATCATCCTTAACTATCTCCCGGAATTGTTTGTGGCGGAGGGCGACCCAAGATTTGATGTCATTCGGTGGTGGTTGGGATTTGTCCTCATCGTGCTCATCGTAAGCGCGATCGTCATGCTGCGGCCAGTTTTCTCCGCTATTGCCACCCGCGCAAACAAGGCATTTCGAGGAATAAAATCGGATCCAAAAACATGAATGTGGTGCCGCGCATAAGGAGGCGTAAATGATGTTGTGGACGATACGGCCATCGGTAGTGGCATTTCTTGTGCTTATGCCTTTGAGTGCGGCGGCACAGAACCCAAGTCCCCCGCCTGCCGCATCTAGTAGCCAGCAGCTGCTCAAATCCGAGGAGCTTGACGCGCTCGTTGCGCCGATTGCGCTCTATCCGGACACATTGCTGGCACAAGTATTGATCGCATCCAGTTATCCCCTCGAGGTGGTACAGGCCGAACGCTGGGCAACCGAGAACAAGAACCTCAAGGGAGATCTCCGTTCTTACGATGATGAGCACAAAGCTCGATTGGACGCAAAAACTGGGCGATGCAGTTCTTGCTCAGCAGCCGGATGTCATGGATGCCATCCAGCGGCTGCGATCGAAAGCCCAGGCGAATAACAAGCTGAAATCGACCAAAGAACAGAAGGTTGCCGTCAGGCAGGAGCAGAACAAGCAGGTCATCGCCATCGAGTCTACTACCCCCGACACGGTCTATGTGCCGTATTACGACCCCGCCGTCGCGTACGGCGAGTGGCCGTATCCAGACTACCCGCCGTACTATTATTACCCGTCCGGCTACCACCCCGGGGGGCTGCTCGCGACCGGCATAGCATTCGGCGCGGGATATGCCCTGGGGCGCTGGGGCGCGAATTATTGGGGCGGAAGCATCAATTGGAGCGGCGGCGGGAACAACATCCAGATCAATCGCGGCAACCGTGTCACGCATTGGGAGCATAATCCCCAGCACCGCCAAGGAGTGAGATACAACAACGCGAGCCTGCAGCAAAAGTTCGGCAACAACAATCTGCGGGCGGGGAGCGCAGCGCGGAATGATTTCCGAGGCCGCGGCGGCGAGCAGGTGCTCAAGCCCGTTAGCGACCGCGCCAACCTCGGAGATCGCGGCTCCGCCAACCGTCCCGGCGGTGCCGATCGTGGCCAGGCTAAACCGGCGAAAGGAAAGGGCCCTTCATCCGGCGCCAAGGGTCCGAGCGGCAGTAAGCAAGCCAAAGCGGGAGGCCGCCCCTCCTCCGGCGCCAAGGGTCCGAGCGGCGGTAAACAGGCCGGCGCGGCCAAGCGGCCTTCAACCGGCGCCCGCGGAGGCCGTGACAGTGCCTTCGGGAATGTCGGTTCCGGCAGGGCGGCTAATCTCCAATCTCAGCGCGGTCGAGCGAGTCTTGGTGGGGGAGGCCCACGGATGGCTGCGAGAGGTGGCGGCGGAGGTGGGTTCAGGGGAGGCGGTGGAGGACGTGGCGGCGGTGGCGGACGCGGCGGCGGCGGAAGGCGGTCCGATGTCAGGCTCAAGCACGACATTACCCTCCTCGGGCACCTCGACAGCGGTATCGGATTCTATCGCTTCATCTACAACGGCAGCACCAAGGCCTATGTCGGCGTAATGGCGCAGGAAGTGCAAAGGATCATGCCGGAGGCGGTCGTGCGCGGTCGAGATGGCTACTTGAATGTCTTTTACGACAAGCTCGGCCTGAAGTTCCAGACGTACGACCGGTGGATCGCGTCTGGCACGCGGGTACCAGTCGTCAGGATCGAGCACTGACTGTGTGGACGAGCAAGGCGGCGGCGGACGTCGGCCCCAATCGCAGCGCTCGCAAAAAGTGCCAATGTTCAGATCAGAACATTGGAAACTGGCTTTAGATGCGACCGAGGATGTCATGATCACGCTTCTCTCCTTTGCCAAATCCCATCGCACCCCGTGCCTAGCAAGACGGGCCTTGTTGATCGCGGCGATGCTTGTTTTCGCAATGGCATCTGTCGCCAGCGCCCAACAGTCCTTTAAGACCCCCGAGGAGGCTGCCAGTGCTCTTGTGAGCGCAGCCAGGACCGGCGACCGAAAAGGCATTCTGACTGTGCTGGGCCGAGAGGGCGCCGACATCGTGTCGTCCGGCGATGATGTGGCCGACGCGGCGACGCGCCAGCGGTTCGTTGCGGCCTATGACGCGAAGCATCAGGTCACCCTCGACGGTGAGAGCAAGGCAGTTATGGTCATCGGGCAGGAGGACTTTCCATTCCCGATTCCCCTCATCCGCAAGAATGGAATTTGGCGATTCGATACCGCCGCCGGCCGCCTGGAAATCCTTTATCGCCGCATTGGCCGCAACGAGCTCGACACGATCCAGGCCTGCCTTGCCTATGTCGATGCGCAGAACGAATACGCCGAAAAGGATCGCACCGGCGCGGGGGCCGGAGTCTATGCGCATCGCATCGTCAGTCAGCCCGGCAAGAAAGACGGGCTCTACTGGCCAGCCTCACAAGGCGACGATGCAAGCCCGCTCGGCGAGCTCGTCGCTCAGGCAACTGGCGAGGGCTACCGTATTGGCGGTGGACGCGCACCGTTCCACGGCTACTATTACAAGGTACTCACGAAGCAGGGACCGAACGCGCTTGGCGGCACTCTGGATTATGTCGTGCGCGGCAGGATGATCGGTGGTTTCGCGCTCGTGGCCTATCCGGCCGAGTACGGAAATTCGGGTGTCATGACGTTCCTCGTCAATCACACAGGTACGGTCTTCCAGAAGGACCTCGGACTGACCACGGCCCAAATCGCCGAGCGTATGACGTCGTTCAATCCTGATCAAACTTGGAAGAAAGTTGTCGTGCCGCCGCAGTGAGCTTCACAGTGCATCCTGGTCGTCTTTAGCCGCCATTCCCTCCCGGTCAAAGACTAGACTCAGCGGCTTAGCTCAACTCCGGTGTAGCCAAAACAATTGTCAACGCTTCCGGCCTTACCCATCCGGTAGAACCCAAGGATGCTCCCTTCCAACGCACAGCGAATCTCCCCTAATCCTTGCATATATCGGCACGCGATGACGCAGAACGAGGCGCTTACACGGGCGACTTGAGAACGCCCGACAACTGCAACGGTGCTCGCAACCAACCAATCCCGTCTGGGATCATCTTGTGTGCCGGCTTGTAAGATCGTTGGACTGTTGCCAGACTGTCACTTCGGGTAGAGGCCAGGGAGCGTTGCCAGATGGCGAAATACAAGCAGAAGAAGCAGGAGGCATCCGAGGCGCCGGCCGCGTCCGGCAAGATGAGCCGCAAGGAATTCGAGAAGGAGCTCGCGAACCTCCAGGTCGAGCTTACCCGCCTGCAGACCTGGGTCCAAGCCAAGGGGGCACGCGTCATCGTGGTCTTCGAGGGCCGGGACACGGCGGGCAAGGGCGGCGTGATCAGCCGGATCACCGCCCGCACGAGCCCGCGCGTCTACCGGCACGTGGCATTGCCCGCACCCTCCGACCGCGAGAAGACCCAAGTCTACATCCAGCGCTACATCGCGCAGTTCCCAGCGGCGGGCGAGATCATCCTCTTCGACCGCTCGTGGTACAACCGGGCGGGGGTCGAGCGGGTGATGGGCTTCTGCACCGACGAGCAGTACGAGCGGTTCCTGGCGCTGGCCCCCGCGGTCGAGCGGGAGACGATCGTCAAGAACGGCGTCATCCTGCGCAAGTACTTTCTCGATGTCAGCCAGGACGAGCAGCGGCGCCGGTTCGAGGCCAGGATCAACGACCCGGTCAAGCACTGGAAGCTCAGCCCGATGGACACCGAATCGGTGCGGCGCTGGTGGGACTACACGGCGGCCTACCAGCGCATGATCGAGGCCACCCACACGCCAGAGGCGCCCTGGCACATTGTCCCGGCCGACGACAAGCGCCGCGCCCGGCTGAATCTCATCCGGCATCTGCTCGACAGCATCCCTTACAAGAAGGTCGACATAGACCTGCCGAAGATCCCCAAGACGCAGCCGCGGCCCAAGGGTGCTACCGAGGGTCTGCGCGCGGGCCAGCCTATCCCCAGTCACTACTGAGGACGGCAGGACTGTGCCAGGCGACACTGACGCCGGGCCTGGCGCGCTGGCGGCCGGGGCTCGTGCTACTGCTGGCCGAGCGGCGCGATTGACCTTGATGTAGGCCGTGCGTCGCAAGGGCTTTCGTCGATCTGGCGGATGCAGTCTTGCATCAAATGTATCCGGCCTCCGATTGGAGCGCGTTTGGCTCCGGGCCATCACCGTATTCGACCGTTACGAAGACATCGTCGACAATGCCTGCAGCGCCTGGACCTTCTTTGCCAACGATCCGGATCGCATCGCATCCATCACAACCAGATCATGGGCAACAGTCACCTCTTAGGGCCGCTGGTGGAGAGGCCATGCCACCGTCCCACTCCTTCGAGATGAGGCGTCACGCATGAACGATTCGACGGGGCGCCGAAGGGGACTGGCATGGCTGCTTCATGCGCCACCGGCCTGTTGGCTGGCGGAATATCGCGCCACGTGGTTGCGCGGCGACATCGTCGCCGGCGTCACACTTGCGGCCTATGCGATTCCGGTTTCGCTCGCCTATGCCGGGCTGGCGGGTCTGCCCCCTCAAGTCGGCATCTACGGCTATTTGCTCGGCGGAATCGGCTATGCCCTGCTCGGCTCATCGCGGCAACTGGCGATCGGACCGACCTCCGCCATCTCTCTTATGATTGCGGGCAGCGTCGGGGCGATGGCCGAGGGGGACGCAGCGCGCTATGCCCAGATAGCCAGTCTCGCGGGCTTCACCGTTGCGCTACTTTGCCTGATCTCATGGTTGTTCCGGCTCAGCATGCTCGTGCGCCTGATCAGCGACAGCATCCTGGTGGGGTTCAAGGCCGGCGCCGGGTTGACGATCATGATGACCCAGTTGCCCAGCGTGTTCGGCGTTGCCAGCGGCGGCTACAATTTCTTCGAACGGGCAGTGCTGTTGACCGGCCAGCTCGGGCAGACTCACTACCTTGTGCTCGCGCTGGGCGTCGCGGCGATTCTGCTGCTCCTCGCCGGCGAACGCTTCCTGCCTGGAAGGCCGGTCGGGCTCGCTGTTGTCGCGCTGTCGATCGTCGCGGCATTGGCGTTCGGGCTTGCGGACTTGGGGGTGCCGACAACAGGGGAAGTGCCGGCGGGCCTACCCTCCCTCGAGGGGCCGGCGCTACGGCTGCGGGATGTCGAGGGGATTTTTCCGCTCGCTGCCGGATGTCTGTTGCTGGCCTATGTCGAAGGCGTCTCCGCTGCGCGCACCTTCGCAGCGAAGCATGGATACACCCTCGACCCGCGGCAGGAATTCCTGGGGATCGGCGCGGCGAACCTCGCAGCGGCGCTGGGCCACGGCTATCCTGTGGCAGGTGGCTTGTCGCAATCAGCTGTCAACGATATGGCCGGCGCCCGCACGCCGCTTGCACTCGTCTTCGCCTCATTCGCGCTCGCACTCTGCCTGCTGTTTCTCACCGGCGTGCTGGCAAACCTGCCGAAGGCGGTGCTGGCTGCGGTCGTGCTCACGGCGGTGTACGGGCTGGTCGATTTTCCGGCGCTAGTTCGCATGTGGCGCATTAGCCGAATGGACTTTTACGCGGCAGCGATCGCCCTTGGGGCCGTGCTGCTTCTCGGAATCCTGCAAGGAATACTGCTCGCTGGGCTGGCGTCCATATTGATGCTGCTGGCCCGCGCGTCGCAACCGCACGTGGCGTTCCTGGGGCGTGTTCCCGGTACGAACAGCTACTCTGACCTCGCCCGTCATCCCGAGAATGAGGCGCTGCACAACGTGATCGCGTTCCGTCCCGAATCCTCGTTGCTCTACGTCAATGCCGACTCCGTTCTGGAGGCCGTGTCGGAGCGTCTTCAAGCTTCATCCGACATCCGTCTGGTTGTCTGCGACCTCTCGGCATCACCCTATATCGACCTCGCGGGCGCGCGCATCCTGCACCGGCTGCATGACGAGCTCGCGTCACGAGGCATTACGCTGCGCATCGTCGGGGCGCGTGGACGGGTGCGCGACCTGCTGCGGGCCGATGGCATCGCCGAAAAGATCAGGGGGCTCGACAGGGTCGTGACGCTCGATAGTCTGGTCGGCGGTGTCGGCAAGTAGTTCTTCCTTGCGAATTGCCGGACGTCGCCTCCTGGCACGACTGAGACATCGCGCGACGGGCCTTCGAATTCCGCTGCCGATGGCTAAGCGGAAGTGTTGCAAATAGCGCCCGAGGGCCGAGTTTGACCCATTGAGACATCGAATGCCGCGGGCCGGCGCCTAAGAGGGCCCCTCGCTGACCGGGCTATGGTGCTCATTGGCGAGAAGCCTGACATGGAGACGGACTCTATTGCCAGCGAGGTTGGAAAGGTGCAGCATTTTGCGGCGGGGCATCCGTCTGCGAAAACGCCAGACCGATGCGCACGGGAGGGTCGTCCCTTGGGCGCGATTTTGTCCTCACTGGCCGCCTTCATTGCCGCCGGCGCCAGGCCGCCGACCCCGCTCGCAAAAGCGATCGTGCTGGTCCTCGCCATCAAGCTGATCGCAATAGCGGGCATCAAGGTTTTCATGTTTCCAGAGAGCACGCAGCCCGTCGTCGATGCGACCGCCATGGCACGCGCGATAGGTCCGTCGGCATCCTTGCGCTGACGAGCGATGGAGGTTGAGCATGTTCGATCTTGATCCCGTCAGCCTCGACCGACTGCAATTTGCCATTACGGCGCTCTACCACTTCCTGTTCGTTCCGTTGACGCTCGGCCTGTCGTTTCTGCTTGCCATCATGGAAAGCGTCTACGTGATGACCGGCCGGGAAATCTGGCGCGATGCCACGAGGTTCTGGGGCAAGCTGTTCGGTATCAATTTCGCCATGGGGGTGGCCACAGGCATCACCATGGAATTTCAGTTCGGCACCAACTGGGCGTATTACTCGCATTATGTCGGCGATATATTCGGCGCGCCGCTCGCCATCGAAGGCCTAATGGCCTTCTTCCTCGAATCGACTTTTGTCGGCCTGTTTTTCTTCGGTTGGGACCGATTGACGAAACTCGGTCATCTCACGGTCACTTGGCTGGTCGCGATCGGCTCCAATCTCTCGGCGTTGTGGATCTTGATCGCGAACGCGTGGATGCAGCATCCGGTTGGTGCCGTCTTTAACCCGGACACCGTGCGAATGGAGCTCACCTCGTTCTGGGACCTGATCTTCAATCCGGTCGCCCAAGCGAAGTTTGTCCATACGGTTGGCGCCGGTTATGTCACCGGCTCGATGTTTGTGGTTGCCATCTCGGCCTACTATTTGCTTTCCGGCCGCTTCCAGGCTTTCGCCAAGCGGTCGATCATCGTCGCTTCTGCGTTCGGGCTGGCGGGGGCGCTGTGCGTGGTCGTTCTCGGCGACGAAAGCGGCTACGCGGCATCCGAGAACCAGAAGATGAAAATCGCCGCCATCGAGGGCATGTGGCAAACTGAGCCGGCACCCGCCGGGTTCAATGTTTTCGGCATTCCCGACGCCGCGCAGCGCAAGGTTGACCACGGCGTGAAAATTCCATGGGTTCTCGGCATCATCGCCACGCGCTCGTTCAACGAGCAGATACCGGGGATTGACGATCTTGTGATGCATAACCAAGACCGAATTCGCAGCGGCCTGATCGCCTACGATGCGCTCGAACGGTTCAAGGCGAACCGCAACGACAGCCAGGCGGCGGGCCAACTGCGCGATCATGCCTCGGATCTCGGCTATGCGCTGCTGCTTAAGCGCTACGTCCCCGACCCGCGCACCGCCGACGCCGCCACCATCGCCAAAGCCGCCGCAGATACAGTTCCGGACATCGGTACGTTGTTCTGGAGCTTCCGCATCATGGTCGCGCTCGGCTTCTACTTCATCCTTCTGTTCGCACTGATATTTTGGGATGCGTCACACCGGAACTTCTCGCGCCGTTGGCTGTTGCGTTTGATGCTGTGGTCGCTGCCGCTGCCCTGGATCGCGGCGGAGCTTGGTTGGATCGTCGCCGAATATGGCCGCCAGCCGTGGGCGATTGACGGAGTTCTGCCGACATTTTTTGCCGCATCTTCGGTGTCCGTTGCGCAGGTCCTGTTCACTTTGGCGGGCTTTGTTCTATTCTACTCGTCGCTTCTTGTCGTCGACGTAATCCTGATGCGCAAATACATCCGCATGGGACCACTGGAAGCTTTGGGCCTGCCGGGGGGGTCGGCGTCGCGGCCTTCGGCAATGCCGGCGGAGTGAGGGACAAAGATCATGGCGATCCCGCTCGACTACGAAGTCCTCCGGCTCATTTGGTGGCTGTTTCTCGGCGTGCTGCTGATCGGTTTCGCCATCATGGATGGATTCGATCTCGGTGTGGCGATGATTTTGCCCTATGTGGCGCGGGACGACTCGGAACGGCGCGTCACCATCAATACTATTGGACCGTTCTGGGACGGCAATCAGGTGTGGTTGATCCTTGGCGGCGGCGCAGTGTTCGCGGCGTGGCCGCCGGTTTACGCAGCATCGTTCTCGGGCTTTTACATTGCGATGTTTCTGGTATTGGCGACGCTGATCTTGCGGCCTGTCGGGTTTGACTTCCGCAACAAAGTCGCTGATGCGCGCTGGCGAGCGTTTTGGGACTATGCATTGTTCGCAGGAGGGTTGGTGCCCAGCCTGGTATTCGGCGTGGCGTTCGGCAACTTGCTGCAAGGGGTTCCCTTCCGCATCGATGGCGACCTGCGAGTTCTGTACGAAGGCAGCGGATTGTTCGAGCTACTCAATCCTTTCGGCATATGGTGTGGCCTCGTCTCGGTCGGGATGCTTGCTACTCATGGGGCGATCTATCTGACGCTAAAGACCGAAGGCGCTGTCCGCGAACGCGCGCGGCTGGTCGTACAACTGGGTGCGTTGGCGACGATCGTCCTCTTCGCCCTTGCTGGCCTGTGGGTGTGGTTGGGAATTGACGGCTACGCGATCACCAGTACGGTCACGCCTGACGGGCCTTCCAACCCCCTACTGAAAACTGTTGTGCGCCAGCCCGGCCAGTGGTTTGCGAACTACGCCGCACATCATTGGATGATCGCCGCGCCTGGTCTTGGCTTCCTTGGGCTGCTGTTTGCGCTACTCTTCACCATGGTCCGCTGGCCAGGAGCGGCATTCATCGCCAGTGCGCTCGGTATTTTTGGCATCGTCGCAACCGCTGGCGTGAGTATGTTCCCATTTCTGATGCCGTCGGACATCGCGCCAGCGGCGAGCCTAACCGTGTGGGACGCCTCATCGAGCCGCCTTACCTTGTTCGTGATGCTGCTGGCGACACTGATCTTCCTCCCGATCGTGCTCATCTACACCGCGATCGTGTTCCGGACGCTGCGCGGGACAGTAACGGCAAGCATGGTCGAGAGGAATTCCGCCAACCTCTATTGAGGACGCACAATGTGGTACTTTGCCTGGGTTCTGGGCGTTGGCTTCGCCTGCGGCTGCGGCATTCTCAATGCACTCTGGCACGAGCACTATCTGCCGGATGAGAAGATCGATGCTGACAATTAACCTACGCGACCGTGCCAACGCTCAATATCAGACCAAAGTTCTTTGAGTTCTCGCTGTCTTGAATGTCGCCAATTGGCACGACTCAGACGAGCCGATCACGGCCGGACATGTCCGTTCATTGGGGTGAAGCGGTCAGGGTGACTCCGCGCTCGAAATGACGCCATTGACCCATTGCGGACCTTCGGTAACCTTTTCTGCCCGCGCGGATCGTTCAGCCGTTTCGGAAAAATTCGAGATTGTGATGGTCCCGACCTTGTGGTGCAATCCAGTCAATGCTAACCCACGCTGTCAAAATCCCCAGCTTCCTAGCGCTTCCGACCACGACATTCGCCGTTTGCTTGCTTCGGAACGACGATCGATGGAACAGGGGGCCGCACGGGACAATACGACTTGGGTCCGCAGGCCGGAAGCGCCGGGCAGCACGGCCGCTGCCTTAAACCAGGTTCGATGCAGATAGCGGGGGCCAACCTGACTCCCTTACTGAAGGAAATCCGGGATACTCCCTTGCTATGGCTGCTGGCCCTCGTGCCTGTGGTCTTGGCCGCGCAGATACTCAAGCCCGAAGCGCATACACTCTTGTTTGTGCTTGCGGTCGTGGCCATCGTGCCATTAGCGGCCTTGCTGAGCCGCGCTACAGAATCCGTGGCCGCCAGGACGGGCGATATGATCGGCGGTCTGCTCAACGCGACGCTGGGAAATCTGACGGAATTGCTCATCGCACTGGCAGCATTGCGCGCCGGACAGTATGTGCTTGTGAAGGCCTCTATAGCCGGAGCAATTGTCACCAACGCGTTGTTCATGTTGGGGATCTCATTTCTGGTTGGCGGGCTTAAGCATCACGTGCAGGAATACAATCGAAATAACGCTCGTCTCCAGGCCGGCCTGCTTTTCGTGGCAACGATCGCCATGCTGGTTCCCTCGGTGCTCGCCGAAGCCCATACGGTCGCGACAGCCGGCGCGTTTGCCCAAGTGCTGAGCACGGGCTTGTCTGCACTGCTCATCGGTACCTACGGACTAGGGTTGGTGTTTTCACTCAGGACACATCGCGAATTTTTTGCTAGTCCGGATCACGCAGAGTCCGAGCAAGTGCATTGGGGATTGGGCCTGGCATTGGCGACCTTGGCAGGCGTCACTGTGCTGGTCGCGCTTATCAGCGAGGTTTTCGTCGAATCGGTGCAGCAGGCGGCAACTACGCTCGGGATCGCTCCCGCGTTTGTCGGCTTCATCATAGTGGCATTAGTAGGTGGCGCCGCGGAAATGGTCTCAGCGTTATCCGCCGCCCGCAAAAACAGGCTGGATCTGAGCGTCGGCATCGCGCTGGGCAGCGCGTCTCAAATCGCACTGTTCGTTGCGCCTGCGCTCGTCCTTGCTAGTTACGTCATCGGCCCGACGCCGATGAATCTGCAATTCTGGCCAGGCGCGGTGGCAATGATGCTCATCGCGACCATGGTCGCGTCGTTGGTGACCAACGCTGGCCGATCGGCATGGTTCGTCGGGGTACTTATCATGGCCGTATACGTGATTTTCGCTATGACGCTTTACCTTCTGCCACCGGGGGTCTAGTAAGGGAGCTGGTGTAGCAATTAGGGATACGCAGTATTTTCAGCGGGTGAAGAGCGTTAAGGTGCAGCATGTTGCGGCAGCTTTTGGTGGGCGGCGGTGTGAGTGCGGTTAATATTGCAATCCACGCGCTAGTAATGACAATTGTAGTGCGGGTCGCTCGAGCCAGTCGCGCGAAGACTAAATCGCAGTCTTCCCTGGTTTTGGTAGCTGTCATGATTCCGACCGTGTTGGTTTTGATGGTTACGCATGCATTTGAAGTAATTGTTTGGTCTTTGGCGTATTTGATGGTCAATGCTGCGCCAGCCGAAACCGATCTTGTATATTTTGCGTTCGTGAACTACACGACACTTGGTTACGGCGACATAACTCCGTTGGAACGTTGGCGGCTGCTTGGCCCGATAACTGCGATGAACGGAGTATTGTTATTTGGCTGGTCAACTGCAGTTATCTTTGAAGTGCTGCGTAGAACGCTGGCACGTGCCCCCGAATCCACTAGCGACTAGACGTTTGTGAGCACTCCGTCGGCACGTGCGAGCAGGATCGGTGGCACGTCGATCCCGAGCAGCCTAGCTGTTTGCGGGTTGATGACGAACTCGAACTTCACTATTCGATCGGTCAGAGCTTCATTGCCGTGCCCGCTAACCATGTGCGCTCAAGCGTCTGGATAAACAGACCGTTCGGCTGATTCGGGTCGATGCCGAATTTGTTCTTCCACCACCGATACCATCCGAAGATCACATAGCGTTGAGGCAGGTTCCACACCGCTTGGCCCACATCGAAGGCGAGAACCTGTTGGGTCAGGTATTCAGTCGTCCGTATGAGACCCGGGCCCAGCGGCTGGCAAGGCTCCCCTATCACCGCAGTAAGGGGTTGGAGGGCTCCAATTAAAATCTACGCCGACGGGTTCATGACTGTGACATCCCCGCGATCTCGCCACATTCGCACACGCACCAGCACTAGGCTAATCAACGGTGGATGCCTTTGAATGAAAATTAACCGGTTAAAGCGGACATAACGAGAACCGTGGCGGGTGGTGTACATCCCCGCCGCCCGCAGGTGTTTGCGCCCCAAGGGAGTAACCTAATTACAACGGCTGTCAAATTCACTCTGAGAGTGCCCGAAAGAGCACACAATCTGCTCTCATGATTCCCCACGGCGAACCAACAGGGGCATTCCCAGATGGGCGGCCGACGCTTGCAGTCCGGCGTGGACGCATCACGCTGCCGTAGTTCGAACGGTCTCCGCGACCGCATTCATCGAACCTGGGCAGATGCTTGGCCTCGCAACAAACCCGAGCCACTCCGATTGAATCGAGCGCAGGTCGACGGATCACGAATCGGTCTACGGCTGTGCGCGCTTGCTTCATTGTTTGTCGTAATCGCCGCCCTTCCGACTGACTCCTACGCGATATCGCGTCCAATGCACCTCCTTGCTCTAGTCCCGCGGCCAAAACCAACTGAGTCACGTCCAAAGCACATCCTTGTCATAGTCCCCCACGTAAGGCCGACCGAACCACGGTCAGGACGGATCCTTGCCCTGCTCCCTCGGTCGAGGTCGACCGATCCATGCAGGCCGACGCCAGTCAGCACGCCGTTTGCGACGCCTCCCGACGCGCTCGCCCTTGCATCCATGAATGCCATGTCGACCGATATACCGGCGCTCAAACAGGCGATCGAACTCGTGCGCCGAGGAAAGAGCCGCGAGGCGACTGAGATCGAAAGATCGGTGCGCGACCCCATGATCAAAAAGCTGATCGAATGGGTGATTTTGCGCTCCGAAGAAGGCGGCGCGGGTTTCGACCGTTATTCGGCGTTCATCCACGAAAATCCGGCTTGGCCCAGTCTCGCCCTGTTGCGTCGGCGCGCTGAAGGAACGCTTTGGCAGGAGAAGCGCGACCCGGCGACGGTGCGGCGTTTCCTGGACGGCAAACCAACGAGCGCGCAAGGTCGGCTGGTGCTTGCTCGTGTGTTGCTCAGGGAGGGGGACCGCACCCGCGCTGAGCACGAAGTCCGGGAGACTTGGCGATCCGAGGAGCTGTCGCCCAAGGTGGAAGCCGAGACACTGGCAGCCTTCCCGGATTTCCTGACCCGTGCCGATCATGCGGCGCGCATGGACCGTCGCATTGGCGCCAAGGATTTCACCACGGCCATGCGCGCAGCGGTTCGCCTAGGCGCTTCCTACGGCTCGATCGTGAAAGCTTGCGTCGCGGTGGCGAGCAAAGAGAAGAAGGCGCGCGCGCTGCTCGAGAAAGTGCCGAGCGAGGTACATCATGATTTGGGCTACGTGCTGTGCCGCATTCAGTGGCTCCTTAACAATGAGGGGGTTGCCGAAGCGACCCAGCTTGTGCTCGGAGCGTCGCGCGAGGCAATGGCTTGGCAGGATACCGACCAATGGTGGCGCGAGCGGCGCGTGCTCGCCCGCAAGCTGCTCGATCTCAGGGACGTAAGGACCGCCTACCAGATCGTGCTCGACGCCGCGCCCCCGGCAGACGAGTATTACCGTGCCGAAGCCCACTTCATGGCAGGGTGGATCGCATTGCGCTTTATGAACGAGCCTGCGGCCGCGCTCGCTCACTTTGCCCATATCGATGATGGAGCGACCAATCCGGCTGTTCTCGCGCGGGCCGGCTACTGGCGAGGGCGTGCGGCCCAAGCAGCCGGGAGGGTGGAGGAGGCGCGCGCCAATTACGCGGCTGCTGCCCGGTATTCCACGGCATATTACGGTCAGTTGGCGCGAGCCAAGCTCGGGCTAGGCGATGTGGCGTTGCATGAGCTCGCCCAGCCTGGCCGGATCGATCGCGCCAATATCGCGGTGCTGGAAGTGGTACGCGCCGCCGAGCTGTTGTACTCAATCGGCGAGCGCAATCTGGCGGTGAGGTTCGTCGCGGCTCTCGGTGAACGAAGTGACGACGTCACAGCCCTCACGGCGATTGCCGAAGTCACCGTGGACCACGAGGATCCGCAGGCCACGCTCCTCATCGGCAAGGCCGCGCTCGCACGCGGTCTCGACTTGGTCCCCTATGCGTTTCCCACGCTCGGCTTGCCTCAATACAAGCCGATGGGTCCCGAAGTCGATCCGAGCATCGTCTACGCCGTCATGCGGACCGAGAGCGGGTTCGATCCGCGTGATGTTTCGCCCGCAAACGCCGTCGGACTCATGCAGGTCACACCGGAAGCGGGGCGAGACACCGCGATCAGGTTCGGTCTGCCTTACGATTGGACGCGAATGATTTGCGATCCGGTCTACAACACACAGATGGGTGCGGCAGAGCTCGCGGGATTAATGCGAGATTACCGCGGCTCCTTTCTCCTGATCTTCGCCGGCTACAATGCCGGGCGTGGCCGGGTGGAGAAATGGATCGCGCAGTACGGCGATCCGCGGCACCCCAACATCGATCCCATCGACTGGGTCGAACGCATCCCGTTTGCGGAAACCCGCAACTACGTCGAGCGTGTTATGGAAAATCTGCAAGTGTATCGCACGCTGTTCGCAAACCGCGGCCGGGCGGCAGCTCACAGTGGTACAGAGATGTCGGTCAACCAAAGTTCTCGTTAAGGATGCCGGTTTGCAACTTGACCTGAGCCCCTTCTTTCATCCAGCGATTAGTAAAGTCCCAGCTTCATTTTGAACTTGCTGGACTCTTTCCAGCCTGTTTCGGTCAGGGCGGGCCGTGTGCCCCTGACCGGTTGACGAGCTCGGTCGGGGCTTTGTTGTCGATCGCGCTGTGAGGTCGCTCCTCGTTGTAGTCTCTACGCCAAGCCTCGCATTTTCGCCGCGGGTCGTCGAGGTTCATGAACCGGTGTGCGTTCAAGCATTCCGTGCGGAACTTGCCATTGAAGGATTCGATGAAGGCGTTGTTGGTAGGTTTGTCCGGGCGGGAGAAGTCCAGGGTGACACTACGCCGGTATGCCCAGAGATCGAGGTCGCGCGAAACGAACTCCGTCCCTTGATCTACCCGGATCGCCTTGGGGAACCCGAGTTGCCGGCCGACGTCTTCGACGATCTGGACAACATCGACCCCGCGTCAAATATGCCAAAGACCAGACAATCACTTCAACTGCATGCGCGACCATCAAAACCGAAACGGTCGGAATCATGACAGCTATCAAAAGCACAGAAGGATGCAATTTATTCTCCGCGCCCCGAGCTTGGGCCACCCGCACTACTATCGCCATTACTAATGCGTCGATGGCGATGTTGAATACACTCACGCCGCCACCCACTAAAAATTGTCGCAACATGCTGCTCCCCAACGGTCTGCAGCTACATTCGAATACCGCACATCCTTAAAATGGATTTTGGTTTTACCGGACCTAGGAGGTGACAAGGTAAAGCGTGGACATCGGGCCGATGTCTCTATCCTTCAATCGATTTGCCCCCTATTGGCCAGAAACGTATCACAATCAAAATCCCGAACAAGAAGCCTATTGGGGCGAGTGTCGCCAGAAGGCCCGAAAGCCGCAGGCCAAGACCATACCACCAGAAGCACAGAGCGAACGTCGCTATGTCGCAAACCAGGATGAGAGAAATTAGCGCCGCCAATAGATGCGCCTTTTTTCCGATCAAGGGCCCGACTGTGACCTCGGGAAGTTTATCGTCGCTCATAAACCCTCCGCTTCTGTAACCGTCTTTCCCTTCAAAAATTAGTCCCGCGCGCACTTCGCGGATTTCCGACTGTACCGTACGTGCACGCCAGTCTGCTACAGTTTTGCGGTTTCTCGAAATATGCGTGGTTAACCGCGTGGTCCGACATGCTGATGTAAGCGTCTTCGGGAAGCCACCCGCGGTCGATTTGAACAGGCTTTGAAGCTTGCTCACCAATATTCATCATAACCAAGGCGCGGCGACGCACTAATGCGTTCACTTGATAGCTTTTGGCAGAAACCTATCAAGTGCGCCGAAAAGACAGTGCAACAGGGTAGTGGCGCTCGATGGCTTCCGGCGCCTAGCGCATCGGTCGTCTGGACCCAGGCCGTGTACGGTGCGCTATTCATCCCGGAATTTTTCGCCGGGACCTAGTGCCTTGATCGATGCGCGGCTTACCGAGCTCCGCAAACCGACCGCCCGGCGGTCAGATCCTATGGTCAGCCCGCCCCCATTAGACCCAGCCGGGGGCCCATGAGCGCGCCTCGTAAGCTTGCCGCCATCTTGGCCCGGTTGCGGTCGGCTGATGGGCGCTATTAACGCCGGGCGCAGCGCGTGGCACATGCGCTCCCCGCCATCCTCCTGGCCCGGGTAGTCGCAGTCGCGCTCATGCTCGTCGGCATCATCGTCGCCGTCCGATCCGGCCAGACTCTGGCCAAGACATGATGAACATCGGATTCATATTCACGCACCGTGCCGGGATTTCGGCGTGGCGGGCGGGATATGACCGGGGAAGGCCATTGACCGTCGATTTGCGGGCTGGCTTCGTGGACAGGCACATCTGACTGTGCATGAATCTTGCCCCCGGCTCGCAAGTGAGCTTGCACTACCTCCAACAACGTGGGGGAGAGGTGACACTGCCTAGCTACTCGCGGTTATGGCAATGCGCATGGTGCGCCTATTCGACGGCCGGAGGGCATCTCTCCTCACGTCTTTGCATTCCCGCCACCCGTCTTCGGGGGGTTGAATCGCATACGTACTGTCAATAGGCTGGCGGCCAATTTCAAAAAGGGGAACTGCCATGTCGTTCAAGCCGAATTTTGGCGAACTTCAGTCCCTCATCCAAAACAATGGCCTTGAGGCTCTCATATGCATGAGCCCGGAGAATTTTACTTACGTGGCCGGCGTTTACATTCTTACGGTCTCCTCAATCCGACCGCGGCAAGGTTTTGCTGTCGTCCCGGCCAAAGGCGCCCCGTTTCTGGTGATTTGTTCGATCGAAAAGAGCCTCGCCGAAGCTGAAGGGTGGATTCGCGACGTGCGCGTCTATACCGAGTTTGTCGACAACCCCGTGGATGCGCTGGTCAAGGTGCTGAAGGAGAAGGCTCTCGATCGGGGCGAATTCGGCATGGATCTAGACTATCTTCCTGTATCGTCTTACGAACGACTAACTAAAAGCCTTCCCGCGGTGCGTTTTGTCAACACCGCTGAACAAGTCAGCACGGTACGCGCGATAAAGACACCTGATGAGGTGTCATTTATGGAAAAAGCTACTAAGGAAACACATCGGGCTGTACTCGATGCGATGGCCGAGAGCAAGCTTGGCGAGGACGAACGAACCATTGCCAACCGTATTGCTAATAGAATCATCAATAATGGTGCCAATGGGACGCTTTTCGTCTGCTTTGCTTCGGGTAATCGTACGTCGCAGGCGCATGCGCATGCGACCGATCGAACACCGCGCGAGGGCGAAATCATACGCTTTGATGTGGGCGGCACTTATGGTGCCTACGCCACGGACTTCGCTCGCACTTATTCGACTGGAAATCCGTCAACCATGCAGCGGGAGGTGCACCGGAGCCTTTGCGAGGTTCAGGAAGCGACCATCAAAGCCATGCGCCCAGGCGTCACCGCGGAAGATATCTTCTACATCTGCACCGACGAGTTCAAGAAACGCGGGTTGCCTTGCACACTCCCACATATCGGGCATTCATTCGGGATCGAACTGCACGAGAATCCAATGATCCGCCCCGGGGACAAAACCAAGCTGAAGCCTGGCATGGTCATCAACATTGAGCCCATGACATTTGACGATCAACGCAGCTTCTACCACACTGAGGATCTAATACTGATCACTGATGCCGGATACCGGTTACTAACCCTGGGATTCGCGCCGAAGGAACTTCCGATAATAGGACAACAGGTAGCCTGAGATTCAGCGTCGGCTACGTAACTCGTATGGGGAGGATAGCAATGATCAGCTTCGGACGCTGGAGTGCCGCCCTTGCTGCGGCTGTTACTTGGGGAGCGCTGTCGGTGTCGTCCGCAGGAGCGCAGACGATTCTGCGTCTTGCTCACCATCACGGTATAGGTGGTACCGTCGATCAGACCGCGAACAAGTTTGCCGAAATCGTAAACGCGCGCTCGGGAGGTAAACTGCAGATCAAGGTGTTCCCGGCTGCCCAACTTGGGCAGGAACGTGAGGCTTTTGGTCTCTGCAACACCGGTGTCGTCGACCTTTCGATCACATCCCTGGCGATCCTTGATCAGGTGTACCCGGCCATCAATGTTACCTCATTGCCGTTCGTTTTCCAGGATTGGGATCACGTCAATAAACTGTACAACGGCGACTTCGGCGCGGCCCTGCAGGATGGGATTAAGAAGCAGACTGGTACTCAGCTTCTTGGCTTCATCCATCTTGGTTTCCGGGACATGTTCTTCCGTGGCGAGCCGATCCTTGAGGCCTCGGGCATGAAAGGTGTAAAAATGCGCAGTCCCGAGGCCACGATGTGGTTCCGAATGTTCGAGCTGCTCGGTGCCCGGCCGACCCCCGTCACCTGGGGTGAGGTCTACACGGCGATGCAGACCGGCGTTGCCGATGGGCTTGAATCTCCGGGAATGGCGGCACTCGACATGAAGTTCAATGAAGTCGTGAAGTCGCTGGTAAGAACCCATCATATGTTCGCTTCTATGGGTATCCTTGTGAACAGCACTAGACTCGCTGCTCTACCAAAAGACCAGCAGGATCTCTTGGCGGTGGCCGGTCGCGAAGCAACTGAGTGGTCCAATACGGTAATCTCTCGGCCGGGCGAGGAAGAGGCATACAAGCGGATGACGGCGCTCGGCATGCAAGTGGTGGATCCTAAAGATATTCAGGCCTGGTCCAAGCCGATGCAGCCATTATGGCAGGAAATTGCGTCGAAATACCCCGGTGCTGATCGCCTGCTGAAAATGGTCCAGGACACCAATTAAACGATGTCCATTCGCGACCGCCTCGCGCGGCTCATTTACATCGTCGCGGCCGCACTGCTGATGGCGGCCGTGACAATGATGACCGTACAGATCGTCCTGCGAGTGGTCTTCGGCGCACCTATGGCTTGGACCGAGGAGGTGGTGCGCTACGCCTTCGTGTGGTCCGTGTATCTGGGATCGGTCGTCGCTCTTACGCGCGGCACCCACATTCGTGTCCTGGTGCTTGTTGAGCCGTTCGGGGCTCGGGGCAAACGTGTTTCGGACGCACTGAGCTGGATAGTCAACATGCTCTGTTTCAGCTTTCTGCTGTACTGGGGCATCGACCTCACTCTGAAATACAGGTTTGCCGAGTTCTATACGCTCCCCGGCGTGCCGCAAATGATCTTCTATCTTTCTGTACCAGTTTCCATGGCGCTCATGATCGCTTTCATGATCATGCCCAGCTACCGCGCCGCGTCGCTGACCGAGCAGCGCCCATCAGATCTCTGATGGAAATCGCACAACTCTTCGTCATCTTCTTGGTGTCGATGCTGGCCGGCGTTCCGGTGGGAGTGGCGATGCTGCTCGCCAGTATCGTCAACGTGACGCTGTTTGGAATTCCCCAGACGATAATCGCCGAGCGCATGCTCAATTCCATAAACTCGTTTACGTTGCTGGCGGTGCCGTTTTTCATCCTGTCTGGGGTGATTATGAATCGCGGTGGTTTGACGACCCGGATGGTGGAAGTGTCCAAGGCATTCGTCGGGCACTTCCGGGGCGGCACCGCGCATGTGAACGTCATCGCAAATATGATTCTTGCCGGCGTCTCCGGCTCGGCGTCCGCCGATTGTGCGGCGATTGGGTCGATGTTGATTCCGACAATGAAGCGCGAAGGGTACCCCGCCGGATTTGCCGTGGGGCTCACCGCTGCTGCAAGCTGCATCGGTCCGATCATCCCGCCGTCAATCGTGATGGTGATCTACGCCGCGATGACTAATCTGTCAGTCGCCCGACTGTTCCTCGCCGGCGCGATTCCAGGAGTGCTTATCGGGTTGGCTCTAATGATCGTAATCGCCTGGAAGGCACGCAGGCTCAATTTTCCCCGCCACGAACGGATACTGTTTAAGGCGCGCTGGTGGATTGTGCTCAACGCCGTCCCCGCGCTAGCGGCTCCTGGCATCATTATCGCCGGCATCATCTCCGGCTATTATACGGCGACTGAAGCGGGCGTAGCCGCCTGCGTGTACGGCCTCATCGTCGGCGTATTTGTCTATCGCGAGATCGGCTGGAATGACGTTTGGCCGATAATGGCGGAAGCGGTGGAGATGACAGCAATCCCGATGTTCATTTTAGCATCAGCATCGGTTTTTGGTTGGTTGCTGACGGTGTACGGTTTCGGGCCACTGCTGGTTGGCTGGCTTAAATCATTGGCACTTGGTCCCATTACTATGTTGCTCTTGATTGTGTTATTGCTGATGATTGTTGGACTATTTGTCGACGGCCTGGCTGCGTTGTTGATTTTCGTTCCAGTTTTCATGCCGCTGGTTCCGGCATTTGGGCTTGACCACATTCATTTCGCCTTGATCGTCATAGTGACCATCCTGATTGGTACGATTACTCCTCCGGTTGGCCTACAGCTCTACATAGCCTCTGCAATTGGCAAGGTGTCCCTCAGCGAAGTCACGGTATGGCCGTTTGTATGGTCAATGGTCAGCGTCGTGATCCTGATAGTGTTTGTACCAGAGATTGCTACTTTTCTTCCGGACCTGGTGTTTGGGCGGTAACTGACGACACGATGGTATGGCCTCCTTTCGAAGGATGGGGCACCTGGGTTTTCAGAGCGGCCCTAGCCTAGAACTCGACCAGGATGCGCGTCTGCTTGAAGAACGACTTGATAGCTTTCTACGAAAAGCTATCAAGTAACATGGACAGCACCTTTCCGAGGTGCCCCCTTGGGCACTGATTAAGAAATTGCAGTTTCTTAATCATTGAGTGCGGTTGCAAAGGGAGTTCCCGGGTGTTTGAGTGGGGCAACTTGGCAAGTCGGGAGGGGTTCGAGTTGTCCGCGGACACCGAAATTTCCGGGCATTACAGCCGGGGCAGCCTGCTGGAACGGTTGCGGGCAGCCCTGGTCGCCGAAGGCATAAACCCGGATCATCCGACCATCGAGGCGCTTGCCCCGTTTGACCATTTCCATGGCCGAGGTCTGGAAGCGACGGAAGAATTGGCGGCTTCGTTGACGGTCTCGCCGACCGACCACGTTCTAGACATCGGCAGCGGGATTGGCGGTCCCGCTCGATATTTTGCGGCCCGGTTTGGATGCCGGATCACCGGGATCGATTTGACCCCTGAGTTTTGTGAGGTGGCGACAATCCTGACCCGAGCAATTGGCCTAGACGACGTTGCGTTTGAGCAAGGGAATGCCCTGACGATGCCGTTCGCGGATGCGAGTTTTGATGGGGCGTACTCGATGAACGTTTCCATGAACATCGCCGACAAGGCGGGTCTGTACCGTGAGATCCACCGGGTGCTGAAGCCCGGTGGCTGGCTGGTTCTCTCGGAGATCGCCCAGGGATCGAGCGGCGAGCCCGATTATCCAACCCCCTGGGCAAAGACGGCGGCGGCGAGCTTCCTCGCAACCCCATCCGACACACGCAGGGGCCTCGAGGCAGCCGGGTTCAGCATCGTGAAGTTCCGAGATACGGCAAAAGAGGCATTGGCTTTTAATGCTCGTTCTCGTGCGATGGTCGAGCGAGGCGAAAAGCCGCCCCATCGTGCGGTACAGTTGATTCACGGCGATCTCGCGACCGAAATGGCTGCAAACACTGGACGCGGCCTGGCCGAAGCAAGGCTCATCCCCATCGAGATCATGTGCAGGAAACGAGATCAAGAATAACGAGTCAAACCGCACCCTTCATCTGCATTTCCAGGACTTGACCAAACTAACAATCCATTCGACTGAACCCCAGCGCTTCTTGGATCAGCTCTAAGTCATTCAAACGCTCAAAACGCAAACAGAATAATTGACGCTACGTTTATTGCATAATAAGATTGATGTAATTGAAGTGATTGTCATGGCCGGCAAGCAAGCAAAGATTCTAACAGATACGCAGCTATGGCGACTTTTGACGTACGCCAGCACCACCCTACACCCCGAACGCGATCAGGTAATTCTCCTCCTCTCTGTAAAAGCGGGGCTGCGCGCCGGCGAGATCGCCCGCCTGACCTGGGACATGGTTCTCGATCCGAGCGGCGAGATCGGCCCAGTGATCGAGCTCAGGGACAAGGCGGCCAAGAAACGAAACGGTCGGCTGATCCCGATCCATCCTGACCTTTACGATGCGTTGGGCTGGTGGAAAGCGCGGACCCTTCCCCAAGGACCGGTGGTGCGATCCGCGCGGGGCGGCCATATGCATCCGGTCAGCATCGTCAACTGGTTCAAGAAGGCGTACCGGGCCGTCGGTCTCGCTGGCTGCTCGTCCCATTCAGGGCGACGGACGTTCATCACCCGGGCAGCGCGGTTGGTGCATCAAGCAGGAGGGTCCCTCCGAGACGTGCAGCTTCTCGCGGGACACCGATCGATTGTTACGACCCAGCGGTACATCGACGGCGATTCGGACAGTCAGCGTCGGCTCGTGTCGCTGATCTGATTGGGCTTGTCGTACGACTGGACATTGATGGACGATGGTATTGGGCCTGGATCTAAATCTCAACAGTGCCGACCGCAATTACGCGGTGAACCTGGTCCGCGCCACCTGTCGGCTCGCCGGGTCTCCGTCGTATCTCGATGATCTTCGGACTGACCTGCGCAACCGGGGCGTGGCCAAGGCCGTCGAGCGTCATGACACGGCGGCAATCTTCGATTGGCTAGTCGAGATCCTGAGCTTTCAGGGCGTCTCCGATACGGTCGCCGCCGGGTACATGCGCCAGCATGGCCTGGCGACTTGGCGAAAAATCGAGAAAAACCTGGGGAAGTCGCCCTCATGCCCGAAGCTGAAGAGCTACTGGCATTTCGAAGGATGCCGGTACCACAAGAGCTCAGGCACTTGCGCCGAGCCCGATCATTTCTCGGCCTGCCCGTTGCCAACCCATCGGCTCCGGAATGGTGGCCTGAACCAGCTGGCCTACAGCCTGTTCCTGTTCTGCCGAGACATCGCCGGCGGGGACCTGGTCGCCTGGCTCGATAGCAGGCTCGCTGAGACCGATTGGCCGGGAGCGCCTGATCGGGTCGGCCGGATGCGAGAGGCCGTTCTGGGGCCGCTGCGGCACGTTTATGGGGCCTCTGATAAGGTCCTGAGCGTCGCGCTATCGAACCTGCTTCTCGGCGGCGGCCCTGATCGGGACCGGTGGGCCGAAGTCGGCGCCGCCATGATCGCGATCGACACCCTGGTCCACAATTTCCTGCACCGGACCGGGATCCTGGCCCGGCTGAACGCTACTCATCCGTACGGGCCAGCCTGTTACCGGCCAGCCGGGTGCGCCGACATCATCGCCCGGATTGCAGCGTCGATCGATGCCCGAGAATTCAATCCGGAATTTCCGGCCGCCTTCCCCCGAGTCGTTCAGAGCTCAATCTGGCGGCATTGCGCCCAGGAAGTTTTCGATGTCTGCAACGGCAACCGAATTGACGATACTCAGAGTTGCAGCAACGCATATTGTCGCTTATATCGGCTTTGCGACCGTATTCCCCTCGATGCTCCTCGGCCAAAGGCCGCCTAAATAGCCGTATTTTCAGCAGAATTCGCGCTATTGACATGCGGGTGGTATTATGATACTCTACAATCGTAGAAGAAATACATCTTCTGCGGCATCCTAAACGTTCGGACGGCGAGGCCATGTGCAGCCAAGAACCGCCCCAATCGGGGCAAGCGCGTGAACTCGCGTCCGACTTCACCGACAGGGGCCCCCTCGGGCCCCTTCGGTTTTTTAAGGAGGTAGCTATGACGAAGAAGAGTGCCAATCGATCAAAGGGTGTGGGCTCGAGGCCAGCGCTCGTTCTGTTCGGCCTTGACGATGCCAACAAGCCGCACGCAGCGCATTTCGGCGAGGCTCATGTCGAGATGGCGGTCAAAGCGGCCGGTCTGATGAGGCTGAACGTGCTCAAGGTAGCAACTCCCGAGCACGCGAAAATCGCGAGTTCACTACCGGCAGGCCGGATTTTTGCGAACGGCCGAGGGTTTGTGCCGTACGTTCGCAAGGACCTCTACGCGAAGGTCACCGAGTTCGCGGGAGCCCAAGCTACCGTGCAGTTGCGGGACTCCGCAGCGGCTGCAGCTTCGCCCCCGCGCTCCGAGTCGGGCATCGGCTCATCGGATGGCAGCCGGCCAGCGAATCCATCCGGCCGCCGACCGGGGCCTGCCCTGCCTCGGCATTGGGATGAAATCGATGCCGGCCATCTCGTGCTCGCGCAGGATGCCGACCCAAAAGAGGGCTGGTGGCCGGCGATCGTGCTTGAGAAAAATGGCGACATGTTCACGTTGCGTTGGCAGGCGTTTCCCCAGCAGAAAAAGGTTCTGCGGCACCAGTTCAACGTCGGTCTTATGTATCCAGGCGCTGCCGTCGAAGATCACGGCTCCAAGGCCGAGCCGTCTTCTGCTTCTGGGTCGGCAGCGTCGAAGAGCCAGTACCCAAGAACCTGGGACGAGATCGGCGTTGATTCTCTGGTGCTCGCCAAGGAAGACGGCCCGTGGGGGGCATGGTGGGAGGCGATCGCGATTAAACAAGATGGTGATGCCTTCACCCTCCGCTGGCGTGATTACCCACAGCTGCCGAGCATGGTCCGGCCTCGGCTGAACCTCGCTCTGCTGTACCCGAGCCCGCATTGACGATGGCTCTCGGAGACTCGGGCTCTCACTGAGCCCGAGCTCTAAAGCTGACTCGAGCTTGCGCGGTCAGCCCCGCAGGCTCGGCCTTTCAGCAAACCAAATGCTAGCGGGCCTAGAGGGCTGCTGCCCTCGGGGCGCAAAGACTTGCGCTCGATCCGGGCCGATAGGACCAATGGAGAGAAGTCATGAACAGCCCAACGACTGAACGGATTCGTGCGCTCAACGACGAACTTCGCAAAAACCTGATTGGCGGCCTTGCATTGATTACGCCAGGGGTCGCGGCGCTTGGCCAAGATGTCGTCGAGAGGATTGTCAAGACCCTGGCCGTCTTCGACGACTTTTGCGAGGCCAACGACCCGTACGGCGAGCACGATTTCGGGGCGTTTGAGGCCGATGGCCACAAGCTCTTTTTTAAGATCGATTATTACGACACGAACCTAACCTACCACTCCCCTGATCCGTCTGATCCTGCCGTCACTGAACGCGTCATTACGATCATGCTGGCCGAGGAATACTGAGATGCGAGAGAAGCCAATGATCCATGATGCCGTCGTAACGCAGCCTTCGCCCGGCTATCTGATGGCCCCTTTCGGCTGGGCCGCCAAGCCGCTGATCGGCATACTTGAGGCCGAGCCATCGCTCTATCGGGCTCTCTTCACACTCAGCCGACGGCGCATGCATCTGATCGCCTTGGCCCTCGCTCACTGGCCGGGCGAGATCGACCCGTCACTCGCGCGCCTGTTGATCGGCGGCGCTTCAGCCGTCCTGCTCGATGCCGTTCTGGGTCGCCGCCCCGCCGGGCTCAAGCGGGCGCTGAACCGCTTGCCAGTCAGCGTTCTGCCGCCCGAGAGCTACCGGCATTTGATCGACCTGCTCGACGAGCCCGCCGTTGCCAAGTTCATCTATCACATTGAACTGCTGACGAACGATTGCATTTGCTTTCTTTACGGCGTGCCGCCGCCGCTGCGCCGGATCGTCACCGTCGCAGTCGATAATTTGCTACTCCAACCGGAAGGGCTGGTGGAAGGGCTGCGTTTTGTCGCGTTACGCGGGGCCGCACCAAGCTTTGACGCGCTCGTCGCCGAGCTCGGCGCGATTCGTCAGCCTGCGCAAATGATGGCGCATATCGCGAAGCTCGTGCAGCAGCTGCCACTGCCCGAGCCGATCCCGCCAATCGTCGTGGGAGGTGCCCGCCGTCTCGACAGCGTCGCCGAAATTCGTAGGCTTGCGAAATCTTGGAAGAACTGCCTTGCCGAGATCTACATCGATGCGGTGGATAACGGGCGGGCGGCCGTTTATCTCTGGCCCGATGCCGAGACGCCGGCGGCCTGCCTGGTCGCCCGTCATGGCCGCCTCGGCTGGGCCCTCGAACATGCGAATGGGCCGGAAAACGCCGAGCTTCCGCCCGCCCGGCTGGAAGAAATTCATCGCGCGTTCGCAGCGGTCGGCATTCCAAAATATTCGGCAATCGAAGCCGTCGAGAACGCAGCTCGGGCGCTGGAGACTCGGGAGCATCATCGTCGGGTTAGGCGACGCCGCCGCGAAGTGGAGTACGAGGAAATGTACGAAGAGTTCGAAGCCGCCTAAGCCTCCCGGCGGCGAGAATGCGCAGACCCAGGTCGATTGGCTGAGTGCGAGCGCCACGCACATACATCGCTGTTGCTTCGCCATGAGCAGATCACGTTCGTGATTCTGTAGAGAGGTATGATTCGAGGCCTCGCGCCCCACGGGATCTATTACGACAATACCCTGACCTCCCCCTCACCCGATCCGTCGAACCCGATGGTCTCCGAGCGCGTGATCACGATCATGCTGGCTCACGAATACTGAACTGCCAAGCGAGCGATCTGAATTGTCAAAGATTTCCGCCAATTGCCGGGTCGCCACCCGTCGCGACGGCATGGATGAAGAATCCAGCAGGTACGATTCCCATGCCGGGGTACGTCTGGAGAGCCTGACGGCAGCGTGATGCTGCTCGCTCCCACCAGCGCGACCCGGCAACTTGAGCCTACTTCGAAGTCCGCTTTCGAAGCATTTTCGGACCTCTTCCCAAGATTCAATGAGGTCTCACATTGACCCACAACAGACGTCGGCGGCCGTTCTCAATCAGCATGTTCTGAGCGCCCACCCGCATCGCTATTCGATCACATCGTCGGCGCGGGCGAGCAGCGAGGGCGGGACGATGAGGCCGAACCGGACCGGCCTGGCCACGGCGGCCTTGGGGGGCCCTCGTGCCACAGGACCCGATCCGTCGTAGAGTTGACATCAAGGGGGGGCAGGCGCTGATTTTATCGAGTCCACCCGACTCCAACGAGGGAGGTCCCCATGAAAGTCAAGGACGCGATGCACAAGGGAGTCGACTGGGTCAACCCGGACACCCCTGTCACCGAACTCGCGAAATTGATGCGTGAACATGATATAGGCGCCATTCCGATTGGAGAGAACGACCGGCTGATCGGCATGGTGACCGACCGCGACATCGTCTGCAAAGGGTTGGCGGAGGAGAGCTTCGATGCCCG
>WNGD01002601.1_pt1 | contig 31530 bp, 26 predicted proteins | sample 5400671 | NCBI WGS metagenome assembly WNGD01 (sample SAMN13153369, study PRJNA577476) | soil metagenome | isolation source: 40 cm soil or saprolite under grassland replicate 2 | place: USA:California | collected 2016-06-15
AGGTGCTGACCCATCCCGTTTTTCTCTTACAATCTGCGATGTAGCACGTCTTCCAGAAATCATCGTCTCAGTCGCAGTGAGCGGCGTCAGTGGTCACTGTCCATTTTCATCAAAAACCGACCTGTGCCAGCCTGGCAGGAGGACAAGCACAAGGCCCCCGCTTCCGCACCGCACCACCCCTTGTCCCTACGGCTGGACGAGGCATGCTGAAAAAAATCTAGTCGTGTAGGGACCCAAGCGTTGCCCCTATGTGGGCAGGGAATCGCTTTTCCTGGGTGGGGCAAGTTGCCTGAATACGAAGAAGCCTGCGTAAAACATTATCAGCCACAGCAAGAGATCCAACGGTCCCGCAAGAGGACTATCCCATGCGAGGAAGCTTGAATGAGTGACCACAGCTTGCAGGAGGTCACGGGCAAAACCTATGAGAGGGACGCCGATTAGCAGTAACAAGGCGAGCCAGTGCCAGCGGCTGCTCCAGAAACGCCAGATTAGCAGGTAGGTCAATCCCCCATAAATCAAAATTGGTGTAATATAAAAAGGTAAGGGCAACTGCAAGATCAGTCCGGTGAGGATATAATGCCACCAGGAAGCATAGTAGGCGATGAGATCGACGAGCGCGTTGATGACAGCCATGGTGAGGCCTCCCAGGAGCGAGGCCAGGATTACTCTCCCGGGTGGGCGTACAAAGAGCAGAAAGGCCAGGTAGACCAGCACGATAAATGGGACTACATGCAATAGATATAGTTGCATCTCCATTGAGAGATACTCCTTTTATTTATCAGGTGGCTAGCGACGGGCGCGATAAATCGGGCCCCTACGCCATTTTCAATATTATTTGATCATCATAAACAATCATTAAAGGTGTTTGTGAAAGGAAGATTCTTATGAGTATCATACCGCTTCGGGTGGCACTTGCTCAAATAAATGTGACTGTGGGTGACCTGGAAGGCAATAAAGAGAAGATACTGGCGTCTATGCAGCAGGCACACGCAGCTGGAGCGCATATTGTATGTGTGCCGGAACTGGCCCTTGCTGGTTATCCACCTGAAGACCTGTTGCTCAAGCCAGGGTTTGTTGCGGCTCAGTTGCGTAAATTGGATGAATTGATTGAGGCCAGCCGGGACCTGCCTGGGTTGACTGCGGTGATTGGCTTTGTAGACCGCGATCACGACATTTACAATGCAGCCACGATCATCTACGAGGGCAAGCTCTATGGCACATACCACAAACACTACCTGCCGAACTATGGCGTTTTCGATGAGTATCGCTACTTTCAGGCGGGTAGGAAAGCACCTGTCTTTGTTATTAATGGCGTGCACGTTGGTGTCACTGTCTGTGAAGACGTGTGGTATCCTGGTGGTCCGATGACACTACAGGTACTGGCAGGGGCTGAGGTGATCATCAATATCAATGGCTCACCCTACCATGCCGGCAAGGGAATTTTTCGTGAGGAGATGCTGGCGACGCGTGCAGCTGATAACGGCGTGATCGTGGTATATCTGAACATGGTCGGGGGGCAGGATGAGCTGGTTTTTGATGGCGGCAGCATGGTCTTTAATGAGCAGGGAGCATTAATCGCCCGCGCCAGGGAGTTTGCGGAGGATATGCTGATTGTTGACCTGGACACGGCCTCCGTTTTCCGCTCGCGCCTGCATGATCCGCGCCGCCGCCAGGAACGTTTGCAGGCAGACTCTGATCTTGTGCCCATTATTACAATAAGCGATGAGCCCCGGCAGGAGCCTTCGGCTCAACCTCATCCGCATCTATTAGGAGCGTCACAGCATATCGAGCCAAAGATGGGAAGATTAGAGGAAATCTATGCGGCGCTGGTGCTGGGTACACGCGACTACGTGCACAAGACGGGCTTCAAGAAGGCTATTATTGGCCTATCGGGAGGCATTGACTCGTCGCTGACGGCAGTGATCGCGGTTGATGCCCTGGGCGCTGAAAACGTGCTGGGTATCTCAATGCCATCAGGTTACTCTTCTGAAGGGAGCAAGACAGATGCGCAGGAATTGGCGGAGAACCTCGGTATCGAGTTCTTGACGATTCCGATAGAAGAAACATTCCGCGCCGCTCTGAAGATGCTCCGGCCTGTGCTTGGAGAAGCTGATCACGGGTTAGCGGTGGAAAACCTGCAGGCACGTATTCGCGGAAACATATTGATGAGTGCCTCCAATCAGCTCGGCCCGATTGTGCTGACTACAGGCAACAAATCCGAGCTGGCTACCGGCTATTCTACGCTTTATGGGGATATGGCTGGTGGTTTTAATGTTTTAAAGGACGTGTTGAAGACTTTGGTGTATGAGTTAGCTGTGTATCGTAACATGCTGGGCGACGAGCCGGTTATCCCACAATCGGTGTTCGAGAAACTGCCCTCGGCCGAACTGCGCCCTGGTCAGAAGGATACGGATGCTCTGCCGCCGTATGAGATACTCGATCCAATTTTGAAAGCCTATGCCGAAGATGATCGCAGCTTTGAAGAAATAGTGGCAATGGGCTTTGAGCGCAAGACGGTCGAACAGGTGATGCGCATGGTGGATTACAGTGAGTACAAACGCCGCCAGGCTCCTCCAGGGGTGAAGATTACGACACGCGCCTTTGGCAGGGATAGACGGTTGCCGATTACGAATAAGTATAGAGATCAGGAGGTATATAATGCGTAAACTCATTGTCAGCAACATCATGTCACTGGATGGCTATTACGAGGGGCCAGGGAAGAATGTCATGGTGCTGCCGCTGGACGAAGCCTTCGACGCCTATAACGCCGAACGGCTGCGCGCAGCCGATACGCTGCTGCTGGGACGTACTACCTACGAGGGGTTCAAGGGTTTCTGGCCGTCGGTGGCAGATGATCCCTCCCCTCAATGGACTCCCACCCACCGGGAGATCTCACGGCTTGATACCGCCATCGACAAAGTGGTCATCTCCGACAGCATGACCAGAGAGCAGACGGACCCGTGGCAGAATACCACCCGCATCATCAGCCGCGCAGACGCAAACACCCAGATTGCCGAACTCAAAGGCCAAAGCGGCAAAGACATCCTGGTCTTTGGCAGCCGCACCCTCTGGAACGACTTGCTGGCCCATGGCCTGGTTGACGAACTTCACCTGATGGTCGGCTCAGTCATCGTAGGCGGAGGCACGCCAGTCTTCGACGGCCAGCCGGCAGTTTCGCTTCGACTCATTGAGACACGCAGGTGGGATGGCTCAAATAACGTACTCGTACGGTACGAAGTCCGTCACAAAAGCGTTTAGTGGATCGTCTATGATGCCCTCTATGCCTAGTGTCAGGAGATGATCCGCCAGGGCAGGCCCGATGCGCGTTCAAAGCAGGCCCATCTCAGCAGGATGCGAGGAGTACGAATCCGTGGGATCGCACGGGAGCACCAATCAGGCCCGCTCAGTCACATTCGCTGGAAGCGAACGATCCCAGCGGGCAGATGCACAGCTCATCATCGCCATGCGCGGGCTGCGCTCATTCGCCTATGGGATGCTGGCCGTACTGCTCCCTGTGGCGCTCGCTGGCGAAGGCATCACGCCTGTGGCCATTGGTGCCCTGATAATGGTCTCCCTGATGGGTGACTTCGCTGGTACCTACGTGATCGGCCTTGTCGCTGATCCTCTTGGACGTCGTCGGACCCTCGTCCTGCTGGCGCTGCTTATGGCTGGGACGGGGATCGTCTTTGGGCTGATCCATGTGTACGCGCTGCTGCTGATAGCCGCGTTCTTCGGGACCCTTGGTACGTCTGCATCGGAGACAGCACCGTTTCTACCTATTGAGCAGGCGATGCTGCCCGAGACCTGTGCTCCTGCTCAGCGCACCGCCCTCTTTGCCCGCTACAATCTCGTTGCGACCCTTGCGGGAGCCTTTGGAGCCCTTGCGGCTGGCTTGCCTGATCTGCTGACTAGGATTGCGGTCCCCCAGTCCATTGGCATTCGTTTCCTCTTCGGGGCCTACGCGGCAGTGGCTCTGATAGTGGCCTGGCTTGCGCTACACCTCTCGCCTGCCGTGGAGATCCCTGCCCATACCAAAGAGTCGGTAGGAGGCATGTTCCAGCGGTTGATCCCATCGCTGGGCAAGGCGCGTGGCCTCGTGCTCCGTCTCACCGCCCTCTTCAGCGTGGATGCGCTTGCTGGTGGGCTAGTGGTGCAGAGCTTACTCTCCCTCTTTTTTCACCTGCGCTTTGGGGTCCCGCTCTCGCTGCTCGCTATTCTCTTCTTCGGCGCCACCATGTGTTCAGCTCTCTCATTTTTGGCGGCCGCCCCTCTCGCCCGGCGTATTGGACTGCTCAACACGATGGTGTTCACGCATTTGCCATCGAACGTGCTGCTGGTCCTGGTCGCGTTCATGCCAACCTTTCCACTGGCGGCTGTGTTCTTGCTGTTGCGCCAGACGCTCTCACAGATGGATGTCCCAACACGCCAGGCGTACACGATGGCCCTGGTGGAACCTCAGGCGCGCACAGCAACGGCGAGCGTCACGTCACTGGCTCGCAGTGCAGGTTCTGCCACGAGTCCTGTCTTCTCGGGACTGCTCTTACAGGGACCTGGGCTTCTCCTGGGGCTCCCACTCGTCATTGCAGGAACACTCAAAGCCGTCTATGATCTCACACTCTGGGTCTTGTTTCGCCGTGTGAGGCTTGAGGAGAGTCAGTAGCAACTTTGTTATTCTTTCACATCTCTCTTCCATGTCAAGACAATAGCCACCACTGCAAAGATGACTGCGTAGACGAGCGCAACCACTACGGTGTGGGTGCCGTCAACCTGGACGAGTGGTTGAGCTCCAATAGATTCGGCCCTGCCGGATGTGAGCGCAGATGCTATGGTATTGAGATTCGGCCCAAGGAGATAGGCTGAGATGTTGCGCCAGAAGTCCTGGTGGGTGATGCGGAAGGCGAGCACCAGGAAGATGATGCCGATATTGTCAATCGGAAACCAGACCAGCGAGGCGCTCAAGCCGAAGGAGAGCGAGCGGAAGAGAACCGTCACTGCCGTTGCCAGGAGTATGGTGACGCCCATATTGAGCAGGATAAACCCGGCTACAAGGGCTAAGGTAAGCAGGCCATTGAGCAAGAGGCCAAACACAAGCAATAGCAGTGCAATGATTGCTACCGCCAGTAGCTTTGCGCTGAGCAGTTGCAGGCGTCCCACACCGCGTGCCAATAGGACGCGAATGGTGCCGAGCTGGTATTCCAGGCCGATAGCGGTAGCTGTCACAATCAGCAGGAAGATGCCGGTGAAGACACGCAGTATCCCCAGGCTGATCGACATCTGATTATAGAAGAAATGTAGCGGTATAGTTAGAAGCTGGGTTTTGATATTCGGTGCAGTGGATTCAACGATATAGGGCAAGACAATAACACCAAGCAGGAGCACCAGCATGATCCAGGTTATCCACTGGTGCCTGATCTTGAAGAATTCACCGCGCAGGATGCCGAAAAAGCTGGGCTTTGCGCTATGTATCTTGATGATTTGTTCCGCAGGTGCTGGTGTGGTGACTGTTGTGCTCATAGTATTTCTCCTGAACCACCATTTGTCAGGTGCAGGAAGACCTGCTCTAAATCCTGTATTGATTGTGCGATAGTATCGGGGGCGAAACCCGCATTGACGAGAAAGAGATTGAGGTCGCGCCCGCGTCCATCTGGGGCGGGCGTAAGAAGCGCACCGTTTGCATCAAGGCGCGCGTCTTTGCCCCATGTTTGCGCCTGGACAAGCGCGAGCACCTGTTCCGCACGCTCAAGCGTCACTGTGAATTCTCCATGTCCTCGCGTGAGGTCCTCGACGGTGGATTCCGTGACGAGCTTGCCAAGATGAATGATGGCTACACGGGTGCAAATCTGCTGCACCTCGGGGAGCAGGTGACTCGAGATGAAGACCGTCTTGCCCTCGGCCGAGAGACGGTGCATCAGGTCGCGTATCTCGACGATACCGGCTGGGTCGAGGCCATTAGCTGGCTCATCGAGGATTAACACATCGGGATCCTGCAAGAGAGCCATAGCCACGCCCAAGCGCTGCTTCATGCCGAGTGAGTAGGTGCGCACACGATCTTTTTGTCGCATACTCAGCCCAACCAGTTCGAGCACGGCATCGATACGTGCCTTTGGCACACCACCCAGCACGGAAGCCACTGCACGCAGGTTGTTGCGGCCGGACATGTAGAGGTATAAAGCGGGCGTTTCGACAAGCGCACCGACGCGCGGTAAGACGGTTGCCCGATGGGTAAACACATCCTTCCCAAGAATCTCGACGGTGCCAGAGGTGGGCGCGATCAGTCCGAGGGCCATGCGAATAGTTGTTGTTTTGCCTGCGCCATTGGGGCCGAGAAAGCCAAAAATTTCGCCGCGACGGACCTCCAGGGTGAGGTTATCCACGGCGAGTCGCTTACCATATTGTTTAGAGAGATTGCGCGTACGCAGGACCACCTCACCAGAACGCGAGTTGGTAGTAGCGGCTCCTGGTGCTGTCATAAGCTTTTCAGTCATGCCTATTGATGTCATTCCTTTCGTTTTATTGTTGAGGATAAAGATGGGATGAGATAACGAATATAAGACACCGCTCACGGCGATTTTGTGACATGTCGTTGAGGCTTGATTGTCGCAGTTGTCGCAGTTGTCGCAGATGTAGCGGATGTTGCGGTTGTAATGGAGACTGCTGGTGAAACCTAAGGGCGACCGCAAGGGTCCCATGTGCATCAAGTCAACATCCTTTGGGGAGCCACGATCCCACTCAAGGGCGACCGCAAGGGTCCCCACACCGCCCTACACCGCCCCGCCCTTACAATGACTCGCTGTGGGGGGTGACTTTCTTGTCATCATTGTAAGAGCGGTGGCCCTTGCGGTTGAATTCGATGGGGTGAAAAGTGTCAAGGAGAGTGTCCCAACAACCATATTCCCGCCAATTATAACAGTTGTAACATTTACAACACTTGTAACAGGTGTAACGGTTGTATCTAATACTGCTGGCGAATCCTGAAAGCGGCCATCCCTCCTCAAGGGCGACCGCAAGGGTCCCCACACCACCCTACACCGCCCCGACACTTGTATCAGTTGTATCGTTTGTATCACTTGTATCCGATGTATCGATTGTATCCAATACTGCTGGTGAACCCTGAAAGCGGCTATCCCTCCTCAAGGGCGACCGCAAGGGTCCCCACACCACTCTACACCGCCCCCGCCCTTACAATGACTCCCTGAAAGGGATGAGCTTGTTCGATTGTATCCGTTGCGGAAAGGATGATATTCATACCTGTCTCAGCCCTTCATGTAAGGCCTGCTCTACGATTTGATGTGCTTGTGGTTCAACCTGGGATAACAAGGTAGCAAAGGGTTTTTCGCCGACCTCTTCATGCAGGTCATCTATCCATTCCTGTACCTCGTCACGATATGGGCTCAGTATCTCTTCGAAGATGCTTCTGGCAAGCAGAAAACAGGCAAGGGCAACATTGTAACTGTCTTGCCCGAAGTAGAGTGCGCCGATATTCCAAAGCGTGGTGCCTTCGCCCCTGCAATCCCCCACTTCCCTGCGAATACTCAAGGCCTGCTGAAAGTAGGCGAGGGCCTGCTCGTTGTTGCCCAGGGAGTAGTAGAGTAAGCCCAGATTGTTGAGCGTGGCGCCTTCGCCGCTGCGATCGCCTACCTCTCTGTAGATGCTCAAGGCCCGCTGAAAGTAAGCGAGGGCCTGCTCGTTGTTGCCCAGGGAGTTGTAGACACTGCCCAGATTGTTGAGCGTGTTGCCCTCCATGACGCGATTTCGCACTTCTCTGTGGATGCTCAAGGCCTGCTGGTAGTTAGAGAGAGCCTGCTCTTTGTTGCCAAGATCTTCGTAGACACTGCCCAGATTGTTGAGCCTGATGCCTTCTCCTTTCCGATCTCCTACTTCTCTGCTGATTTCCAGTGCCTGCTGGTAGTAGGAGAGAGCTTGCTCTGTATTGCCCAGGGAGTCATAGACACTACCCAGATTGCTGAGTGCATTGCCTTGCCTACTTCGGTCTCCTACCTCTTTCAAAATGCTAAGAGCCTGTTCAAGGTGAGTGAGCGCCTCCCTAAACTTGCTCAAAGCGCAATAGACCTCACCCAGATTATTGTGGATGAGTGCTGCCTGCGAGGGCTTCGGATGCCACTTACCTGATAATAGCAATTGATACAGTTCCTGCAAGATAGCATTACCTCCCCAACGTTTGAGATCTGAGATGATGCCTTCTTGCCCCATCAGATCATAGGCTACTTGCCATTGCTCGGCCTGACAGTACTGCCAGACAGCCTCAGTCAAATCGTGCACGTCGCTGATTTGCTGTCGTTGTTCTCGCGGTGGACAACTTGTTGCTGCGCCATGCTGATAGTACTGTGCTGCCCTGGCGTGTGCTACTTTCAGGGCTTGCTGGTTGGCCTGCTCATCGCCCTCAACAACGTGGCCTCGTGCATAGCTAGCGACAATCACATGTGATTGGTAGCGGCCCTCTCCTGAAGCTTGAAGAAGGTGTTGTGCCAATAACGCGTCAAGAGCTGACTCCGCTTGCGCATTTGACACCTCAGTATTGTCATCGATGATGGCTCGCGCTGCCTCCAGTAGTACTGGTTCACGATAGACTGAGAAAGCGACGAGTAGCTTGCGCTGTAGCTGGTTTAGTTGCTCTGTGTAAATGGAATCAAGTAGATTGCGGGCAATATCTCCATGCCATAGACCAGTATACGCCGGGTCTGTGAGTGCAATAGCCAGTGTGAGATTGCGCCTCTGCAAGAGTGATGCCAGGAGAGTAAGCGAGAGGGCATGACCGGCACACCTTTCTACAGCAGTGCCCAACTCCTTCTCGGTTCCTGTTACTCCCCGTTTCCGCAACAGTTCTGCTCCCTCGGCTTGGTCTAAACGCCCGACCTTGTACTCTTGCATACAGGTCGGTGGAAACTCGCGAGTTCCCTGCGGGAATAGACGGCTGGTGAGCAGCATGCGGCAGCAACATGGCTGGCTATTGAGGGCGTCGAGCCATTCACCGACGCCAACACGATCTGGCAGGGCCTGGCCTGTTTGCCAGTCCAGGAGGTTCTCAAATTGATCGAGTATCACCAGTCGAGGCTTGTCTACGGTGTTCAGAGCCCTGAAAAGCGCCTCTGCCTGGTTCTGTGGTGAGAGGGTGCCCAAATCCAGCAAAGGTTTGCCAAACGCCTCAACGAGTGTGCCGACAAGGTCGGCCATGGTGACGGCGGGGTTGACGGTGAGCCAGAGCGGTTCGGCGGTGAAAGGGCCGTTGCCAGCCTGTCGTTGATCTTCGGCGTAGTGGTAAATGAGGGCAGCAAGGGTGGATTTGCCGATGCCGCCGATGCCCGTGAGCGCGATGGCGGTGATGCCTGGTTGGGTCAGCCTATCATACACTTCCTTGACGACTTTATGGCGTTGCTGGATGGTTTTGGGGTCGGTAGGTGGTGGCAGGCCGATGATGCCACGGTAGGAGGGGAGAGTGGGATGAGGTGGTGATGGTGATGGAGGGACAGAAGGAGCCGGGGAAACATTTATGATGTTTTGGATTGTAGTAGATGGAGGAGGAGAAGTTGTAGACGATTCGGGTGCGCCTGGAATGAGTGAGAGGATAAATTGGAAGATGCCAAAAATTGCGAGAATTGCGGCGGTAGCACCGCCAAGTCCAGCCAGGATTGTAAGTAGCTTGTCAGACCATGAAGCATGAATTATACCCACCTGTATCAATACCCAGGTAGTGCCACCAGCGATGAAAAAAAGGAGTGTGATAATGACGAGGATATAGATGATGCGGCGCACGTATTTCCAGGGTAGCCTCCTGTGTTTCTGCGGTTGAGGTTGTTGTTGTGCTTGCTCTTGTGTTGCCATGCCACAATATCCCTCGGTACTGTAATGGGTTGTTTTGCTGCATGTGATTATAGCATGATGTAGAAGGGATGATATAGGATTTGTGCAGTATTCGTAGAAGCTCTGCCAGCGTGGGCGTAAGGCCCCGCAGAGGCGTCAAGTGAAGGTGTGAGGAGAGGAGCGTATAGGACAGGCGCAAGGCCTCCTCCCTTCTCCACTCCGCTCCCTGTCCCTACAATTAAACCTAAATATTGTGTATACTTTTCTAGGGGTGCAAAGTCTTTTCTTACCTTTGACGGATCTTCGTAAGTTGAACCCTTCGTATTTGTGTTTTTGGTAAGCCTGTTACAATGCCCAAAGGAGGGTTTATTTGATGAACAGCAGCAGACGGAACTTTCGCCTCTTAGCGAGCATCGGTATCCCCATCACACTCTTTCTAGCATTGGCATCACCAGTAGCAGCACGTGGGCTTTCAGCGCACGCTAATGATGGTGGGGCCGGTATCCCGAACTTCCAGCATGTTTTCGTCATCATGATGGAGAACACCGGCTTCGATAGCCTGATCGGCAACCAAAACGCGCCCTTTATTAACTCTTTGGCGAAAAACTATGGGCTAGCGACTAAGTACTTTGGCGTCACCCACCCCAGCCAGCCTAACTACATCGCAGCAACCTCCGGCTCGACCAATGGTGTCGCCGATGATAATGATACGACCATTGATGTGACCAACATAGTGGACCAGCTTGAGGCGCACGGCAAGACCTGGAAGGCGTATATGCAGTCGCTGTCGCTGTGCCCCAACAGCGATCCAGCCCAGCATGCCTGCGGCGACCAGCTCTATGAGCGCAAGCACAATCCGTTTGTCTCATACGCTGACGTGCAGTCCAGCCCGGCACGCATGGCAAATATCGTGGACTTTAGCCAGTTCTCTATGGACCTGGCGAACAATATGGTGCCAAATTACTCCTGGATCAGCCCCGATCAGTGCCATGATATGCATGGACGCCACGATCCCGCCCTCACCAACGACCCATGCGATTTTTCCCAGGAGCAGAACTTGATCGCGATGGGCGATGCCTTCCTGAAATCGACGGTCAACCAGATTTTGAGCTCCCAGGCCTGGCAGGACGGCAACTCGACAATCTTCATCACCTGGGATGAGAGTGACTTCACCGGCTCTGGTCCGTTCGGCTTCAGTGATACAAGCGGCTGCTGCGATGCAGTACCAGGTGGTGGTCATGTGGTCACTTTGGTCATTTCGAACTCAGTCGGTTCAGCGCGCACCACCGATTTGGCCTCTAACCACTACTCGCTGCTTGCTACGATCGAGGATGGCTGGAACCTGGGCTGCCTGAAGTTCACTTGCGATACCAAACATGTGAAGCCAATGCGCGACCTGGTTAACTAGAATGGGTAAGAGGGTAGTAACGCTTCAAGCAGCGGATATATAAGCGGATTGTCGCGTAGGATCTCCAGCGAGGGCAGGGCGGCGCAAGCGATTCCGCATCCAGCAACGGATTCGTCGGCGGAGGGCACCAGGGCGGCGCAAGCGCCCCCACCACGCCTCATCCGCCGCCCCCGCCCCTACAGGGGATGGGATGCCTGTTTCAACGCTTATTTGCGCGTGGGATATGAGACAAAGATAGTCTTGGTCTCGCTGAATTCTTCTACGGCGCTGGAACCCAGTTCCCGGTGGCCGTTGCCGCTGGCTTTCATGCCGCCAAAGGGCAGGTGGATCTCTGCGCCTGTTGTGGGGGCGTTGAAGTAGATCAGGCCGGACTCGATGTCGCGCATGGCGCGGAAGGTCAGGCGGGTGCTTTCGGTGAAGATGGCGGTTGACAGGCCGTATTGGGTCGAGTTCGCGACCTTTATTGCTTCTTCATATGTCGCGACGGGTACTATGGAAACGAAAGGGCCGAAGACCTCTTCTGTGGCGATACGCATTGATGGGCCTACATCGGTAAAGATAGTGGGTTTGTAGAATGCGCCTTCGCGATAGTCGCTACCGGTCAGAGGTGACCCGCCCAGGACGAGCCTGGCCCCTTCCTGTTTGCCGATCTCGGCATATTCCTGTATTGCCTTGACACGCCCGGTATTCACGAGTGGGCCCATGTCGGTTTGGGGGTTCAGTCCGTCGCCGACGCGCAGTTTTCCGGCGGCTGCCGCCAGGCGATCCGTGAATGCCTGTTGTACTGATTTTTGTACAATTACGCGGCTCGTCGCGGTACAACGCTGGCCACTTGTACCGAATGCACCCCAGGTGACGCTTTCGACAGCAAGGTCAAGGTCTGCATCTTCGAGCACGATTACTGCGTTTTTGCCTCCCAGTTCAAGGGCACAACGTCGCAGGTCGCGACCGCAAATCTCCGCTACACGCCGTCCCACCTCAGTAGAGCCTGTCAGTGAGATCATGTTGACCTGCTTGTGGCTGACCAGCGCATCACCTAGCGAACCGCCAGGGCCGGTGACGACGTTCAAAACGCCGGCAGGCAGTCCAGCTTTGTGCAGCAATTCTGCCAGTTTGAGCGATAGCAAGGGGGTATCGCTGGCCGGTTTGAGGATTACGGCGTTGCCTGCGAGCAGCGCGGGAAAGGTCTTCCAGGCAGGAATAGCCATGGGGAAGTTCCAGGGGGTGATGATACCGACGATGCCGACGGGCTGGCGGATTGTCATGCAGAATTTATTGGGGAGGGCAGAGGGAACGGTCTCGCCTTCTGCGCGGCGTCCCTCTCCCGCGATATACTTGCCAACATCGATGGCGGTTTGCACATCGCCGCGTGTTTCCTTCAAAATCTTGCCCATCTCGCGGGTCATCAGTGTGGCGAGCTCTTCTTTTTGTTGCTCGAGCAGCAGAGCTGCGCGTAGTAGAATTTCGCCGCGCTCAGGTGCAGGAATCGTTGCCCAGCCTGATTGGGCCTTGACTGCGGCTTCAACTGCGTCTTCGATATCGGCGGCTGTCGATTTCTGGTAGCGTCCGATGACTTCAGATATGTGTGCAGGATTGGTACTGACAAATGATGAAATTGACATGGTAATATCTCCTCGTTGAGTTGTGGAAAGGAATGGTTTGACACCTAAAAACTGTTCTGCTGAGAGCATTATATCACGAATAGACGTTATACCTGTAGTATACTGGTGGTTGAGCTTACCCTATAGGCGTGAACTGAAGTTGCTACCCAGTGTCACCCTGAGAGCAGCGAAGGGTCTGGCGCGAGGGGCACAGAGATGCTTCGCTGCGCTCAGCATGACATGTCTGGACCTTCCTGCCACGCTCTGAGTGGCGTACCTTTGCGGTCTCTCTCGCCAGGGCGCTCCACCCCTGAAGTGAACGCCTATGGGGCTTACGCTAGAACTGTGTGCTGGGAGGGTGCTTAGCATCAAATTTCCTAATATGCATACAAGAGCAGCATAATTATGGTATATCATCAAAGACAATAGGTATGAAGCGAGGAATGGTTTAGCTTTGGAAAAGATCGAACAGGCGCTTAGACAGTATTTCGGGTATGAGACGTTTTGGGCTGGGCAACGCGAGATTATTGAGTATGTATTAGACGGGTATGATGCGTTCGTTTTGATGCCGACAGGTGGAGGGAAATCACTGATCTACCAACTGCCAGCTTTACTGATGCCAGGACTTACTGTAGTGATATCGCCTCTCATCGCGCTGATGCAGGACCAGGTAGATCGTTTAAGAACCAACGGTATTGCGGCTTCGTTCGTCAACAGTACTCTTAGTCCTGACGAGCGATTTGAGCGAGAGCGAGCGGCTTTGAATGGGAGGCTAAGGTTGCTCTACGTGGCACCAGAGCGACTCGTGAGCGGGAACTTCCTATCTTTTTTAGACCAGATCGAGCATAAGGTGGGCTTAACGTTGCTGGCAGTAGACGAGGCTCACTGTGTGAGCGAATGGGGACACGATTTTCGCCCGGAGTACCGGCAGATAGGGCAACTGCGCACGCGCTATCCACATGTGCCAATGGTGGCTCTGACGGCAACGGCAACCGAACGAGTTCGCCAGGATATCCTGGAACAATTGCAGCTGCGTGACCCTCATATTCACATTGCAAGTTTCAACCGGCCCAACCTCTACTATGAGGTTAGACAAAAACACAAGGGATCGTTTGCTGAGTTAGTGCAACTGCTGCGCGAACAGCCTGATGCACCGGTAATTATTTATTGCCAGAGTCGCAAAAGTGTCGACGAATTGAGCGAGGCTCTGAGAACTAACGGAATTCGCGCACTCTCTTACCATGCCGGTATGACCAACGAGCAACGTCGTGAACACCAGTCGCGCTTCATCCGTGATGATGTACCGGTCTTAGTGGCAACTATCGCCTTTGGTATGGGTATAGCGAAACCAGACGTACGCGCAGTCATCCATTATGATCTGCCGCGCAATCTTGAGGGCTATTACCAGGAATCGGGCCGGTCGGGACGTGATGGACAACCCGCGCAGTGCATCATTTTCTTCAACCATGGTGACCGGATCAAGGTTGAGTATATGATTGGGCAAAAGCCTGACGAACAGGAGCAGCGAATTGCCCGCCAACAACTTCAGCAAGTTGTGGCTTACGGCGAAAGTAGCGCCTGTCGCCGCCGTGTACTGCTTGGCTACTTCGGCGAAACACTACGCAGCGGGAATTGTGGTAACTGCGACAATTGCCTGCGCCCGGCAGCGTCGGAAGATCGAACCAGTGATGCCGTGAAGTTTCTGTTCTGCGTGGCAAAAACAGGCCAACGTTTTGGCATAAGCCAGGTTATCGACGTATTGCGTGGAGCGAATACACAGAAGATCCGTGATTATCGTCATGACCAACTGCCTATATACGGTATTGGGAAAGATCTGAGTATAAATGAATGGCAACGCGTCGGTCGTGCTCTTTTACACCAGGGCCTGTTGATCGAGACAACTGATGGCTATCCGGTACTCAAACTGAACACACTGTCCTGGGAAGTTTTGAGGAAGGAACGCACAGTCGAGATTGCAGCGCCCACCAGACCTGTGCAAAAGCGTGAGGTAAAGAGTGGCCATACAATTGATCTTAAACCTGAAGAGGAGAAGTTATTCCAGCGTCTGCGCGTGCTACGTAAACAGATCGCGGATGAACTTCGCGTAGCACCGTATGTTGTATTCCCTGATACGAGTTTACGGGCGATGGCTCAGCGAAGGCCAGAAAGCCGATCGCAATTCGCGCAGATTCCAGGAGTGGGCAGCAATAAACTGGAGGCTTATTCCGAGACTTTCACTAACGCGATTCGGGATTACTGTATGTCCCATAACTTGAGCATGTGCATCGAGCCACAAAGAACGTCGAATGTTACTTCTGCTCCTACCATTCATGGCGGTGTTACTCATCAGCGGACGCTGGCATTGTACAGGCAAGGATTGAGTGTGGAGGAGATAGCGAGGGAGCGCAATCTCAAACGAAGTACTATTATGGACCACCTCGTCGAACTGGCTGAGGCAGGTGAGGCTATTGATATTGATAGATTAGTACGACCTGATCATTACGAGGTGATAGTAGATGCACTGCAACGGGTTGGTGACGATCTGCTGAGACCAGTTAAGGATTATCTGGGAGATGAATATTCTTTTGAGGAGATTAAGCTAGTTCGATCGTTCCTACGCCGTGCTAAGTAGCTTTTTTTGTCAAAGTCCCCATTGACAAGACATAACGCTTAACCTACAATATTTCTTGATACATGTTACTCTTAGCCAAAGATGCCCTAAGAGTCGCGGGGGAATATTTTCAAGAGGAGTGCATGTAAAGATGAAACGAGCTAAACAAAATCAACTAAAGGATTGCCTGACATTCTACCATAATGCCCGACCGATTTTTTGCTCCTCCACGCATGCTCCTGGCCATTTTCACCCTCGATGATCCAGTTGTAAGGACATCCACAAGAGTTACCATAGCCATCTACATATCTGACATCGCCTACCCTTTGGATTGAAGCGTAGCCAATTTGAACAGGACATGTAGGATCATTCAAATTCAATTATGATGGGATTGTCCTTCATAGCATAGGATCACCACTCTACCCTACTTGTTACGGGGTCTCTTTACCTATCACGGTATCAGTGCGTCCACTATATGTTTACTTTCTGCATATGCCAGGAGCAGATCGTATGAACAAAGATAGTTCTTTGAATACAAGCCAATCATTGGATGAACGTGCCCTTCCCGTGGCCGGCCAGAGTAATCTCGATCTTGTAATACTGAGGTACATGACACAAAGAATTTATGTCACCTTGTACCTGCTCGATGAGCCAGTCGATCCATCACAACCATTGCTTTATTACGCGGAAGAGGGTCGTAAGCATACACACCGCATCGCGATTTACAGGCCAGAGGAGTTGCAGCAGAACAGCAATCTCGAATTTGTGGGCTTCATCAGTGCGAAACTGAAGCCAGGAAGACCGCAGGTTATTAAGGAGATTCGTGCAGTGGATAAAAGGCTCATCGTCGAGTTTATAAGCACGCCTGGTCTTCTGAGCTACTCCTCACTGGAATTGCGCGATGGCAGGTGGTGCAACCTGGTTTTATTCAGTAGCAGCGAGACGAAAGTACATATCAGGAACTCTGAGACACATGCGTACGCTGCCTACCAGTTATCACCTCGTTACTATGATTGGGTACGCATCCACAATGGCATCATGCCTGGTGGATTGGCTCGCAATGAGATCGTATTGCAAAAAACAAAGTATTACCAGTTCCATGGACCACATGAGAAACCGACCATGCGAGAGTTGAACTACGAAGCATAAGGAAACACAAGGCATGAGAGAGGAAATACAGGACCTCACGATTATCGGGGGCGGTATTATGGGTCTATGGACCGCTTACTATGCCTCGGAAAGAGTTAAGAATATTACCATGCTGGAGAAGGAGAGCATAGGCGAAGGAAATAAAGTGGCGGGCTCATTTAGCTATACCAGGTCGATCAGAAACGATTATCTCGATCCTTTTTATGCGAGGCTTGCCTATGAAGCTCGCAAATTGTGGTTAGAACTACAGATCAGAGCTACTGAACCTTTCATGATCGATTGTGGTTGCTTGAATATTGCCAAAGAGAGCATCACGCCTGAACTTAGCGAGACGTACGCCGCGCAGAGCTACAACACATTGACGAGCTTACATCTGAAAGCAGAAGCTTATACGCGGGAAACGCTCGAGCAGCGGTTTCCACAGTTTGATGCAGATATAGGGCGCCTGGATATAGAAGCCGGGTTTCTTTATGTGCCAGTGATTACAGATACGCTGCTGGCGGCGTTACGAGAACGGAATGTGAATATCCTGCAAGGCGTGGATGTGGCGCGAATTGATCAGCGGGATAATAAGCTCTATATTAGCACCAATGCCGGAGAGTTCGTCAGTGAAAAGCTTGTAGTCACGGCGGGATTGGGAACAAACGATGTGCTACAACGTATTGCTGGTTGCGCCATGCACTTCCCTCTTATAGCGGATCGTCCGAGCCAGTGCAAGTATTTTATGCCTCCAGCAGGGAAACGGGGGATATTTACCTCGGATGCATTGCCTGTCTTTGCATACCTGGATGCTGGCATTTATGGTCATCCAATTTATGAAGGAAAGACACAGGGAGTAAAGATTGGCTTTTACAATCCCCCTGATGTTAAGACACTGAGTACGCGCATCCAAGATGTTCACAGTTTTGTGGATGAGTGTATGCCCGCTTTACGAGATGCAAAAGCTGTTGATGTGACAGATGTTGATCAGTGTTTTTATGACCTGGTTGCTGATGATAATTTTATTCTGGGTAACCTGCCTGGACTCTCGAATATCTATGTTGGAGTAGGATGGCGCGGTACAGGGTATAAATATGCACCATGGATAGGCCGGATACTGATGCAACTGGCGCTACAAGAGGGAACAGTCTATGATATCTCCCGTTTCTCGCCACAACGATTTGTAGCATAGGAGGAGAAGGAATTGAGCAATACAAAGACCAGGGGCATCCTGGATAGACTGAGAAGCGGAATTGTGCAGGGAGCAGAAGGGTATGTGTTTGAGCTTGAACGCAGGGGCTATATCAAAGCAGGGCCTTACGTGCCAGAAGTTGTGCTTGATTTTCCAGAGGCGGTCAAACAGCTTCACCGGGAGTTCCTGAGGGCGGGCAGTGAAGTTATGGTGGCTCTGACCTATTATGCTCACCGGGAAAAATTGAAGGATGTCGGCAGAGAGAATGACCTGGAACGTATGAATCGCCAGGCGGTCAGGCTGGCCAATGAGGTTGCACGTGAGGGAGATGCGCTGGTGGCTGGCAATATCTGCAACACATGGGCCTACGATCCAGGTAATGCGAAAGAAAGCTCCAGGATCGTACGTGCTATGTACGAGGAACAGCTGGCATGGGCGGTAGAAGAGGGAATCGACTTTGTCATATCCGAGACAAACGATTATCTAGGGGAAGCGCTGATAGCACTGGAGGCGATTAAACAACTCAATCTTCCGGCTATGGTGACTCTGGCATCAGTTCAGCAAAGTCAGACGCGAGATGGCTACGACTATATTGAGGCCTGCAAGATACTGGCAGATCATGGCGCAGATATTGTGGGCCTGAACTGCGACCGGGGGCCGGAGACGATGTTACCCATCATCGAGCAGATCCGGGCCGCGGTAAGCTGCTATGTTGCTGCACAGCCAGTACCCTACAAGACAAACGCCCGCTATCCAACATTCGAGTCGTTGCGGACAGATGGGGATGAACAGGCATTTCCACTTTTGCTTGAACCATTTTTATGCAACCGGTTTGAGATGGCAGAGTTTGCGCGGAAGGCTCAAACAATTGGAGTCAACTACATTGGTATTTGCTGTGGTGGGGCTCCCCATTACGTGCGAGCAATGGCAGAGGCTTTGGGAAGAACCGTAGCGGCGAGTAAGTACTCACCTGCGATGGAGTTGCATCCTGTATTGGGTTCGGATGTAGAGGAGAAGCATAAAGAGTTTCTTGCTGATTGGAAAAGTTGAGGGTGAGGTCAAGAAAGCCAGGGCGACCGCAAGGGTCGCCCCTACCATGAACGGTTTTGCCCTGCTAGCAGGGCAAAGGGAGTAACATATGGATGACAGCACACCAACGATTCGTTTTGCAACGTTTCTTTCTCCTATTATGTATGCAACATATGAGTACATAGCTGGGTATGTTGGGCAGCAGCTGGGCTGCTCTACATCGCTCAGTGTTGGGGAATCTTTTGAGGAATTTGCAGAGGAGCAGGTGGATGCCGGCTTTATCTGTGGTTTACCGTATGTGTGGATGACGAACTCGCCCTCATGTCCCATTGAGCTGCTAGCAGCGCCTGTCTTACTGGGGAATCGCTATCAGCACAGGCCTATTTACTATTCTGATGTGATAGTGCGTAGTGAGAGTCCATATAGATGCTTCGATGATTTGCAGGGATGTGCATGGGCTTATAACGAACGTACTTCTCAATCGGGATATAACGTGGTTTGTTATGGTTTACTTGAACGAGGCAAATCGCCTGGATATTTTGGCAAGATGGTAAAGTCAGGATCACACATGAGATCACTTGCCATGGTTTTGGAGAGGGAAGTAGATGCTACGGCGATTGATTCGCATCTACTGGATGTTTTACGCGCGAGGGATGAGACGTTAACTGCGAGGCTGCGAGTTATTGATGTGGTAGGGCCATCCAGTATTCAGCCCGTGGTTGTGTCTAAAAGAGTGGAGCAGGAGATAAAGCACAGGATGCAGGAGGCGCTGATCACGATGCATCATGATAGCAGGGCTGCGAGTAAGTTAAACGAGGGTATGATTGAGCGGTTTGCGGCTGTTACTGACGAGGATTATGGGGACATTCGCAGGATGTTAGCGCAGGTGGAAGAGGCGGGATTTCCTTTTGAGTGAGTATTGAGACGTGCTTAATCCCATATCTGGGCCACGCTAAAGATACGATGGTACCATCCCATGATACCTAAGTCGCTTGCCCCATTAGTTTCTCTTCTCTAAACTAGAGGTGCGGGGCGCTCCGCAGGTTGATTGCTGCATTAAACAGGCATTACTTCTTGGGGATAAAACGACCAGCTGCTCACCGAATTGAGACCTGTTTCGTCGAATGTAGATAGATAAAAAGCCTATATATTCACTATACTGACCGGTTGAAGGGAAGGGATTCAAATATGCTTGAAGTACTACCGAAAATTGCGAAGATGCAGGCGTCCTATGCGCTTGGCAAACCCTTTGCTCTTCCAATGAATCTTACCATTAGCGTGAGTTATCGCTGTAACTCGCGGTGTAAAACCTGTAATGTCTGGCAGCGTCCGAATGATGACTTTACGCTTGAGGAGTATGACAAGACCTTTGCATCCCTTGGCAGGGATGCCTACTGGTTCACCTTTAGTGGGGGTGAGCCGACGCTGCGCAAAGATCTGCCCGAGATGGTGGAAGCGGCCTATCGTCATTGCCGGCCTGGCATCATCAACATTCCCACCAATGGTATTCAAGATAAGATCATCCCTGATCGCATCGAGCACGTTTTACAGGCGGCCCCAACCAGCGAGGTGATTGTGAACCTGTCCCTGGATGGCGTGGGTGCCAAACATGACATCGTGCGTGGCGTCAAAGGCAATTTTGAGCGTGCCATGCGCACCTATGCCGGCCTGAAAGCCCTGAAAGGGCGCTATCAGAACTTCACGTTAGGCGTGCATACAGTGATCTCCACCTTCAATATCGACGAGTTTGAAACCATCTATGCCTTTGTGCGCGACGAACTCAAACCCGACTCGTTCATCAGCGAGATTGCAGAAGAGCGGGTAGAGCTGGATACCGTCGGCATGGGCATTACGCCCCCGATTGAGAAGTACCAGCCAGTGATTGAACGCCTGCAAGCGAGTATTCGCAACGCCGAGTTCAATGGCGTGTCGCGCATTACGCAGGCGTTCCGCGATCGCTACTATGATCTCGTGAAGCGTACCCTGGTCGAGAAGCGGCAGGTCATCCCTTGTCTGGCAGGGGTTGCGTCGGCGCAGATTGCGCCCAATGGGGATGTGTGGACCTGCTGTATTCGCGCGGAGTCGGTGGGCAACCTGCGCGAGCACAACTACGATTTTCGTGCGACGTGGAGCACGGCCAGGGCGAATGAGCTACGCAGGAGTATTAAGGCGGGCGAATGCTATTGCCCGCTAGCCAATGCCTCCTATACCAACATGCTTTGTCACACACCGACCCTGACAAGTGTGGCCTTTGATGTGGCCAGAGGGTCTGTTACAGCGGCGCTTTCATCTGGCACTCACGGCAAATCCGCCAGGCTGCGCAGCTTGCCTGTGATTAATGCTGCTGACGAAGCTCACCTGTCTAACGGTCATAGTAATGGGCATAAGGCAGATGCGGAGATAGAGATAGAAACCTAAGCCTGAACGGCAGGAAGGTGCAGCCCTGTCATGCTGAGCCCTTCGCTCAGGGTAAACTCTGCGAAGCATCTCTGTGCACAGCTAGCCAGATCCTTCGCTGCACTCAGGATGACATTGTTAGGTCACTTAGGTTGATGCCTAATGGGCACCCACAATGGGTGCCCATTTTTCTTTGCGTAGGAAGATTATCCTATCAAAATAGAAGAGCAATTAAGAATATCGTTAAATGCAAATAGGTGGAGGATATATTTTCCAGATACGCGGCGTCGACTACCCTCCTTGCGGAGCAAGGAGGAGTAGTTCAATTATGGAGCTATTATGACATCTGCATTTTTCCCTTCTCATCGCGTTGTTCCAATGATACCGCTATTACCTGTAGCCAGTGATGACAGCGCAAATCCCGATCCTACTCAGGAAATGGAGAGAGCAACGGAAATAGGCTCGCAGATGCAAATGGGGGATTCAGCTAGGCAGACAACACAAACAACGATCCGTGTGCTGGTCGTGGATGATCACGAGATTGTGCGTAACGGCCTTTGTACGATGCTCAGCGAGGAAGATGATTTCGAGGTTGTCGGGCAGGCTGGTTCTGGCAATATGGTAGTTACGCTGGCGCTTCAGTTACAACCAGATATTGTCGTACTCGATATTTTCCTGGGAGCGTTTAACGGATTGGATATTGCACAGCAATTGCTGCGAGGGTGTCCAAAGACACGTATCGTGATACTCACAGGACATACCGATGATGGCAACCTCTTACACGCTATGCGCATTGGTGTACACGGCTACCTTGAGAAGGCGTTGCCCATCAATGAGCTTTTGATAGCTCTGCGTGCTGTGTATCGAGGCGAGCGTGTTATCGGGGAACCTCGCGCTATGACCCAGGTGTTGAGCGAGTTTGAGAAGCTTACTAAAGAGCAAGAGCGCATGCGTTCTGGACTCACGGACCTGGAAATCGAACTGGTGCGGCTTGCGGCGGAAGGGTGCAGCAATAAAGAGATAGCCTCACGCCAGTTCTGGAGTGAAGTGACGGTAAAACGTAAGATGCAAGATATCTACCGCAAACTGGAGGTCACCGACCGTGCGCAGGCGGTAGCGGAAGTTATACGTATGGGGCTAATCTAGTTTAAGGTTTGTAAAGGGGGAAAACGATGGCAGAGTGCCCACAATGTGGAACCATAAATGAAGACGACGTTAAAAATTGCAAGGGTTGCCGGGTCAATATGTACTGGGCTTTCCAGCATTACGCAGAACTTGCAGCGTTGCGTGAAGCCAGTACCTTGCCGCCACAGCCTGAAACAGCTTCGTTTCTGGTCGAAACCAGCATGAAAATTGACGATGGTCCAACCGTTGATTGGCTACGCAAGACGATTAAGAAATTTGGCTTTAAGGACGCAGGGAAGAAAGTTTGCACAACGGCTGAGTAGCGAACAGGGTGGGGTATGCGGGAAGTCAGGGGGCATATGAACAGGGCGGGGCTTGCCCCCGCCCTGGTTTCGTTACCTTCGTGCCCCGGCAAGTGGAGCGTGCTGGCTGGCCTGGGTAGCGGATGGTTCATGCATGCCACCAGCGTTAAACCACTCAGCAGCTAATTCTATACCTGTGCGTAGATCTACCTTTGGCTCATATCCTAGCTCATGACGAGCTTTCTCCACACTATGGCGGTTGTCAGTGCCGAACATCATCGCCCCGAGCTGTGTGACAAGCGGCCTGGTATGTGTCAGGCGAGCAACAACTTTTTCCGCAACCATACTGCCATAATAGACCGGCAGATAGGGGAGGTGCCGTGTTGGGCGCGTTGCGCCGACAGCATCGGCGATGGCATCGAACATCTCTTGCTGCGTCAAGGGATGGTGATTGGTGATGTTATAGACGTTGCCTGGGGCATTCTCATGGTAAGCTGCCAGCAGGAAACCCTGGACTACGTCGGTGACATAACAAAAGGGCAGCGCATTATCTCCGCGTCCTAGAAGCACACCCTTGCCATCTTTCACCTTTTGGGCCATGCGTCCAAAATGCAGGCGATCGCCAGGACCAAAGAAAGTGCCGGGACGCAGGATCACCGTCTCGACTTTACTAGTGAGCAGAAGTCGCCGCAGCAAGCGGTCGCCCTCGGCCTTGGAGATGCTGTAGGGATCAGGATCAGGCCGCAGCGCATCGTTTTCCGTCAAAAAGCGACCGTAGCCGAGGCCGTAGACGGTATGCGAGCTGGTGTGGACGTAGCGGCGGACGCCTGCTTTCTGAGCAGCTTGATACAGATTCACAGAACCTGTGACATTGACCAGGCGGTAATCAGCCAGTGGACGCCATACGCCCATCATTCCAGCCAGGTGAAAAACAAGCTCGATATCTGTGACGGCAGGCTTCAATGTGCTTGCATCTGTCACATCTCCTTGCACGACTTCCACACCCTGTTTTAGCAGCCTATCCGCATTTTCTGCTGGCAGCACCAGCGCGCGAATATCTTCACCGCGCTCCTGCAATTCTTTAATCAGGTGCCCTCCTAACAGGCCAGTTGCACCTGTAATGAGTACTTTCATGAATCATCCCTCCCAGTTCCAACAAAATTAATCGTTGTGATCGTCAGTATAAGTCTTTTACCCCTACTATGCAACGAGTAAGGCCGTTTTCCAGGGATGAACGGCTCCTGAAGTACTAGGAAGGATTGCCGGGTAAAGCGCCGGGCTTTGTGTCTTGAGTTCACATTACGTGATACAATATGCAAAAAGGAGGGTAGATGATGGATCAAGCCAGAGAAGAATCGCAGCTAGAAGCAACGCAGAATAAGCCTGTGATCAGACCCAGGATACTGCCTCTCCCACACTGGCCCACCTCTAAACCTGGTCCAATGGTGACTGAGCCACCGCCAGGACAAAGACGCGTGCCTCTGCGTACAGACCAGGTGGTTGAGATCGATTACGACCAGGAACGTGGAATGCCAGGTGTCGCCGCCCCTGAACGGTCAATGCCAGAGTAGTAAACAATCGTCCTTTGAAAGTTGGGGTTTGGCTCTCTATTTCCTCTAGTCTCGATAAAGCAGTCCAAGCAGCAAACCGAAGACAAGATGACGGACAATATTTTGGAAAAATGAGGTCCAGGTGGCGAGTTTGGCCAGTTCCCCGCTCTTAGTCAGAGGGTGATATTTATCGACAACTGGAGCCAGCCACCACGTTGAGACAAGAAACATTTCACCAAAAATGGCTCCTTTGAGCCAGTTTGGGCCAGGCAGGAAACGTTTGAAGATCGCAGCATAGAGTTCGGCCAGGATGACACCATTGAGGAAATGAATTATCCAGGCGATTAAAGGAACTGTATTATGTCGTGGAGATTTACCACCTAGCAGGCCCTGGATGAAGCGCACGTCGCTGTAACGATTGCCCGTAATATACATGTCCCCTTCCATTACCAGGCTATAGGCCGCTGTGGCCAGTAGACCTGCGAGAGCAGCGCGCTTCGGACGCCAATTTTCTCGAATGATACGGCGTATGATGGTGTTCATCGTGCTTAGTCTCTATTAGATGTATTACCCTCCCGGTGTTTCCGGCTCATCGAGACGTGCCGGATTGCTTACCTGGTTGAGGCGATTCCAAAGCACATAATCGGTGTGCTTCTTAGGGACATAGTAGTGATCTTCGTCAGAAATCATATCAGCCGTAGCGACAAACTCACCCTGCTCCAGGTGCTGCAGATCGATGTACTTTTCCCCTTGCTCCAGGCGCTCGCCTAGGGGCAGGATCACGATATTACGCAGTTCGTCATTGGTCAGATCAGCTAGCTTGCCATACAACTCCTTGATATCACTAGCTCGAAGCCCGATATCTTGTGGCTCAGAGCGCAAACCATAGTTTGCTCCCGCAAAGTTATCCGGCCGCAGGTCCTCTTCAAAGTCGTCTACCTGGGCAGGATGAGGTTCTGGCTGCCTCTCTGGCTCCTCATGAAGTCTGGAGCCTTTGCGGGTCTTGTTCGCGTTCGAGTCGCTGCCACTGCGATGCTCCCCCTCTTCCATCATAGCCTGCGAGTCCTGCTTCTTTGTCGTCACCTCCGGAGGAATGACTCTTTTTGGAGGAACCTTGGCTTTCTGCGGCAATTTGGCGGGGTTCTCGTGCTCTCGTGCTTGCTCTTGATAGGTCTCTTTCTTCTTGTATGTCCCGGTCGTAATCATCGTACTCTTCTTGGGATTATTGCGACCATGGATCTCTTTAGCTGGTCGCTGTTGATGTTTCTTTGGCATGTTGCCTCTCCTCTCGTTTTATACATTTTCCATGTGTTCCTTTTGCATATTCCCTTCAAGTTCTACACGATTAACACGAATGTCTTCGTGACAACTGGGCGCTTGGGACTCTTCTTTCTCATCAACGCTTACTATTTTAGTCCAGCCTGTAAGGCAATTCCTACTGGTGGGAATGTAATTTTACGCAAGGCGAGGAATAACCAGGAAAAAGGGATGCGCTGAGGGAGGGACTACGAGTTGTAGCGTCGGTGGTGGGACTCGAACCCACGACCTAATCTTTAGGAGAGATTCGCTCTATCCGCTGAGCTACACCGACGTGCTGCTCACATTGTACTACACCAAGTCAACGTACGACCCTGCATACCTATTGGAAAATGGATACTTTTGTGCTATCCTCTCCTAATTAAAGAAACCGGGTGATTACTTTAATAAGAAGAAAATTGTAGTGACCCCCACTCAATAATGTAGGGAGTAAGTATGCAGAGCAAGCTGCACAATCTGATATACGAGCAGAAAATAGTGAATGATTGGCTAAGATCAATAGCAGCCATCTTTTTCCATGTCCGTGATTGGATACGATCCATATCTATACAAACCCGTGTAACTGCTTTGATTATTATGATGGCTACACTAATACGTGTATTTCTCCTTGCTTCTGGCTGGCCCCCACTCGATGGTGACCAAGGCACTATAGGTCTAGCAGCACTCCATATCTTTCATGGCACAGATTATCCCATTTTCTTCTATGGGCAAACATATATGGGCACCATTGAAGCTTATATAGCCGCGTTGATATTTCATATCTTAGGCATTTCTACATTTTCATTACGCATAGGGCTACTGTTTTTTTATGTTGGATTTCTCATCAATATGTTTCTTTTTATAAGAAAGCTATTCTCCGCTAACTTTGCTGTATTTACAATATTATTATTAGCGTTAGGCGCACCAGACATACTATATTGGCAGCTTAGTCCGCGAATATACCCGGAAATTCCTTTCTTTGCTTCCAGTCTTCTGCTTATCGCCGTACACTTAGCACTCAAGCTAGAACACCAATATTCTATACCCCAACAACGTCGGCATTTTTTGCAAAAAGATCTATGGTTTTATGGAATGTGGGGAGTTATTGCCGGATTTAGTATCTATGATGACCCATTAATCATTCCATTTGTAGTCATTAGCGGCTTGATTTTACTTATATGTCTCTATCGCCGAAAAGTTATGATTAACTATATCGTTATCATCGTGACCTTTCTTATTGGGATTAGCCCAATCTTTATCTACATAGCGCTACATCCCGGCTCTTCTGTTTTTCAGATAGTTACATCAGCGTTTTCATCCAGTTCTACTTCACTATTTAGCCTAAATGGGTTAAAAATTTTAGCGTTGCAAAGTGTCCACACGGTTCTTATCAGTATACCGGTAATGACAGGTGGGAATGCTTTATGTACTACTGGGGAAGTAGATCACTTAGGTGGATATGATCCTGCCACAGAAACATGTATCGGGATTCACGCACTCTGGGGAGTTTTTATAACAGCATTACTGCTATTTGCAGGATATATCTACCTTCGCAATATCTTTAAAAGACAAAACAGTCAATCCGTACCGCGTGCAAGTATTCTCAAAGAGGTATGTCGATTTGCCTCTATTCTAGGTATGATCATCACCATACTGTTACTGATATTCTCTACGCAGCCATACACTATTATGACGCCCTGGAAAACGTCTCGCTATCTTATAGCATTCGTAGTGGTAATGCCTTGTATGCTCTATCCATTATGGGAGGCCTCTTGCAATAGCGGATATTTTCAGCTAGTGAAACGATTTGCTCAAGTAAGCATCCTTATAATACTATGTACCTATGGTATGGGTATGTTGCTCACGTTTATGGGCATACACAACGTACAGGCTGCTATGCTACGAGATAAAGATCTCATAAGTACATTGCAAAGAAAGGGTATTGTGCATATCTATACAATTCATGGACCATGTAATGGCTTGGCATTCTTGAGCCAGGAAACTATCCTTTGCAATATTGCAGATGACCCGTTTCATCCTGTTGGCAATCGTTATATACCAGATGGGGTAATGGTTGAGCATGATCCAAAAACAGCATACCTATACCCGGTAGGATCTCCCCAATCACACATCCTGCTCCATAGTACAGCAAAGAAACTTACCCACAGCATTATTGTTGGATACGACATTTTTACAAATACATAGTTATGAGAACTATATACATCTTCTGAATGAGGGAACTGAACCCATCAGTAGATAGAAGATATGCTCGATTCGAATTTCTAAACACTGTGCCGGAGGTTCGATTCCACTCAGCCCCACTCCCTACATCACTACACGCCTGCGGAACGTCCTTACCCCGAAGTACAAGAAAACGACGAAGGTGACGCTCAATCCCAATATTACCCAACCCAGGGCAAGAGTCGGCAGGGTATGCCCGTTAAAACTGGGAACCATGGCAAAACGCAATCCCTCTGCGGCATAGGTGAGTGGATTGAAGAGCGTTATAATCTGGAACCATCTGATCGAGTCAAGTGAGCCCCATGGATAATATGTACAACCCGTAAAGATTAAAGGTGTGAAGATCAGTGAAAACATCAGGCCGATCTGTTCCGGTTTGACCAGTGTGCCTATGGTCAGGCCTAACGTCGCTCCTGCAAAGGCAGTGAGAACCATGATGCCGATAATGGTGCCAATTGCATCAGAACGTACATGGTATTCGTTGCCAAGGATCACATAGGCCAGCGGGAAAATGATCGCCCCGGCAATCATTCCGCGCGTGGCGGCGAAGATCACCTTTTCAACTGCAACCAAGTTGACTGGTAAAGGTGCGAGCAGGCGATCATCGATTTCGCGCGCGAAGCCGAGATCAAGCACCAGAGGCAGGGTGACCCCTTGCAGTGCAGTTAAGACCACGGTCAATGCAACGATGCCTGGCAGCAAGATGGCTGAGAATCCAGGTCCAGTAAAGCCGATGCTGGGTAGCACTTTGCCGAAAATGAAGAGGAAAAACAAAGGTTGTAGTAACACCTGCAACAGAAACGGGATAAACTCGCGGCCTGTCACAACGATGTCGCGGCGCAGGATTGCCAGAAAGGCGGTCAGCGCAATATTGACACGGCCCTTCGAACGTTCTGTTTGACTATAGCCAGATGGGAGCGTAGGACTTACCGAGGGTGTAGTTGTTGTCATGAACGTAAATTCCTTCCGGTCAGGTAGATAAACACGTCTTCAAGACTTGGGCGTGCAAGGTGTAGGTCGCGTAACTCAATATCTGCATCTGCCACAGTCTGCGTTGCCTGCACGACCAGCCCTCCGGCATCCTCAGCATAGAGGCGGAAGAGAGCTGTGCCTTCGTGCCCATCTTCTCCTTCTTGCTCTGCCACCTCTTCCACCTTTACTACTCCTGGAAGTGCTCGGAGGGAATCGAGCAGATGTGTTTTGGAGTGCGCATCTTGATGCCCATCAGCAATTGAAACGAGTTCCGGTATGCGCACGCGCAATACCAGGCTGGTGCCCCCGGGGATCAATTTCTTCAGTTCGGTGGAGGTGTCGAGAACGAGAATTTTCCCGTGATCCATGATAGCGATGCGCTGGCACAGTTGATCTGCCTCCTCCATATCGTGAGTAGTGAGTAAAACCGTGAGTCCTTGCGCATTCAGCGAGCGAATACGATCCCAGAGGAAGAGACGCGATTGAGGATCGAGGCTATTAGTTGGCTCATCAAGGAACAGTACGTCGGGTAAATGCATCAGCGCGCGTGCGAGCATGAGGCGCTGGGCCATGCCTCCAGAATAGCGCATCACCTTGTCTTTCCCGCGGTCACCAAGGCCGAATTCCTCGAGCAGCGTGTCTGCGCGCGACTTTCGTTCTTTGCGAGGCACCCCGTGATAACTTGCATGAAAAGTGAGGATCTCACGTGCCCGCAGGCTGCGGTCAAGATTGCTTTGCTGGGGTACAACGGCGATACGCTGCTTGACGCTCATGGGGTCCGCAACTACGTCGATGCCCATAATGCGTGCCGAACCACTTGTGGGAAGGATGCCTGCGGTCAGCACGCCAATGGTCGTCGTCTTACCAGCCCCGTTTGGTCCTAGCAGGCCGAAAATTTCGCCGCGACGCACACTAAACGAGATGTCATCAACGGCATTGAATGTTGCTTTAGGGTAGCGCTTCACCAGGTTTTGAACCTCAATGGAAACCGCCGCTTCTGGTTCTTCCACCATAAAAAGTCCTCTCTTTGAACTGCATACATATTTCGTCTGGTAGTGACAATTAGATATTACGATCTAAATGTTTAGTAGTTCCACGTCTTCCCCATCAATATACCTCACGATGACCTTGAATAGTTTTTCGTTAATTAGATGGTAATTATTATCAAATATGTGGAGATATTAGCATGAGGGAATAAATTTGTCAAGTTTTTTTGGTAATTAAAGACACAATGAGAGTAAATATTTGCGATTTCTGGTTTGACACGATCTACTATAGAGCTTGATTGACCTCTGCCTCAGTATCTCCTAAAATATGTAACAGGTTATTTGCCAAAGGAGTCTTTAAGTATTTTAGGAGGATAAATGCGTATTCGTAAAGCTGTATTACCGGTTGCTGGCCTTGGTACGCGCGTGCTGCCAGCCAGCAAGATAATACCGAAGGAGATGTTACCGCTCGTCGATAAGCCAACGTTGCAATATATTGTGGAAGAGGCGGTTGCTGCAGGTGTTGAAGAGATTATTTTCGTGACGAGTCGTAGTAAACGGAGTATAGAAGATCACTTTGACTCGTTTCCGGAATTGGAAGCGGTGCTAGAACGCAAAGGGAAGCACAAAGAACTGAAGGAACTGCGTCAAGTACAGGCGATGGCGACTTATGCATCTGTGCGACAGCCAGAACCACTTGGCCTTGGTCATGCCGTCTTATGTGCCAAAGATTTAGTGGGCGATGAGCCTTTCATCGTCATGCTGGGAGATATCTTGATACCACCGGAGACCCGTTGTCTAGCGGAATTGATCGAAGTGTATGAACAGTATCAAGGCTCTGTTCTCTCGCTTGTATCTTTGCCACCTGAGATCATTCCTACATATGGTATTGCCGCTGTCGAAGAACTAGGCTCAAATGTGTTCAAGATGACCCACCTCGTCGAGAAGCCACCACTGGATAAGGCTCCCTCTGACCTGGGAGTCTTAGGGCGTTATGTCTTAACACCCGATATCTTTGCCCTCCTGGAGAAAACCCAACCTGGTAGCGGTGGAGAGATTCAGGTAACAGATGCTATTGAGATGCAGGCACAGGCCGGTCGTTGCTTCGGCGTTAAATTTACCGGAGAATGGTATGATACAGGTACTCCTCTTGGTTTGTTGACAACCTCGATAGGATTTGCTCTGAAACGTCCCGACCTCGCTCCCGGCTTGCGCGAATACATGCGACAAGTCTTGAGCGAAGAGTGATCTGTCTACTTGTCTTTAGACAACATACACGCTATAGTAGGTCTGCGAGAATACTTCCGTTATTCTCAAGTTACGAAAGAACAAGCTTGATATATGGTCACGCTGCTATGTGACTGCGGAGAATAAAGTGTTAGATGTAATCACCAATCTTCACTATTACAATATGATTTTAATACTCGCTTCTGGCGCTATTTCAGGCGTGTGGGGATTGGTTCTCTTTTTCATGAAGAAAGCGATCAACAAGGCATGGCGCATTGCGCTTATTTTCACGGCTGCTGTTAGTGTATTGCAGGCGCTTCTTGGTATCACCCTGGTGTTACTGGGGCAAAAGCCAGCCTCAGGTACTGGCCTTTATTATCTACACTATGTCTATGGAGCAATCGTCGCCCTGGCGATTCCTGTGGCGATTGCCTATGCTACTGGCGGCAAGAACCAGCGCCGTGACATCCTGATCTATAGTATTGCTGCGTTGATTCTGGTGGCAGCCGCTCTACGTGCCCTGACGACGGCATGACAGTAAACGGGTCGGAGGAACTTATGCGAGCTTCTTTTATACACCTAGCGGATACGCACCTTGGTTATGAGCAATATGGAGTGCGCGAGCGTTTTAATGATTTTAGCCGCG
>WNGD01000956.1_pt1 | contig 31505 bp, 33 predicted proteins | sample 5400671 | NCBI WGS metagenome assembly WNGD01 (sample SAMN13153369, study PRJNA577476) | soil metagenome | isolation source: 40 cm soil or saprolite under grassland replicate 2 | place: USA:California | collected 2016-06-15
GCTGTCTGTGACGCGCATCGCGGCCGGGATCGCGGACAACGTGATTCCGGACCGAGCAGTCGCGACGCTCAGCTTCCGCTACGCGCCCGACCGCACGCCCGAGGACGCGGAGCGCCACCTCGGCTCGCTCGTCCCGGAGCACGCGTCCCTCGAGCTCCGGAGCAACTCGCCCGCGGCTCGTGTCGTCCGGGACTCGTCCCTCGTCGATGCGCTCCTGGCGGCTGGTGCCCGCGGCATCGAGCCCAAGCAGGCCTGGACGAACGTCGCGGACTTCACCGCACGCGGTCTCGACGCCGTGAACTTCGGCCCCGGCGACCCCGCGTTCGCGCACCGGCGCGACGAGAAGGTCGAGATCGCAGCTCTCGTACACGCGTACGAGACACTCGTGAAGTTCCTGACCACGGCGATCGACGATGATGAGCGCTGATGGACCTTGTCTCACAGATCGACGCCCTCTGGGAGAATGACGAGCTCGATCCGACGCCGATCGAGCAGACCATTCGACTGCTCGACCAGGGTGAGGTGCGGGTGGCCGAGAAGCGCGACGGCGAGTGGCTCGTCAACGAGTGGACGAAGAAGGCGATTCTCCTCTACTTCCGCCTGCGCAAGGTCGAGCCGATGGAGGTCGGAGGCCTCCACTTCCTGGACAAGATCCCGGTGAAGGCGGACTACGCCGAGCGCGGAGTGCGGGTCGTCCCACCGGGAGTCGCACGCTACGGCTCGTTCCTGTCCAGGGGCGTCGTTCTCATGCCCGGCTTCGTCAATATCGGCGCCTGGGTGGGGCCACGCACGATGGTGGACACCTGGGCAACGGTCGGATCCTGTGCACAGATCGGAGCCGACGTCCATCTTGCCGGGGGCGCCGGGATCGGCGGCGTACTCGAGCCGCCACAGGCCAGGCCGGTGATCGTCGAGGACGGAGCGTTCATCGGCTCGCGTGCGACGATCGTCGAGGGAGTCGTCGTCGGCGAGGGCGCGGTGGTCGCCCCGCAGGTCGCACTGTCGGCGTCCGTTCCCATCATCGACGTCACGGGTCCGCGGCCGGTCGAGCATCGAGGATATGTGCCCCCGCGCTCAGTCGTGCTTCCGGGGACGAGGTCGAAGAACTATCCAGCCGGGCGCTACGAGCTTCCCTGCGCGCTCATCGTCGGCGAGCGGAGCGCGTCGACCGATCTCAAGACCTCGCTCAACGACGTCCTCCGCGAGTTCGAGATCGGCGCGTAGCGCTAGACAAGCTCTCCGCGGAAGATCTCGGCCGCAGGACCGGTCAGGACCGCGCGGCCCTCGCGGATGTCGACGCCGAGCGTGCCACCGGGCAGGTGCACCTGCACTGGAGTCTCACACCAGCCGTGCACGACCGCCGCGGCGGCGGCCGCTGCGGCGCTCGACCCCGAGGCGCGGGTCTCCCCCGCCCCGCGCTCCCACACGAGCACGGTCAGGTCGTTCGGCCCGTCGGGGCGCGCGAGCTGGACGTTCGTCCGCTCGGGGAAGCGCTCGTGGCGCTCGACGAGCGGGCCGAGGCGAAGCAACTCGTCTCGCGTGGGGGCATGCCGGAGGACCGCGTGCGGATTGCCCACGGACACCGGCGTGAACTCGACGCGCTCTCCCTCGAGGTCGAGTTTCTCCGGACGGCCCACGTCGACGGCTCCGAGATCGACCTCGACGTCCTCGCCCTCGATCCGCGCCGGGATCGTCCTCAGGCCGATACTCACTCGCGGGAACGCGACGCCGCTTCGTCGGGCGAGCCAGAGCGCCGCGATGCGGGCCCCGTTGCCCGAGAGCTCGGCCTGCGAGCCGTCCGGATTCCACACGATCACTGTCGCCTCCGGCCCGCGGACCTCGACGACCTCGAGCACCCCGTCGGCGCCCACGCCCGTGTGCGGCTCGCAGAGCTTCATCGCGCCCTCGGAGGAGAGCGGCTCGCCGAGCTCGGCCCGCTCAACCAGGAGGTACGTGTTACCGAGCGCGTGCCACTTCGAGAATCGCATCTCCCACCTCCGCCGGGGGCCGGTTCGCGTCGATCATGACGATGCCGGGTATCCGTCGCATCCACTTGCGCTGGTACGCGGCGTAGCGAAGGGTCCGCCGCACGATCGCGACACGGGCCTCGTCCGTGGGAAGCTCCACTACCTCCTGCAGGCCGAGCGCCTTTGCGGCCGTCCGCGAGAGCGGACCGGCGGCGAGCGCTGCTCGCGCTTCCTCGACGACGCCGCGCTCGAACATCTCGCGGGTGCGCCGCTCGATCCGCTCGGTCAGCACCTCGTTCGGGAGATCGAGACCGGCGACGAGCGCCGGCCGGCGTGTCTCGGCCGACCAGAGCCGATCTTCGGGCGGCACGAGCGAGGCCCCCAGCTCGGCGAGCTCGAGCGCCCGGACGACGCGCCTGCGGTCGTTCGGATGTACGGTCGCAGCGGCAGCCGGGTCGCGGGCTCGAAGGTGCGTGAACGCCACGCCGGGGTCGCGATCGTAGGCCGCCTCCAGGCGCTCGCGCTCGCCGCTCGGCACCGCGGGCGGGACGGCGAGATCCGAGAGTGCTGCCCGCAGGTAGAGGCCGGTCCCTCCCGCGACGACCGCACCTCCGGTTCGAGCGACGAGGGTGTCGATCTCGTCGTGGGCAAGACGCGCGTACTCACCGACCGACATCGTTTCGGACAGGTCGCGGATCCCGACGAGCCGCGTCGGCCGTGAAGGTTGATTCGTGAGGATCGTGAGGCCCCGGTAGACCTGCAGGGCATCCGCCGAGACGACCTCGGTTGCGAGCTCGTCAGCGAGCCGTTGGGCGACTGCGGTCTTCCCCGTTGCGGTCGGGCCGAAGACCGCGAGGACCTCGACCCCGAGCCGTGGCATGAGTCAGGCCGCGACGAGCTCGGCTGCGCGACCTCTCAGCGTGGTCGAGGTGGCGCCGTCGATCAGGACCTCGGCGAGCTCGCCGACGTGCGCCGAGCCGGTGAAATTCACCGTCGTGTTGCGCCGGGTCCGCCCGCGACGGAGCGACGGATCCGTCCGGCTGGGTCCCTCGACGAGCACCTCCTCGATCCTTCCGATCCGCTCGGCGTTGCGCTCGGCCGCCACACGCTGCACGAGCTCGACGAGGCGCTCGAGCCGTTCGTGCTTCACCTCGTCCGGCACCTGCCCCGACAGGGTCGCCGCCTCCGTCCCCGAGCGCGGTGAGAAGATGAACGTGAACGCGCTCTCGTACCGGACGTACTCCACGAGCGCGAGCGTCTGCTCGAAGTCGTCCTCGCTCTCCCCGGGGAAGCCGACGATGAGATCCGTTCCGAGCGCGAGGTCCGGGATCGCCCCGCGCAGCCGCTCGACGAGCCTGAGGTAGCGGTCGGCGTCGTACGTCCGCCGCATTGCCTTCAGGATCCTGGAGGAGCCGGATTGGAGCGGGAGGTGTACGTGCTCGCAGACGGTTGCGCACTCTGCCATCGCCTCGACAACCGGCGCGCGAAAGTCCTTCGGGTGGGGGCTCGTGAAACGGATGCGCTCGATCCCCGGAACCGCGTCGCACGCGCGAAGCAGCTCTCCGAAGTGCGTCTCGAGGGCGGGTGCGAGGTCGCGTCCCCAGGAGTTGACGTTCTGTCCGAGCAAGGTGATCTCCCTGACCCCGTCCTGCGCGAGCACGTGCACCTCGGCGACGATCTCCCCCGGCCGGCGACTCTGCTCTCGCCCCCTGACTGCGGGAACGATGCAGTAGGCGCACCTGGAGTTGCAGCCCATGGAGACCTGGACCCACGCCTGAACCCTGCGCTCGCGGCGCACCGGCAGGTGGGCGGCGAAGTGCTCGTGCGTTCCGAACTTCCCTCTCGAAAGCGCGTAGCCACCGGCCTCGATCCACTCGCCGAGATGCGGGATCGAGCCTGGCCCGAACGCGACGTCGACGAATGGGTAGTGCTCGAAGATTCGCTCCCGCTGTGCCTCTGCGTAGCACCCGCCGACCGCGACGACGAGATCCGGCCGCTGCCGCTTGCGGGCGGCGGCGTTCCCGAGGTGCGCAGCGAGACGCGTGTCCGGCTTCTCGCGCACGGTGCACGTGTTGAAGACGACGACGTCCGCGTCGTCGGCGGTCGGGGCCTCGCCGAGGCCGAGCGACTCGAGCATGCCCTTGATCCGCTCCGAGTCGTGGGCGTTCATCTGGCAGCCGAAGGTCGTCACGTGGTAGCGGCGCACGACTGCGAATCGTAGCCCTGGAACCGCCCGCTGCCCTACTTGCGGGCGACGAACACGAGGAAGTCGTCGTCGGGTGTGGGCGGAGCGTCGTTGTGATCGCCTTCGACCTCGACGTCGTCGAAGCCGGCCCGCTCCAGCATGAGAAGCAGCTCGTTCTTGAAGTAGAGGCGGATGTCGAGAACCCGGTCCTCCTCTTCCACGAGCGCGCCGTCGCGCCACATCTCCGCGTGCATCTCCAGCGCCACGCGCTGAGCCAGCGGGTCGAGCTCGACGATCCGGGAGCGCAAGGAGTACTCGGCCCCGTCGGCGTCCGGCCGTCGTTCCCTCGCGGGCCCGCGGGCTTCTGGAAGCGCGTCGCGCTCGCTCTTCGGCCAGTACCGCCACTGCCCCGTATCCGCGTACGGCACCTCGTTGTCGAGCACCAGCGTGCCACCGGGCTCCAGGTGCGCGTAGAAGCGATCGAGCGCCTCGCAATCCTGCTCGTACGTGCTCCCGAGCCCGAACGCGCCGCAGACGAAGATCGTCCTGTACCGGCGCGGCGGATCGAGCTCGTGCATCGCTTGTACGAAGAGGGTCGGCGACAATCCCTCCCGCGCCGCCTTCTCGCGGCACAGCGCGATCATGTCCGCCGAGATATCGCAGCCGTCCACGTCCAGCCCCGCGCGCAGGTAGGGCAAGAGCAGTCGCCCGGTCCCGCAGGCGACGTCGAGCGCCGGCTGACCGTCGTGTTCTATGAACCTCCGGAAGTACGGGATCTCCTGCGCCCGGAAGTCGTCGTTGAACTCCGACCACCACTTCGCGACGAGCCCGTAGTGCCAGGTTTCTGGCATTTCTTCGATGCCTCCACCGTCTCTTTCGACTGCGACCCTCCGTCCCGGATCAAGTCGTAACCTTGCTCGCAGAAACGTAACTTCTCGTTCGCCGGGAGGAGCCACGACCTTCATCGAGACCGTCACAGACGACAGCGCATCGGACGAGGCAACGAAGCTGTTCGCGGCCGACCGGGCGCGGCTCGGATACGTCGCCAACTACACGAGGCTCTTTGCGCAACGGCCCAACGTCGAAGAGGCACGTCGTCAGTTGCTCGTCGCGATCTCGCAGAACATGGACCCACGCCGCTACGAGCTCGCGACCGTTGCGGCTGCCCACAAACTGCGCTCCAGCTACTGCTCGCTCGCGCACGGCAAGATCCTGAGCGATGACCATTTCACTCCCGAGATCGTCCGCGACCTCATCGTCGATCGGGGTGCAGCCGCTCTCGACGACGTCGACCGGGCGGTGATGGACTTGGCGGAGAACGTCGCAGACGACGCGACGACGGTCAGCCAGGGCGATATCGACCGCCTGCGCGAGCTTGGCCCTTTCGGACGTCGAAATCCTCGACGTCGTGCTCGCGGCCGCTGTCCGCTCCTTCGTCTCCAAGACGCTCGATGCGCTGTGCGTCGAGCCGGATTCCGTCTTCGCAGAGCTCGAACCGGACCTGCGAGAGACGCTGACCGGAAGTAGGCCGCTGAGCCTTCTCTATGCCCAGTCGGGCAGCTCGCGACGGTCCGGCACCCCGGCCCACGCGTCCCGCTGCTCGACGACGAGTCCGTCGGCGTCGAAGCGCAGGAGCGAGGTCCCCGCGACGGCCTCTACCGCGCCCTCTTTGGAGGTGATCACACCCCACCAGTCGACGGCGGCTCTCTCGTCCGAGACGAGCGGCTCGCCGAACCGGCATTCTGCCTCGACCTGGTCCGCGAACACCGTCTCGACGTACTCCCTCGGGCTCTGACGTGCGCGAAAGGGATGCGAGTAGAAGACGGCGTCCGGTGCGTAGAGGGCGGCGATCGCCTCGACGTCCGCGGCCGGCCAGGCTTGCGCCCACACCTCCGCCCAGCGTCTCGCGGCTCGGTCGCTCGTCATGAGGGAGTGGGCGTCACTTGGCGACCTCGACCGCACGAGACTCGCGGATGACGATCACCTTGACCTGCCCTGGGTACTCGAGCTGGTCCTCGATCTCGCGCGCGATCTCGTGGGACAGCAGAACCGCGGCGTCGTCGTCGATCTCGCTCGGCTCGACGATCACCCGGATCTCGCGGCCCGCCTGGAGGGCATACGCCTTTGCCACGCCCGGCTTGCTCCCCGCGAGCTCCTCGAGCGCCCCGAGGCGCCGGATGTAGTTTTCGAGCGACTCTCCGCGCGCTCCAGGCCGAGACGCCGAGACCGCGTCGGCGGCGATGAGGAGCACCGCCTCGACGGTCTGCGGCTGCACCTCGTAGTGGTGGGCCTCGATCGCGTGAACCACGCCGTCGGACTCTCCGTACCGGCGCGCGAGCTGTGCCGAGATCACTGCGTGCGAGCCGTTGACCTCGTGGCTCATCGCCTTGCCAACGTCATGGAGCAGCGCCGCACGCTTCGTCGTCTTCACCGAGGCGCCGAGCTCGGACGCCATGACGCCGCCCAGGTGCACGACCTCGAGCGTGTGCTTGAGCACGTTCTGGCCGTAGCTCGTGCGGTAGCGAAGCCGTCCGAGCACCTTCGTCAGCTCCTCGTGCAGCTCGCCGCAGTTCGCCTCGAAGACCGCCTGCTCGCCCGCCTGGCGGACGTGCTCCTCGAGCTCGGCCTTCGACTGGTAGTACATCTCCTCGATCCGCGCAGGATGGATGCGGCCGTCCTCGATCAACTTGTCGAGGGTGAGGCGTGCGACCTCGCGCCGGAGCGGGTCGAAGGAGGAGAGCACAACCGCGTGCGGGGTGTCGTCGATGATGAAGTCGACGCCTGTCAGGTGCTCGAGCGAGCGGATGTTGCGGCCTTCGCGCCCGATGATGCGCCCCTTGAGGTCGTCCGACGCGAGCTCCACGACGGTCACCGTCGCCTCGGCGGTGTGACTCGCGGCAACGCGCTGCAGCGAGTCGGCGACGAGTGCGCGTGCCCGACGGCGGGCGTCCCCGCGTGCCTCCTCCTCCATCTGCCGGACGTCGCGGGCGAGCTCGTGCCGGACGAGGTCCTTCGACCGCTCGAGCAGCTGCTGCTTCGCCTCGTGCACGGTCAGCCCCGAGATGCGCTCGAGGGCCACGAGCTCTTCGTTCTTCGCCTCCCGAAGCTCCTCCTGCAGCTCTTTGATGTGCACCTCGCGATCGCCGAGACCCTGCTCGCGCCGGGCGAGCTCGCTGAGCTTGGCGTCGATCTCCTCTTCCTTCTGGAGCACGCGCTCCTCGATCTTGACGATCTGGACGCGACGATCCTTCACCTCGGCCTCGATCTCGGCGCGGAGCTGGACCGCCTGCTCCCTGGCCGCCACCTGCGCCTCCCTCCGGACCGCCTCGGCTTCCCGTTGCGCGTCGCCGAGGATCCGGCCGCGCTCCGCCTTGGCCGTGCGCACGCGGGAACGCGAACGGGCGATCAGGGCGGCGGCGGCGGCAGACGCTCCGAGGATGATTCCGATGAGCGCCGCAAGAGCCGTGAGCATGGAGGCCTCCGTGGAGGTTTCGATTGGCCACGGCAGCGCCGTGGTCGCTCCACCGGCACCCGGCCTGCCCGGCCGCGAGCCGAACCCCTGCACACGAGCCTCAGCTCGAGGTGAGAGGCATCCTCCCTGGGCGGGCTTCCGCAGGCCGCGCCTGGTCGTCGAAATCGATGGACGGATTCACCAGTTCAGAAATTCGCGTACGAGCAGGAGAAATGTCGGATGAAGCGCTCTCATCCTAACTCCTCGCGGCTCTCGCTGGCAACGACCTCGGCGATCGTGTCCCGCGAGAATCCCTTCGTTGCGAGATAACGGGCCGTCTTCGGCCCGCTGCCTCGGCGCTCGACGACCGCGAGTGCCCTCTCCATCTCGGGCTCGAGGGCCGCGACGGCCTCCTCTGCGACCTCGGGCGGTACGCCTGCCCGGCGCAACGCATCTCGAATGAGCGCGTCGCCGGCGCCTCGGGAAGCGAGCGACGCGGCCCTACCTTCCGCGAAGCGTCCTTCGTCGAGCAAGCCCGTCCGGCGAAGGGTCGCGACCGCTTGTGCTCGGTCGCTCTCCGCGAATCCGCGTGCCGCGAGCTTCTGCTCGAGCTCGTGCTCGCTCAGGTCTCGATAGCGAAGCGCACCCAGAGCGGTCTCGAGTGCGTCCGACTCCGCCATCCGCCCGCTCGTCCTACTGGGTGGACGCCGCGCTTTCGACCAGAGAGTCCTCCGTCTCGGCGGCGGCGACGGGCGCTTCCACCCGCGCGCTGGTCGGAAGGAGTCGCGCGGAGATCACCTGTTCCTCGGGAGCCTCGGCCTGGATCCGGGCGAGGATCTGCTGGACCACATCCGGGTTCTCGGCGAGGAAGGCGGCGGCGTTCTGGCGTCCCTGCCCGAGGCGCTCGTCGCCGAAGCTGAAGTACGAGCCGGCCTTCTGCACGATCTTCTTCTCCAGCGCGACGTCGAGCACGGTCCCCTCCCACGGGATGCCGGATCCGTAGATGATGTCGAACTCGGCCAGCTTGAACGGAGGCGCGACCTTGTTCTTTGCAACCTTGACGCGAACGCGGTTTCCGACCGCCTCGGCGCCGTCCTTGAGCGTCTCGATCCGGCGGATGTCGAGGCGCACGGAGGCATAGAACTTGAGCGCCCGGCCTCCCGGCGTCGTCTCCGGGTTCCCGAACATGACCCCGATCTTCTCGCGCAGCTGGTTCGTGAAGACGCAGATCGTCTCGGTGCGATTGAGGGTGCCGGCGAGCTTGCGGAGCGCCTGGCTCATCAGCCGTGCCTGGAGGCCGACGTGCGAGTCGCCCATCTCGCCCTCGATCTCGGCCTTCGGGACGAGCGCTGCCACGGAGTCGACTGCGACGACGTCGAGCGCCCCCGAGCGAATGAGAAGCTCCGCGATCTCGAGCGCCTGCTCCCCGGTGTCCGGCTGCGAGACGAGGAGCTGGTCGATGTCCACCCCGATCCTCCGTGCGTAGCTCGGGTCCATCGCGTGCTCGGCGTCGATGAACGCGCAGATCCCGCCTCGCCGCTGCGCCTCGGCCATCACGTGGTATACGAGCGTCGTCTTGCCGGACGCCTCTGGCCCGTAGATCTCGACGATACGCCCGCGGGGCAACCCGCCGATGCCCAGCGCGACGTCGAGCGCGAGCGAGCCGGTGGAGACAGCGCCGATCGCAACCTGCGGGCGATCGCTCATACGCATCACAGATCCCTTGCCGAACTGGCGCTCGATCTGGCCGAGCGTAACGTCCAGCGCCTCCTCGCGATTCATGCGGCCAGCTCCATAGTCATTAGCCTCCTTCTAGCGTGCGCCTCTCGAGAATCTCGTATCGCGCCCCTGACGGGTGCAGGCGTGAAAGGAAAGCAGCCACCCCGGACGGAGCGAAGGGCTCGATCTTCGGCAGTGGCGGCGCCAGACGAGGGCGTTCCCGGAAGCGGAGCACGGTGACGTGTGGAAGCCAGGGGCGCGCCTCCCGCCGGTAGCACCCGAGCTCCTCCAGCCGGAGTTGAAGTCGCTCTGCCAGCCGGGTCGCCTCGCCCGAGGGGTCGTCGAGCACGAGCATCCCCACGGAGCGGGTCTCGCGGTACCGGGCCGGGGCGAGCAGGAAGGGGCGAGTCGCCGCAGCTGCGTCGGAAAGGGCGCCGAGTATCCCGTCGAGCTCCGAGCGCGGCCGCGCGCCGAGGAAGGCGAGCGTGACGTGGAAGCTCTCGAGGACGCGACTTCCGGCGAGATGCCTCCTCCCCCACGTGGCGAGCGAGTCGACCGTCGCGGCTGGGAGCTCGAGGGCGAGGAAGAGTCGAAGCTTCTCATCCCGTTCGACGGTAGCTGCTTCGGTCACCTGGAAGGTGTCAAGTCTGTGTCAGAAGGCGCCGGACGAGGTGGAGAGCCGCAGCCGTCGCGCGTCCCCGCACCATGTCTCGGTCGCCCGGGAGGTCGATGCGGCGAGCCTCCTCCCCGTCCGGGCCGACCGCGGAGAGGAAGACGAGCCCGACCGGCTTTTCCTCCGTCCCGCCGTTCGGCCCCGCGATCCCGGTGACGGAAACGGCCACGTCCGTCCCCAGGCGATCCCTTGCTCCCCGCGCCATCGCCTGCGCCGCTTCGGCCGACACCGCCCCGTGACTCTCGAGCAGCTCACGCGGGACGCCGAGCTCCCTCTCCTTGAGATCGTCCGAGTATGCGACGAGGCTCCCACGAAACACGTCGCTCGAGCCGGCGACGCTCGTGAGCCGGGCGGCGACGAGGCCTCCCGTGCAGGACTCGGCGGTCGCGAGCGTCAGACGGCGCTCGCGGCAGAGATCGAGCACGATCTCCGCGATCGAGCGCTCGTCCTCGGTGAAGAGGTAGCGTCCGAGAGACCCGCGCAACGCTCCCGCGAGAGCGGCCGCACGCTCCTCCGCCCCGGGCTCGATGACGAGATCGACGTGGATCTCGAACTCCCGGGCGCAGATCGTGGCCTCGACCCCGTCTCCGTCTCCCCCGGCGTCCGCGAGCGCTTGCGCTACGGCGGACTCGGGAGTGCCGAAGAAACGAAGGACGTAACGCCCGCGCGCCGGCGCACGTTCGAGCACGCGCCGCACGGGCTCGGACTCGACGGCACGAGGCCAGAGCCGGCGTAGCTCCCGGGGCGGCCCCGGAAGCGCGACGACCACGCACCCGTCGGTCTCGAGAACGACCCCCGGGGCGGTTCCGGCGAGCCCGAGCGACGTCGCCCCCTCGGGCAGCGTCGCCTGCTTCCGGACCCCGACGGTGAACTCCGAGTAGGGTCGGCGCAGGCGTTCCGCGATCATGCGCGAGACCTCCGCGATCTCGCTCTCCAGCGCTTCGTCGACCACGAGCTTTCGCCCCGCAGCCTTCGCGATCACCTCGATCGTCCGGTCGTCATGCGTCGGCCCGAGCCCTCCTGAGACGAGGCAGATGTCCGCTACGAGACCATCGGCGAGCGCGCGCTCGAGGTCGGCCGGACGATCGCCGACGATCGTGATTCGCTCGGGCTCGAGGCCCAGGCGCAAGACCTCGGCGGCGAGGAACGGACCGTTGCGGTCCTCGCGCTCGCCCCGGACGAGCTCACTGCCCGTGACGACGATCGCCGCCCGGGGACGGCGGCTCAAGAGGTGGCGCGGGCGATCCGGCGCGAGGTGACGACGAAGGCCGTACCGGCCGGCAGCTCGACCCGGTTGCCGTTGAGCCTCACGGAGACGTTCCCGGGCCGGGCCAGCGTGAGCTGCAGCTGCCGCCCCACGAAGCGCTTGTGCTGGCCTTGCTCGAGGGTCCCGCTGTAGAGCGACCGTCCGGACATCGAGCCCGACCGCACCTCCATCCACGAGCTGCCCGAGACGGCGCGCACGAAGAGCCGCACGTGGCCGCGTGTGTGAGTGCCGCTCACGGCGCCCTGCTGTCGTTGCAGCGCGAGGCCGGGGACGTTCTGATCGCCGGTTCCCCCGAAGCGCCACGCCGCGATCACGAGCGCCGTGAGGATCGCGATCCCGAGGAGCGCGAGCACCGCGATGCGGGATTCGCGCCCGCTCCTCTCGGCCCGGCGAGTCGGCACCCGCCGCGTCTTGATCGTGTACTCCTCCTCCCCGACCGCGAAGCGGGAGTTGTACTCGTCGACGAACGGCTGCCCGTCGAGGCCGAGCGCCTCCGCGTAGGAGCGGAGGAACCCCTTGACGTACGTCGGCGCCGGGAGGATGTCGAAGCGCTCGTCCTCGAGCGCGCGCAGGTACTTGGGCCGGATCTTCGTGAGCTGCTCGAGCTCGGGGAAGTCGAAGCCCTGTCTCGTGCGGGCGTCTCTCAGGGTGGTGCCGATGTCGAACACGCGCGGGGCATTCTAGAGACTCGCCCGCGAGCGCCTAGAAACCGCCTCCGCCGGCGCTCTGGAGCAGCTCGTAGACGGCCAGCGAGACCACGGCCGCCGCCGCGACGCAGAGCCCCGCGATGCCGAGAAGGCGCCCTGCACGGGCGGTTCCCACGCGCGTCTCCGTCCGTCCGAGCCGGAGCGCCGTCTCGCGTCTCGCCCGTCTTGCGAGAGCGATCGCGAGCACGCCGAGCGCTGCCCCGACCGGAATGGCGTACCCGGCGTCGAGGAGCCGGTACGACTCGATGAAGCGCGTCAGGTAGACGGCGAGCGGCAAAGTCGCGACCGAGGCGACGCCTGCGACAAGGGACGCCCACGCGGCGCCGTTTGCACGGGAGACCACCGCTACTGCTTGACGTACGGCCGGCCGACAGCAGCGGGCGGAATCGAGCGTCCGATGACCCCGGCGACCGCGATCAGGGTGATCACGTACGGCAGCGCGGTGAAGAGTGTCGAGATCGAGAGCGAGTATGTCTGCAGCGCGACCCCGAGCGCGCTCGCGAAGCCGAAGAGGAGGCAAGCCGCCGCGGCGCCGAACGGCCGCCAGTTGCCGAAGATGAGCGCCGCCAGCGCGATGAAACCGCGGCCGGCCGTCATGTTCGGGGTGAAGGAGCCGTTGAAGCCGAGCGAGAGAAAGGCGCCGCCAGCCGCCGCCAGCATCCCCGACAGCACGACTGCGCCGTAGCGGACGGCGTAGACGTTGATCCCAACCGTGTCGGCGGCGCGCGGATGCTCGCCGCAAGCGCGGATCCGCAGGCCGATCGGTGTCTTGAAGACGACGATCCACACCACGAAGATCAGTGCGATTGCAACCCAGATCAGCAGGTCGAGCCTCCCGAACACGTCCCCGACGAAACCGTGGCCGAGAAACGAGAGGTGCACAGCTGGGATCGTCGAGATGTTGCTCGGAGTCCCCTGTGAGCCGTAGAGCTTGACGAACAGGTAAGTCGTCAGCCCGAGCGCAAGGAAGTTGATCGCGGTCCCTCCCACGATCTGATCCGCACGCAACGACACCGAGAAGAACGCGTGCAAGAGCCCCATGAGGCCGCCCGCACCGATTCCGATGGCGAGCCCGAGCGTCCAGGTGCCTGTGTCGTCCGCTCCCCAGACGGTGAAGAAGGCCCCCGTGAGCATCATCCCCTCGAGGCCGATGTTGACCACCCCCGACCGTTCCGAGAAGAGCCCGCCGAGCGAGGCAAAGGCAAGCGGCGTCGCATAGCGGAGCATGGCCGCGAAAAGCGCCCCCCAGACGACGACTGCGTCGAGCTTGTCCACGCTCGAGCGGGTCGCCAGGTAGCCGATCACGAGCCCGAGCACGCCCGTCGCGACCGCATAGGCGCCGATGCGACGCTCGCCGCGGATCCACGACCCGATGCCGACGGTCAGCGCCACGAGGCCGACGACGACCGGTGCCGCCGCGCTCCGGATCTCGATTGGCGGAAGCGCGATGAGACCCGCAAGCACGCCGGTGAGGACGCCCGCCCAGGCGATCGCCCGCCCTCCGCGAGGCAGCCGGCTCATGTCGCCGTTGCCGCCTTCTGTGGACGTCTTCGCCGAAGCCAGCCGAGCGCGAGGAGGATGATCACGTCCGCGCCGACGAAGAGCACGACGAGGCCCTGGATGATGACCGCCAGGCTCGATGCGAGCTCGGGCGGGAAGATGCTCGGATCGAGGCTGCGCGAGGCCGTCCCCGTCTGGAGCGCCGCGAAGAGAAGCGCCGCGAGCCCGACGCCGATCGCCGTGTTCCGTCCCAGGAGCGCGACGGCGATGCCGATGAATCCGATGGACGAGCTCTGGATGTCGGTGATGTCCTCGCGGAACTTCCAGCCGAGAAGATCGAGAGCTCCCGCGAGGCCGGCGAAGGTTCCCGCGATCGCCATGGCGAGGAAGTAGTTACGGGCCACCCCGATGCCGCCGTACCGTGCAGCTTCCGGATTGTGTCCGACGGCTCGCACCTCGTAGCCGAGGGTGGTGCGGTTCAGGGTGAGGTAGTACACGACGAGTGAGGCGATCGCGACGAAGAACCCGACGTCCAGCCCCTGGAAGAGCGGGTCGCCCCAGAAGACGTGGATCTGCGCCTTGTCCGGGATGTCGGTAGACGCGGGAACTGCGCCCGCCGCGCCCGCGGCTTTCGTCTGCAGCGGTCCTCCGACGTCGAACAGGTAGGACCCGACCCAGATGACGATCCAGTTGAGCATGATCGTCGTGATCACCTCGTGCGCGCCTACCGTCCCCTTCAGGATTCCGGCGATGCCCGCGAGCGCAGCCCCGGCGAGCATCCCGCCGAGCACGGAGACGAGGATGAGGAGGACCCCGGGCAGGTCGACGACGTGCGGGAGCTCGGTTGCGACGAGGACGGCCGCGATCGAGCCGGCGAGGTACTGACCCTGGCCGCCGATGTTGAAGAGGCCGCACCGGAATGCGAACGCGACCGCGAGGCCGACGAGCACGAGCGCTGTCCACAGGAGCAGCGTCTGCTCGAGATTGGCCGCGGCCTGTGAGGAGATGTCGTTGGTGTTCCACGGGAACCACACCCGCGCGCTCGTGAAGGGGACGCCGATCTGATAGCTACCGACGTGGAAGAACCAGTCGAGCCCGGTGCCGTCGAAGATCCCCTTGTAGGTCTTCGCGGTGTCGACGACGCTTCCAGTCGTGAGGAGCACGACGACGCCGCTGATCAGGAACGCGAGCACAACCGTCAGCAGAGGAGCGACGAGCCCGCCTGCTTTCTGCAGGATCCGGTAGCGCTCGAGCGTGCTCGGTGAGACCGGCAGCTGCTCTTCAGGGAGCTGTCGTACCGTTTCGCTCAAGCCGCGTGCTCCGCGTGCATCCCGCCCGTCATCGCCAGGCCGAGCTCCTCCTCCGATACGGTCGGAGGAAACTCGCCGACGATCTCGCCTTCGTACAGGACGAGAATCCGGTCCGAGAGCGACAGGATCTCGTCCAGCTCGAGCGAGACCAAGAGGATCGCTCTGCCCTCGCCCCGCTCCTCGACCAGGCGGCGGTGGACGAACTCGATCGCTCCGACGTCGAGCCCGCGCGTCGGCTGCCCGGCCACGAGCACGCGGGGGTCGCGGTCGATCTCGCGGGCCAGGATGACCTTCTGCTGGTTTCCGCCCGAAAGCGCTCCGGCGTGCGTCTCCGGTCCTCCTCCCCTGACGTCGAACTCCCTGATCAGCCTCCGCGCACGCTCGATCAGGGTTCGCGGATGCAGCCAGCCGAGACGCGAGTCGGGAGCGGTGCGGAACTCGTGCAGCGCGACGTTCTCGGCGATCGAGAACTCGAGCACGAGGCCGTGACGCTGCCGGTCCTGCGGGATGTGCCCGAACCCATCGTCGAAGTGAGCCCGAACCGAGTCGCGCGTGACGTCACGACCGGCGAGCTCGACGCGTCCCGCTTCCGGCCGCTTCAGGCCCGCGAGGGCGTCGATGAGCTCCGTCTGCCCGTTCCCGTCGACGCCCGCGAGCCCGACGATCTCGCCGGCGTGTGCTTCGAACGAGACGCCACGAACCTTCTCGATCCCGCGCTCGTCCCGTACGTGGAGATCGACGACCTTGAGCAAAGGCTCACCGGGGGTGGCCGCCGTCTTCTCCACCCGGAGCAGCACTTCGCGGCCGACCATGAGCCGGGCGAGCCCCGCCTCGGTTGCCCCTTCCGCAGGAAGGGTGTCTACGAGCTTCCCGCGGCGCAGGACGGTGATCCTGTCAGCGATCTCGAGGACCTCGTTGAGCTTGTGACTGATGAAGATGATCGAAAGGCCCTCGCGCGAGAGCGTGCGCAGGATCTCGAACAGCTCGCCCGCTTCCTGCGGTGTCAGCACCGCGGTCGGCTCATCGAGGACGAGGATGTCGGCTCTTCGGTAGAGCGCCTTCAGGATCTCGACTCGCTGCTGCTGTCCGACGGTGATGTCCTGGACGAGCGCGTCCGGGTCGATCGCGAAGCCGAAGCTCCTCGACAGCTCGCGAACGCGCCCTCGGGCCGCTCCGTAGTCGAGCAGGACTCCGTTTTCGCTCGGCTCGTCGCCGAGCACGATGTTCTCGGCCACGGTCATGACCGGGATGAGCATGAAGTGCTGGTGCACCATCCCGATCCCGTGCTCGATGGCGTCCTTGGACGAATGGAAGACGACCGGCTTGCCGCCGATTCTGATCTCGCCCTCGTCCGGGCGATAGAGCCCGTAGAGGACGTTCATCAAGGTCGACTTGCCGGCCCCGTTCTCGCCGAGCAAGGCATGCACCTCGCCGCGGCGGAGGTCGAAGTCGACGTGGTCGTTCGCGAGGATGCCGGGGAACTCCTTCGTGATGCCTCGGAGCTCGAGAACCGGAACCGCTTCGCTCATCGGCGGCGATTCTACGGGGGTGGGCCGAAGCCCACCCCCGGGAACGCGTTCAGAACTTGATCTGGTTCTTGACCTTGATCTTGCCTGCTGCGATCTGCTTTGCGATCGCGTTCGTCTTCGCGACGAACGACTTCGGGATCTTCGGGCTGACAGATCCAAGCCCGACGCCGTTGTTCTTGAGGCTGAAGACGTAGTCCTTCTTGGTGGCGAGCTTGCCCTTGTAGGCGAGCTTGGTCAGGTCTTCGACGGCCGTGTCCACGCGTTTGAGCGCACTCGTCATCATGAACGGGCCAAGGTAACGCTGATCGGCATCGACGCCGATGCCCCAGATCTTGTTCTCCTTGGCCGCCTTGAGGGCGCCGAGTCCGCAGCCACCTGCGACCTGGAACACCACGCGCGAGCCCCGCTGGATCTGGTTCAGCGCCGTCTCGTGGCACTTCGCCTGGTCGTTGAAGGTCGGATCGTTCGCGTAGTTCGCGAGCACCTTGATGCCGGGATCCGCCTTCTTCGCGCCCTGGATGTACCCGCTGATGTAATGCACGATCGCAGGCACGTTGTTCGCGCCCACTGCGCTGATGATCTGCTTCCCGCCTTCCTTCTTGATCTCGAGCCCTGCGAGATAGCCGACGAGGTAGCCGCCCTGCTCCTCGGTGAAGACGACCCCCGCTGCGTTCTTTGGCTTCTTGCTGAAGAGCACGTACGGCTGGTCGATGCCGGCGAACTGCGCCTGCGGGCACTTCGGAGCGACAGCATTGAGCGCCGTGTAGTTCAAGAAGCCGACCTCGAAGATCATCTTGTACCCGAGCCGGCATGCGGCGAGCGCGTTCGGGATGCGCTCCGCCGAGGAATGCGTCTCGATCGCGCGGGTCTTGATGCCGAGCTTCTTTCCGATCGCGATCCGGCCCTCGTTGGCGAGCTGGTTGAACGAGCGGTCCTGCAGGCTTCCGATGTCCGTCACGATCGCCATCGTGAAGCTGCTGGCGCTGCTCTTGGTCGAGCTCGCCGAGCCCGCCGAGCTGATGGCCAGAGCGGTTGCCGCCACAAGCGCGACCGCCGCCCCGACCATGATTGTGCGAATTCTCACTTGCCCTCCTTGGAAATGTGACCTGGCGCCGAAATGGGACGCCTGATCTAACCGCAAGTTGGGCGGCTTCACAAGTATGTAAAGGAACGCCAGCCAGGCGCTCAGGCGCGGTCGAGCTCGGCCTCGGAGACGAGCACCCGTCGCGGCTTCGAGCCCTCGTATCCGGAGATGATCCCGCGCCGCTCGAGCATGTCGATCAGGCGCCCGGCGCGCGTGTACCCGACGCGGAGCCGCCGCTGCAGGAGCGACACGGAGGCGGTCTGCGTCTGCACGACGACGTCGATCGCGCGGTCGAGGAGCGGATCCTCGTCAGGGTCGAAGTCGAGCTCTCCGTCCTCCTCGCCCATGGGAGCCTCGGGCGCCTCGAGCAGCGACTCGTCGAGATCCTGCCCGCGCTGGGCGCGAGACTGCTCGACGACGAGCGCGATCTCCTCCTCCGTCACGTATGCACCCTGCAGCCGCTGCAGCCGTGAGGTGCCGAGCGGCTTGAAGAGCATGTCGCCCTGGCCGAGGAGACTCTCCGCTCCGGCCGTGTCCAGAATCACCCGCGAGTCCGTCTGGCTCGAGACGGCGAACGCGATCCGCGAGGGGACATTGGCCTTGATCATCCCGGTGATCACGTCGACGGACGGACGCTGGGTCGCGAGCACGAGGTGGATGCCGACCGCGCGCGACTTCTGGGCGAGCCGGATCACGCAGTCCTCGACGGCCTGCGGCGACACCATCATCAGGTCGGCGAGCTCGTCGATGACGACGAGGAGGTAGGGCAAGGGCGCCTCTCCGCGCGAGCGCAGCGCGCGATTTGCCTCCGGCAGGCTCCGGGCCCGCACGAAGGACAGCCGCTCGTAGCGGCGCTCCATCTCGGTGACGACGTTGTGCAGCACGGTCGCCGCCTCCTTCGGGCTGGAGACGACGGACGTCAGGAGGTGCGGGATCGACTCGTAGTAGCCGAGCTCGATCCGCTTCGGGTCGATCAGGATCATGCGTACCTCGTCCGGAGTCGCGCGCAGCAGGATCGAGGTGAGGATCGTGTTGATGCAACCCGACTTTCCGGACCCCGTCGTTCCCGCGATGAGGACGTGCGGCATGCGGGCAAGATCGGTCCAGATCGCATTTCCGGAGATGTCCTTGCCGAGCCAGACCGCGAGCGGGCTCGCGGTCGCCGGGAGCGTGTCGTAGATGTCCCCGAGGGTGACGAGCCTCGGCGAGAGGTTCGGCACCTCGACCCCGACCGCCTGCTTTCCGGGGATCGGCGCGAGGATGCGGATCTCGGTCGTCGCCAGCGCGTAAGAGAGGTCGTCCTTCAGGGCGGCCACCTTCGCGACCTTCGTGCCGGGGGAGAGCTGAAGCTCGTAACGCGTCACCCGCGGCCCCGAGATCTGCCCGCTGACCGTTGCGTCCACACCGAACTCGGCGAGGGTGCGGACGAGCAGGTCTGCGACGCGGGCGCCGGTGTCACCGGTCTCCGCCGGCGTCGCGGGCGAGCGGCGGAGAATCTGGCGATCGGGAAGCCGGTAGTCGGCGTGCTCGGAGGAGGTCTCGAAGGGCGCCTCGAGGCTCGGCTCTTCGCCCTCCGGCTCGCCGGCGGCGAGCAGCGGCTGCTCCCCGGACGGCACCGCGCCGACCACGTCAGGGTACGCCTCCGCCCCGTCGACGAGTCGTCGCGCAGGAAAGCCCTCCGGCGCGGGGGGCAGGACGATGTCGTCATGCGGCTGTGTCTCGGACGAGACCCAGTCGAACGCCCGCCGGGCACCCGCCCCGGCGCGGCGGACGACGTGACCCGTGCGCTGCAGGATGGCGCCCGTCGAGGCGCCGGTGATCAACAGCACGCCCGCGAGGAGGATCGCGCCCCCGACGATCACCGCTCCGGTCTCCCCCAGCAGGCGCGCGAGCGCCCCGCCGACGATCAACCCGATCCAGCCGCCGTTGTCGCGACCGAGGAGCGTCATCAGGCCGACTACGCCGATTCCGAGGCCGAGCCGGAACGGGCGGACGTCGAGCAACGGGCTCCGGGCGAGAAGTAGGGCGCCGGTCGCGATGAGCACGAGCGGCAGGACGTACGCCGCATCGCCGACGACGGCCTCGAGCGCGCCTGCGACCCACGACCCGACCGAACCTCCCTCGAGGCCGAGGTAGAGGATCGTGGACAGGACGAGCCCCGCTGCGAGCACCGCGAGCCCGACGAGCTCGCTCGAATGCGTCGAGCGTGTCCGTTTGCTCCGCCGCTTGACCCGTGCCGGCAGGCGCGGGCGAAGCGGCCGCTTCTTCTTCCGGCGTGCCGCCATGGGACCCCCTGCTTCGGTCTCCGGCGCGCGTATCCTCCGCGCGTGGCTCATGGCAGAGGAGTCATCGCTCGCGCCGCGAGGATTCCCGAGAACGTCAGAGCCGTCAGCGTCGTCTCGCTGGTCAACGACCTGGCAAGCGAGCTCGCGTATCCGATCGTCCCGCTCTTCCTGACGAGCGTGCTCGGAGCGCCGGTCGCGGTCCTCGGAGTGATCGAAGGAATCGCGGAGGGAGTCGCGGTCGGGCTGGGTGCGCTCTCGGGTTGGATCTCGGACCGGGCGGGCGGAAGGCGCGTCCCGTGGATCACCGCCGGCTACACGCTGACCGCCGTCTCGCGGGCGGCCGTGGCCGCAGCGACGCACTGGGGCCTCGTTCTCGCGGGTCGCCTCACGGACCGTACGGGCAAGGCGGTTCGCACCGCCCCGCGAGATGCGCTCATCCGCGACTCGACTGCGCCGGAGCTCGTCGGCACGAGCTTCGGCTTCCACCGTGCCGCCGACACGGTCGGCGCCACCATCGGCCCCCTGGTTGCGGCGGCGCTGCTCGCCGGCGGAGTGTCCCTGCGGAACGTGCTCTGGATCTCGGTGCTGCCCGGGTTGCTCGCGGTGCTCCTCGTCCGGCGCGTCCGCGAAGCGCCTGCACGAGCGGAGACGCTCACCCGGGAGCCGCATCTTCGTCCCGGCTATTGGCCGGTCGTCGCGGCCGCCGTCGTCTTCTCGCTCGGGAACTCGTCGAACGCCTTCCTGCTCCTGCGCGCGTCTAATCTCGGGCTCTCTGCGACTCTCGTCATCCTGGCCTACGCCCTCTACAACCTCGTGTACGCGGGACTCGCCTGGCCGCTCGGATCTCTCTCCGACCGCATCCCACGGGCCGCCGTGCTCGCAGGCGGGTTCGCCGTCTATGCGCTCGTCTACACGGGTCTGGCACTTGCCGGCAAGTCGTGGGCCGTATGGCCGCTCTTCGCTCTCTACGGCGTGTACGTGGCCGCCACGGACGGAGTGCTCAAGGCCTGGGTCGCGGATCACGTCGACGGACCGATGGCGGGCACGGCATACGGGATCTACGCGGGGCTCGTCGGCGCTGCACTGCTCGTCGCGAGCGTCGTCGCAGGCGTTCTCTGGGAGACCGTGAGTCCGGCCGCTGCCTTCTGGGCCGGTGCGGCACTCGCTACGGCCTCGCTCCCCGTGCTGGCGTTCGCCGCCGGTCGGCGGCCTGTGGCGCGTTCTTAGACAGGCTCGAAGGCGGCGACGAGCATCCCGAAGTACGTGGGCCGCTCGTAGGAGAGGAGCTCGGCCCGAAAGTCGTCGCCGAGCGCGCCATGGAGCATCACGAGCTGCCACAGGCTGTCGGCGCTCGCCGCCTCCACGATCGTCTCGAGCGCGAGCGCGTCCTGGAGCCGGTTGGCGAACACGAGCTCCACGACGCGGGCGTCGTACTCCGCCGAGGCGGGATCGAAGCCGAACGGGCCCTCGGGATCGTGCGCGTGCCCGTGATCGGCGCTCGCGACGACCGCAGCCCGCCTCCCCTCGCAGGCAGCTGCGATGGCCCGTCCGGCGAGAACGTGGTCGTCGAGTGAGAGGTCGCGGGCGGGGCTGACCACGACGACGGGACACGGCTCGTCCACCTGCCCGCCGAGAAACCAGAGCGGGATGAGCGTCCCCCAGTCCATCGGCATCTCGGCCAGCGCGAGGTCGTTCGATCCGAAGCTGATACCGACTGCCGGCAGCCCGTGCATCTGGAGCGAGCGGAGGATCTCGTCCGCGAGCTCCCGATCGACCGCGCAGGCGAGGTCGATCCCCTGCTCGACGAGAGAGCCGGCGATCGTCGCCGCGGTGACGACCGCGAACGAGCCCTGGACGTGCACGTTGTGCGGGGTCAGCACGACCGTCACGTCGGGGCGCGAGTCCGAGAAGCGGCGCGCGAGCTCCTCGAAGGCGAGCCTCGTCGGCGAGCCGTCGACGAACGCTGGGTCGCCGTGAGGCGCGATCGCTCCGAAGACGACCATCCGAGCGGAGACCTTACGCGTCTCTAAAACGGACCATCGACAGCTTGTATCCAAGGCTGCGAACGGAGTACCTTCTCGTATCCTCACGAAAAGGGGAGGGGTGTATGAGGATTCCTGCGACTATGGCCGGACCCCCTGCCGGCCACACACATTTCTGGGAACGCGCCGCGGCGAACGGGATCACTCGCGGCCAGTTCCTCACCCGTTCTGCGGGGACGTTGGGGGCCCTTGCCGGCTTCAGCCTGCTCGCGCCCGCCGTCGCCGGCGCGAAGAACGCACCGTCCAGTCCGAAGCCGATACCCGGCGGGCTCCATCCGGCCGACCTCGGCCTCCCCGTGCCGCCGTTCCCGGAGGTCATCCACGTGATGGCCCCGGGTGTACTCACGCCCGCTAATTCGGAGCCGATCTCGATCACCGACTTCAACGGTCACATCGGCTACTCGATCATCGACGGAGCGGGCACCGGTACGAACACGGCCACCGGTGCGAAGACGCGGTACACGACCAACACCGACATGCGCTTCATGCAGGGGACCTACGTCGGTGAGGACGGCCGGGTCAGGCACGGGTCGTTCGCCTTCGTCTGACTGGACATCTACGACGGTCCCGTGGGGACCAACCAGATCCACGACTACAACCCGGGAATCCAGCCGAACGGCCTCTTCTGGACGATCCCGATCGGAGACGGCGCAATCGACGTGAACCCCGGCAAGGGCCGGGCGAGGCTGGCTGCGCAGAACATGGCGATCCCGGACTTCCACGACTTCGTGAACTCGCTCTATCCCGCGACGTCGGTACCGGCCGTTGTCTCGTTCGATGTTCGCTGGTTCGACATCCAGTCGAGGCGAAACGCCAACGAGCCGGACTACGGATATGCCGGCGAGTTCGTCGTGACGAAGGCGAGTATCGAGTGGTCGTCGCATCAGGACGGCTTCTCGTTCCAGTCCGATCCGGCGAGTGCCTCGATCACGGACTACGCGATCGTGGGCACCGAGCGGAACGGCGTCTTCCTCCACTAGGAGCCGAGCGGGGCGCCGGCGTCGGCGCCCCGCTTCGCCCTCGGAACCGGCGGACTATCGTCCAGGGCGTGGGAGACGTCCGCGCAGAGGTCCGTTCTTTCGCGCTTTCTCTGCCCGAAGCCACGGAGGACCACCCGTGGGGCGAAGACGTCGCCAAGGTCCGGGGAAAGGTCTTCGTCTTTCTCGGAACCGCGGCCTCGTCGACGCCGCGGATGACCGTCAAGCTCGTCGAGTCCCACGGACACGCGTTGTCGATCGACGGGGCCGAACCCACCGGCTACGGCCTCGGCAAGTCTGGATGGGTCACTGTGCCTCTCGGATCCCGAGGAGTAACCCGCGCACTTCTCTGCGACTGGATCGAGGAGAGCTTCCGCATCGTCGCGCCAAAGCGGCTGCTCGACCAGCTCGAGAGCTAGGGCGTAAGAAGCGCGTCGACCTCGTCGGCTGTGGGAAGCGAGGATTGCGCACCGAAACGGGAGGCGGCCAAGGCTCCCGCGGCACACGCGCGCTCGAGTGCCACGACAGGCTCGAGCTCCTCCAGCAGCGACACCAGAAAGCAGGCCGTGAACGCATCGCCCGCACCGGTGCCGTCGACGACCTCGACATGCGGCGGAGTCGCCTTCGCGATCTCCTCGCCGTCTTCGAGCAGCACCGCGTCCTCGGCACCCTGGGTGACTGCGACAACTCCGTCACGGTGGGAGAGCGACTCGAGCTCGTAGCGATTGACCACCGTCACGTCCGGGTCGACGATCACGGGACGCGCGGGGGCGGCGTTCAGGCAGAAGGTCCCGGTGCAGCGCTCCCATGCGGAGACGACCGCCGCGTCTGGGATCTCGAGCTGGCAGAGAACGGCATCGTGCTCCGGAAGGTCGACCCCGGCGAGTGTGTCGTTGGCCCCGGGTGCTACGACGATGGCCGTCTCTCCGCTCCGGTCGACCACGACGAGTGCCACACCCGTCGGCGCGTCGACCTCGGTGAGCCGGAGGTCGACGCTCGCTTCTCGCAGCTCCACGAGCGCCTCCTCGGCGAACGAATCTCTTCCGATCGCGCCTATCAGCGTCACCTCGGCTCCGAGCCGCGAGCACGCGAGCGCCTGATTTGCGCCCTTTCCGCCGGGAACACGCGAGAAAGAGGCGCCGCTCACGGTCTCCCCAGCCCTCGGCATGCGCTCGCATCGTGCGACCAGGTCGAGGTTGATCGACCCGACGACCGTGATGCGGGGCCTCACGCCGCCAGAGCGCGGAGGTCGTCGACCGTCGAGCTGAGGAGCGTGTCTCTCAGGTCGAAGAGCCCGGCCCAGAGCGACGAGCGGTCGGGCGCGGATCCGATCCGGGCTGCGTCTGCAAGCCCTTCGAGCGCCCGCACGAGGATCGCGAGCTCCAGGTAGACGGCGGCGACGCGGTCGGGGCAGGCGCTCACTCCCGCCCGGTCGAGGACAGGTCGCCACTCGACGAGCTCCCCGGCCCCCGGCCCCGCGTACCACGACCTCCCTTCCGCTCGTTCCGGCTCGAGCTCGAGCAGGTAGCGCGAGAGCGGCTTCTCGAGGCCGGCGAGCGCGGTCTCGACCCGATCGGCAGCACGTCGCAGCGCGGCCTCGCGCGTGCCCGCCGTCGCGGGGACTGCCTCACCTCTCCCCCAGCGCTCGAGGAGCCGGCAGAACGCGAGGGCTGATACCTGACACGCCCGCAGCTGATGGACGAGCCGGCTGGCGCTAGCGGCGCTCACCGCGTTTCGCTCGATGACGCTGTCCCAACCCGGGCTCATACCTCGATCACCACCGGGAGGACCATCGGCCGCCGGTGCGTCCGGTCGTAGACGATCTGACCGACCGCGTCGTGGATGTGCTCCTGTAGGAGCTTGATCTCCGTCGCGTGCTCGGAGGCCAGCTGGCGAACGACGCGATCGGCCTCGTCCCGCAGCTCGGCGAGCAGGTCCTCGGACTCCGCAAAGCCACGCGAGATGAGCTCCGGCGGCGCCACCTCGCCTCCGTCCGAGGAGGCAAGGGTGGTCACTACGATGAGGACGCCGTCCTCGGACAGCCGACGCCGGTCGCGCAGGGCCACGTCCTGGATGTCTCCTACGCGCAGGCCGTCGACGAACGTCACTCCGGAGTCGACCTGGTCGACGATCCGCGCACCGCCACGGGCGAGCTCGACGACGGATCCGTTGTCCGCGAGCACGATCCTGTTGTCGTCGATCCCCGCCTCGCGCGCAAGCTTCGCGTGGGCGGCGAGCATCCGGTACTCGCCGTGAATCGGCATCACGTACCGAGGCCTGAGGAGCGAGAGCATCGTCCGCAGCTCCTCCTGGTGCGCGTGCCCGGAGACGTGCACAGGGGCGATCTCCTGGTGCAGCACCTCCGCACCCGAGCGCGCGAGCTGGTTGATCGAGTCGTGGACGCGAAGCTCGTTTCCAGGAACCGGCTTGGCGGAAATGATGACCGTGTCGCCCTGCGCCACCTCGAGCGTCGGGTGGTCGCCGTAGGCAATGCGGGTCAACGCAGACAGCGGCTCGCCCTGGCTCCCGGTGCAGAGCGCGAGCACGTCGCCGGGCGGAAGCAGCGCGGCCTCGTCCGGACGCACGAGCGCGTCCTCGGGAATGTCGACGTAGCCCAGGTTGCGAGCGATGTTCAGGTTCTTGCGCATCGACCGTCCGACGACGGTGACCCTGCGGCCGCACTCGATCGCGACGTCGGCCGCCTGCTGCATGCGATGGATGTTCGAGGCGAAGGTCGCGACCAGGATGCGGCCGCGACGGAGCGGGAACAGAGTTCGGAAGGCTTCTCCGACGAGCCGCTCCGAGCCCGTCGTGCCCGGGCGCTCGGCGTTCGTCGAATCACCGAGGAGGAGGTCGACGCCGCGGTTGCCGATCTCGGCCAGCTTGCCGACGTCGGTCTTCAGCCCGTCCACCGGCGTGTGGTCGAGCTTCCAGTCGCCCGTGTGCACGACCCGTCCGGCCCCGGTCTCGATGACGAGTGCCACCGAGTCCGGAATGGAGTGAGCGACGCGGACGAGCTCGATGCGAAACGGCCCGAGCTCGAGTGGGCCGTCGTCGGGGTCGGCCTCGCGCAGCTCCGCGGCTTGACCGACCCCGTGCTCGTCGAGCTTCGACTTCACGAGCCCGAGCGTGAGCCGCGTCGTCACGACCGTCTGGACGTCGATCTCGCGCAGCAGATACGGGAGTCCGCCGACATGGTCCTCGTGGCCGTGGGTCAGGACGACCGCACGGACCCGCCGCCCGCGTAGATATCCGACATCGGGCAGCAGGAGATCGACGCCGAGGTGCTCGTCCCGCGGGAACGCGAGCCCTGCGTCGACCACCAGGATCTCCCCCCCGGTCTCGTAGACGGTCATGTTCTTGCCGACCTCGCCGAGCCCGCCGAGCGGGATGATGCGGAGGGATTCACTCACAGGCGACTGAGTCTACGGGGAGGCTCGACGCCGTCGCGCCGCCCGAGGTCGGGCTAGAGCGGCTCCGTCGAGCCTACGCCGCTCCCGCTCCGGCCCCGGCAAAGCCGGCACCTCCGCTCTTGGGGCGGCTCCGTCGAGACTACGCCGCTGCGGGCTGCAGCAGGCCGAGGCGCGCGAGGCAGTCGCGTACGGCGTCACGCTCCCCGTCCGTCGCCTCCACCAGCGGAAGCCGCAGGCCGCCGACCTCGTGCCCGAGCAGGTTGAGCGCGCACTTGACGGCGATCGGGTTCGGCGCGACCCGCAGAAGGTCGATCGAGGGGCGGAGCTCCAGATCGAGCGCGCGTGCGCCCGCCACGTCGCCTTCGCGATACCTGCGCACCATCTCCTTCACCTGCGGCCCGACGACGTGCGTGTGGACGCAGACGCCGCCGGTTCCGCCGAGCTCGAGGAAGGGGAAGACGAGGTCGTCGTCGCCCGCGTAGAGATCGAGCCCGAGCTCAACGATCGCCCGCGCCTGCTCGAGGTCCGGATTCGCCTGCTTGACCGCGCTCACGGCCGGAATCTCGGCGAGCTTGGCGATCGCGTCGGTCTCGAGGTTGAGGACGACGCGACCGGGGATGTTGTAGACGACGATCGGGCGGTCGCTCACGTCCGCGATCGCCTTGAAGTGCTCGACGATCCCTCGCACGGGCGGCTTGTTGTAGTACGGCGTGACGACGAGGAACCCGTGGACGCCGAGCTCGTGCGCGCGGACCGTGAGGTGAACGGAATGCTCGGTCGAATAGGTCCCCGTACCGGCGACGACCGTCGCTCGGTCGCCGACCTCGTCGAGCGCGGCCGTGTACAGCTCGAAGCGCTCCTGGTCGGAGAGCGTCGGCGACTCGCCGGTCGTACCCGTCACCACGAGCCCGTCGGACCCGTTGTCCACGAGGTGGCTCGCGAGCGCGCGGAACCGCCCGAGATCGACCGAGCCGTCCGCCCGGAAGGGTGTGACGACTGCGGTCAGAATCTCGCCGAGCACGTCAGGATTCTACGAGACCAAGGGAGGATCGATGCTCAAGGAGTTCCGCGACTTCCTCTTGCGCGGCAACCTCGTCACACTCGCCGTCGCCTTCGTCATGGGCGTGGCGTTCGCGGCCGTGGTGACGTCGTTCGTGAACGATCTCGTCATGCCCGTCATCGCCATGATCTTCGGCAAGCCCGACTTCAGCCAGCTGACGTTCACGATCAACGACGCCGTCTTTCGGTACGGAGCCTTTCTGACGGCTGTTGTCACATTCGTCGCGATCGCCGCGGCGGTCTTCTTGTTCGTCGTGAAGCCGGTTGACGCCCTTCTCGCGCGCACCCGGCGGCCCGAGGAGAAAGCGATTTCCGACGAGGAGCGACGCCACCGCGAGCTGCTGGGCGCGCTCGACCGGCTCGCGGCTCCGTAGACGCGTCACTCGTCGGCTTGCCCGAAGAACGCGCTCGAGACCATGTAGAACGCAGCGATCAGACCGTAGAGCGCGGCGCTCGCCTCCGCCGAGACGAGCCCGACCAAGGCCGCCGTGGCATAGATCGGCGCTCCCGGCAAGTAGCTCCGCGTGATCCCGCTGACCATTCTCGGGTCGGCGTCGGGATGCAAGAGCCGGCGCCCGTGCGAGGCGTAAAACCACACCGAGCCGAAGAAGATCGCCGTCACAGTCATCGAGATGCCGTAGAGGACCGCGGCTGCGTTGCCGTCGTCCGTCCGTACGAACTCGGCGAGAACGCGTGTCGGGAACGGGACGAAGGCGATGCACAGGAGCAACCCGATGTTCAAGAAGACGAAGGGCTCGTCGACGCGTTCGAGCTGGCGCATGATCCGGTGGTGGTTGACCCACATGATCCCGATGGTCAGGAAGCTCACGACGTACGCGAAGTACTGTGGCCAGAGGCTGAGCAGCTCCCTTCCGAGGGACTCGTTGAGCGCGGCCGGCACTCCGACGTCGAGGATGAGGAGCGTTGCCGCGATCGCGAAGATGCCGTCTGCGAACGCCTCGAGGCGGGCTCGGGTCATGTTCACCCGGTTCGCCGCCGGGCGGCGGCGTCCTGGTCAGGCCGTCGCGAGCTGGGAGGCGAAGAGCTGCCGCAGACCCTCGTCGAGGAAGACGAACCGGATCTCGTCGAAGCGATCGGCGAGCTCGCGCACGGTACCGACCGCGATCGGCGCGGCAAGCTCGACGGGATACGCGTAGATACCGGTCGAGAGGGCGGGAAACGCAATCGTACGGCAGCCGAGCTCCTCCGCGACCTCGAGGGCGCGTCGATAAGCCGAGGCGAGGTAGACCGGCTCGCCGTGTAACCCGTCCTGGAACACGGGGCCGACGGCGTGGATGACGCAGCGCGCCGGAAGCCTCCCAGCTCCGGTCGCCTTCGCGTCGCCCGTGGCGCAGCCGCCCAGGCGTGCGCACTCCGCGAAGATCGAACCGCCACCGGCTCGCCGGATCGCGCCGCACACGCCCCCTCCAGGTGCCAGCGCCTCGTTGGCGGCGTTCACGATCGCGTCCACGTTCTGCTCGGTCAGGTCACCGACGACGAACGTGATCTTCCCCGCCACGACAGTCACCTTCTACCAGCCGCAGCCACTCGCGCTCCGGGCTAGGTTGTCCCCGTGACGACTCCGCGCTGGTGGACCATGCGGCCGGCGCACAACCTCAAGCCTGCGACGTACCGCTGCCCGTTGTGCGGAGGCTTCGTCCCCGCGCTCTCGGATCACGTGCTCATCGCCCCCGAGGGCGATACGAGCCGCCGTCGTCATGCTCACACCGCCTGCGTCCGGGCTGCCCGTCAGGCCGGACGGCTGCCGACGAAGGACGAATGGCGAGCGACACAGCCGCGTCAACCCGGGCTCCTGGCGCGGCTCTTCCGCCGAGCTGACTGAGTCAGAGCAGTGCCTCGAGGCCTACCGTGAGGCCGGGCGGCAGATCGCGAATCTTCTCGAGCGCGAGCAACACTCCCGGCACGAACGCCTCGCGAGACGTCGTGTCGTGCCGGATCGTCAGCGTCTCGCCCGGCCCCCCGAAGATCACCTCCTGGTGGGCAACTAACCCCGGGAGGCGGATCGAGTGGATCGCCGGGTCGGTCCCCATCCGCGCCGCAGTCGCCTTCGCCGTCCCGGAAGGAGCGTCTCGCTTACCCTCGTCGTGCAATTCGACTATCTCCGCGCGTGGAAATGCCTTCGTCGCCGCTTCGGCGAACCGCATCATGAGCACCGCACCCTGCGAGAAGTTCGGCGCGTGGAAGCAGGCGATCCCGGCCTCCCGCGCGCGGGCGTCCACCGTGTTGGTGTCGAAGCCAGTCGTCCCGATCACCACAGGGGCAGGAACCGCGAGGCAGCGCTCGACGTTCTCCGCCACGGCGTCGGGCCGGGTGAAGTCGACGGCCGCTGCACAGCCCTCGAGCCCTCCGCCCGCCGCGTCCACGATTTCGTGGCCGGCGCTCTCGAGCGAGGGCACGAGCACCGTGCCGACCTTCCCGTGAACGCCGAAGAACGCGAGCCGCACGACGCTTCTCGGACCTACGCGGCCTTCGAGAGCAAGGCCGGATTGATCCGCGCCACGGCCTCGTGGAACCGTCCCTCGTCCGGGCCGATGCCGGCGGCCGAGAGCCCGGCCGGAGCGAACAACGAGCCGGCGAGCTCTGCGACCTCTTCGGCGGTGACCGCTTCCAGACGGCGGACGACCTCCTCGATCGAGAGTAGCGGCACGTCGGTCACGGTCGCCTTCCCGAGCCGGGTCATCCGATTCGACGTCGACTCGAGCGAAAGCAGCAGCCGCCCCTTCAGATTCTCCTTCGCGCGTGCGAGCTCCTCGGCCCGCACGTTCCCCGCGGCGAGGTCGGAGAGCTCGGCCACCGCGATCTGCAGGGACTCCCCCAGGTTCTCCTCCCGGGTGCCGACGTAGAAGCCCACTTGTCCCGAGTCCGAGTACTGCGACGAGTAGCTGTAGACGGAGTACGCCATGCCGCGCTTCTCCCGAATCTCCTGGAAGAGCCGCGACGATGCCGAGCCGCCGACGATGGCGTCGAGGAGGGAAGCGGCGAACCTCCGCTCGTCCGTACGCGAGATGCCGGGCGCGCCGAGGCAGACGTGGAACTGCTCGGTGTCCTTACGGACGAAGCGCAGCCCCGGTGGAGGCAGGCGCTTGACGGGCTTCCTGGGCCCGAGGTGGTCGCCCTCGGCGGCCCCGTCGCGCCGGGCCTCGAGCAGCGAGACGAGCTCTGCGTGCCGCACGTTTCCCGCGGCCGCGAGCACGACGTTCCCGCCCTCGTAGGCACGCCGGTGATACGAGGACAGCCCGCGGCGGCTCACGCTCGAGATGACTTCGGCACGTCCGATCACCGGGCGGCCGAGCGGATGCGCACCGAACACGGCCTCCGCGGCGATGTCGTGCACCAGGTCGTGCGGCGTGTCCTCGACCATCGCGATCTCCTCGAGGACGACCTCGCGCTCCGAGTCGACGTCGGTGAAGGTCGGACGGAAGACCATGTCGCTCATCACGTCGAGCGCGGTCTCGAGCCGCTCGTCGGGCACTCGCGCGTACACGACGGTCGTCTCGCGCGACGTCGCTGCGTTCAGCTCGCCGCCGAGCTCGTCGAAGAGCTCGGCGATCTCCTGGGCGGAGTAGCGCGACGAGCCCTTGAAGAGAAGGTGCTCGATGAAGTGAGAGACGCCGGCGCGCGCGTCCGGCTCGTCACGTGAGCCCGCTCCGATGCAGAACCCGAGCGCGACCGACCGCACGCCCGGCACGCGCTCCGAGATCACGCGCTCGCCACTCGCGAGCTCCGTCAGCTCATGCTTCTGCACCGGCCGATCGTATCCCTCGGCCAGGCGGCGGCGGATTGTACGAGAACGTCGCTAGGAGCGTGATTTTCGCCGCAGACCCAAACACGCTCCTTACGAAACCGGCCGCGACGCGCTGTAACCTGCCGCGCTGGTCAATTCTTCGTCAGAGGAGGAATCCCCCTCGTCAGGGGTTGCGATTTCCCTGCAACAGCCGACAGTCAACGTACAAGTGGGCTTAGTTGCCTTGCCCTGAAACTGTCAGGAGTATCGCCGTGACACGAAGGACAGCCGCAATCGCGATCGTCACGATCTTCACCACACTCGCCTTTGGACTTATCCCAACCGCGGTTGCCGCCAAGGGTGCTGGTCCGACAGCCGGGTGCACACAGAACACGCCGTCCGCGACAGTCAACAACAACTGGCAATGGGGCTCAACCGGGTCGTGGGGCACGCCCGGCCAACAGCTCACGTACTCGCTTCGCGTCGTCAATAACGATGTCGGCTGCTCTTCGTCCAGCTTTGTCGTCGGCGTCTCTGCACCGAGCGGGTTCTCCGTTTCTGTGCCGACGAGCACAATCAACTTGAAGTCGTC
>WNGD01002097.1_pt1 | contig 31496 bp, 30 predicted proteins | sample 5400671 | NCBI WGS metagenome assembly WNGD01 (sample SAMN13153369, study PRJNA577476) | soil metagenome | isolation source: 40 cm soil or saprolite under grassland replicate 2 | place: USA:California | collected 2016-06-15
CCCGGAACGTACCAGTTCTTCTGCAAATACCATCGGGCACGGATGACCGAGACCGTCACGGTCAGCTGAGGTTCATCCCTCGATCGTCAAGGAGCTTCAACTTTCTAGGTGGCAACGGAAATACGGGGCCGCGGTGCGGTGTTGGAACGGTCGCTGCACCCGCCGTACCCGTGACTTGACGACTTGGAGACCTGAATGCCAGAGCTTTCTGTCGAGACCCTTCCGTTGCTGCCGCTGACCAGCGGGTGCTCCGGGGGAGGCACCAAGATCAGCCTGCAGGCCCGGGGGATCCAGTGGAACACCACCAACCTGCAGCTCAAGGCGAAGACCAAGTACGCGCTGACGGTCACCAACAACGACGGGACCGAGCACAACTTCACCTTCGCGGCGGCCAAGGCCAACAAGGACGTGGACGCCGGCGGGAGCACCAAGATCAGCTTTACCGCGCCTGGGCCCGGAACGTACCAGTTCTTCTGCAAATACCATCGGGCACGGATGACCGAGACCGTCACGGTCAGCTGAGGTTCATCCCTCGATCGTCAAGGAGCTTCAACTTTCTAGGTGGCAACGGAAATACGGGGCCGCGGTGCGGCGGTGCGGGGTTGGAACGGTCGCTGCACCCGCCGTACCCGTGACTTGACGACTTGGAGACCTGAATGCCAGAGCTTTCTGTCGAGACCCTTCCGTTGCTGCCGCTGACCAGCGGGGTCGTGCTCCCCGGCATGGTCGTCACCGCCACCCTGGAAACCCCCGAATCGCGCGAGGCGGCCACCGCCGCGCGGCAGTCCGACGGCCACCTGCTGCTGGTGCCCAGGGTGGACGGCCGCTACGCCCGCGTCGGCACCATCGCGACCATCGAGAACGCCGGTGAGCTGCCGGGCGGCCAGCTCGCCGTGGTGGTGCGGGGCCTTTCACGGGCGCGTATCGGCGCCGGCGTGGCCGGCACCGGTCCCGCCACCTGGGTCGAGGTCGAACGCCTCGACGAGCCCGAGCCGAGTCCGCGTACCCTGGAGCTGGCACGCGAGTACCGCGCGGTGGTGGAGAACATCCTGGAGGCGCGGGGCGCCCAGCAGGTCGCCGAGATGCTGCGCGGCATCACCGACCCCGGCCAGACCGCCGACATGGCTGTCTACTCCCCCGACCTGTCCTTCGAGCGCAAGGTCGAAGTGCTGGAGACCGTCGACGTCGAGCAGCGCCTGGAGAAGGTGCTCGCCTGGGCGCGCGACACGCTCGCCGAGGTGACCGTCAAGGACCAGATCCGCAAGGACGTCTCCGAGGGCATGGAGAAGACCCAGCGCGAGTACATCCTGCGCCAGCAGCTCGCCGCGATCCGCAAGGAGCTGGGCGAGGAGGAGGACGGCGAGGGCGTGGTCGCCGCCTACCGCAAGCGCCTGGAGGAGTTCGGCCCGGGCCTGCCGGAGAACGTCAGGCAGGCGATCGAGCGTGAGATCTCCCGGCTGGAGCGGACCAGCGAGCAGAACCCCGAGCACGGCTGGATCCGCACCTGGCTGGACACCATGACCGAGCTGCCCTGGGGCCACAAGTCCGAGGACAACCTGGAGATCGCTGTGGCCAGGGAGATCCTGGACGCCGACCACACCGGCCTGGACGACGTCAAGGAGCGAATCCTCGAGTACCTCGCGGTGCGGAAGCTCCGCCGCGAGCGCGGCCTGACCCAGCCGACCGGCCGCGGCACCGGCGCGATCCTGGCACTGGTCGGTCCGCCCGGGGTCGGCAAGACCTCCCTCGGCGAATCGGTCGCCCGCGCCATGGGCCGCAAGTTCGTGCGGGTCGCCCTCGGCGGCATTCGCGACGAGGCCGAGATCCGCGGGCACCGGCGTACCTACGTGGGCGCGCAGCCCGGCCGCATCGCCCGCGCCGTCAAGGAGGCCGGGACCATGAACCCGGTGTTCCTGCTGGACGAGGTCGACAAGGTCGGCGCCGACTGGCGCGGCGACCCCTCCTCAGCCCTGCTGGAGGTCCTGGACCCGGCGCAGAACCACTCCTTCCGCGACCACTACCTGGAAGTTGAGCTGGACCTGTCGGACGTGCTGTTCATCGCCACCGCCAACGTCGCCGAGACCATCCCCGGCCCGCTGCTGGACCGCATGGAGGTCGTGCGCCTGGACGGCTACACCGAGGAGGAGAAGCTGGCGATCGCCCGCTACCACCTGCTCGGCCGCCAGCTCGACCAGGCCGGCCTCGGCCGCGACGAGGTGATCGTGACCGAGGCGGCCCTGCGCCGTGTGGTCGGCGACTACACGCGCGAGGCCGGCGTCCGCAACCTGGAACGCGAGATCGGCAAGCTGCTGCGCAAGGTGGCGACCCAGATCGCGGCAGGTGACAAGAGCGGTCGTGTGGTCGTCGATGACGCCGAGGTGCCTGGTTACCTCGGCCGCCAGCGGTTCTTCTTCGAGGCGGCCGACCGCACGGCGGTGCCCGGCGTGGCCACCGGTCTGGCGGTCACCGGGGTTGGCGGCGACGTGCTGTTCATCGAGGCGAGCGCCATGGACGGCGAGCCTGGGCTGACCCTGACCGGGCAGCTCGGCGACGTGATGAAGGAGTCGGCGACGATCGCCCTCTCCTATGTCCGCGCCCACGCGGCCGAGCTCGGCCTCGACCCGGAGGCGATCGCCAAGCGGCGGGTCCACCTGCACGTCCCGGCGGGTGCGGTGCCCAAGGACGGCCCCAGTGCCGGGACCGCCATGACCACCGCGCTGGTGAGCCTGCTCAGCGGCCGGCCGGTCCGCGCCGAGGTGGCCATGACCGGCGAGGTCACCCTGCAGGGCCGGGTCCTGCCGATCGGCGGCGTCAAGCAGAAGGTGCTGGCCGCCCACCGCGCCGGCCTCAAGGAGGTCATCCTGCCGGAGCGCAACGCTGGCGACCTCGAGGACGTGCCGGAGTCGGTCCGCGAGCAGGTGCACTTCCACCTCGCCGCCGAGATCGGCGACGTCCTCAAGGAGGCTCTGGCCTAAACCTCCGCCGGTCCCCTACCCCTACCGGGTGGTCCTGCGGGCGCGGGTGCGCCACACCAGCAGGGCACCGATGACGAGGAGCGCGACCGCGAGCAGCGCGTCACGGCTGCTCGCGGCGCCCGTCATCGGCAGGGGGCCACAGCGCGTCACGGCGGTGTCCCTGGCCGCCATGGTCAGGGTCTCGCCCTTCTTGGTCCAGATGCTCACGTCCACCGTCCGCACCGCGCTCAGGTCGACCGCCAGGCGCGACTGCACCGAGCCGCCCGCGTCGGACTGGACCGGCGCCGGGCCCTTCAGGGTCTTGCCATCGGCGACGTTCCTGACCAGCAGGAACAGCTGCTGGCTGGAGGGCATCCCCTGGACGACGACGCTGACGCCGCCACAGGTCGCGCTGCTCACTTGCAGGTCCTTGGGCGCCGCCGCGAGCGCCTGACCAGCGGCGGGGCCGGCGAGGGCCATGGCGCTGAGCAGCGCGGCGGCGAGCAGGGTGGTGGGACGGCGGAGCGATGAGCGGATCGATGGCATGTGTTCCCCCCCGTTGGTTGGGTTGTCTACTTGACTTGACGGCAGGCTCGGCGGTCGTTCTGGAACTGGTTCAGCGCCTTGCTGAGACGCTGGTCGGTGACGTGCCCGATCAGGTAGGAGATGGCCGCGTCCGCGTCTTGGAGCGCAGCGTCGCAGGCGGATGGCGTTAGCGTGCGGTTCACGATGGTGGTCGCCGGAGTTGGCGGCGCCGGCGCGCTCGGGGTGAAGGTCTCGGCGGGCGCCGCTCTGGCGCTGGAGCGCCCGACCGCTACGCCAGCGACCCCGGCGGCGAGCACCAGCACGACCACCGCCGCCACCAGCAGCAGGACCCGCCTCGCGTGGTCGGGCAGCAGCGCGGTCGCGGCTGGTGCCGGTGCCGGCAGGGCCGGGGGCCGTTCCCAGAGCGGCTCATCGCTGGAGAGCCGCCGCGCCGGTGCCACCAGCTCCGGCGGCGGAGGCGGCGCTGGCGTCTCCACCGTCTCGGCTAGAGCTGGTTCCGCTGAGGGCAGAGGGACCGGGGCGATCGGCATCCGCAGGCCCTTGGCCAGCTCCGCCACCGGGAAGGGGCGGATGAGGAACCGGCGGGCGTGGTCGGCTGGCCACTCCCGCGTTTCGGACTCGTGGTCGGCCGCCATCAGCAGGCGCCCGCGGTAACGCTCGCGGACCTGCTCGTAGAGTTCGCGGCGGATCTCCGCGGGCAGGTCCAGCATGACCGCGTCGGTATCTGATGAAAGCTCCGCGGCCAGCTCGCCGACCGATTCCACCACCGTCAGCTCGTCCTGGGATGAGAGCGCGGCGGCGAACAGCGCCACCAGGCTGGTGTCCCTGGAGAGCAGGACGATCTGGCGTGGCGCCGGCTGACGTCTGCCAGCCCGAGCCGACTGCATTTCCTGTTCGCGAGGCTCGGTCAAGGTCCCTACCCCCCCGACACGAAGAATCCCCTGGCGAATTTCCTCGCCAGGGGATTCGAACTTCTCACGCCTTCCGCTGTCAAGTCTCAATTGGCGGAGGGTGTGGCTATTTTCTCTCTCCAGTCAGACCCATCAATCGGATTGAATATGAATATCGGTGCGGGGGGAGCCCGTCCCTCCCCCCACACCGATTCATGCCGCCGCCCGTTTAGGCTGGGCTGGCGCCTAGCGCCGGCGGCGTCCTCCGCCACCGCCGCCGCCACCGCCACCGCCGGTGCCGCCGCTGGTGAGTTCAAGCAGCGGGAATGCCCGGTGGCGACGCGGGGGCGTCAGGAACATCTGCCGGCGGGTGGCGCTGCTGAAGCGCTCGAAGCCGTTGTCGGTTGGGTTGACGTTGAACTGCTCCTGCAGGTCGAGCGCTGCGGTGTTGCGGCGCATGACGTTGAAGAAGTCCGCGGTCTGGAAGAACCCGGCGAATTCGAGCGTCGGCTGGCTGGTGCCGTCCGGCACGTCCATCGAGGAGAAGCCGGTGCCGTCGACGCGGATGTGGACCGGGGTGCCGTCAGCCGCCCGCGAGGAGCGCTGCAGGCACTGCTCGTGACCGAGGCGGGGCGTCGGCGCCTCGTCGTTCAGCCCCTGGGCGTTGTGGAGGGCGTCGTCGACACCCTGGAACGCGTTGGGGACCGCAGCCGGGCCGCCACCGTCGGTGAACTGGTCGTCGGCGTTTCCCTCGTTGGGGATCGGGTTGGAGCGGAAGGCGTACTGCACCCGCTCCGAGTAGGTCTCGTCGTCCTCGCCGACCTTAGCGGCGTCGCCTTCCACGGCGTAGAACTGCGCCAGGTCCAGGATCACGTGGGACAGCGGGAAGATGGAGCCGTTGTCGAAGTAGTCGCCGGCCTGGGCGGTGGTGAGGCGGGCGACGTCACTCCCCGCGAAGGTGACGGTCTCCGGGGCGGAGGCGGCGTTGGTCTGCTGGTCGAAGAAGCCGAACCACATCGGCGAGTCGGGGTTGATCCGGCTCGCGAACGAGAAGTTGTTCTGGTCGGCGACCTTCCGTGGCAGGCCGGGCTGCTGGAAGATGACCCGGGTCGAGGTGAACTGGATCGGCAGGCGCGGCGACGGGATCGCCTGGCCGCCGAGGTTGTTGCTGCCAGAGAGCCAGCCGAGCACGCTCTGGATGTTGGCGGTGCTGTCGCTCTTCAGGGTGATGACCAGGTCGTTGCGCTCGATCCGCACCGGCACGTTGAACGCCCGCTTGGTGATACCGGGCTGCCCGAAGTCGGTCGGCGCCGGCACCATCTCCTCCAGCACTGAGCGCGTGGGATCGGAGGCAAGGCGTGGGATGAGGCGGGTGGCCGCCTGGCCCCCGCGGGTCCCGAAGCGGAGCCGGTTGAAGTAGGGGATGCCGTAGGCGATCCAGGTGAACACGCCGGAAGGCGAGAACTCGAACACCTGCTCGATCGTGTTCAGCGCGTTGGCGAGGTTGGCCTGGTCCTGCCGGGTCGGGGTGCGGGTCAGCCGGGCTGTGGTCATGTTCTGGAACACCGGCCCGAAACGCACCTCGACATCACCAGCGCCGTCGTTGGTGACGAACGCCGGCGGGATGAAGTCGCCGAGGGCGAACTGGATGTCGGGCAGCGGGGTCGTCGCCGCTCCCGCCTTCAGGCGGAACGGCTTGTCGGCGAGGACCTCGAGCATGCCGAAGGTCGCCGCCGCGCCGGCGAGCACGCCGCCGGCTTTGAGCATGGTGCGCCGCTTGACCTGGGAATCGTCAAGCAATGTCTGGGGGTGAGCCATTGCCGGTCTCCTTCTGCCTGTTGCCGACCGGGGTCGGCGACACGTGGGGGTCGTGCTGGCAGGACTGGGATCGTTCCGGCACGCGACGGGGGTCGTGCAGGCACGCTAAGACGCTCTGCTCTCTGCTCAGGCAGAGGCGCGCAAGGTGAAACTGGCTATCGCCGCCTCCTTCTTTCCGCCCGCCGGCTGATCATCTGATCCGCCAGCGACACGTCGGGGTCGTGCGTACGCGATGGGGGGACCGCGTGACGGGAAGAGGTGTTGATTGCAGCGAACCTTACAGCACCGCGACTAACTTTCCAAATCCGCATGAAACGGCGGGTGCGCAATGTCTGCCGCCCCGCCTGGTGTTCATGGCATCCGTGCAACCAATCCATGCACCGCAAATCCTCATGCAACGGACATGCAAAACTTGCATGCAACAAGACGCCGCAGACAGGACAGGATGGCAGACAGAAGAAAGGGCGACGCCGCGACCCGCTCGCTGCCGACCGACCGCTCAGCGGTTCGGCTGCGAGGTCCCCCCAGGGAGTCGCGGCGCCACCTTCATAAGGACAGGCGCCCTCACGGCCGGATGGATACGGGCGAGACGGAAATTCTTTGCGATCACCTGCGATCGCCAACACAGCGCCGGTTTCGTCACTGATCTCACTGAACGTGACGTGTCCCCACATACTGAGATCTCGGTAATGCCCCCCACTTGCTCACAACTGCCACCAGCGCCTCCCACAGGCCCTTTGAGCTGCGGAAATCGCTTGATCGCTCGCAACGAGCGCTACGACTGATTCGGGGATCTCTAGGTAGAACAACGGATTCAGTAGTTTTGCCGAAGACCGGTAGTGTCCCGAGTGGGACAACAGCCGTGTCCAACCCGGACGACAACCGAAGGGGTGTCGCGCATGAGCCGCACCAGCCGACCGACCTACCTGAGGACCTCCGAGGTCGCTGGCCTCCTCCACGTCTCGCCGAAAACTGTGTCGCGATGGGCCCAGGAAGGCAAGCTCCCCTTCCTCCGCACCCTCGGCGGGCACCGGCGCTACCCGGACTCAGAGATCCGCGCCCTCGCCGACGAGCTGCGCATGTGGCCCGTGATGGAGACGCCGCGCGCCGAGAACGAGTAGTGCCAGCGAGCTTAGCGGTCGCCGCCGTCTATCACTCCCGGCGGCGACCCTTGTTCCTACGGGCCTTCTAGCCTGCCGCGGGGGTGTCCAGCAGCTTTTCGAGCAGGATGCGGGTCCCGGTGAGGCTTGAGTCCACCACCACGCGGTCCATCAGGGCGTGCATGATGTAGAGCCCGCGGCCGCGGTTCTGGGAGGGGTGGGCACGCCGCGATATCGCCGCCCTGGAGTTGTCGAAGCCAGGGCCCCGGTCCTGGACCTGGAAGGTGAACAGCAATCCATCCGAGAGCGCCCAGCGGATCACCATCACCGCTTCCCGCTTGCCCCAGGAGCCGTGGACGACGGCATTGGCGACCGCCTCGCTGGTCGCGAGCAGGATGCTGTCGGCGACGTCCTCGGCGATGGCCCAGCGCTTCAGGTCGCGCGCGAGCAGCGCCCGCACGGTCGGCACCGCGTCGCTGCGGCACGGCAGCAACAGGTGCGCTGTCGGGTGCTTCAGCCTCGCCGTCGGTTCCTGCACTGGTTCTCCTGGTCTGCACCGCTTTCGCCCGGTCTCAAGAGCCGCGGCGTTAACGCGTGCGCACTCTCTGATACAACGGACCGGGCTGATCAGTCCAACTCGGCAGCACGACGGCCGATTTCCCGCTTGCCTTCTGGGCATAGCTCCAGCATCTCGCAGGAGGCGCACCAGGGGCCCGTCCGCGGCGTGTACTCCTCGTCTTTCCGCAGCGTAGCGGCCACATCGAGGACCTCGCCGAGGCGTTCGCGGAGCACCTGTGGCGGGCGCTCGGTGCGGATCTGCTCGCCAGCGACCACGAAGTCGAGCACCAATCCGGTGACGGGCCGCTCCAGCCGCCGCTCGACCAGCGCCGCGTAGATGGTGAGCGCCTCGTCGGCGTCAGCCGCCTCCTGGGTCACCGGCCGGCGCCCGGTCTTGTAGTCGATCACCACCAGTCCGGCACCGCGACCGCCGCCGGGGCCGGTGCCGCGGCTCGGCCCGCGATCGGCGTCGACCCGGTCGAGCCGGCCCTTGAGCACCACCCCGCGCCAGGACGCCTGCAGGCTGAGCTCGGTGGCCTGCGGCACCACGCTGGTGTCGGCCCGCTGGTACCAGGCCCGCAGCGCCTCGGCGCCACGTGCCCGCTCGCGCTCCTGCTCCTCCGCATTGCGATAGCCCTCCCGCACCCAGGAGCGCTTGAAGAGGTCGAGCAGGCCGTCGAGACTGCGGCGCGCGACCGGCAGCCGGAAGAACTCCCGCAGGGCCGCGTGGACCGTGGTCCCAAACGACTGCGGTGCGGTCATCCGCCCCCGCGACCGCTGCCCGTCGATGTACAGGAACCGGTACAGCCGCGGGCACAGCCGGTAGCGCTCCAGCGCCGAGGGGCTCAGCACCGCCGCACGGCCGGCATCGAACCCGGGCAGGGTCTGCTGCCCCACCGTGACCGTCCTCCGAGGGCTCATCCTCCGAGGCTACGCTATAGCTGTGTCACCTGTGTCATTCGGCCGGTATGTCGCGGGTCGCGTGAACCTGAAACGGGGAGCGGCGGGCCAGCAGGCGCTCCACCACCGCCTCCGGGGTGCGAAAGACGCCCAGGCGGTAGCCGGTGAGGGCGCCGTGGTCGTCGGACGAACCGGTCACTTCCAGGTCAAGCTCCGCAGCGAGGGCACGCCAGCGGGCCCGGTCGGCCGGCGGCTGGTCGGGATGGTCGACCTCCAGACCGGCCATGCCGGCCGCCGCCATGGCGCGGATGGTCGGCTCGGGCACCGCCTCGGCGCCGGCATGGATCGAGGGATGGGCGAGCACCGCGACCCCGCCGGCGCCGCGGATGAGGCGTACCGCCTCGACTGGCGAGACCGCGTCCTTGGAGATGTAGGCACGCCCGCCGGTGCCGATCCATTCGGGGGTGAACGCGTCCGGGACCCGGGCGACCACCCCGGCCTCGACCATGGCGCGGGCCACGTGCGGCCGTCCGACCGAGCCGCCGCCGGCGAGTTCGAGGACCCGCTCGAAGCTGACCGGCGCGCCGAGCGCCTGCAGGCGCTCGACCATGCGGCGAGCACGGCCGACTCGCCCGGAACAGATCCATTCGCGCCGCTGCGCGAAATTCGGCTCAGCTGGGTCGAATGCAAGGCCGAGGACGTGCACCGGCTGACCCTCCAGCTCGGCGGACAACTCCACCCCGGTGAGCACGGTCAGCCGAACGGTCAGCCGAACGGTCAGCCGAACGGTCAGCCGACCGGCAAGCCCGCTGCCGCCGTCCAGGGCAGCGGCCGCCGCGCGCGCCTGCTCGACCCCGGCGGTGGTGTCGTGATCGGTGAGGGCGATGCCGGCGAGGCCGCGCTCAGCCGCCAGCGCCACCACCTCCTCCGGGGCCAAGGTCCCATCGGAGCAGGTGGAGTGGGTATGGAGATCGAATCCGGCGGTGGGCATGCGCCGACTCTACCGGGAGGCCAGCGGCCCCTGCCCGAACGGGCTGCCCGAACGGTGAGAAATTCGCGACGGTCGGCCGCGCCTCGGCTCCGCCTTGGACACAATCCGGTAACGGCGGGGTTGGAGCGGCCTTCTGCCGCCGATACTGCTTTCAAGAGCTGTCAAGATTGTTCCATGTGCTTCCCTGCGGCGAGGAGGTCCTCGACACTGTGTCTTTGCTGATGCTCGCCGTTGTGGCGCTCTTCCCGGTCAGCCTGCTCGCGATCCTGCTCCTGACCTCCGGGCTGGAGGGCCGCATGATCAGCTCGGAGTCGGCTGAGACCCCCGTTGGCGGAAAGCACCTACGCAGCCGCCTGCGCTCGCGGACCAGGACCGGCACCAGAAGCTGAGCGCCCTCCACCGTGGGCAAAACTGAGCGCCACCACCCGGTGAGCGCTCTTTTTTTGTGCTCACTTGTGCCCACTGATGCCACCATGACCGCGTGAGCGTTGATCCGCCCCTGCCTTCCTCCCCAGCCCCGACCGTCGCGGTCGGCCTGGTCGCCCGTGACCCGAGCGGGCGGCTGCTGCTGGTGCGCCGCGGCCACCCGCCCTCCAAGGGACGCTGGTCGCTGCCGGGTGGGCGGGTCGAGCCCGGCGAGACGCTGGCCCAGGCGGCAGCCAGGGAGCTCCGCGAGGAGACCGGCCTTGCGGCCCGCATCGGCACCATCGCCGGCGTGGTCGAGCGGATCGGCGAGGGCTACCACTATGTGATCGCCGACCTGTGGGCCGAGCTGGACGGCGACGGCCCGGCCCCGGTTGCCGCCAGCGACGCCGCCGCCGTCGGCCTCTTCGCGCTCGAAGCGCTGCCCGGCCTCGACCTGACACCCGGGCTGGCGGAGTTCCTGGCTGGGATCGGCTGCTGGCCCGCTGGCGTGCCCGTGCCACCACCGGACCCCGACGACGACCCGAGGCCTGGCCAGCGGTAGGCTTGGCCTCTCATGCCTGAGCTTCCGGAGGTGGAGTCCGTCCGGCGGCAGCTCGAGCCGGAGCTGTCGGGCCGGCGGGTCGTCGCTGTGTGGACGGACCCCCAGCGGCGCTTTCACCGGGTCGAGCGCGCCATCGGCCACACTGTCGCGACGGTCGGGCGGCGCGGCAAGTTCCTGATCTGTCCGCTCGATAGTGACCTTGAGCTGGTCATGCACCTCGGCATGACCGGCGCACTCTCATTCGGCCCCTGCGATAGGTACACACGCGCGCGGCTGGGCCTCGACGACGGCCGTGAGCTTGCCTTCCGCGACGTGCGCCGCTTCGGCGGCCTGGCGGTGATCGAGGCCGGCGCCTACGAGGGGGTGCTGCCGACCCTCGCCCGCCTCGGCCCTGAACCGCTGTCGGACGACTTCGACCCGGTGCGGTTTGCCCGCGACCTGGCCGCCACCCGCTCGCCGGTCAAACCGTACCTGCTCAGCCAGCGACCGGTCGCCGGGGTCGGCAACATCTACGCCGACGAGGCGCTCTGGGTCGCACGGGTCCACCCGGCCTCGCGGCGGGTCGGCCGGGCGCGCGCCGTCGCCCTCCACGCCGCCATCCGCGGGGTGCTCGCTCAGGCGATCGAACGGGAGGGGACCACCTTCCGCGACTACCGCATGCTCAACGGCGAAAGCGGACGCAACGCCACCTTCCTGATCGCCTACGGCCAGGCCGGCCGCCCCTGCCCCCGCTGCGCCACTCCCCTACGAAAGCTCACCCTTGGCGGTCGCGGCACCACCTTCTGCCCCACCTGCCAGCGCCACTGACCTAATCTGATCTGACCACCGCGGTTTCCCTGGAGGAGGGACACATGCCAGAAGGCAGCGAGCCCGAGCTCTCCCCGCGGGCGTCCGACGCCGAACGCAACCAGACCGTCGACCGGCTGCGGACCGCTTTCGTGGAGGGGAGGCTCAACGACGAGGAATTCGACGAGCGGATGCGCACAGCCCTGACCGCACGGACCCATGCGGACCTCGGCCGCCTCCTCGCCGACCTGCCCCAGGCGCCCGGCATGGCGACCCCGGCCACGGTGGCGCCCTCGCCGCTGATCAGCAGGCCAGTGCCAGGAGCGCCAGCCACCCACTGGGCGGTCGCGGTGATGAGCGGCACCGAGCGGCACGGGCGCTGGCAGGTGCCGCCGCAGGTCAACGCCGTCGCCGTCATGGGCGGCTGCGAGCTGGACTTCCGCGCCGCCACCTTTACCAGTCAGATCACCACCATGACGGTGGTCGCCGTCATGGGCGGGATCGAGGTCACCGTGCCACCCGGCGTGCGCGTGGAGTGGCACGGCTTCGCCTTCATGGGCGGCGTGGAAGACCGAGTCGACGAGACCGAGTTGCCGCCGGGCGCTCCGGTCCTGCACATCCGCGGGTTCGTCTTGATGGGCGGCGTCGAGATCAGGACCAAAGCCACCAAGGACCCCAAGGATCGCCGCCGCTAGGACCCCGGGAGCCGGCCCCAGAACAGGCCGCCGGGCGCGAGCGCGGCGGTGAGGGTGCCGGTGCCGCAGCCGAGGTCCACCGCCTGGCCGCCGGGGACCGGCTGGACCAGGGCGAGCAGCTCGAAGAAGGGCACGTTGCGCTCGACGGCGAACCGTTCGTACTGCGCCGGATCCCAGGTGTCCCGCATTGCCGTCCTCCCATGTGGTACCGCGCTGTAACGGTGGTGTCGCGCCTCAAGGATGCGGGCGCGGCAGCCGAGAAACAGCCACGACGATGTCCGCCACCCTCCGCCGCCGCCGGCTGCCCGCGCTCGCCAAGCATGTTATCGAGACCATGCGGGACGGCCTTGCCGTTCATGACCGCGAGGGGCGCCTGCTCGGCTGGAACCCGGGCGCGCGCGCCATCACCGGCTGGTCGGCGGCGGAGGCGGAGGAGCACTTCCCGGCCGGCCTGCCACTCGGCGATTCCGTGATCGACCTCGCCGGCCAGCGGGTCGCGGTGCGGCGCTTCGACCTGTCCGAGCGGGGCGAGCACTGGATCATCACCCTGTTCAGCCTCACCGAGACCGCCGGAGCCGGCGAACCCCAAGCTGCACCGCCAGAGCCCCCGCAGCCAGAGGTGGACGTGGAGCCCGCCGCGGACCCGGTGCTGGGTGAGCTGCCACTGCTCGACGCCAGCGGCGCCATGGTCATCATGCTCGACGCCAAGGGACGCGTCACCGGCAGCAACCGGACCTGCCGCGCGGCCAGCGGCTTCAGCGCCGCGGAACTCGCCGGTCAGCCGCTGTGGGAGACGCTGGTGACCCCCGACCAGGCGGGACTGGTGTGGGCGGCACTGGACAAGGCGGCTTCGGGCACCTGGGCGCGGCTCGACTGCACCCTGATGACCCGAAGCGGGGAGCGGCGTTTCGTGAGCTGGTCGATCGGGGCGCTGCCAGGACCTGGGCAGGGCTCGTCCTGCCCGCTGGTCGCGGTCGGGATCGACGTCACCCAGCGCCAGCTGGTCGAGGAAGCCCTGGCCGTCACCGTCGCCGAACTGGACCAGGAGGCCGCCAAGCTGCGCCGCCACAACCGCGCCTTGTCTGAATTGACCTGGTTCCCGCCCCTCCAGGACTGAGCGGCGGGAACTCTGGTCGGGAACCCGACGGAGTCGCTGACAAGTTATCCACAACTCGGTCATGAGCCCTCGCGGCGCGCCCCGGGATGTTCCAAGATGGGGCCGACAAGGCAAGAACGCTTGCGACAACGCCGTGAGGGAGCGGGGTGCGTTTGGCCGACCACAGGATGATCGGGAAGGTTGGGCGAGTGACCGGCCGGATCACTCCCGGAAACGTCGGCGAGGTCATGGTCCCCGTCAGGGGCGGCAGCGAGGCGTTCCACGCCTACGCAGTCGACAAGCAGGAAACCATCACCATCGGCACCCGGGTGGTCGTTGTCGAGTACTTCCCCCCCAGGACTGTCGTAGTGAGCCCGCTGTAGGGCTCTGCTGGAGGCTGTCGAGATGGATTCATCACAACTGTTTGTCGCGGGCACTGTCGTCGCGGTGCTGGCCGTGCTGTTCGTGCTCTTCAAGATGATGTGGCGGGTAGCCGAGCCCAACGAGGCGCTGGTGATCTCAGGACTGCGCGAGCGCTCCAAGGTCGAGGGTGTCGGCGAGAGCCTCGGCTTCAAGATCGTCACGGGCAAGGGCACCCTGGTGACGCCCGGGGTACAGATGGTCCGGCGGCTGTCGCTGGACCTGCGCGAGGCGCAGCTCGCTATCGACTGCGTCACCCACCAGGGCATCCCGGTGGGGATCCAGGGCGTGGTCATCTTCAAGGTGGGCGACGACTACGTGTCAATCGCCAACGCCGCCCGCCGCTTCCTCGACCAGCAGCAGCAGATGGACGCCCGGGTCCACAACGTCTTCGCCGGGCACCTGCGGGCGATCGTCGGCAACATGACCGTGGAGGAACTGATCCGCGACCGGGAGAAGCTGACCGGACTGACCCGCGAGTCCTCCGGCACTGAGATGGAGAAGCTCGGGCTCATCGTGGATAGCCTACAAATTCAGGAGATCCACGATCCCACGGGCTACGTGAAGAACCTTGCCCTGCCGCATGCCGCAGCGGTGGCGCGGGAAGCTCGCATCGCCCAGGCGCACGCCGACCGTGAGGCGACCCAGGCCGAGCAGGAGGCCGATGCGCTGAAGGCGGCGGCCCGGCGGGAAAGCCAGATCAAGCAGGCCGGCTACCAGGCCGAGGTCGACCAGGCGTCGGCGCTGGCGCGCCAGGCCGGGCCGCTGTCGGAGGCGACCGCGCACCAGAAGGTCGTGGTCGAGGAGACCAAAGTGGCCGAACTGGAGGGCCACCGTGAGGAGCAGCGTCTGCAGGCCACTGTCCGCAAGCCCGCCGACGCCCGCGCCTACGAGAAGACCACCCTGGCCAAGGCCGACCGTGACGCCCGCATCTCCGGCGCCGAGGCCGAGCGGCAGGAGGTCGAGCTGCAGGCGCAGGCCAACGCGCAGCGAGTCCGGCTGGAGGCCGCCGCCGACGCCGAACGGGTCAAGCTGGAAGCCACCGCCCGCGCGGAGTCAACCAGGCAGATCGGCGAGGCCGAGGCCGCAGCCACCGCAGCCAGGGGCCGGGCCGCAGGCGAGTCGGTGCGTGCCAAGGGCATGGCCGAAGCCGAGGCGATCAAGGCGCGGGCCGACGCGCTCTCCGAGAACCAGGAAGCGGTCATCGGCCAGCAGCTCGCCGAGCAGTGGCCGGCAATCGTCGAGGCGGCCGCCAAGCCTTTCGGCGGGATCGATCAGATGATCGTCCTGAACGGCGCGCAGGGCCTGTCCGAAGCGCTCGCGCAGGCGCTGAGCCAGGGCGTTGCCGGGCTGCAGCTCGCCCGGGGCTTGCTCAGCGGCGGCAGCGGCGCCAACGGCAAGACAAACAGCAAGGCGGCGGATGACGCGGCGCTGGAACGGAGCGTGCCGATCGCCCCGGCTCCGGCCACGGGCACGAGCAAAACCAAGGAGGACTGACACTGCGGGTCGCGATCGCGGGGTCCAGCGGGCTAATCGGGTCGGCCCTGGCCGCCTCCCTGGAACGGGACGGGCACGAGGTCCTGCGCCTGGTCCGCTCCCCGGGAGCGGGAGCGGGGCCAGCGGCGGGGGCAGGGCCACTTCGCCCCGGCACGGCCCGCTGGAGCCCGCGCGACGAAACGATCGACAGCGCCGCGCTGGCCGGCGTCGACGCGGTTGTGAACCTGGCCGGCAAGGGGATCGGCGAGCGGCCCTGGACCGCGCGGGTCAAGCGGGAGATCACCGACAGCCGGGTGCGCGGCACGCGGCTGCTGGCCGAGACCCTGGCCGGCCTTGCCCCTGAGGGTCAGGGTCAGAGCGGCAGGGGCGGGCCGCGGGTGCTGGTGGTCGCCTCGGGAGTCCACTACTACGGCGACCGCGGCGACGAGCCGCTCACCGAGGGGAGCTCGCCCGGCCAGGGCTTCCTCCCCGGTGTCTGCCGGGTGTGGGAAGCGGCGGCGGACCCGGCCAGAGCGGCGGGGATCCGAGTGGTCAACGTCCGCACCGGCCCGGTGCAGGCTCGCGGCGGGATGCTCGCCAGGCAGCTGCCGCTCTACAAACTGGGGCTCGGCGGCCGGCTCGGCTCGGGACGGCAGTGGTGGAGCTGGATCGCCTTGGACGACGTGGTCGGCATCTACCGCCACGCCCTCGCCACCGAGACGCTGCAGGGCCCGGTCAACGCCACCGCCCCATCCCCGGTCACCAACGCCGAGCACGCCGCTGTGCTGGCACGCGTCCTCGGCCGGCCGGCGCTGCTGCCGGTCCCCGCGTTCGCCCCCCGCCTGCTCCTCGGCGACATGGCCGAGGAGCTGCTCTTCTACAGCATCCGGGCGACCCCAGCCGCCGCGCTCGCAACGGGCTACGCCTTCCGCTTCCCCACGCTGGAGCCCGCCCTCCGCCACGTCCTGCAACGGCCATTGAGGTAACCCACACCGAGCGTGCGTGTCTGGGCCCGCGCGTCCTGAATCTTCCGCATGCTATGGAGGTCCAGGTCGGCCGGTGTCATATTTTCGTCTGAACAACAAACAATTCATTTGGGGAAGCGCTGATGCCTTCGGATGATCCCGGCGACGCGCTCCCTGCTGACCGGTTCGAGCGGGCGCGGCGGCTGGTCGCACGTTCTCAGTTCGAACTCGCTGAGCGGGAGTTGCGCGGTGCGCTCGGCCATGGCGCCGGCCACGGTGGCACGCATGCGCTGCTCGCCCTCTGCCTTGCCCGTCAGGGTGAACTCGCCGACGCCGAGCGCGAGGCAACTGCGGCGGTCGGCCTGGACCCGGACGGAGCGCTCGGCTACTACATCCTGGCCGGGGTGCTGCGCCGCCGCGGCCGGCTCGGCGAGGCCGAGGCCGCCGCACGCAAGGCGATCAGGCTGGCGCCGGACAATGCCGACGTGTTCGCGGCGCTGGCGCAGGTCCAGACCGCCGGACGGCGCTGGGCGGAGGCCGCCGAGACCGCCGCGGCCGGCCTGGCGGCCAATCCGGACCACCGCGACTGCGCCAACCTGCGCGCCTTCGCTCTGATTCACCTCGGCAACCGCGCCGAGGCGGGTGAGGTGCTCGCCGCCCTACTGGCCCGCGACCCGGAAAACCCACGCACCCACGCCAACCAGGGTTGGCTGCTGCTCTATACCGGCGATTACGACGGCGCCGCCGAGCACTTCCGCGAGGCGCTCCGCCTCCTCCCGACCTTGGAGTGGGCCCGCCGGGGCCTCTCGCTCTCCCAAAAGGCCCGCAACCCGCTGTACCGGGCACTCCTCCGCCTCACCCTGCGGCCCGAGGCGTTCCTCGGCGCCCTGTTGTGATCTACCGGAAGTCGCGGGAGCGGAGGGCGACCTCCAGCGGGAGGGCGCGGAGTTGGTCGGCGAGCACATTGGTGACGCCTTCGGCGCGTTCCAGGCGGCCTCGTGCCAGCAGGGCGGGGGCGGCGCGGCCGAGGCGACGGTAGCGGGCCCAGACGCCCGGGGAGCAGATCACGTTGACGATGCCGGTCTCGTCCTCGAGGCTCAGGAAGGTGGTGCCAGCGGCGGTGGCGGGACGCTGGCGGTGGGTGACTACGCCGCCGACCAGGACGCGGCGGCCTGGCTCGACTCCGGGGAGGGCGTCGGCTGGGACTGCGCCGAGCTGGTCGAGCCAGTCGCGCACGAACTGGACTGGGTGGCTGCTGGTGGACACGCCGGTCGCCCACAGGTCGGCGCTGCCCAGCTCGACCGGGCTCATGCCTGGTAGCGGCGGTGCGTCGGCGCCGACCACGACGCCTGGGAGCCGCTCGGGGCGGGCCTGGGCGACCGCGCCAGCGGCCCATAGCGCCTCGCGGCGTGCCAGCCCGAGCGACCCGAACGCGCCCGCGGTGGCCAGCGCCTCGACCTGTGCCTGGTTCATGCCGGTCCGCTGCACCAGCGCGGCCATGGTGGTGTAGGGGCGGCCAACCGCGATCTGTTCGGCCAGCTCGTCGCCGATGGTGCGGACGGAGGAGAGGCCAAGCCGCACCGCCGGGTTGGGCGCCTCCCCTTCCCCCTCCAGCGTGGCGGTCGCCGCGCTGGCGTTCACGTCCGGGCCGTGGACGGTCACGCCGTGGCGGCGGGCGTCGGCGACCAGGGTGTTGGGCGAGTAGAAGCCCATCGGCTGGGCGTTGAGCAGCGCGGCGAGGAAGGCTGCCGGGTAGTGCAGCTTCAGCCAGGCGCTGGCGTAGACCAGGTAGGCGAACGAGGCCGCGTGGCTTTCGGGGAAGCCGAAGTTGGCGAAGGCGGCAAGCTTCTCGTAGATCCGGTCGGCGGTCTCGCCGCTGATCCCTCGCTCGGCCATGCCCTGGTAGAGGCGGGCCTTGAGGCGTTCCATACGTTCACCGGAGCGCTTGGCACCCATCGCCTGGCGGAGCTGGTCGGCCTCGGCGGCGCTGAAGCCGGCCGCGTCGACCGCCATCTGCATGAGCTGCTCCTGAAACAGCGGCACCCCGAGGGTCTTGGCGAGGGAGCGCTCCAGCAGCGGATGCAGGTAGGTGACCGGCTCGCGGCCGTTGCGGCGGCGGATGTAGGGGTGGACCGAGCCGCCCTGGATCGGGCCGGGCCGGATCAGCGCCACCTCGACCACCAGGTCGTAGAAGTTCCGTGGCCGCAGGCGCGGCAGGGTGGCCATCTGCGCGCGGCTCTCGACCTGGAAGACCCCGATGGAATCAGCCCGGCAGAGCATCTCGTAGACCGCGTCCTCCTGGGGGATCATGGCCAGGTCGATGTCGACGCCGTGGTGGGCGCGGATCAGGTCGACCGCGCCATGCAGCGCGCTCAGCATGCCGAGGCCGAGCAGGTCGAACTTGACCAGCCCGACCGCGGCGCAGTCGTCCTTGTCCCACTGCAGGACGCTGCGGTCCCGCATGGTCGCCCACTCGACCGGGCAGACCTCGGCCAGCGGCCGGTCGCAGATCACCATCCCGCCGGAGTGGATGCCGAGGTGGCGCGGGAAGTCCTGTACCTGCCTGGCCAGCGCCATCACTTCGGCCGGAACCTCGTGGTCATCGTCCGCTTGCGCTTGCAGCGGGCCCCAGATGTCGATCTGGCGGGACCAGGCGTCGAGCTGGCCGGGTGAGTAGCCGAGGGCTCTGCCCATGTCCCGGACGGCCGAGCGGGGGCGGTAGGTGATCACGTTGGCGACCTGCGCCGCCCGGTCGCGGCCGTAGCGGCCGTAGACGTACTGGATCGCCTCCTCGCGCCGGCCCGCCTCGATGTCGAGGTCGATGTCGGGCGGGCCGTCCCGCTCCGGCGACAGGAAGCGCTCGAACAGCAGGCCGAGCGAGACCGCGTCGGCCTTGGTGATGCCGATCGCGTAGCAGACGGCCGAGTTGGCTGCCGAGCCGCGGCCCTGGCAGAAGATGTCCTCCCGCTCGCAGAACTGGACGATGTCCCAGACGGTCAGGAAGTAGCCGGGGAAGCCGAGCTGCTCGATCACGGCCAGCTCGTGGTCGATCTGGCGCCAGGCACCGGCGATCCGCTCGGCGCCGCGCGGGCCATAGCGGCGGGCCGCGCCACGCTCGGCCAGCTCGCGCAGCCAGCTCATCTCGGTGTGGCCTGCAGGGACCGGGAAGCCGGGCAGCCGCGGGGCGACTAGCCGCAGATCGAAGGCGAGGGCGCGGCCCAGCTCGGCCGCCAGCTCGACCGCGCCGGGGTAGCGTGCGAGCCGCCGTGCCTGCTCCCAGCCGGAGCGCAGATGCGCGCTGGCCGCCGCAGGCAGCCAGCCGTCCAGCTCGTCCAGGGAGCAGCGCGCCCGCACCGCCGCCAGCGCGGTGGCCAGCCGTCGCTGGGCGGGGGTGGCGTAGTGGACGTTGTTGGTCGCCACCACCCCGATCCCGGCCGAGGAGGCCAGGCGCACCAGCGCGTCGTTGCGGGCCGAGTCGAGCGGGTCGCCGTGGTCCCAGAGCTCGACCATGAGGTGGTCACGGCCGAACGCCTCCACCAGGCGGCTGAGGGCGTTGGCTGCGGCGGCTGGGCCCTGTTCGACCAGCGCCTTGGGGACCGCGCCTTTGCGGCAGCCGGTCAGGACCAGCCAGTGGCCGCTGTGCAGGGCGGCGAACTGGCCGAGGTCACCGCGTGGCGCGCCCTTCGACCCGGCCAGCTGCGCGGCGGTGATCGCCTGGCACAGGCGCGCATACCCCTCCGGGTCGCGTGCGAGCACCACCAGATGCTCCCCCGGCGGGTCAGGCGTACCACTTCGAGCACCAGCCGCTACGCCGGCGGTTGGCAGGGTCAGCTCCGCCCCGAACACCGTCGGCAGGCCGTGCGCCCTGGCCGCTTCGGCGAAGCGCACCACCCCGTACATGCCGTCATGATCGGTGAGGGCAAGCGCCTCCAGGCCGAGCCGAACCGCCTCCTCCACCAGCTCAGCGGGGTGGCTGGCACCGTCGAGGAAGCTCGCGTTCGAGTGGCAGTGCAGCTCGGCATAGGGAACGTGGTCCATGCCGCGCATCCTCGAACACATGTTCGAGCAGAACAATGACCCGTCTGGCTAGACTTGCTAGCCCACCTGGGTGACTCCGGATGATCAGGCGGGACCGTCGGCGGCGGCGCGGGCCTGGGCGCGGGCGGCCTCCACCGAGCGGGTATTGACCGCCGGCAGCGCCAGCAACGCGCTCACCGCCATGACGACGGCGCCGAGCACGAACGGCGCCCGCAGGCCCAGCGTGCGGCCCAGCACGCCGCCGAACAGGGCGCCCACCGGGGCCGGTCCGAAGCCGATCAGCCGGAACGCGCTGATCACCCGGCCAAACAGCCGGTCGGGGATGAGCTCCTGGCGCAGCGACAGCTGCGCCACGTCCCAGATCGAATCGACCAGCCCGAGGACCACCAACGCCGCCGCGGCCACCCATACGTTTGGCGCCAAGCCCACGACCAGCCACGCCACGGCCGCTACCAGGATCCCGCCGATCAGCAGGATCCCGGCCCGCAGGCGCTGACCCACCGCCGCGGCCAGCAGGTTGCCGGGCAGGGCGCCCACGGCAATGGCGGCCAGCAGCAGCCCAAAGCCGACACTGCCAAGCCCCAGCTCTTGCTGGGCGAACAGCACCAGGATCGCGAGGCCGGCCATATACACCAGCGCGCCCGCGCCGACCATGCCAGCCAGGGCGCGAAGCACCCGGTGGGCGAACAGGAAGCGCAGCCCCTCGGCGATCTCGGCCCGCAAGCTCCCCCGCGACCCGACATCGGGCTGCTCGGCCGCGAACCGGCCACGCAAGGTGACGACCAGCGCAGCGCTGGCCGCAAACGAGACCGCGTCGGCGCCGAATGGCAGCCAGGCGGCCACCCCGAAGATCGCGCCCCCGGCGGGCGGGCCTGCCAACTGCTGGCCGGCGGTCATGACCGCGCCCAGGCGGCCGTTGGCGCGCTCCAGCCGCGCCCGGTCACGGGACACCAGCGCGGGGATAACCGCCAGGACCGCGCTGTCGAACAGTGTCTGCCCCACGCCGAGCAGGAACCCGACCGTCGCCAGCAGCCAGATACTCGCCCACCCGGCCAGGACCACCACGGCGAGCGCGCCGACCAGGACGCAGCGGCCGAGGTCGGCCGTCCACAGCACCCGGCGGCGGTCCCAGCGGTCGACCAGCGCGCCGCTGAGCAGCGCCACCAGCAGCCACGGCAGCCAGTTGGCGAACGTGACCACGGAGACCGCGAGCGGGTCGCGGGTGAGCTGGGCGGCCAGGAGCGGCAGTGCGGCCAAATGCATGCCGTCACCGAGGGTGGAGATCGCCGTCGCGGCCCACAGTTTGCGGCGTCAGGGAGGGCCACACCGAGCAGTTGGCCATGGAGGACGAAGCGCCGATCTTCGGGACCTGGCCGCAGGACAGCGGGCTGGTCGACTGGTTCCGCGAGGGTCACGCCGCCCTGGTCCGCACTCTGGAGACCGCCGCGCCGGACCTCGCGTGCTGGAGCTTCCTGCCCAACATCCGGTCGCCGCTGGCGTTCTGGGCACGCCGCCAGGCGCACGAGACCGCCATCCACCGCGCTGACGCCACCCGCGCCAGCGGCGCGATCACCCCGTTCCCGGCCGCGTTCGCCGCCGACGGGATCGACGAGCTGCTTTTCGGCTTCTTCGCCAGGCCACGCAAGCGGCTCCGCGCCGACCCACCATGCACGCTTCATCTGCACGCCGACGACGCTGATGGCACCGACGACGGGAGCGACTGGCTGGTGGAGTTCGGCCCCGAACGGGTGGTGGCGTCACGCGACAGCCAGGACGGCGACTGCTCGGTGCACGGCTCCGCCTCCGACCTCTACCTGCTGCTCTGGAACCGGCGCACACTTGACGGCCTCGACGTGCACGGCGACCGCTCGATCCTGGACTTCTGGCGCGAGCGGGCAACCGTCCGATGGTCCTGAACTCCACTGCGGACCCCACGTCAGATGCCCCGGGTGAAGCTGGTGGCGACGCCTTGGTCGCCTGACTGGTAGGTGCTGGCGGCTTGGTTCGTGAGGCTGGCGATGCCGGTCAGGGCCTCGTGTAACTGGGCGCCGCCGCGTTGCCATTCGGCCCAGAGTTCCAGGAAGCGGGCCTGGCCGATGCCTGCCCAGTCCGTTCCGAGGGGCGAGACCTGGCCGGCGAGCTGGGCCAGGGTCGCCTCGATGTTGCTGGCGCCCGCGTTGAGCTGACCGGAGACCTGCAACAGCTGCTCCGGAGTGACCCTGATGAGCCCGCCTCCCAGGGGCGACGCCGGCATTGGCGTTGGCGTTAGTGGCATACGAGTTCCCCCTCACTCTCACTTCACGATCCACGATGGCGATAGGTGAGTTCTACAGTCACAGGTAAACGAAGTCAACAGAAAGTTAATAGAAGAAACCTGATTTAATCGTAGGTTGCCTCGATCCACCACCGTCCACCGGTCAGCTTCAAGAGGTACGCGTCTCCCCCGCTGGTGAGGATCTGGAGGTGGGCGACGCGACGGTGGGCCTTCGGGTCCCACCAGCGCTCGTCAACCGGCCAGGGACCCGCCCAAGCAGCGATCCCCGTGGGGGCAGCACCCAGCAGCCGGAGCCCAGCCGGCGGTGCGCTGAGCAGACCCCGGCCGCTCACCGTCACCGGCGCGCCAGTGGCGTCCAGCACCTCGGCCGCCAGCGGCTCGGCGTGCACGATCGCGGGTGCCGGCGCCAGCAGCCGCCCCGGCCAGGGTGCTCCAGCAACAGATGATTCGGGGGGTTCGGAGTCCTGGAACGCGGCGCTGAGAGAGACCTGGCTGGCTGGGTCACGGCCGCCACGCAGCGTGGCGGTGCGGACGGCGTCGGGGCCGAGCAGACCCTGGATGCGGGTGAGGCCCCGGGCCGCGCGCGCGGCGGCCGCGCTTTGCTCTCCCCAGAACCCGAGCTGGCGGCCGTGGCCGGGTGCGACCTGCTCGGGAGCCAGCAGCAGGCGGGTGAGCCCGGCGCTGGGCCGGTCGGCCGCACCACCCGACAGCCAGCCGTCGAGCTGCCAGCGGACCCGCTCGACCATGGCTGCCACGCGCGACCCCTCGTCCGGCAGCCGCCAAAGCCGCGTGAGCGACTCGCCGTGCTCTGTCTCGGCCTCGATGCGCAGACAGGTGCAGGCCAGGCTGCACTGGTCTAGCTGTGCGGTCAGGTCGTCGGCGAGGGTCTTGGCTGCGAAGGCGGCCACGTCGACCCGGTCGGCGGGCGGATCAAGCTTTACCACGACCGCGAGATCGGGCGGTGGGCGGCGCCCCGCGCGGGGCCGCTCGTCGAGGCCGCTGGCAAGCCGGTGGGCACGCGCCCCCTCGGGGCCGAACCGCGCGGCCAGGGTCACCCGGGGCAGCGCGGCCAGGTCGCCGAGGGTGCGCAGGCCGAGCCGGACCAGCAGATCGGCGAGCGCTGGCCGCCCGAGCGTGCTCACCGGGAAGGGGGCGAGGAAGCTCGGACTCCCGCCGGGCGGGATGATGGCCTCCAGCCGGGTCCGGGTCCGGGCGGCCAGACCGGCCGCGAACGCCCCGTCGGCGATCCCGATCTGGCAGCGGCCACGCCCGGCGAGGACGCCGTTGACAGCCGTGGCGACCTTGGCGGCCAGCGCTGCTTCACCGCCGTGGTAGCGGGCGGCCCCGCGCGCCGGGAAGGTGGCCTCCCCGGGCGCAAGGACCTCGATCCGCGGGGTGAGCGCCTCGACCGCGACCAGCACCGGCTCGAAGGCGCGCGCGTCCCGCGCCGGGTCGTGCGGCACCAGCTCGAGCCCAGGACAGCGTGCCTGCGCCTCGCGCCGCCGCAGCCCAGGAGCCACCCCCATGAACCGGGCCGCCTGCGAGCAGGCGACCACCTGGCCCGCGTGCAGCACCGCCACCTGCTCCGAGGGCGCCGACCCGGCCGCCACCACCGGCCAGTCGGGACACCACAGCACCAGCGATCGGGCCATACCAACGCCTCCACGCTCGGCCGCCGCCCCTCGCCGCGAATTCGGCCCGGACTAGCCAGGCAGCCGCAGCACAGTGGCGGACGGCGCGGCGGCGCCCTCCAGCTCCAAATTCAGCTCGAACAGGATGCGGGCGGCATCGCGGCGGACCACGCCGAGACCCGGCCCAGGCCCAGGCGCATCGAGCCGCTCGGCATAGGGACCCCCTTGGGCCGCCCTGGGGCTGGGGAGCCAGAGCCACGCCCGGCGCTCACGGACAGAAGCGCCACGGCCACCGGCCTCGACCTGGACCCGGCGTGCCGCAAGCCGGCCATGCCCCTGCCCGAGCCCGTCCCATCGGCTCGCCATCAACGCCAGCCGCAGGTCGACCGGCTCGCCCCAGCCGTGGCCGAGTGCGACCAGCACGGCCCCGCGTTCCCTGGCCCTGGCGGCCAGCCGCAGGGCATGCCCTGCGGGTAACCCCGCCGGCGGTCGCACCAGCACGACGTCCACCGCGTCGAGCAGCACCGCCACCACCGTCGCCCACACCCGGGACCGGATCGCCGGCACCAGCGCGAACCGCTCCAGGACGATGCCAGCCTCCGCCGCCGCCACCACCCCAAGGTCAGGCAACCCAGCCGCCGCCACCCACGACCCCGCTGCCGAGGCTCCAGCCACCAGCGCGAGCGCCAGCGCCACCGACCCCCGCACGCTCACCGTGCTCCCCCGCCGCAACCCTCCCCCAGGCACCAACCCCTGGAACGCCGCAGGCACAGGAACCACCCGCTCAGCAGCCAACGCCAACGGCCGAACCCGCTCAGCCAACCCCTCGATTTCTCTTTGAGTAGCAGCACCACCACTTTCCGTGAAACTCATATCTCACAGCATCGAACAGGTGTTCCTATATGTCAAGGCAAGCGTCGGCTCCACAAAACCCTGGCTTGTCGGAACCGTGTATACCAAGTATCATACGGAGCATGATACCCAGTTGGTCGACACCATGAGCATCCGCCACGCCCTGCTCGCACTGTTGAGTGAAGGACCCAAGTACGGGCTGCGGCTGCGCGAGGAGTTCGAGGCGAGAACCGGCGAGGTCTGGCCGCTGAACGTGGGGCAGGTGTACACCACGCTGCAACGGCTTGAGCGCGACGGGCTCGTCGAATCGGATGGCACCGGCGAGGACAGCCCGCAGAAGGGCTTCCGGATCACGGCAGCAGGTGAGCGGGAGCTGGCCGGGTGGTTGCGCACGCCGCCGGACCTGAGTTCCCCGCCCCGTGACGAGCTGGTCATCAAGGTGCTGGTGGCGCTGCGGGTGCCCGGCGTCGACGTGCACGAAGTCATCCAGGTGCATCGCCGCTATCTGGTGGAGTTGATGCAGCAGTGGACGGCCCTGAAGGAGGACGAGGCGATGTTCGATCTGGGTTTTGCGCTGGTGGTCGATGCCGAGCTGTTCCGGCTGGACTCGGTCATCCGTTGGCTCGACACCGCCGACGGCCGCCTCAAGCGTGCCGCCGCCGATCCTCCCGGACCCGGAGCGGTTCCCTCGCCGTTGCCGAGGCTGCGCCGGAGAGCCGGGGTGCGCCCATGAGTAGCGTCCTCGAGCTGCGGCGGGTGTCGAAGGTCTACGGCGAGGGGCCGGCCGAGGTGCGGGCGCTGTGCGACGTCGACCTGTCGGTGGATGCCGGCCGGCTGGTGGCGGTGATGGGGCCGAGCGGCTCTGGCAAGAGCACCCTGCTGACGATCGCCGGGAGCCTGGAGGAGCCGACCAGCGGGGAGGTGCTGGTCGGCGGCGCCGCGCTGTCGGAGCTGTCGCGCAACCAGCGGGCGCGGCTGCGCCGCCGCTCGATCGGCTACGTGTTCCAGGACTACAACCTGCTGGCCGGGCTCAGCGCGGCGGAGAACGTCTCGCTGCCGTTGGAGCTCGACGGTGTCGGCGCGCGGAAGGCCCGCGCCACTGGCATGCAGGCCCTCGAAGAGCTCGGCCTCGGCGACCGGGCGTCCCGGTATCCCGACGAGCTGTCCGGCGGCGAGCGCCAGCGGGTGGCGATCGCCCGCGCGGTGGTGGGTGAGCGCCGCCTGCTGCTGGCCGACGAGCCCTCGGGTGCGCTCGACTCGGTCAACGGCGAGGCGGTGATGCGGCTGCTGCGCGCCGCCTGCCGGCGAGGCGTCGCCGGGGTGGTGGTGACCCACGACGCGCAGCTGGCATCGTGGGCCGACCGGGTGGTGTTCCTGCGAGACGGGCGCGTGGTCGACCAGACCGCGCCCCCACCAGGACCCGAGTCGCTGCTCGCGCCGGGCCAGAGCAAATGAGCACCTCCCTCCGCGAACCGCCGGCCGCGCCGGCCGAGCCCACCAGCAACGGTGGCGGTCCCGCCCGCCGCGCGGTGGTCCGCTGGGCCTGGCGGCTGTTTCGCCACGAGTGGCGCCAGCAGCTGCTGGTCCTGGCGCTGCTAACCGTCGCGGTGGCGGCGACGGTCCTCGGCGCGGCGGTCGCCACCAACACGCCGTCATCGCCCAACAAAGCGACCTTCGGGACCGCCAACCATCTGGTCGCCCTGCCCGGCAACGATCCGCACCTCGCCGCCGACATCGCAGCCATCCGCCAGCAGTTCGGCACCATCGACGTGATCGCGACCCAGAAGCTCGCCACCGGCTCGGTCCAGAACGTCGAACTGCGCGCCCAGGACCCGAACGGCCCCTACGGGCGCCCGAGGCTCTTCCTGATTGCTGGGCGCTACCCGACCGGCTCGGGCGAGGTCGCGGTGACCGACCAGGTGGCGTCCCTCTTCAACCTGCGGATCGGTGACCTCTGGCAGCAGAACGGCCAAGCCCGGCGTGTCGTTGGCCGGGTCGAGAACCCCCAGAACCTGCTGGACGAGTTCGCGCTGGTGGCGCCGGGGCAGGTCAGCGCGCCGACCCTGGTGACGGTCCTGTTCGATGCCAGCGGGGCGAGTGTCGCCTCGTTCCACTTCCCCGCCAGTGCGGCGGTCCAGACCCTCTCGCCGCCCTCCATTGGGCTCAGCCCCGCAGTCGTCGTGCTCGCCCTCGCGACGTTCGGGCTGATCTTCATCGGCCTGGTCGCCGTGGCCGGCTTCACGGTGATGGCCCAGCGGCGGCTGCGCGCGCTCGGCATGCTCAGCGCGGTCGGCGCGACCGACCGCAACGTCCGCCTAGTGCTGCTCGCCAACGGCGCCGTCGTCGGCATCGTCGCCACACTCATCGGCGCGGTGGTCGGCTTGCTCGCCTGGATCGCGTACGTCCCGCGCCTGCAAACCAGCGCCGGGCACCGGATCGACCCGTTCAACCTGCCGTGGTGGGCGATCGGGACAGCTATGGTCTTCGCCGTCGTGACCGCCATCGTCGCCGCGCGGCGGCCGGCTCGCTCGGCTGCCCGGATGCCGGTGGTGGCGGCCCTGTCCGGGCGGCCGGTCCCCCCCAAGGCGGCGCACCGGTCCGCCCTCCCGGCCATCGCCCTGCTCGCGATCGGCCCCTGTCTCCTCGCCTTCTCCGGCGGGTGGGGCGGCAACGGCGGCAAAGACATACTGCTGTTCCTCACCGGCATCGTGGCCACCACCCTCGGGGGCCTGCTCCTAGCACCCTTGTGCATCAGCGGGCTGGCAGCCGTCGGCCGGCGCACGCCGATCGCGGTGCGGCTCGCGGTGCACGACCTCGCTCGCTACCGCGCCCGTTCCGGCGCGGCCCTCGCGGCGGTTACGTTCGCCGTCCTCGTCGCCGTGCTCATCTGCGTCCTCGCCACCGCCCGGTTTGCCGACCCCGTCGATTACTTCGGGCCCAACCTCCCGGCGAACCAGCTCGTCGTCAATCCCCCCCCGGAGGGCAACCCCGGGGGCCTTGTGGGTCCCGGGGGCCCCGCTCCCGCCCAGACCCAGAGTGACCTGCGGTCCCGCGTGGACGCCATCGCCGCTTCACTCGATACGAACGACGTCCTCGAACTCGACGCGCCCAGGAACCCGACGACCGGCGTCTTTGCCCTGCTTCAGCAGGTCAGAGCCAGCGGCGCCATGGACGCCCATCAGCTCTACCTCGCCACCCCCGCGCTCCTCTCCCACTACGGGATCAACCCGAACCAGATCAACCCCAGCGCCGACATCCTCACCTCGCGCGCCGGACTTGCCGGCGTGACCGGCTTGCAGCTCCTCGGCGTCAACCCCCTCAGCCACCTCGGCCCAGGCAGCTCCGGCCCCGGCAGCTCCCCCTGCGTTCCCAGTAGCTGCGTCGCGAACCCAACAGTCCAGACCCTCAAGCACCTCCCCACCGACGCCTCCGACCCCAACCTGCTCATCACGACCAGCGCGATGCACAAACTCGGGAAACTCGGGCTGCAGGCGGTCCCGGCCGCCTGGATCATCCAGACAGCCCGGCCGCTCACCTCGGCGCAGATCAACACCGCCCGGCAGCTGGCCGTCGCCGCCGGCGCGACCATCGAGACCAAGTCCCAAAATCCGTCGCTTGCGGAACTTCGCAACTGGGCCACCGCAGCCGGCATCCTGCTCGCCCTCGGCGTGCTAGCGATGACCGTCGGCCTGATCCGCAGCGAGACCGCCGCTGACCTGCGCACCCTCACCGCCACCGGCGCCAGCGGCAGGACCCGGCGCATGCTCACCGGCGCCACCGCCGGCGCCCTCGCCCTGCTCGGCGCCCTCCTCGGCACCGCCGTGGCCTACCTCGCCGCTATCGCCTGGTACCGCAGCAGCCTCAGCACCACCGTCCGCCACGTCCCGGTCGATGACCTCATCGTCATCCTCGCCGGCCTACCGCTCGCCGCCACCATCGGCGGCTGGCTGCTAGCCGGACGCGAACCCCCCGCCATCGCCCGCCAGCCGCTCGAATGAACCAACCTGTATCGCCGCAGCCGCACGGGCTCAGTACACGCCGCCGGCCAGATACTTGAGGCCGCTGTCGACCTGGATGGTGACGACTCGGTGGGCGGGGCCGAGGCGGTGGGCGAGTTGGAGGGCGGCGGCGAGGTTGGCGCCGGTGGAGGGGCCGGAGAAGATGCCCTCGCGGCGGGCAGCGGTGCGGGCCATGGCGAAGGCGTCGGCTTCGGGGACGGCGACGGCCTCGTCGAAGTCGTCTAGTTGGAGGAGCGGGGGCCTCCGGCCGATACCGCCGCCCTCGATGTGATGGGTGCCGGGTGGGCCGCCGGAGAGGACTGCCGACTCCGCTGGCTCCACCACGACGCGGTGCAGGCCGGGGAACTTCGCGGCCAGGACGCGGCTGGTGCCGAGGAAGCAGCCTGCGGTGCCGACGTAGCTACAGAACGCGTCGATGCCCGGTGGAGGCGGCGAGGGCAGCTGCTCCAGCACTTCTTCGCCCAGACGCCGGTAGCCGTCGAGCATGTCGGGGTTGTTGAACTGGTCGGTCCAGAACGCGCCGGTCTCCGCGGCGATCTCACCGGCGCGGGCCATCATCGCCGGTATCAGGTCGGGGGTGATGCCCTGCGGGCTGGGGACCAGCTCGACGTCCGCGCCGAAGGCCTGCATCGTGCGGATCTTCTCGACGGCGAAGGCGTCGGACGACACGATCCGCAGCGGGTAGCCCTTCACGGCGCAGACAAACGCCAGCGACGACCCGGTACTGCCGCCGGTGTACTCGACCACCGGCTGCCCCGGTTGGAGGCGCCCGTCCCGCTCGGCGGCCTCGATCATGGCCAGCGCCATCCGGTCCTTGTAGGAGCCGGTCGGGTTGGCCGCCTCCAGCTTCACCCAGACCTCGGCGCTGTCATCGCCAGGCAGCCGCTCCAGTTGCACGATGGGTGTGCTGCCGATGCCGTCGATCCCGCCCATGCTCCCTCCGATCGTCCCGCCGTCGGCCGTCGCCGGCCGCTTGCCTCACCTCACTATTGCGTGTTCGCGAGGAAGGCGGCTAGTGCGCGGCTCAGCGGCCGCAGTTCAACGGCCGCACTTCAGCGACTGGCTGCCGGCAGCAGCGCGAGCTGGCGGGACTGGGCGACGAGCTGGCCGGTCGCGTCCCAGAGCTCGAAGTCCTCCTCGTGGTAGCCGCCGATCACGTGACGTGTCTGGGCTCTGCAGGCGAGCCAGCCGGGAGCAGGGTGGGCGCGGAGATGCACCGTCAGCTCGATCGTGGAGGACCCGAATTCGCCGAGTTCCAGGATCGCTGGAGGGGCGGCGTCCACCAGCAGGGCCAGCGACAGCAGGTCGGCGTCGCGGCCGTTCCTGAAGCGCATCCAGAACTCGACCCTGGGGTCGCCGCTGGGCTGTCCCTGCGACCAGCCGGGCAGCCGGGGCATGCGATAATCGACCATCTCGGCGATATTGACCCCCGGCAGGGATCCCCCAGCCATCAGGTCCAGCGCCTCCTCCGGCGGCGGCAGGTCGGGCATGCCGTCCAGGTCGAGCGTGCGCCCGGTGGCCTGCCGGAGATCGGTGAACGTGGCCACCGCGCGGACCGCCTCAGTGCCGCCCTGGAGCAGGTGGGCCTCGCCGGTCGCGGTCCGCCGCCCGCTGCGGACCAGCTCGGTGCGGACCTCCGCCGGGCCCGGCGCGCCGCGCCGCAGGTAGAACGCCGACGCCACCAGCGGGTCGGGGAACGGCAGGGTGTGCCGCAGCGCCTGCAGGCAGACGGCGAGCAGGTAGCCACCATTCGCGATCCCGCCCAGCGCGTTCCAGCGCTCACTGATCGTTGCCGCGAAAGCATTGTCAGCGGTGGCCTCGACCCTGGTATCGGCATCGTAGGGATGCTCAGTACCCTCCGCGTCCAGTTCCGCTGTGGTCAGGTGGTGCATCGCACGCTCCTTGGATGGCTGCCAGCTCGGCCCTCCAAACAAGGCTGCCGCAACCGGCCATTCCTGCGCCACGACCGCAGCGGGAAGCGCCGCGCATGACTGGATGGGGCCTGGCGCGGTAGAAATGCTCCACCGGTGGGAGTGGAGGGAGGCTGGGAATGGCGGTCGAGACCGGGGATCCCATCCCCGTCGGGACCTGGGGTATGCCTTCGGAAGGGGCCTGGCGGCGGTGGCTGCGGCGCACCATCGCCGTGGTGGCCGTGCTGCTGGTCCTCGCCGCCGCTGCGGTTGGGTATGTCGCCTGGACGGCCAGCTCCAAGCTGCTGCTGCTCCCCCGCCAAGCGGTCACTGACACTCCCGCGAAATATCACCTGGCCTTCCGGGAGGTCTCCTTCACTTCGCGGGATGGAGTGGTGCTGCGGGGCTGGTTCCTGCCGGCCGGGCAGAGCACGCAGTCCGGGCTGGCGCCGGTGCTGGTGCTGTCGCATGGGCGTGGGCAGAGCCGCGAGGAGTTCCTGCAGAAGCTGCCGCTGTTCCACCGGCACGGCTTCGCGGTGCTCGACTTCGACTACCGCGCCTGTGGCCAGTCGGGCGGCACCTACAACACCGCCGGCTACAAGGAGACCT
>WNGD01002013.1_pt1 | contig 31458 bp, 34 predicted proteins | sample 5400671 | NCBI WGS metagenome assembly WNGD01 (sample SAMN13153369, study PRJNA577476) | soil metagenome | isolation source: 40 cm soil or saprolite under grassland replicate 2 | place: USA:California | collected 2016-06-15
GGAGCGGCAGTCGAAAAAGGTGGCAGCGCAGATCAGCGAGTTCAGGTCAATTCGTCGCGCTTGGTAGTAGTTAGTAACGCAACTTTCGTTCAGGACAACGCGATCACGCAAGACCAGCAGGGGCTCGATTTCATCTCGGGCAGTGTGAACTGGCTGCTCAGCCGGGAACAGCTTATCGGTATCGCGCCGAAAGTTCCCAAGCCTCTCACCTTCAATCTCAACGAAGAGGCGTTGCGCCGGTTGCGGTGGATTGTTTTGGTGTTCATTCCGCTGGTTCCCGCGTTGATCGGAACCATGGTGTGGTGGCAGCGCCGTGTTTAGTATGAAGTGGAGGAACACCCTCATCCTGGCGGTCATCGCGCTCGCTGGCGTCGCTTACTTCAGGTTCTTTGAAATGAAGCGGCCGAGCACGGAGGAGGCAAGGCGGCAGGCCCAGAACGTGGTCAATTTCGATCGAAACAAAATCGACGGCATCGTCATTCAAAATGGCGATCAAAAGATCGAAATACGACGCCGCGAGAACAAGTGGCGACTTGAAACGCCGATAAAAGACCAGGCAGATGGCGCTCTTGTCGAGAATCTGTTGTCGGATTTAGAGACGTGGCAGAAGGAGGGGACCATCCCCGCTAAAGATATCGACACCGATAAGAGCAAACTGATGGAGTACGGCCTGAACAACCCCAAGCTAAAGCTCAAACTGCTCGGCCGGGATAAGCCGCCGGAAATCTTGTTTGGCAAAGACGCCGCGTTGGAGGGCAGAATGTATGTGCGTTTCCAGAATTCGAAGGAAACGTTTCTTGCAACGCAGTCGGTCAAGAAAGATATCGACAAAAAACCTGAGGAATTTCGCGACAGAAAATTAACAGATGTGACGACCGCACAGGTGCGCCGTATCACATTGAAAACGCCCGCTGGTGAAATGGAGCTGGAGAAGAGAGGCGAGCGCTGGGATATCCTCAAGCCGCTCCGCGCCCGAGCCGATGACGGGAAAGTAGGCGATTTAATTTCACAGATCACGTCGGCGCGCATTCAACAATTTATAACCGATGATCGTGGTGACCTGCGCGCTTATGGCTTGGCGGAGCCGCGCGGATCGATCACGTTATATGATCAGGAGCAAAATAAAGATCAGAAGGTCGAGCTCGGTGAGTCAATCAAGGTGTTTGGACGGGAGGACAAAGGTCAGACGCTGCAGATCGGCAGCGTCCCAGAGAAGGAAAAAGACCAGACTTATGTACGGTTTGCCCCTCGCGGATCCGTTTACACCCTGCCGAAAAAGATCGAAGAGATACTTAAAACAAAGCCGTCCGATTTGCGGGACTCTCATTTGGTTCGGATCGATACAAACATTCTCGATCGGATCACCATCGATGCTCCAGGCAAAGGCAAAACCGTTCTCGCGCGTAAAGATGGAAATTGGACAATCGCTACACAAAACAATACGCCGGCCGACCCGGGCGCGGTTCGGCGCTTGATTGACACGCTGCAAAATGAACGGGTATCAAGATTCATAGAAGACGTCGCTTCCAATCTGTCGAAATACGGCCTCGATAAGCCGCAGATTCAATTAACGTTCAGTTCATTTGCTTCTGAAAACACGGCTGAAACCAAGGCGGGTGAGCAACCGTTTGCGGGGGTCGCCTTTGGAAAAGGAGAGGGCGATAACGTTTACGCGCGGCTGACCGATGAGCCATTCGTCGTGGCAGTGCGCCGCGCTTTGCTTGATCATGTTTCACCTGATCCGCTGCAATGGCAGGAGCTGTCGATCTTTAGGTTTAAGCCGGAGCAAATTCATCGTCTAAGCGTCACGGCTGACCAGGAGCTGTCACTTGAGCGCGACCAGACGAACCAGTGGCGTTGGTTGAAAGGAAGCGGCCAAATCAACGAAGCTAATCTGCAATCGCTGCTCAACACTTTGTCTGCCTTGCATGCAGTGCGCTGGCTAGGCCCAACGACGCCTCAACACGGCTTGGAGAAGCCACAGCTGGTTCTCGCCTTCACTACTTCACCCGACAACAAGACGTCACACAAGTTGACTATCGGTGCTCAAAACAATGACGGCACGTGGTGCGCGCGCGTGGATGGCCGCGAAGGCACCTTTGAGATCAGCGATCCGGACTTGAACACCTTAAAATTACCACTGGCCAGCCAAGCTACTGCGCCGCCGAGTGCCTCAGCGACGGGAACTGCATCTCCCAGTCCCAAGCAATAAGGCAAATGGCTGCGAACCAACTCCGAATGGCTTAAGAATTCCTGAAAGATCAGGGTCGCTCGACCGCTTCTTTTTGCAGTTACTGTTTCGTGGCCGTATAAATCGTGACGATTCCACCAGTGACTGGTTCGAACGTGGGAGACGTGAAACCGTTCTCCGCCATCAGCTGACACATTGCAGCGCCACTTGGAAATTCTTCGATTGAATCGCCAAGATAGTCGTAGGCATTTTTCTTCCCTGTTAAGAAAGAACCGACTAGGGGCAGGCAGCGATGTAGATAGAAACGATAGACTGCCTGCAAGATTGGTGTTGTTGGCAGTGAGAACTCGAGCACGAGCAAGTGACCGTTGCTTTTGATTACGCGCGACATCTCAACAAGCGCGGCTGCGCAGTTTTCTAAATTGCGCAACCCAAACGCGATCGTGACACAATCAAATGAACCATCGCCAAATGGCAGGTTCATCGCATCAGCAAGTACGGGTTGGCGCAGACCCTTTTGCTTCGCGAGTTCCAGCATCTCCGGCAGGAAATCGACACCCGCGATTTCGGCATCTGGCAATTTCTTTTGCAGCGCCAGCGCCAAATCTCCGGTGCCCGTCGCAAGGTCGGCAACATTTTGAGGGTGCCAGTCCGTGACAATTCTAGCCGCGCGTTCCCGCCAGGAGAAATCTACCCCGCAGCTAAGCAAGTGATTTGCGATGTCGTACCGTGCGGCGATGGAGCCGAACATTTCTCGAACCCGCGCAGCTTGCGTAGTCATTTCAGGATTTGATAGAACACCGGCTTGCAGTTTTATGACAGCTAATTTTACTGGTTATTGCATGTTAACTACCAGGCAAGGCTGGCCAAGGCACATCACCATTAACTTGTTACGAAAAATAGGAATTGCTATCCGGTCAACTCCGGCTATCTAACGAGACATGGATATATCTGTTAAAGCTCTAGAAGACGCGATTTCAATTCGCCGACAAATTGATAACCTGGAAAGACGCCTTTCCTCAATTCTCAGAGGAGGCACGCCCCCGACGACGACAATGCGCCCGGCGGGCAGACGTTACTTTTCGCCCACGACTCGGGCGAAGCTTGCGGCTGCCGCCAGAGCTCGTTGGGCGAGAATAAGGGGACCGGCTCCAGCGACTCCTGCGAAGAAAAAAGGCCAGCTCACGCCTGCCGGACGAAGAAAGCTCTCCCAGCTAATGAAGGCTCGCTGGGCGGCGCGGAGGAAATCCGCGGGCAAGAAAGCAGCTCCTGCCAAGAAAAGAGGCACACTCACGCCTGCCGGGAGAAGGAAGCTTTCTGAGCTAATGAAAGCACGTTGGGCAGCCAGAAGGAAAGCTGCGAAGTAGCCTTTCATTAACCGTCGCGTTTGTGTGTCCTCCTGATTGCAGGTAGGACAGGGCTCTTAATGCTCGCGAGAGGACTCGAACCTCCACGGGTTTCCCCATACGGTCCTGAGCCGTACGCGTCTGCCGATTCCGCCACGCGAGCAAAGACAGTAAGAGTACAATGTGCGGTCACCAGGCGCCTGCAAGGTAAAATAGGGAGCGTCACCATGGGATGAAAGGGAGGAACGTTTGGTTGAATCAGCCCGAGCGCTTCTTACGGGCGCGAACCTCCAGCTGGTGCGCTTTGCGTACCTGACCAATGGAACGCAAAAGGTCGGCATAATTCGAAACAACGATATCGTAATCCTTCGAGGGGGTCTCTGGTACCTGCTCCCACGTTTTTAGCGAAGATTGATAAAGTTCCGCGGCTTTTGCGTAATCACCGCGTCCAATGCGCGAAGATGTATCTTCTCAGCTTCAGTGTAACGGCGTTCGTTCGTGTAGAACACCGCCAGGTTATTTAGAACCGATGCCACATCAGGGTGGTCGTGGCCAAGTTGTTTCTCATAAATCTCCAAAGCACGCACATAGCATGGCTCGGCCGCCTTTTGCCGGCCAGATTTGCGCAGAATCAGCGCAATGTTGTTTAACATCGTTCCGATATCTGAATAGGGAACGTCGTCGATTTGGGTACCGGCGGCTATTGCCTTCTGATAAAAATTGATCGCCTCCTCAGATCGGCCAAGACCATCGCATAAGGATGCTAGCCGCCGCGCCGAGCGGTAGATGGCACGCTGATCGGGTGATTTCCCCTTTTCGAGGATTGTATGCGCTTTCAGCAAGTTTGCCTCGGCGGCAGTGTAATCTCCCTTTTGTTCGAGTAGCTGGCCTAGCTTTTCGAAGCTCGTGGCAAGTGGAGTCTCGTTTCCTTTGAAAGCGCGCTTGGCGATTTCAAGCGCAATTTCGGCGACCCGAATCGCTTCAGGTAGCTGATTTGTGGCACGGAGAGTATCAAGTTTGTCGTTGAGGATAATCCAAAGTCTTTCTTCCCCCTTCATCACTCATCACCAGCCCTCGCTTATTTGGCTGACTAGTCGCGTGGCGAGATCCTCAGTAGCCAGTGGCAAGGCTTGTCGTTCATCAGTGGTTACGTCGCTACTCACGAAGAAGCTTGTCGTTCCGACCGCTTCATTCGCAGCCGCAAGCTGTTCGCCATTTTTTCCGGTTAGCGAGTACTTTACGCTTAGTGTCAGAGCAAATTCGGTTGTGGCCAATACGTTGCCACGTACCGAGCGAGCCGGCGCGCGGACGATCCGGAATACCTCACCATTCAAGGTAGCGTCCGCTTTGTTCCCGTTTTCAATTTGAAACGTCCCGTCCTGTTGCAACTGCTTGATTACTGTATCAGTGACTAAAACTTCGATGCGGGGGACGAGGGTGCGGTTTTTAAAAGTCGGGACTGCGATGCTGTGAACATCGCGCAGATAATACGGTTTTACCGGCCCAACATGATAGCCAAGGCAACCACTCAAGGCGAGGCAGAATACTGTCGCAAGTGAGGCTTTCAAGGCGCCGGTGAGGCGGATGCGTCGGGAGAGGCCGAGGTGCCTGCACCCGGAGACGTATCCGAACCTGTACTCGCGCCCGGCAGAGGCGGCAGTGGTTCAGGTGCAGTCGTAGTATCGGGCGCTAGCGAAGCCGGGGGCGGAAGCGAAGAATCAGTCTCCGGTGCAGGCAACGGCGCGTCGTTATTTGGCGCACCCGGTTTTGCGGAGCCGGCTTCGGCGGTCCGCGCGCCATGCGCTTCGCCCTTCTTCTTGCCAGTTTGTGAGACGGCCAAAGCCGGCTGAAGCGCAGCGTCCCCGAACTTTGCGCGCAACTGATCGATCCGCTTCTTGGCCTCATTGCTTTCCTCTGATCCTGGTTGCTGGCGAATGACCTCGTTGTAGTAGATAACGGCCGCCCGATAATATTTTTGTTTATCGTAAAATTTCGCGACCTTGTACGAGTTGGCCGTTTGCTTGTGTTCGAGAATGTCGAGGTTAGCGCGCGCCTGCGCTGCTTTCTCGCTCTTCGGATAGTGGAAGAGGAAATCCTGGAACGCAGTTTTGGCGTTGCTTGATGCCGCCGCGTCCTTTGTGCCGGTTTGGGCTGCCGTGAACCAGATGTAGCCGATTTGATACTGCGCATCCACTGCCACCGGTTCATTCGGAAACTTGTCCACTACTGCCTGGTAAGCTTGTAGAGCCGCATCGTTTGCGCCCTGTTTCTCGCGCGCAAGCCCAATGTCAAACTGCGCACGGGCTGTGTACCTTCCGTAGGGCGCGGTGCGAACCACATTGGCGAAAATAGTCACCGCGCGATCCAACGCAGATGCAACTGGAATACCGAGAACTTTCAATTTCTTCCCGTTTAGATAAATCTCGCCAATACGAAACTGAGCCTCGATCGCTTCCTCGAAATGCGGACTGCCGGGATATTTTTCCACCAGCTGGCCAAATGATGCGGCCGCCGGTGTGTAGTCGTGGAGCTGTTCCTGCAACTGAGCGCTGCGATAAAGCGCACCGGGGGCCAGTATGTCCTTCGGATAGCGTTTAACGAGACTTTTGTAAGCCTTGATTGCGCGCTTAGCGTTACCTTCTTTTTCGGCAGTTTCCCCGATCTGAAACAGCTCCGCAGCATTGCCGCTTATTTCTTCTTCGCCGGGCGCTACGTACTTCGCTTTTTGCCCCGGCTTGAAAACGACAGAGGCCTTGCCGGATTCGGGCAAAAGAAACGCGGCAACCGCAAAAACTAAAAAGGCGCGAATAATGAATTGCATTCGGCTGTGGCAGGGTAGTTAACTTATCTGGCCAGTCAAGTTTTCAGCAGCTGCCGCGCATGCGCATCCGGCATAACCGCCGAATTCGTCGCATTTTGCACCATGAAGGCTTTTCTCAAGGGACAAACTGACTAATCTTTCACTTCCTTTGAATCTGACTGATCAGCAAAAAATTCGCATAGGCACGTGCGCATGGAGCTTTCAAGATTGGCGTGGCGTTTTTTATCCCGCGGATCTACCGGAGTCTCGCTGGCTGGAATTTTACGCCAACTATTTCCCCGCAGTTGAAGTGGACTCCACCTTTCATGCTGCGCCGGCGGAAGACACTGTCCGTCGCTGGGTCGAAATGTCCCCCGCCGCTTTTCGCTTCACCTGCAAGCTCCCCCGCCAGATCACGCACACGTGCCGGCTGCATAACTGTGCCGTCGAATTAAGCTCGTTTCTCCGCGCCATCGAGCCGCTAGGACCAAAGCTCCAAGTTATCCTCATTCAACTCCCACCTTCTTTGGCCCCAAGGGATGGCAAGCCGGCGCTTCGCAGATTTCTAGCGCAACTGCCGCAAGATTTCCGGTTTGCGATTGAATTTCGTCACCCCGGCTGGCATCGGCCACAGTTCATTGGGCTCTTGGAAAAATATCGCATTTGCTGGGTCTGGGCCGACACCACTCCACTCAACCAACGAAATCTTGCTCCCTTTGAATTCCTGCCGTGCACTACGGATTCTCTCTATCTGCGTTTGCTTGGTGATTACGCAACGAAATACGACGTTGACGGTGGCCACGTTCATCGCTACGAAAAACTGCTCTGGAAACGGGAAGCCGCACTGGAAAACTGGTCCCTTAAAATCGAACGGCATCTTTCAGAGGTGCGCAACGTCTGGGCATTTGCCAGCAACCACTTCGAAGGATTTGGACCTGAAACGTGCCAACGTCTTGCCGAGCGTCTCGGCTTTATGTTATCGCTGCCTGCACAGGCAGAGAGCGCGTTTTCGGCAGAGAAACCGCAGCTCGACCTGCAGCTATAAAAGCAGCTGGGTGCGATTGTGCCCTTCGAAAACGCAGACCTCCTGAATCCCAAAACTCGTCATTCTTTGCGCTAGGGTCGCAAATTTATCCCCAAGTTGCGCGTGTGAGTGCGCGTCGGACGCAGTGGTGAAAGGAATACTCTTCTCAATTGCGAGCTCAATGATCCGGTTCCCTGGGTAAGGTTCGTTCACCGGCTTGCGCCATCCGGCGGTGGAAAGCTCGATCGCGAGATTCTGCGCACGAATAAAATCAAGTGTTTCATTGACCAAACCACCAATCTCTGAAGTCGGCCGATGACCATGGATTTTGATGAGATCGAGATGAGCGAGGCAATCGATCAAACCCGTAGCTGCTATTTCCCGGACACGACCAAAATAATTGGTGTACATCGCATCGATATTGCGGCCTTTGAATTGCGTCGCGCCATCGGGCACGCTGTCGAACATCTGATCGGGGCGATCGAGGAAATGAATCGAGCCCAAAACAAAATCGAGTTTGTCCCAATATTTCTCAATCCAGTTTCGGCCGACCGCCGAGTGAATGGGATCGTTATCGAGCTCGATGCCGGCGCGAATTCGCAAATCGGGGTTTCTTTCCCGTAAACGATCGATCTCATCGAAATCGATTCCGGCGTGGTAACGATCGTGATCGGTAAAAGCGATATCCTTCAAACCCAAGTTACGCGCTGAATCCGCCCAAGGCTGAAGTAACTTCTGGGTGTACCGTTGCATCCGATGTCCCTGCGGATGCGTGTGGTAGTCGGAGAAGAGGAGTATTGGAGTATTGGAGTGTTGGGGAATTGGCAGCGCCTCAGAAACCATTACTTCATTGCTCCATCACTCCACCTGCTCTACGGCACAGCGAGGAACTTTTGCCGGATCCGCAGCTCCGGGTATTGGGGAAAGAAGACTTCCGCGATAAAAACCTTGTTTGGTGTGAGCTCGCGCGTCGCGATTGTCTCGTTGTACTCGACCCGCTCTTGAGGATTAATTAAAATCGTGGCCGCCTTTTCCGTGATCGCGTGGTTGTCGGACCACTTTGCGAGGACGTCTCCCGCTGAATCCATCAGGTAAATCTCGATCCGCTGATTGGTGGGAAAGTCGAGGGGCACGGGACGCTTGGACAAATTTGCCAGCGTCACTTTCACTCCAAGCTGACGAACCTCAGACAACTTCACCGTCTCCGGTGTGATTTGGAGGTCGAGAGCGAGCCCGCGCAACCTTGGATCTTTGTAATGCGGGACCACCTCGGGCGAAAATGGATGAAGGATTCGGCTCAACCAGCCGCGTCTCCGCCCCGGAGTGGATGTTGGCGCGCTATCTTGGCCAAAGATGTTCCCGGCCATTAAAAGCAATAAGAGAAGCAAAATTATCCGGCGCGTCATGAGCAGGCTAAACAGCCCAAAAGTTTTCGGAGTTGCAAAAGTCGTGTCAAACCCATTATCAAGCGGCATGAAGGCTCTTTGTGTATTCGCGATTTGCGTGGCTTTTGCGCTGGCTGACGGCATCGCGAAACAACGACATTGCACGTTCCGGGTGCACGCACAAGCCAACCCGCGGGATACCGAGGTGTTCGCAACATCTGTTCGCGCCCAAATCTCGGGAAAAGATGTGGCCATCGAAAAAATGCCGTGGATTTCCGAGCACGATGTCATCGGGTTCTCTCCTTATCCGGCCCAGAACGGAACTTATGGCGCCCTGATTCAACTCGACGACCACGGACGCGTGGTGCTGGACACGTTGAGCATTGAGCGCCGCGGCGGTTTCCTCTTTGTGTTCGTCAATGGAAGGGCGATAACCGAACTCCAAATCGATAAGCGCGTCTCCGACGGAAAGATTTACATCCCGTTCGGATTGACTGCAGCCGACATTGATTTGATGAAAAAAGACTGGCGGTTGATTGGCCAACAAAAACCTCAACGGCACTGATAAATCATGCCATTATTCGCTGCCGCAATTGTGCTTGCTTTTTTCTCGTCAATCTCGATGGGGGTTCAGACTTCGCTAAGTCAGGGATTAGATCTTGTTCTGCCAACAGACAATGACGCCTTGTTCTCGGGTGACGGTGCCGCGTTTTACCAGTATGTGGAACGCAATTATAAAGGAGTAAAATCGACCCCTTGGGAGGGTGGCCGATACGGCTTTGTGCGCGATCCCACCGACACCGCAGGTGGTGTTGTTTATACCCGCTTTCACGAAGGCATCGATATTCGTCCATTACACCGGGATGCAAATGGCGACCCGCTCGACGAAGTGCGCGCGATCGCCGATGGAAGAGTCGTCCACACTAGCCTCGTGCCCGGCTATTCGAATTACGGAAAATACGTCGTGATCGAACACCACTGGGACGGCTCCAATTACTACAGCCTGTACGGACACCTTAGCTCGATTGCAGTGCAGTCCGGCGAGATGGTGAAACGGGGCCAGCGCATCGCAGTAATGGGTTACACCGGAACTGGGCTAAATCGAGAACGTGCGCATCTCCATTTGGAATTGGACCTGATGTTCAGCCGCCAATTCGAAGCGTGGTACAACACATTTTTTAGAAGCGATCCAAATCAGCATGGTATTTACAACGGCATGAATCTCGCAGGTCTCGATGTCGCGCGCCTCTTTTTGGCGCTTCGGAAAAATCCGGCGCTGACGATTCCCGAGTTTCTCAACGACGAAGAGACCTTCTACAAGGTTGCTGTGCCGAAAGCTCGGCATTTCGATTTGCTAAAGCTTTACCCTTGGATGCTCGCGGGAGGCAAACGAAGCGAAGGATCGTCGTGGGAAGTTTCGTTCGCTCGCTCCGGTGTGCCTTTGACAATCGCGCCCAGCGAAAGACACGTGACCCAACCGGAACTAAGCTATGTCAAGAAGAGCTCGATCGAATATTTCCATCTCACTCGCGACGTAGTTTCAGGTCACGAAAATAACGCGCATCTCACAAACTATGGCAGCCAGCTCATGCGACTGCTGGTTTGGCCTGACTGAAGGGCCTACAAGAAAGCGGCGGAGCATTGCCGCATTCCAAGCTTCAGCATGATGTGGGCGTGCCTTGCGCGAGCGCGACACCATGCGGGATTGCGCTTTGCACGAACCCGAGACATTCCACAGCACCACTCGGTTTTCCAGGCAGCGCGATCACTAGTGAATGATCAACAATGGCTGCTAAACTGCGTGAGAGAATTGAGTTGGGCGTGATCTTCATGGATTCCGCCCGCATCACTTCTCCGAAGCCGGGCAGCTCGACGCGCATAATCCCACGGATCGCTTCCGGGGTGACATCGCGGGGTCCGATTCCTGTGCCACCAGTCATCAAAATTAATCCGCAACCCTGCTGGGCGAACGAGCGAATTGTTTCTTGGATGCGTTTCAAATCATCCGGCACAATCGCTTCCGCAAGAAGCTGCCAGCCCGCTTTGTGCGCCTTGTCTTTCAGCGCGGGCCCGCCGAGATCTTTGTAATCGCCGGCGCTTGCGCGATCCGAGATCGTGATGATGCCAACGGTAATCTGCATGTTTAGTGGTCAACGCACGTAAAAGTACTGTCATCCTGAGCGCAAGCGAAGGACCTCCCATAAGCCGAATGATCACGCTGCTTAGCTCGTGTGCCGCAATCTGGATAGGGGTGGTTCCTCGCCGTCTTCGCGGCTCGGGATGACAATGAACAAGGGCCGCGCTTAGACATGATGCTTTGTCTTGCTGACCAAACGGACGTCGTAAATCTGCATCTCTTTATCTACCGCTTTGCACATGTCGTAAATGCTGAGCAACGCGACGGTGGCGCCAACGAGCGCTTCCATTTCGACGCCCGTCTGCGCAACTGTCTGCGCCGTGCACTTCACATTCGCGCTCTCGTTCGAAGTGACAATGTCGATCTTAACTTCGCCGAGCGGCAGGGTGTGACACAGCGGAATTAGCTGCGCCGTTTGCTTCGCAGCCTGGATACCGGCAATTCGCGCCGTCGCGAAGACGTTGCCCTTTGCGATTCGATCGTTCTTGATCAGGTCGAGTGTCTCGCGCCTGAGTCTGATCTTGCCGGCCGCAACAGCTCTTCGCTTACTCATTGATTTCGCCGAAACGTCAACCATTTGTGCCCGGCCATCGCCTCCGATGTGAGTGAGCCGTCGCATTCGTCAGCCACCGATGGCGATCATCTTGCGGTTCGGTTGATAATTGTCTCTGAAATCGTGCTGTGCAGGTTTGCGCTCGACGACATCGAGAAAGAATTGCCTCAGCTCTGCATCACTCGCGCCGGCCCGCAGTAGTCTCATGATGTCGAACTCCAGGTAGCTGCCCAGACATGGACGCAATTTCCCGTCGCATGTGAGGCGAAGTTTGTTACAGCTTTCGCAGAAATGCAGGTTTGTCATCGCCCCGATGAAGCCAATGCGTTGTTTCCGACCGGGAATTTGGTAGTACGCGGCTGGACCGTTCGTCCGAAATTCCGCCTCGGGAATCAAACATCCGTACGATGATTCAATTAGCCGTTTCGCTTCAAGAACCGAAATGAAATTATTTTCGTCCAAAACGTCGATTGTGCTCACCGGCATCATCTCGATGAAACGCAGAATCAAATTGCGCGCCCCGGCGAATTCTACCAACGGGATCAGTTGATCTTCGTTTCGGCCACGCATTAATACGGTGTTCAGTTTGATTTGATCGAAGCCTGCGCTAATGGCTGCATCGATTCCCCTGAGAACGTGTTCATGGAAATCCCGACCGGTGATTTGTGAGTAAGCATCTCGATCCAGCGTATCGAGTGAAATGTTTACCGATTGCACACCTGCGTCCCGCAAAACTGCCGCCATGGTTTTGCCCGATCTTATTTCGCGCGCAAGCAGCGTCCCGTTCGTTGAAAGACCAATGCTCTTGATTCCGGAAACTTCAGGGATCTGCCGGACGAAATTGATCACGTCACGGCGCGTCAGTGGTTCGCCGCCGGTGACTCGCACTTTCGAAACGCCCAGATCCGCCGCGATCCGAATCAGCCGCAGCGTTTCCTCGAAGCTTAGAATTTCCTCGCGCGGCAACCATTCCTGCAATTCCTGCGGCATGCAATAGCTGCAACGCTCATTGCAGCGATCTGTGATCGAGACGCGCAGATAAGAAATCCGATGGCCGTGACGATCTTGCATCCGCCGACACGTTACGGAGAACGCGGTCATGAATCAACCAGGCGCATCAATTGACTGAATGTAGCGGAGAGGTATGATCGTCACGCTATGCAGCGTCGAGTCTTGTCCGTCGCGCTGACATTCGGGATAGCAGCCGGGACGTTGACTTTGACTGGTTGCGCAACGACAGAAGCGCGCATTTCGCAACATCCAGAAATGTATAAGCGTCTCTTGCCGAGCGACCAGGCATTGGTCAGCCAAGGTCAGATTCGACCAGGTATGACCACGTACGCCGTATGGCTCGCGTGGGGTACACCTGATCAAAAGCTGCCCGGCAATGTGCGTGGTCGTCCCACTGAAACGTGGGTCTATATACGTTACAATACGCCTCCCAGCTACGGCGGGCCCTATTATTATGGCCCATTAGATTGGTCATACATCCCGCCAAAGTTCCCGTACCCGTCCAAAGGGGTCACCTTCTCAAACGGCAGAGTTGTGTTCTTCCGATCTCTGCCGTCGCCACCGCCGCTGTAACGCCGAATTTGGCTTGCCAACTTCGTGGCGGGTTATGGTTTCCTCACAGCATGAGGCGTCGATTTTTCGTTGAGGCATCGACATTCGCCCTCGCGACGGGCGCGCTCATTCTCACCAGCTGTTCAACACCGCAAACGCGAATTTCTGAGCATCGAGACCTTTACCATAGTCTGTCGCACAGAGACCAAGCGCTGGTTGGCGAGGGACAAGTTCGTATTGGCATGTCACGAACGGCCGTGTGGCTGGCGTGAGGTTCACCCGATCGAAAAATTGTGGGCAACATGGGCGCCTGTCGAATGGAGACCTGGCTTCACATTTACTATGCAACGTACCCGTATTACCCAGGCTACGGGCCGTGGGACCCATATCTCGGAGCTCCTTTGTACGATCCGTTTTATTATTCGGACATCCCACCAAGTATCCCTTACCCAGGCAAGGTCGTCACTTTCGCCAACGGCAGGGTCGTGTCCTTCGACTACGTCGCATGGCACAGAAGCCGGATCAAAAATTCTGTCGCATTGTGCCGCGCAACGGATAAGTATTCCGGCGGGTCTAATCAATGGCTTATCGCTCATTTCGACAGTTCCTGGACACTCTGGAACAAGCCGGCGAACTGAAGCGCGTCGCAATTCCCGTGGATACCGATTTGCTCATCGCCGAGTGGGCGGACCGCGAGATGAAATCGCCCGGCGGCGGAAAAGCTCTTTTGTTTGAGCATCCGATTGTCGGAGGACAAAAATCAGAATTCCCGGTCGCAATCAATACGATGGGATCGCGCCGACGGATGGCCCTTGCACTACAAGTCGCAGACGTTGCAGATATCGCACAGGAGATTCAACTTATCCTCAAAGCAAAGCCGCCAACCGACCTGCGTGAAGGCTGGAGCTTGTTGAAGCAGGGAATCCATCTGCTGCATGCACGTCCAAAATCTGTCCGCGATGCACCGTGCCAGGAAGTCGTGCACAAGCTTGACAATGCAGAAGCTTTTTCTTTGCGGGATCTTCCGATTCTCAAATGCTGGCCAAAAGACGGCGGGCATTTCATTACCCTGCCAAATGTGCACACGCGCGATCCGGAGACAGGCGCGCGCAACATCGGCATTTACCGGATGCAAGTGTATGACGAGGACACGACCGCAATGCATTGGCAACTTCATAAGGTGGGCGCGCGCCACGGCAAACGTTACTACGAACGCGGTGAACGCATGCCAGTCGCGGTCACACTCGGTGGCGACCCTGTTTACACATTCGCGGCAACTGCACCGTTGCCGGACGGATTGGACGAACTGTTCTTTGCTGGCTTCCTGCGAAAGAAATCAATCGAACTTGTTCGCTGTAAAACCATTGACCTCGACGTCCCCGCGGACGTCGATTTCGTTCTGGAAGGTTATGTGCAGCCGGGTGAAATGCGGCCCGAGGGACCGTTTGGCGATCACACCGGCTTTTATACCGCGATCGAAGATTATCCCGTTTTCCATTTAACGGCGATCACGCACCGGCGGGATGCGATTTATCCAACAACAATCGTCGGCAAGCCTCCTATGGAGGATTACTACATCGGCGACGCTTGCGTGCGGATTTTGCTGCCGGTGTTCAAAATGAATTTCCCCGAACTCGTGGATATGACACTGCCGCCCGAAGGAGTTTTTCACAATCTGGTCTTTGTCAGCATTCGCAAACAGTACCCGTATCAAGCGTTTAAGGTGATGCACGGTCTCTGGGGCATGGGGCAAATGATGTTCAGCAAATACATCATCGCCGTGGATGAAGATTGCGATGTGCACAACACAAGCGAGGTGCTCTTCCGCTTGTGCGCGAACACAGATCCGGGGCGAGATACAACCATCATCAAAAATCCAAGCGACTCGCTGGACCACGCGCCGAGTGAACAGAACATCGGTTCGCACATGGGATTTGACGCCACGCGAAAATTAGCAGGCGAAAACTATCGCCGTCCGTGGCCGGAGTTGTTGAAGATGACCGACGAAGCGCGAGCGCTCGTCGATACGCTTCAAGCGCAGGCGCGCTGATTTGACGCTGGCAGTCGGCTATGGTTTGCGAAAAAGCTGGCCGGTATCAACGTCGCGAGTAAGGCCACCTGGTGGTACTCCACGCAGATCATAAACGCGGCCGGTGTAAGGGCTATGATAAAATCCCGGCGTTCCGGCCCACCGCGCGTAAGGAAATCCGCCCGGCGGCGGCGGACCATGACGCGCAGCCTGATTCTCCTGAATAGCTGCACCCGTTAACGCGCCAGCCGCAGCTCCTGCGGCTGCGCCGATTGACGCCCCGCGAACATGACCAGTCGCCGCGCCGCCGATGATCGCGCCCGTAGCAGCGCCCCACGCCGCGCCCTGCCCGACGGGCGTGTCACAGGAAGTAAGGATCAAAGAACCCAGAGCAATGGCCGACGTAAGAGTAAGAACCTTGGTTTCCACAATGCATGAAACTGCGCAGCCCCCCGAATGTTGCGCGCAGCGCCTGCCAAACAGTCTGCGACTGGTCAGAGAAATATTACGGCCTTACAAATACTTTCTTTGCACGAATGTCGAGAACCAGTGCGCCATGGTTGATTTTTGAGCAGTCATACTGTTGATATGGCGGATACGGACTGGCAATAATGCCACTCTTTTCATGCGGGTCTCTTTGCGCCGCCGGATAACCGTTGCTCGGAGGTGGATATTTCTTTTGAGCCTCTTCCTTCGTGATCGCCTGCGCTGCCATAACCTTTCCGCCTATGCGCGTGTCGGTGCCTTGTGCGTAAAGAGTCGTGCTGAGCGCAAAAACACCAGTCATAATTGCTGCACCAATTTTCAGATATTTGATTTTCATATGTTTGTCTTTCGTAAGGTTTCGCAGCCGGCGATTCAGACGGATGTTCGCGGCGGCAAATTCAAAAAAGATTTGAGGAGTTGCGTCGCGATCCGGCCTGCTTTCTCCAGCTTGCTTAACTGATATTCTTTTTCGAAAACGCGAAACTTGTCCAGCTCCATTTGGCGGAGCAGACCGCGGTAAATCGATGCCATAATTTCGGCGGGCGCCATCGCTCTGCGGTCTTCAGAAGGCAGTGCGGCCGCGGCGCGCGCGAAAAACTGCCGCGCACGCGCTGCTTCGAATCCTATCAGGCGGAGAAAGCGTTCGTTATATTGCCGGTCTTGCAGCTCTGCTTCAGAATAACTGAACCGCGCAAGGTCTTCCTGCGGGAGATAAATGCGGCCATCTTGCAAATCCTTCCCCACATCGCGGATGATGTTGGTCATTTGTAACGCCAACCCAAGCTCGATTGCATATTGCTTGCAGCCTGCATTTCGATAGCCAAAGATCTCGATGCTTACCAGTCCAACTGCACTGGCGACCCGATAGCAATAGACCCGGAGCTCTTCAAACGTGGCATAGCGCCGAATGCTCAAGTCCATTTCTACTCCGGCGATAATTTCCTCGAACATTCCGACCGGCAGCGAATATTTCTCAATTAAAAGTCGTGCGTCCCGGGCAAGAGACGGCTCGTCTGGGGCGGCCGCCTGAAGCATGTGGCGCCATTTCACCAAACGCAGTTTCTTCTCTGCCAGCGTTAACTCCGCGGAATCGGCAATATCATCGATCACTCGGCAGAATGCGTAGAAAATAATAATGTCGCGTTTGCGCTCGCCGCCTAAAGAAATGAATGCCAGTGCCAAATTCGATTTGCTCTGACGCGTAATGGTCGCGGCATTCACATCCGTCCTCTTGCAGGTCAGCTTCTTAGTACGGGATCCACTTCTCCTGGTTAATGCGGCGGTTTTCGCATTGGCGAAATAGACAGACCCACGAAGCCAGAAGCCATCCGGTAACCATCCCGCGGAGAAAAGCAAAACTGAATTTCCACAGAAAGAGCGCGCCCAGGCGATCGGCAATTGCGCTGCGTATGACGGCGTCGCAGATCATGATGCCAAAAAAATGTAACCCGCAAATGATCAAAAACCACCCAAGGCGGCCTGCATTTTGGCGCATGAACTGAACGTGGGCGCGCATCGCTTCGATCAATGTTTCATTGTGGAGTGTCAGTGAGATTTGGACCGAACAAAACGCAATGATCAAACCGCTCATGAGCACCCTTGCAATCGGCAGGTAGTCCAGCACGCCCGGAATATTGGTGAAGTAGGCAAGGACCAGCGGTAACCGGACAATCAACGTGCTGACTGCAACGACAATACCAGCCCATTCCAACACATAACTAAAGCGCCGCATGGCGAAGCGGAATAGTTCTCCTTCTTCGAAGCTAACGCCTTTTATCCAGGCCAGACACACCGTGATGAGATAGACTTGGATATAGACTCCCAGCAGGTATTCGAAAATGAATGCCGCCGCATCCACAGTGGCAGAGATTCGCAGGAGGCCGGCAGCCGGGATCAGACCACTCCACTCCGGTAATCGCCAGAATACAATCGGTTTCAAGAGCGACGCGAGTGCGCTCAGCAAGAGAATTAAGTAAACAAGACAACCCCAGAAACCGTACCGTTTTCGCAACGCGCGAACCAGCGCTCCATGCAGCCCATGCCAGTTGACGAGCATGAACACGGCAGCTACGACTGAGAGGGGGTAGGTGGTGGTAGCGTTGTCGAAAATTCCTGCCACCCCTTCCAGCGCAGGCAACGGCGTTTCCCTCCAAATCTCCGTAAATCGTGGCCAGTACCATTGAGATAATGAGGCGATCTGGGCAAGATCCAGATCAGACCAGTTTCGAATTGGTGTGAACGTGACGAACTGAAAAACGAAATAGCCAAACCCCAGCAGGGAAAACGAGATCCAGATGCGCTTGTAGCGCCCGATACAGCGAAAACCATCGGCCAGTGCACGCCGCACTGGATTGAAAAACATCACCAGCGCATAACCACCGCAGATCCCCAGCAAGCCATACAACCCGTAGAGGCGGGGCACGCTTTGCCACATCTCAGCAAGAACGAGGACAGCAATATTGGAGGGGTGGAGTATCGGAGTATGAGGGATCACTTCGTCGCATCATTCCAGTGCTCCATCGTTTAACTAGCGAATCAGTCCCCAGTGCGGATAGAACGGCCAGTAAACTAACAAACCTCGCCCGACAACATTTACGTCCGGCACCGGGCCCCAGTAACGGCTGTCGTAGCTATTGTAACTGTTATCGCCCAAGGCAAAATAGCCGTTCCGCGGTACCGTATACGATTGGTCAGGCTTAGACAGATAATCATGGCCCAAGGCATAACCGCGGTATGGAGGTTTTGCCGACATTACCCGCTCGAACCCGTAGCCTTCCGCTTTCTTGCCGTTCACATGGAGAAATGGTGGGTCGATCCGCAGGGTGTCGCCCGGCAATCCGGCCAGGCGTTTAATGTAAAACGGTGCGCCTGCCTCCGGATCTTCGCGAATCCCTGGAATATGATTTGTTCTAAAGACAAAAACATCGCCGCAGTGCGGCTTAACAAAATTGTAGGTAAATTTGTCAACAAACACCTGGTCGCCTGTGTCAATTGCGCCCCTGGCAATGATTTCACCGCGATGGTAAATGCGACCCGGGAAAACGTTGAAGTCATGACTCAGGGTGTCGGGCGACGCATACACAAGAAAGTTTTGCTGGTAGCAGATCAGTCGCGAAAAGGTAAAAAAGAAGAGGATTTTTTTGGGCACAATTTCAGAAACCTGATCATCCTCGTGTGAGACCACGTTGATGTAATTGCGACCCAACGCAATGAACTCACCGATCTGTCGCAGAATATTTGGAGCCGGATCGGTGCTGGGATGACCGATAATCCCGTTTAATGTCGGTTGCATCGAACCGGTGGGAATTTTAAACGGCTGCAAGAAATAGGAGCGAATGCCTACCGCCACAACGATCGCCACCAAAATCACCTCGCAATTTTCTCGCCAGTGCGATTCCCAGGTCACAGGCGTTAATCTGTGTAGCGTCTTATCAAGCGTATCGGCCGCGCTATGAATTCTCTCGCGGTCTTTATCATGTAACGCTTCGCGGAGGGCCTTCATTCCGGCGACGATCTCTTCGCGGTCCGACACGCTGAGCTGGTCATCCTTGTAGCGCAGGTATTTCCGTGCATGCCGCAGGAGCAATCTGCTGTGTTTAACGTGACGCGATGTGAACATGATTCAAAAAAATGACGAAGCTCGAATGTCGAATTAGGAACCAATGACGAAACACGAATGACCGAACCCGCAGCCCATTGTCATTCCGAGCGGAGCAAAGCGCAGTCGAGGAATCTCTCATCGCAAGAGTCACTGCGCCTTTAACACCTCAATGAACGCTTCCTGAGGAATGTTGATTTTCCCGATGCTTTTCATCCTTTTTTTTCCTTCTTTTTGTTTCTCCAGCAATTTCCGTTTACGAGTGATATCGCCACCGTAGCATTTCGCGGTCACATTTTTCCGTAACGCCGAAACGCTCTCTCGCGCAATAATTTTCCCACCGATGGCCGCCTGAATTGCAACCTGATAAAGCTGCCGCGGGATGACCTCCTTCAGTTTAGCTGCGAGCTGGCGTCCGCGTGCCTCAGCGCGGTCTTTGTGCACGATTGTCGAAAAGGCATCCACTGGTTCGCCGTTCACGAGCAGGTCCAGTTTCACCAACTTCGCGACTCGATATCCGGCATGCTCATAATCCATCGAACCATAACCGCGCGTGATGCTTTTAATCTTGTCGTTAAAATCGACGAGAATTTCGTTGAGCGGCAATTCGCAGTGCAACATCACCCGGCGCGTATCGAGCGACTCGGTGCGTTCCATCTGCCCGCGTTTCTCCAGAATCAATTGCAGTATGTCACCAATATTTTCATTTGGACAGAGCACGTATGCCTTAACAATCGGCTCGCGGATCTCGCGGATCATGCTCGTGTTGGGCAGGTGAGCGGGATTATCGATCAACAGTTTTTCTTCGCGTGTGGTCAGCACTTCATACACCACACTGGGACTGGTGGCGATGATGTCCATGTTGTATTCGCGCCGGAGCCGTTCCTGGATGATTTCCATGTGAAGTAGCCCGAGGAATCCGCAACGAAATCCAAACCCGAGCGCGACGGAGCTTTCCGGTTGGTACACAAACGCGGCGTCATTCAGGCGCAGCTTTCCGATTGCGGTCTTCAAATGTTCGAAGTCACCGGTGTTAATCGGATAGATTCCGCTGAAGACCATCGGATGAATTTCCTGGAAACCGGGAAGCGGCGCGCGCGCGGGATGGCGCTGGTCGGTGATGGTGTCGCCGATCTTTATGTCGGCGGTTGATTTAATGTTCGCAATGAAATAGCCGACGTCGCCGGCATTCAGCTTTTCCTGCACGCGCATCTTCGGCGTAAACACGCCCACTTCCTTGATCTCGTAGCGCGCGTTGTTTCTCATTAACATAATCGCGCGACTCGCTTCCATCGTTCCCGAAACGACGCGAACGTAGCCAACCACGCCGCGGTATACATCGAACACAGAATCAAAAACCAGCGCACGCAGTGTTTCGTCTGCCGGCGGTTCCGGTGCCGGAATTCGCGTCACGATGGCCTCGAGAATTTCGTCGATGCCAATTCCCATCTTGGCGCTCGCCTCAATCGATTCCTCCGCAGGGATGGCAAGAATTTCTTCCAACTGACGCTTCACTGAAGCAACGTCGGCATTCGGCAGGTCGATCTTGTTGATAATCGGAACGATTGCGAGCCCCTGTTTGTGAGCTAGATGAACGTTCGCCACGGTTTGCGCTTCTACTCCTTGCGCCGCGTCCACGACTAATAATGCGCCCTCGCATGCAGCGAGGCTGCGCGACACTTCATAGGCGAAATCGACATGCCCCGGGGTGTCGAGCAGGTTCAGCCGATAACTTTGGCCAGATTTGCTCGTGTAACGCATCGCCACCGGATGCGCTTTGATCGTGATCCCTCGCTCACGTTCCAAGTCCATTGAATCAAGGAGCTGGTCCTGCTTTTCGCGCTCGTGGATCGTGCCCGTGGTCTCAAGCAACCGGTCCGACAACGTCGTTTTGCCGTGATCGATGTGTGCGATGATGCAGAAGTTGCGCGTGAACTCAATCGCCATGAGAAGCGGCACTATGCGAGTGCGCCGCTATCGGGTCAATCGGCGACGCTATTGTCATTCCGAGCGGGTCGAGGAACCTCTAAATATTGACAAGGGGAGATATGTCGAGTTCGCTCAAAATGACACTTGGTATGCCAAAGGTCCCTATTTCAGAAGCTACAAATGCCGACTTAAACGGAGCGTCCGCTGCGTTTAGCAACGTGTCGCGGTTCCGGCATCAAAGAGAAGAAGCCGATCCCGTTCGCAATGGAATTTTTATCAGCCTGGCAATTGTGCTGGTCGTCTTTCTCGGCAGTATGATCGCGGTGCTGATGATGCACGCGCCGGCTTTGTAATCTGTAGCGTCGCTCTTTACCCGAAGACGTCTCCGAGTCCAAACTGTCGATTTTGAAAATGCGCGGCCCGCAAAATCAGATGAGTTTACAACGGCCTGGCAGACAGAGCGCCGCTAGAGAAATGCAAACTCAATCCGCAATCCGCAGCCGACGATCCGCAATCGAAAAGCGCCTTCTCCTTTTTGATATCGACGGCACATTGATCCATTCGGGTGGCGCGGGCGTTCGAGCACTCAAATGCGCCTTCAAAGAGCGTTTCGGTATCGATGATGATCTGCACGACATCGAGATTGCTGGCATGACGGATTCCGGAATTGTTGTCAGCATCCTGAGCAAACATGAAATTCCTGCGACCAATGAGAATGTGAGCGGGTTCCTCGATAGCTACGTGCATTTTCTTTCGCTGGAACTACCGCGCCGGAAAGGCAAACTGCTTCCCGGAGTGCTCAAGTTGCTCGGAAAGCTAAAGTCGCGCCCGCATGTGGTGCTCGCGCTTCTCACAGGCAATGTTTCTCGCGGAGCGCGGCTCAAGCTTGAGCATTATGGCGTCTGGCACTTTTTTGAATTTGGCGCTTTTGCCGATGATCATCGTGACCGCAACGAGCTCGGGCGCTTCGCTCGCGCCCGTGCAAAAGAGAAGCATCGGCGGGAATTCGCCGCATCCGAGATCGACGTCATTGGTGATACTCCACGCGATATTGCCTGCGGCAAGGCGCTTGGCGCACGCACCGTTGCGGTGGCGACCGGCAGGTGGAGCCGTGATGAGCTCGAAAAATATCAGCCGGATTTCCTGATTGATGATCTCTCAGATGTGGAAACTATTATCGATACGCTCGGATGGTGATCCGTTGACGATTGGAGGGTGAAATGAACAAAAATGCTTCCGCGGCTGACCCGACGCCAGAACGAGACCGTTCCAATGTCCTGCCGCTCAAAGGCGAAATCGATCTCCACGTTTCTCCTTCTGTTACGGCGTCACTCAACAGCATGATCGAGAAAAAACCGCAACGTTTGGTGGTCGATCTCTCAGACGTGACTTATATCGACAGCGCTGGTTTGGCGGCGTTGATTGGAGCGATGCAGAAAGTGGAAGGCTACGGAGGCAAATTTCTGCTCGCGGGATTACAGGAAACCGTGCGCTCGATTTTCGAAATCTCGCGCCTCGATCAGGTGTTTCAGATTTTCCCAGACGCGGATGCTGCGCTGGCTGGATGATACGTTTTAGGTCGATCCGCTGAAGACAGCGGACGCTACAGCGAGAGGCCCGTCAAAACCTCGAGGGTTTGCTCAACATTCCTTGAAATATCGAACTGTGACGCACGCTCGATGTTCCCCGAACGAGCTACTGCCCGGCGTGATGGATCGGACCAGAACCGAATCGCGTCCCGCAAACCAACCAGATTGCCTGCGTGATCGACGATTGATCCGTGGATACTGTCTTCGATGATTTCGCTAAAGCCGTTGGCCCGCGTTGTGATTACCGGCAATCCGCAGGCGAGTGCTTCCAAACACGCATTGGAGAATGGATCATAAATTGTAGGCAAAATGAAGATGTCCGCAGCCGCGTAAAGACGAGCAACCTCAGCAACTTCGCCGAGAAACCGCACCGGTTCCTCGCGCCAAACGCGCAGCCTCGCCGCTTTGTAGAGCCTTTCATTTCCGCGGCCGGCAACGAGCAGACGTAGTTTTTTGTTCTTGCAGAGCGCCATGGCCTGGATTGCAAAGAGCAACCCCTTACGCTCCCAGCCAGAGCCTGCAAATAACAGCGCAATCTGGTCTGGCTTTAATTTCAAATCGTCGCGCGCTTTTTCGCGAAGCTCCGGATCGAACCGGAACCTATCGACTGGGAGGCCATTGCGAATGATGTCGATGTTGCCTGCGGGATAGGCATAAACATCGACGATCTCGTTCTTCACCATTTGTGAAGCAACGATCACGCGCGCGGCTTTGCGATCGGCAAGCAGCGACTGCTCCAGTTGCAACAGATCGCGATGCTTGCGGTTGAGCGCTCGGACGAATTGCTTCAGAGGAAGCTCGAAGTTTCTTCTGCGCGCCAGCCAGGCGCGATGGACCCCGTCGCCGGCGCGATATACGTCGCAACTCCAGACGCGCTCAAGACTTAACAAAGCATCGTGTTGGAGCTGCGGACGGATCTTTTCCAGTTCATCCGCAAACCCTACGACTGATTCTGCGCGCAGGCGGATCACCGATCCAAACCGCCATTGATCCTCAGGCCATTCATTTGTGGTGATAAGTTGGATGTCGTGTCCGGCTTCGGTCAATCCACGCGCGAGTCGTTTTAGATAACTTTCCGCGCCACCACTGGGAGAATAGCCGCGCCGGACAAGGGCGATCCTGAGTCTGTCCTTCATGTTTTAGCGGAATAGAGAGACCTGTTCTGTCAGAGAAGGACACTTTACTTGCTGCACGTTCGCCAGAATACTTCTAACCCGATGCCGGGTGAAACTCTAAACGCTCCTGCACTGTCGCGTCCTATGACACCTGCGACGGGCACTCTACCGAGGCACCTGCTTTATTCGATTTTCGCCCGAATCGGCGGCTCCGGCCTGGATACGGATGCATTTGAGACCCTGCGCGCGTCGTACCGCGGCGGGTTCCTTGGCAAAGCAATCGCTTACGATAACCGGCAGAAGGAAATTCCCGGATCACTGATCCGTTCTCTACGCTGGCATCCAGTGCGTCTCATTTCGTTTCTCGATCGGCCGTATTACTACGGCGCGAAGAAGAAATACCTAGACTGGATCGCGTCGCGGCATCTAGAGACCGGGTGCTACGATCTGTTCCATAGTTGGTCGGGGGACTGTTTGCGCTCTCTGAAAGTGGCAAAACGACACCGCATCCCCTCGGTACTTGAGATCCCAACCTGGCATCGCGACGGCGGCAAAGAGAAAGTGGGGCGGCCGAAAATTGCCCAACGGACAGCCAGCACTTCGAGCTTTCACAGGTGGAAAAACAGACTGTTGCTTCAAAGAAAGCGTTTCATCCAAGAGTACGATCTTGCTGATCTCCTGCTCGTTTTATCCGAGAAGGCAGCCCACACGTTTCGCGTCCGGGGATTCCCAGAGGAAAAGCTTTTTTATCTGCCCAGAGGCGTGGATGTCGAACGCTTCAAGCCCGGAAAACGGCCACAAAGATTTTGTGCAGTTTTTGCCGGTGCATTGATCAGGCGCAAGGGCATTCAACATGTCCTGGAGGCATGGCACCGCCTCAATCTGACTGATGCCGAGCTGTGGCTCGTTGGTTTTGTGCACGAAGAGGCGAAGCCATATCTGAAGGAATTCTGGCGCGATAACATCCGTGTCGTAGGATTTGTGCGGGACCCGGAGAATTATCTCAGCCAGGGCTCGGTTCACGTTTTTCCGTCGCAATGGGAGGGGAGCGCCAAGGTCACATATGAAGCGGCGGCGTGCGCGTTACCTCAAATCACGACGCGCGAAGCAGGCGATGTGGTGCGCAGTGGCATCGAAGGAATCCTTGTGAAGCCAGGAGATGTGAACGCGATCGCGGGAGCGCTTGAGCACTTGTATGGGCATCCTGAAATCATTGAACAAATGGGCGACGCGGCGAGACGTCGGGTAGTTGAGAATTTCACCTGGGACCATTTTCGGACACGATTATTGGACGCGTACGAAACCGCGATGCGAATGGTGCGATGATTTCTGTCGACCGAAGGGCAATCTCCAGATCGCTCTCGGTGGTTTGGAAACCGGCGTTCCTCGTTAGAAGCCTGTGAAAATTCTTCTCCTGCAGCTCAAGCGAATCGGCGACCTGATTTTGACTACGCCTGCCATCGCAGCTTTGCGTGAAAGGTTCCCAGAAGCGCAACTCACGCTCGTCGTTTCGAACGAATGTGCCGAGCTTCTGCCAGCCATCTCAAAAAATTCGATTATTGCGTCGACTTCACACGGAACGATCGCTCGGCGTCTCTGGCGCTTTTGTCCGGCGCGCGCAGACGCGTGGTGTCTTACCGCGTAAGTGAACAGTCGATAACGCGCGCCCGCGCTTATACGGATTTTGTTAGCGTTCGTATGCGGGATATGCACACGATCGACTACAATCTGGCTTTAATTAAGCCATTCGGTGCACACGGTGGTCCAACCGCGCCACATCTGGATCTTCCACAAAGTGCCTACGAAAAAGCCGACGCGCTTCGGGACAAATGGAAGATTACCAAGCCTTACGTCGTCTTGCATCCTGGCTCGGCCCGTCAGGAGAAACTTTGGGAGCCGCGGCGCTGGGCAGAGATAATTGACTGTTTCGGCCGAAATGACGGCGTCGATCTTCTTCTGACGAGTGGACCGTCGCGTGACGAGCAAGCGCATGTCGCGGCAATTAAGAAAAACACGCAAAAAGAAATCATCGATCGCTCTGGAAAGACAGATTTGTTTACACTGGCAGCCTTGATTGGACAGGCACGGCTTCTCGTTACGGTCGATTCGGCTCCGGTGCATCTGGCAGCGGCCACACGCACGCCGCAAGTGATTCTCTTCGGGCCGACCAATCCATTTCATTGGCGACCCAGGGAAAGTCCAGCTGCCGTTTTACACGGCAAATCCACCGCGCCAGTCACCGAGTTTTCGCCGCTGCGGCCGCGCTTGCCCATGACTGAAATCTCGACGGACGCGGTGATTGGTGCTATGGATTCGCTGCTGTCGCTGCATGCGGCGACGCAAACTTCATGAGCGGCGCAAAACCGGCTAGGAAAAGACAGTCCGTCTGGCAAACGTTACGCGCGGCTTCCGTTTCGTACCGGCGGCTCTATGGTTACCTTAAGCCGTATAAAACGCGTTTCATCATGGGACTCGCGTTGGGTCTCGCCTACGGCGGAGTCAATTCTCTTTTCCCGCTAGCAATTGCGCGCGTCACCAGCACAATTTTCCACGGCGCCGCGCCAAATGCGATGGCCCTGCGTTCCAATCTGGATACGGGTCCAAAGATCAATTCGATTGTTCTGATCTGTCTGGCCATCCCGGCCATCATGGCCGCGCGCAGCCTCTGTTCCTACGGGAGCAGCTACTGCATGCAGTGGGTGAGCAACAGGGTGGTCTCCGACATCCGGGTCCAGCTTTTCAGCAAGATGGTTCGCCATTCCATGGATTTCTTTAACAAGATGCGGTCGGGATTTTTGATGTCCCGCATCACCAATGACACCCGCGTCATGCAGATGGCTTTGACCAGCGTCAGCAGCGACGTTTTCAAGCAACCGATCACCATCATCGGCGCAATCACCGTGCTTCTTCTGATGGATTGGAAATTCACCGTTGTGACGCTAATTCTGTTTCCAACGTGTTTGTTGCCGCTGCGCGTTTACGGCCGTCGCGCCAAGAAAGCAGTGCAAAGCGAACAGGAAGGCATGGCCCAAATGGTTGTGACCATGCAGGAGACGTTTGCAGGCATTCGCGTAATCAAATCGTTTGCCCGCGAAGCATATCAGGAAAAGGAATTCAAACGCAGCAATCAACTGCAGTTTTCGCAGATGATGCGCATGATCCGTTCGATGGAAGCAGTTGGCCCGCTGGTCGAAATCATCGCCGCGATCGGTGTGGGAATGGCGTTGCTTTACGTTTATGCGGCGAACCTGAGCGTCGGTCGCTTCTTTGGACTAATCTCAGGGATTTTCATTCTATACGAACCGATTAAGACGCTTAGCAGGATCCATATCGTGATGCAGCGATCCATCGCTGCTACTTCCGGTATTTTCTCGATCCTCGATTCGAAGCCCACGGTGGAGGATGCGCCGAACGCCGCCGTACTGACGTCGTCCCAAGGTCGAATTGATTTTGAAAACGTCACTTTCCGCTACGCCAACACGACTCGAGACGCCCTCAAGAATGTGACCCTGCACACTGAACCCGGGAAAACTTATGCCCTGGTCGGGGCTAGCGGCGCTGGTAAGAGCACCATTCTCTCGCTGATCCTGCGCTTGTACGACCCGACTTCCGGCGCTGTTAAAATCGATGGTCAGGATCTACGCTCGGTCACGCAAAAATCGTTGCGCGAACGGATGGGGCTCGTCACGCAAGAGACGTTCTTGTTCCACGATACCATCCTTAACAACATCCAGTTCGGTCGGCTGGGCGCTACGCCTGAGGAAATTTACGAGGCCGCTAAAGCCGCTTACGCACACGAGTTCATCATGGCGCAGCCAAAGGGCTATGAAACAGTCATTGGTGACAAAGGATGCTTGCTTTCCGGTGGGCAACAGCAACGCCTTGCCATTGTGCCATTGCGCGTGCTATTCTCAAAAACGCGCCAATTTTGCTACTCGACGAAGCCACGTCGTCGCTCGATTCGGAATCGGAGCAACAAATTCAAAAGGCGCTCGCCAAGCTGGCTGCTGGACGCACGGTAATCGCAATCGCTCATAGGCTCTCCACAGTTTTATCTGCGGATCAAATCATTGTGATGGATTCTGGCCGTATCAAGGAGATTGGGACGCACGCGGAGCTACTCGAAAAATCTGGCTACTACCGCCGCTTATACGATCACCAATTCAATCGCTTAGAGAAGGAACCCGAAGCCGAAGCAGGCATTCTTGTTGAAGAGCTCGTGTAGCCACTGGAAAAGCAATGGCCATAGCCTCTCGCCATGCCGTTTAATATCGACCTGCACACGCACTCCTTTTTTTCCGGAGACGGCATTTCCAGCCCGGAAGATTTGATTGCGGCCGCGCGCGCCAAAGGTTTGAACGGCATCGCTATTACCGATCACAACACCTGCGATGCTGTGAATTACCTGCTGCAGAAGGGTTTGATGCGACTGGACGGGTTGCCGGTGAACGATTTTCTCGTGCTACCCGGGGTTGAGGTTACGACTGCCGATGGTCATCTTCTCTGTATCGGTGCGGAGCTGCCTTACCTGAAAGGAAAACCGGCGCGCGAAGTCTGCGACATGATTCATGAACGCGGCGGTCTAGCCATTCCTCCACATCCATACGATTTGTTCCGCGCCGGAATCCGTTTTTCTACTCTGGAAACGCTCCCGGTAGATGCGATTGAGGTTTTCAACGCGGCTACCACGCTCCGCCGCTACAATCGCTACGCTTTCAAGTACGCGCAGATTCGCGGTTTGCCCATGACTGCAGCCAGCGACGCGCATCACGCCGCCACCGTTGGGACCGCTTACACAATCGTTAACACCGACGATTTTTCGGTGAGAGGAATTCTTGCGCAGATCGTAAAGAGCAACGAACTAAACCAAAAATACCAGACCCCGCGCGACAGCCTTCGGAAAACCTGGAACAACTGGTTGCGACTGCGGCGCCGAAAGAAAATCCCAGAACTCGCTGCAAAGGACCGCAGCCACAACGGCGGCTGAGCTTTGATTGCTGACTTCTGACCTCTGACTTCTACCTTCTACGCAATGCCTGCTTACATCATCGTTGAAATCGACATTCTCGATCCAGTCGGCTACGAAGAATACAAAAAGCTCGCAGGCGCGACGGTGGAGAAGCATGGCGGGAAATACATCGTCCGCGGCGGCAAAACCCAAGTGCTCGAAGGCGATTGGAAACCGAAGCGCATCGTAGTGCTTCAATTTGAATCAGCCGAGCGCGCCAACGAGTGGCTCAACTGCGAAGAATACCAGGAACCGCGCAAAATGCGGCACCGCACGGCCAGGACAAACATGATCCTCGTCGAGGGGATGTAATTGTCGGCTGCTCGTTTCATGAGGAGGCAGCGCTCGAGTTACGAGGCTGATTCTTCATTTCGCGCTGCTTCATTACAGTCGCCCAGGTTCGCGGCTTCATTCTTGATCGGCACGAGCACCGACAACGGCATTCGCGCGTCAGATTGCACGCTCATTGAGTAATCTCGCGTCTTTTGATTTCGCGCGCGGGATTTCCGATAACAATGCTCCAGGGTCTGACGTCCTTCACCGCTACCGCCCTTGCACCAACGATCGCTCCTTCGCCGATTGTCACCCCCGGCCCGACGAATGCATCCGCACAAATCCATGCCTCCGAGCCGATCATGATCGGCGGACGAAGCAGCGGGAAATCCGGCTTTGTGTGATCGTGCGTTCCTGCGCAAACATGAGCGCGGTGGGAGATTGTTACCCGCGCTCCGAGCGTTACCCGGCCGAGATTGTAAATGAGGGCATGCTCGCCGATCGCGCTTTCATCTCCCGCCTCGAGGTTCCATGGTAGATAAATCGTCGCCGAAGGATACACATGAACGCTCCGACCGATCTTTGCTCCGAAACAACGGAGCAGAAATCGCCTCCAGCCGAAACAGGGCCTGGGGCTGAACCGAAAAAGCGGCTGCCCGAGGGTCCACAACACTCGGCGCGTGAGCTCACCTGGAGAGTATTTCCGGGCGCGGCGATTTTGTTCAACGTTCAGCATGCGAGAACAATGAGTACGGACTACACGACTACGGGACTGTGGGCTTATAGTCCAGTTGTCTTGTCATCGTGCAGTTTTTGGCACCGCTGAACGCGCCCATTTAAGGCCTGCAAGAAAGATTGAACAGCATACGTCCAAGGGTTGTCACAGATTCGAATATTTAACCTTGTTAAATACTTTCTCGGATGCTAAAACGCGTTATCGACAAGGCATCGACGAATACAATTTACGGGACATTGTCGATCCGAACCCCCCAAGAATTTGATGAAAAAGAGTTATATGGCTGCTGAAGATAGCGATACCGGAATTAAGATTTACTTGCGCGAGATCGGGCAGATCCCGCTGTTGACTCCGGACCAGGAGATCGAACTGGCCGCGAAGATCAAGAAGGGCGATCGTGAGGCGCGAGCGCTGATGATCCGGTCGAATCTGCGCCTGGTCGTAAAGATCGCACATGACTATGCGAATCTCGGGCTGCCACTTCTGGATCTGATTTCCGAAGGCAATATCGGTCTCATGAAAGCGGTGGAACGTTTTGATCCTGCTAAAGGGGGAAAGCTCAGCACGTACGCCGCATGGTGGATTAAGCAGTCCATCAAGCGCGCGCTGGCGAACCAGAGCAAAACCATCCGTCTGCCCGTGCATTTGGTAGACAAAATCTCCAAGATGCGCCGGGTTTCGCTGCAAATGAGCGAGGAACTAGGCCGTGAGCCGACGGACGAGGAACTTGGCGATGAGATCGGGATCGCGAGCGGAAAAGTTTCGCAACTTAAGACGGTGTCGATCCGTCCCGCTTCGCTCGATGCGCCGATCAGCGACGACGATTCTACGGAGTTCGGTGAAATTGTAGGCGACGAGGAAGCTCAGACGCCGTTCGAATTGCTGCGCGACAAAAATCTCCGTAACGAAGTCGGCGGTTTGCTGGACGTATTGGATGATCGTGAGAAGAAGATCATTTTCCAGCGCTTCGGTCTGGATGGCGGCAAGCCAAAGACTCTCGAGGAAGTCGGCAAGAAATTTGGCGTTACAAGGGAGCGCATTCGACAGTTGCAGAACATCGCGCTGTCGAAACTTCGCCGCGCTCTTAGTAAGAAAGAGCGACCGGTGGACGTCGAATTGCCGGTCGAAGCGTAGGACTGTAGCTGCTTCCTTGTGGGAAGCGCGACACTAATCTGCCAAACACACGCGGTGGGCCGCTTACGCAGCCCGGCGGCTACAATTATTTTACCACGCGCAACTGAATGGAATCGATCATAGCGCGGCCCATGCGCACGTCGCTGATGATCACCATGCGATTGCCGGGCGCAGCAAGTTTTTTCCCGCGCAAAAATTTCTCCGCTGACGCAATCGTCTTGTCCGGATCTCCGGTGAAGTCGATACGAACGGGGAATGTTCCCCAATAAAGCGCGAGCTGCCGATAAACCTGTTCGCTTGGGGTGAACGCAAAGATCAGCGCGCGCTGCGGACGCAAATTCGATGCGTAGCGCGCCATCCTCCCGTGAAGGGTAAAGACGATCAATTTCGAATCTTCCAGCGAGTTCGCCAGCGCGACGGCTGAAGCAACGGTCTTTTGCCGAATGTTTTCCAGCAGCGCATCTTTCGCATAGCCTGCACCGCCGCTGCGCTCGATCCGCGTTGCCACTCGGTGGAGGACTTCAACGCATTCGACTGGATAGCGGCCAAGCGTTGTTTCTGC
>WNGD01001002.1_pt1 | contig 31449 bp, 27 predicted proteins | sample 5400671 | NCBI WGS metagenome assembly WNGD01 (sample SAMN13153369, study PRJNA577476) | soil metagenome | isolation source: 40 cm soil or saprolite under grassland replicate 2 | place: USA:California | collected 2016-06-15
TCCACCGAACGGCCTTCCCCGCTCCCCAGGCGACTCCCCGTCGTCACGAGTCTCGTCGTCCTGTTCGCAATCACCGCAGCGGTGACCGGGTGCTCCAGCCAGCCATCCCGCTCTACTTCGTCAACGGTTTCCCCGAAGGCTCCCTCCACCCCGACAACGACCCTCGATCCCAAAGCTGAAGTGGTTGCACGCCTGCAAGAGATTCTGAAGGTTCGGGAAGAAGCCCTTCAGCGCCGTGACGCTAGCCTATTCGATGAAATATATACGACGGATTGTTCCTGCCTACAAAGCGGGCGTGCAGCGATAGCTGAGCTGCTCAAGAAACATGTGGTTTGGAAAGGAAGGTCCGTTTCAATTCAGGTCGAGGATGCTTCGCGTGTAAGCCAAAGGCTGTGGCTGCTAGTCGCTGTCTTCGATTCACGCGCTTTTAGGATTGAAACTGAAGGAGGTAAGCTGATTCGGCTTGTGCCCTATGAGCACCAACGCTATCGATTTGCTCTTGCGAAGCCAGAGGGTAGTTCAGACTGGCTTCTAGGGGCCGCAGCCCTATTGAACGGCGGTTAGATTGAGATTCCTTTCGACCATTCTCTTGGCGGCTTCGGTGATATGTGGGGTAATAGCGATTGTCGACTCTCGAGCTGAAGCTGCGGGATGCAGTAGCTCTGGGGTGGAAGGTGATCTTGCAGGATCGAAGGACACGGCGGTCGTCTCAGGGCGAGAGGCGCCTCATTGTTTGCCGAACGAGGGGTCGGTTGTTTCATCTCCTGGTCCGTACTACACCTTCGAGATAGCTTGCTCTACGGATCGAGCCGCCGCGTCCAACGGCCTGTGCTCTACTACTCCCTGTTCTGCCTCCGGGAAGTTCTTTGCATTTCGAACCATCCATTATCCGAACGGTACTACCAAGCCTGCTGGCTACACATGCGTCACAGCGCAGCAGGCGGCTGCCAGGCCGGGGTTATCGCTGGCGCAGGTGATTGCGGCGGTTCGGAGAGTCAAGTTGCCTGGGGGGGAGATTGGGGGTTCGCCGGGTCGGGGGTTGGCGAACCTCGAATCGTATTTTTGGTTGAAGGGGGCGGTGCAGGGGCCGGTGGATCTCAGGGTGGGGGGTTCGACGGTGCATGCGGAGTTTCGGGTGGTCGAGTATCAGTGGAACTTCGGGGATGGGGCGACCCTCGTGACGGGTGGGCCGGGGACGCCTGGGCAGGGGAGTGAGGTGCATGCGACCTACACGCGGCGTGGCAATTACACGGTCGGTGTGCGGGTGGTGTGGTCGGCGGTGGCGTTTCTGAACGGGAGTCAGGTTGGGCAGGTGGGCGGGCTCTCGTCTGGGACGAGTACCAGTTATCCCGTGTCGGAGATCCGGACCGTCCTGACCGGGTGAGTGGTCACTCGGGGGCGGACTGTTCGAGTTCGAGGCCGACGGTTTCGGGGAGGCGGGGGTAGAAGAGGCTGGCGGCGATGACCGGGATGCAGATGATGGTGGCGGCGATGGGGAAGCTGGAGAGGGTGTCGGCGATGCGGCCGAAGGTGATGAGGCCGCAGACGGCGCCGAGGACGTTGGCGGCGACGAGCCAGCCGGAGATGGTGGCGCGGATGCTGGTGGGGAAGAGTTCGGCGGCGAGGGCGCCGTAGGCGGGGGCGTAGGAGGCGGCGGCGACGAGGCCGAGGAGGTAGCCGGTGATGGCGCCTGGGGTGGTGCCGCTGTAGGTGATGATGCCGGCGAGGGCGACGACTGCCTGGGTGATCATGGCGGCGCGGCGGCGGCCGAGGTTGTCGGCGGCCCAGCGGCCGCTGAGGAGGCCGAGGAGGCCGAGGGGGCCGGCGGCGAGGACCATGAGGGTGGTGGCGGATTTGGCCATGCCGAGGGCGTTTTCGGCGTAGAGGAACACGAAGGTGATCATCGGTCCGCTGACGAAGGAGAATGAGAGGACTAGCGCGGTGAGGAGCCATAGTCTGGGTCGTAGTTCGGTGCGGAGGCGGCCGGGTGCCCAGAGTTGCCGGAGGCTGCTGGGGGGGATTACGGCTATGCCTGGGTCGGTGTGGCTGAGGCGCTGGTAGCGTTCGGGTTCTTCGAGGCGCCGGGTGAGTAGGGGCATGAGGGCGAGTGGGATGAGGGCGAGTGCGAAGAGTCCTCTGAAGCTGAGGTGGCTGCCTGCGGTGCCGCGGGCGATGGCGGTGAGGCCGGCGCCGATGCCGTACCCGGCGGTGACTATGGCGATGGCTTTGGCGCGGTCGCGGCTGCGGGTTTCTTCGGCGGCGACGACGCCGGAGAGGGCGTTGGTGGCGGAGAGGAGCGGGCGGCCGGCGGCGAAGAGTGCGACGAACCACCAGTAGGTGGGGCTGAGCGAGGCGGTGGCGGTGAGGGCGAGTCCGAGGGTGACGCAGCCGATGAGGGTGCGGCGGCGGCCGTGGTGGTCGGCGAGGCCGGTGAGCGGCAGGCTGAGTAGGGAGGCGAGCCGGATGACCGCGAGTCCGAATCCGAGGGTGGTGCCGGAGAGTCCGACCTGCGCGGCGATCGACTTGCCGGTGGTGCCGGCGGCGCCGAAGGTTTTGGCGACGTCGCCGAGCGCGGCGGTGGCGCCGAATTGTGCGAACCCGGCTGCGATGGTGAGTCCGGCGGCGGTGAGGATTGCCGGGTGCCGCCAGCCGTGCAGTGTGACCGGGCGGGGTGTGCCGTCCGTGGGTGGTTGACTGGTGGCGCCGGTCGAGGTCAATGGTCGTTCCCAGAGGTAGAGTGCCAGGCGCGATACGCTGGCTGGCACTCTACGCCACGGCTATGGCGGGTCGGTTGCTCAGGGTTCGATGCAGGCTTTGGCGCAGTAGGTCGTCGCGCTGGCGACTTGCATGCTTCCTGGGTTGTCCATTTCGTCGTCTGAGACGAATAACTCCCAGGTGAGCGTGCCTTGGCCCGGCGGCGCGTGGAGCTGGAGCAATCCGGTGAGTCCGACCGGTTCGGTGCCGTAGAATCCAGGGCCCCGCATGTAGGCTAGGAGCCCTGTGTCGCAGTAGGACGACACACTCCATTGCACGGTGATGGACTGCCCGATGAACACTGGTGACGGCGGTGCTGTGATGTGGCCTGTCGCGGCGTAGAAGCACGGCGCCCCCGGCTCGTCGGCTAACGCTGGCGCTGGCGTGTTCACCGCGACGACTGTGGCTATCGTCACGATCGCCATCGCGATCGCCAACAGCGCCGCCGTTTGGGAGCGCCACCGCAGTGGGGCGTAGGTGCGCTCGACCGTGTAGCGAGGCATGCTCTCTCCTGTCCTCTGCGCGCCGGGATGTCCGGCTGTTCAGGAGTGTCGAGCAGACTCTGATCGGGTCACATCCGGAGGGCGACCTGATCCTTGCGCCGCCGGCTGCCTATTTCCGTGCCGCATGCTCCCTATCTGCGTGAGGGATTTCGGTTGCTGCCGGGGCCGATGCCTCAGCCGGGTCGCCGTTGCGGTCGGGGGCGGCGGTAGCGAACCTGCCTGTGTGGGGGCGGTTGGTCGGGTCGATGCCGGTGATGCCGCGGGCTGCGGCTGGGTTTTCCCGCAGGGCGATCATCAGGTCGGGGACGCCGGGGATCTCGTAGGCGACGCCGCGGACTACGCCGTCGTGTTCGTCGGCGAATTCCATGATTAGCCGCAGGCCGAAGACCCGTTCGTACCAGGCGCGGCTGCGGGTGAGGTCGGTGACGGGGAATTTGACGTGGTGGATGCCGACGAGCGCAGGATCGGGCATGCGGGACGGCCGCCGCGCCCTCTCCCTCGCTGTTGATTACGGCACCGCTCTGCTGGAGCGGGCCGGCCGGCTGATCATGACCATGGTGGAGGCGGCGGGCGCCGACCCCACCATGCGCCAGTTCGCCGACGAGGGCGCCCGCGCCACCGCCGCCAACCTCGGCGCCCTCGCCCGAGCACTCGCCGGCCACGGCGCGCTGCGCCCGGGTCTGGACGCCGAGCAGGCCGCCGACATCCTGTTCGTGCTCAGCTCCCCCCACGTCCACCACCTGCTGTGCCACGACCGCGGCTGGACGGCGACCCGCTACCGCGACTGGCTCCTCGAGCTCCTTACCCGGGAGCTGCTCCCCAGCCCGGACGCCTCATAGGAAAACGGGGTGCCGGAGGTGCGGGCCGCGTGGGACGCTTTCGGGATGGACGAGAGCGATGCGCGGGAGTATCTGGCGTCGAACCGGGCGCTGTGGGACGAGTGGACGGGGGTCCACATCCCCTCGGAGTTTTACGACGTGGCGGGGTGGAAGGCGGGGCGGGAGCGCATGCGTGCGTTCGTGCTCGAGGAGCTTGGCGATGTGAGCGGGAGGGACCTGCTGCACCTGCAGTGCCATTTCGGGCAGGACACCCTCACGCTGGCACGGCGGGGGGCGCGGGTGACGGGGGCGGATTTCTCGGAGCGGGCGGTCGAGGCGGCGCGGGAGCTGGCCACGGAGGTTGGGCTAGGGGGCGTGTCGCGGTTTGTGTGCTCCGACGTGCTGGAGTTGCCCGCCGTGCTGAGCGGGGACTTCGACGTGGTGTTCACCACCTTCGGGGTGCTGGGCTGGCTGCCGGACCTGGCTCGGTGGGCGCAGGTGGTGGCGCATTTCCTGCGCCCGGAAGGGTTCCTCTACGTCGCCGACGCGCACCCGTTCGCGCAGGTTTACGACGACGAGGCGGACGAGCTGCGGCTTCGCTACCCGTACTGGGAGTCGGCGGAGCCGATTGTGAGCGAGGTGTGGGGTTCCTACGCTGACCCGGACGCGCCGGTCCAGCATCGGGTGGAGTACGCCTGGGCGCACTCCATGGGCGAGATCGTCACAGTGCTTGCCGAGGCGGGGCTGCGCATCGAGTTCATGCACGAGTTCCCGTTCGCGGTCTGGAAGATGCTGCCGTTCATGGTCGAGCGGCCAACCTCGGACGGCGGGACCGACTGGCGCCTCCCGGACAACCAGGAGCAGCGGTTGCCGCTGACGTTCTCCCTGAAGGCGAGCAAGCCCGAAGGAACCGGCTGAACCGGGAGGTGATCGCGGACGCTGGGCGCGTTACCCTGGTGGCGCTCGGTGACGCGGGGGCACGTGGGAACTTTGCCCTTTGACCGGAACCCAAGGTGCGTTTCGGACCCAGGATCCCAGCGTATGGCCCCCGCTCACCGAGCGGGACGGCTTCCTAACCCCTCAACCCAGGGTGGCGCGGACTGCGGTGGCGGCGCCGATGAGGTTGCGGAGGGCAGGGACGATCTCCTGGTAGGTACGGGTCTTCAGGCCGCAGTCGGGGTTGACCCAGACCCGCGCGGGGCCGAGCGCCTCGACGGCGGCCTCGATCAGGGCGCGCATCTCGTCGCTGGAGGGCACCCGGGGCGAGTGGATGTCGTAGACGCCGGGGCCGATCTCCTGCGCGTACTCGACCCGTTGCAGGTCGTGGAGCAGGCCCATGCCGGAGCGGGCGGTCTGGATGGAGGCGACGTCGGCGTCCAGCGCGGCGATCGCGGGCAGGATCTCGCCGAACTTCGAATAGCACATATGGGTGTGGATCTGGGTCGCATCGCCGACGACGGCGGTGGCGAGGCGGAAGCTGTCGAGCGCCCAGGCCAGGTAGTCGCGGTGGCGTTCGCGGCGCAGCGGCAGGTGTTCGCGCAGGGCCGGCTCGTCGACCTGGATGATGGCGGTGCCGGCGGCCTCCAGGTCGGCGACCTCGTCGCGCAGGGCGAGGGCGACCTGCATGGCGGTCTCGCGCTCGGGCTGGTCGTCGCGCACGAACGACCAGGCCAGCATGGTGACTGGCCCGGTGAGCATGCCCTTGACCGGCTTGGCGGTGAGCGAGGCGGCGTGGCGGGTCCATCTGACTGTCATCTGCTGGGGGCGTGAGGCGTCGCCGAACAGGATCGGCGGGCGCACGTAGCGGGAGCCGTAGGACTGCACCCAGCCGTGCTCGGTGATGGCGTAGCCGTCGAGCTGCTCGGCGAAGTACTGGACCATGTCGTTGCGTTCCGGCTCGCCGTGGACCAGCACGTCCAGGCCGACCTGCTCCTGCAGCTCGATGACTCTGGCGATCTCGGCGTGCATGCGGGCCTCGTAGCCGGCCTGGTCGAGTTCGCCGCGGCGCCGTGCCGCCCGGGCTGCGCGGACCTCCGGGATCTGCGGGAAGGAGCCGATGGTGGTGGTCGGCAGCGTCGGCAGGTGCAGCCGGTCGCGCTGGGCCTTGTGGCGTACCTCGTAGGGGCTGGTGCGGCGCAGGTCGTGCTCGCCGACGCGGGCGAGGCGCTCCCGCACGGCGGGGTCGCGGGTCCGTGCGGAGGCACGGCGGGCGGCGAGCACGGCGCGGTTGGCGTCCAGCTCGGCGGCGATCGCTACCCGGCCGTCCTCCAGGCCACGGGCGAGGGTGGTGACCTCGGCGACCTTCTGCTTGGCGAAGGCGAGCCAGGGCCGCAGCTCCGAGTCGAGCTTGCTGGCGCGTCCGGCCTCCAGCTCCAGGTCGATGGGGACATGCTGCAGCGAGCAGGAGGTGGACACCACCACCTCGGTCTCGGCGGCGAGCCGCGGCAGCCTGCCGAGCAGTTCCAGGGAGCGCTCCAGGTCGTTGACCCAGATGTTGCGGCCATCGACCACCCCGGCGACCAGCCGCTTGCCGCGCAGGCCACCGGCTGCGGCGAGCAGCTCCAGGTTGTGGGCGCCACCGCGAGTCAGGTCGAGGGCGAGCCCGTCGACCGGCGTGCCGGCGAGCACCGCGAGTGCCTCGCCGAGGTGGTCGAAGTAGCTGGCCACCAGCAGTTTTGGTCGCCGCTCCAGCCGCCCGAGCCGGTCGTAGGCGCGGGCGAGCGCGTCCAGCTCGGCAGGGGTGCGGTCCAGCACGTAGGCGGGTTCGTCGAGCTGGACCCACTCGGCGCCGGCGTCGGCAAGCCGCGCGAGCAGCTCGGCGTAGACGTCCAGCAGGGGGTCGAGCAGCGAAAGCGGCTCGAAGCCAGCGGGGGCATCGTCGGCTGCCTTGCTGAGCAGCAGGAAGGTGAGCGGGCCGGGCAGCACCGGCCGGGTCTGGATCCCGAGCGCCTGTGCCTCGAGGTATTCAGCCAACGGCTTGGGCGCGGCGTCGCCGGTTCCGTCCGCGAGGCGGAACTCGGTGTCTGGGCCGAGCTCGGGGACGATGTAGTGGTAGTTGGTGTCGAACCACTTGGTCATCTCCATGGCGGTGGCGTCCGCGCGTCCACGTGCCACGGCGAAATAGGTATCGAGGCCGAGGCCGGGCTCCTGGCCGTGGCTCTGGTTGAACCGGGCTGGGACCGCTCCGACCATGAAGGCGAGGTCCAGGACCTGGTCGTACAGGGAGAAGTGGTTGCTCGGGATCTCGCCGAGGCCGGCGTCCCGCAGCAACGTCCAGGTCTGGCGGCGCAGGTCGCGGGCGGTTTGGTCCAGCTCCTCGGCCGTCACCGTGCCAGCCCAGTAGCCTTCGGTGGCGGCCTTCAGCTCGCGCCGTGCGCCGATGCGCGGGAACCCGTGAATGGTCGATGTCATGCGCCCTCCCTCGAGACGTTGGACGGCTGCGCGCAAGCAAGCCTACGGGCGATGGCAGGTCTTCGGACTCGTGGCGTGGGCGGCCAGGATTGTCCCGGCGGCGAGAGGCTGTCAACCGCCGTGCCACAGGGCCGCGCCGGAGCGCGGGTCGAAGTAGGAGAGGCGGGCCACCTCGACGGCCAGTTCGAGCTGCTGGCCCGCGCGGACCTGGTGGCGGGCGTCCAGGCGGGCGGTGAGGATCTCCTCCGCTAGCTCGCAGGTGGCCAGGATCTCGGCGCCGAGGTGGTCGATGCGGCGGGTGGTCACAGCCAGGCGCCGTTCTGGCGGGGTCGCCGGGCCGGCGGTGTGCAGGTGCTCCGGGCGGATGCCCACGGTGACCGGCTGGCTGGTGTAGCCGCGCAGCAGGCCGGAGGGGACACCGGGGAAGCGGAGCCGCTGCTCGTCGGTCCCGGCACCGAGGACGATCCAGGCGGCGCCTGCTCTGCCCTCCACCTCCAGGCGGCCGGCCAGCAGGTTCATCGCGGGGGAGCCGAGGAAGGTCGCCACGAAGGTGTTCGCGGGCCGCTGGTAGAGAGCGCGCGGGGTGTCGACCTGCTCCAGCCGGCCGGCGCGCATCACGGCGACCCGGTCGCCGAGCGCCATCGCCTGTGTCTGGTCATGGGTGACGTAGATGGTCGTCACCCCGAGGCCGTGGAGGAGAGCGTTCAGTTCGGTGCGCAGCCGCACCCGCTCGGCTTCGTCGAGGTGGGTGAGCGGCTCGTCCAGCAGGTAGACGGTGGGGACCCGCACGGTGGCGCGGCCCAGCCCGACCCGCTGGCGCTGGCCGGCGGACATGGCTTTCGGCAGCCGCGCCAGCAGGTGGCGGATGCGCAGCACCCGCGCCTCGGCCTGGACCCGCTGGTCGATCTCCTCTTTTGGCAGGCGCCGCAGGGCGAGGCTGAAGCGTAGGTTCTCGCCGCCGGTCAGGTGCGGGTATACCGAGTTGGTCTCGAAGACCATGGCCACATCGCGTTCGTGCGGCGGCAGGTTGCTGACGACCCGTCCGCCGATGGTGATGGTCCCGCTAGTGAGCGGCTCGACCCCGGCGATCAGCCGCAGGGTGGTGCTCTTGCCGCACCCCGACGGGCCCAGCAGCGCCAGCAGCTCGTGGTCGCGCACGTGGAGGTTGAGGTGGTCGACGGCGACGGTGCCGTCGTCGTGGACCCGTGAGAGGTCCTCGAGCAGCACGTCCGCCATGCCGGCTCCTCGATCCGGGCACTCAGCCCGCTTGCTCTCCGCCTCGATGGTAGGCGTGGCCGAGGTTCATGACCAGAGAAGGACAGAGAAGGACTTGGACTGGGCTCTTGCCGGTTTGCGGTTAGGGCGTCACACTCGATCGTCGTATTTCTCCCGCTTCCTGACTGATTCGAGTGCTGGGGGTCAGCGATGGTCAACGTCGGGGATCGTGTCCAGATCGAGTCCGAGAAGGTGGGCAGCGTGACCCGGATCGGCACGGTGACCGGGATCGAGGGCCGCATGATCACCGTTCGCTGGGACTCGGGCAGCCAGTCGATGTTTGTGCCGAGCGCCGGTTGCCTGCAGGTCATCGGCCACGAGGGGGTGGCGCAACCGCAGGTTGAGCGGAGCTAGCTCTCCGAGTCCTCGAAGGCCAGCAGGTCGTCCCAGGTCTCGCGGCGGCGGGTGACCCTGGCCGTGCCGCCTTCGACCACGATTTCGGGGGGCCTGGGGTGGCTGTTGTAGTTGGAGGCCATGGTCATGCCGTAGGCGCCGGTGTCGAGGAAGGCGAGCAGGTCGCCGGGGGCCAGGTCGGGGAGGTCGGCGGCGGGGGCGAGGACGTCGGTGGACTCGCAGATCGGGCCGACGACCTCGGTGGGGCCGGCGGAGGGGGCCTGGCGGAGCGGGACGACCCGGTGGGTTGCCTGGTAGAGGGCCGGGCGAATGAGGTGGTGCATACCAGTGTCGACCACCAGCATGCGGCCGGCGCTGCGGTGCTTGCGGTACAGGACGCTGGCGACCAGGGCGCCGGCGGCGCCGACCAGGTAGCGGCCCGGCTCGATCACCAGGGTCACCTCGCGGCCGGCCACCACCGGGGCGAGGGCCTGGGCGAACACCTCGGGGCCGGGCAGCATGGCGCCCCGGTTGTCGCCGTCGTAGCTGATCGGGAGGCCGCCGCCGACGTCGAGGGCATGCAGTTCCAGGCCGGCGGCGCGGCCTGACTCGATCATCCCCAGGCCGGTGCGGGCGGCGTCGACCAGGCCGTCCGGGTCGGGCAGTTGCGAGCCGACGTGGACGTGCACGCCGACGGGGTGCAGGTGCGGGTAGTCGCCTTTGGCGGTGCGGCCGAAGAGTTCCTCGGCGACCTCGGCGGGGACGCCGAACTTGGCCTCGTCGTGGCCGGTCTGGATGTAGGCGTGGGTGTCGACTTCGACGTCGGGGTTGACGCGCAGCGCGAAGCGGGCGGTGCGGCCGGCGCGGGCGGCGGCCATCTCCAGTGCGTCCAGCTCGTCGGCGGACTCCACGTGGACGGTGACGCCGTGCTCGACGGCGAGGTCCAGCTCGGCGGCGGTCTTGCCGACGCCGGCGAAGACGGTCGCGGCCGGGTCGCCGCCGCTGCGCAGCACTCGCAGCAGCTCGCCGCCGCTGACCACGTCGAAGCCGGCGCCGAGGCGGGCGAGGCGGGCGAGCACGGCAAGGCTGGAGTTGGCCTTGACCGCGTACAGCACCCGGCCGCCGAGCGGGGCGAAGGCGCGGGCGGCCCGCTGGTAGGCGGCGGCGACCGCGTCGAGGTCGTAGACGTAGGCCGGTGTGCCAGTGACAGCGACCACCTGATCGAGCGGCAGGCCACCGACGTGAAGCACCCCGCTGTGGTAGCTGAAGGGGTGCTTGTGCTCGCTCATGGGCGCGAGGTTTGCATAAGAGCGCAGATCTGGCAACTCTTTAATTCCGCAGGATAGGAGGTCTACGCAGAAGTGCTGTTGTATATTTTCATTAACTCATGCATGGTTATGCCATGAGCGCGACGGTGGGCATCCTGGGCGGCTCCGGCTACGCCGGAGGGGAGCTGCTACGCCTGCTCGCCCGGCACCCGCACCTGCGGGTCGTCTGGGCGGCGGCGGACTCGGCGGCGGGCCAGCCCGCGACCACCCGCTACCCAGGCCTTGCGGCCGCCTACGGGGCGCTCACCTTCTGCACTGCCGACGAGGGTCTCGACAAAGGCGCGGACGTGCTCTTCCTGGCGCTGCCACACGGACAGGCGGCGGTGCTGGTCGCCCGCATCCTGGACGCGGCAGGACTGGTGGTGGACCTCTCGGCGGACTTCCGGCTGCGCGACGCCGCCGCCTACCCCGCCTGGTATGGCGCGGACCACCCCGCGCCCGAGCAGCTCGGCGCCTGGCCCTACGGATTGCCCGAACTGCACCGCGACGAGCTGCGCGGCGCCACTAGGATCGCGGTGCCCGGGTGCTACCCGACCGCGGCGCTGCTGGCGCTGGCGCCGGCACTTGCCGTCGGGCTGGTCCGGTCCGACGGCATCGTGATCGACGCCAAGTCGGGGCTCAGCGGCGCTGGCCGCTCGCTCCAGGACCCGAACCTGTTCGTCCAGGCCAACGAGAACGTCACCCCCTACGGCATCGGCAGCCATCGCCATACCCCCGAGATCGAGCAGGAGCTGAGCCGTCTCGCCGGGCGGCCGCTGCGGGTCAGCTTCACGCCCCATCTGGTGCCGCAGAGCCGGGGATTGCTCGCCACCTGCTACGCCACCTTCGCGGACCCGGACCTGGCCGCGCCGCGCGGGGTGGCCTCCTGCTACCAGGCCGCCTACCGGGACGAGCCCTTCATCGACCTGCTCGGCGAGGGCCGCTGGCCTGGGACCCGGGCGGTCGCCACCACCAACCGGGTCCAGGTGGCGGTCACCGCCGACCCGCGCACCAACCGGCTGGTCGTCGCCGCCGCGATCGACAACCTCGTCAAGGGCGCCGCCGGCCAGGCGGTGCAGTGCGCCAACCTCGCCCTCGGCCTGCCGGAGACGGCTGGCCTCGACCTGGTCCCACCGGGACCGTAAGGCGGTGATGTACCCGATGACCGATCGGCTCAAGGTTGACCGCGATCTTGGTGTCTGTGCCTCCAGCGGGTTCAGCGCCGCCGCAGTCGCCTGCGGCATCAAGCAGTCCGGCGGCCCCGACCTCGCCCTGGTCGTCGGGGTGCCGGGCACGCTCGCGGCGGGGGTTTTCACCACCAATCAGGTGGTGGCCGCGCCAGTGGTCTGGACGCGGGCGCGGCTTGCCGCCTCGGCTGACGCCCGCGTGGTGGTGCTGAACGCCGGCAACGCCAACGCCTGTACGGGCGCGGCGGGCGATGCGGCGGTGCTGGCCACCGCGCAGCGCGCCGCCGCCGAGCTTGGCTGCCATCCCGACCAGGTGCTGGTCTGCTCGACCGGCGTGATCGGCGTGCCGATTGAGGTCGACTGCCTCACTGAGGGAGTGGCGAAGGCCGCGGTCAGCCTCGACCCGGGCGCGGCGGCCGGTACTGGCGCGGCCGACGCGATCCGGACCACCGATACGGTTGTGAAGCAGGCCGGTGTCCACCTCGGCGCGGTCACTGTCGGTGGCATGGCTAAGGGCGCGGCCATGCTCGCCCCGGCGCTGGGCCCGCCGTCCGGGCCGCCCGGGACGCTGCTGGGGCCACCGCACGCGACCATGCTGGCGGTGCTCACCACCGACGCGATCGTCGACCAGGCCACGCTGCGCGCCGCCCTGACCTCGGCCACCGCGGCGACCTTCAACCGGATCACCGTGGACGGCGCCCAGTCCACCAACGACACCGTGCTGCTGCTCGCCTCCGGTACCGCCGGGACGCGGCTGCAGCCGCGCGACTTGGCCGACGCGGTCGAGGCGGTCTGCTTCGACCTGTCCGGGCAGATGCTGGCCGACGCCGAGGGCGGCACCAGGGTGGTCGCCGTCCACGTCGGCGGTGCCGGCACGATCGCCGCCGCGCTGGCGGTGGCCCGGCGGGTGGCGGACAGCCCGCTGGTCAAGGCCGCCGTCTACGGCGGCGACTCGAACTGGGGCCGCATCCTGCAGGCGGCCGGCACCGCCGGGGTCCCCTTCGACCCCAGCCGGGTGCGCCTCGAAGTCCGAGGCGGCCCAGGAGCGGCCGGCCTGGAAGCGGCCCCGACCCCAGCCCAGGACCCTGGCCAGACCCAGGGAGCCGCGGGTGAGCGGGTCGAACTAGTCCGGGACGGTGCCCCGACCGGGACCGATGGCAGTGCCGCGATGGCCGCGCAGGAGATCGAGTTCCGCCTGGATCTCGGCGGGCCCGGGCCGTGGGCGTGCGTGCGCACCGCCGACCTCACGCCCGAATACGTCCGCCTCAACTCGGCGTACACGACATGAGCGGCGCCGCAACGGCCGACCTGCAGGCCAAGGCGGACGTGCTCCACGAGGCGCTGCCGTGGATCAAGCGGTTCGCCGGGCGGACCGCGGTCATCAAGTACGGCGGCGCAGCCATGAGCCACCAGGGTGAGCGCACCACGGAGGCAAACGATGACAAGGGTGCGCCAATCAACGATGCGGGTTCGTTCGTCGACGACGTGGTGCTGCTCCGCTACGTGGGCGTGGACGTTGTGGTGGTGCACGGCGGCGGGCCAGAGGTCAGCCACGCCATGAAGGAGCTTGGCCGCGAGCCGGTGTTCGTCGACGGTCACCGAGTCACCGACGCCGACACCATCGACCTGGTCCGCATGATCCTGGTCGGGCGTATCAACAAGGGTCTGGTGGGACGGTTCAACCGCCACGGGCGCCTGGCGGTCGGGCTCTCCGGGGAGGACGGCCTGCTGGTCAGCGCGGCACCGCGGCACGACCCGGGCGGGCGCGAGCTTGGCTTCGTCGGCGACGTCGCCGCGGTCGACACCACCGCGCTGCGGGCGCTCACCGGCGCCGGGCTGATCCCGGTGATCGCCACGGTCGCCGCCGGTCCGGACGGGCGGCCCTACAACGTCAACGCCGACGCGGTCGCCGGTGCGCTGGCCGCCGCGCTCGGCGCCGAGAAGCTTGTCTACCTCACCGACGTGGAGGGCCTCTACCGCGACATCGCGGACCCCCGGTCGCTGCTGCGGCGGATCACCCTGGCCGAGGTCGAAGCACTGCTGGAAGGCAGCCAGGCGCACAGCCGCATGGCGCCCAAGCTGCGCGGCATCGTCACCGCCCTCCGCGCGGGCGTGGGCAGCGCCCACATCCTCGACGGGCGCCTGCGCCACGCCCTGCTGCTGGAGCTGTTCACCGACCAGGGCGTCGGCACGATGGTCGGCCCCAACGGATGGGACCAGTCCGAGTCATCGGACGCGAAAGAAGGAGTCGCATGACGATCGCGGAGCGGGAGGCGGCAGTGCTGTGGCCGACCTACGCACGGCCCGAGGTCGAGTTCGTCCGTGGTGAGGGCGTGTACCTGTGGGACGCGGAGGGACGCGAGTACCTCGACTTCCTCGGCGGCATCGCGGTGGTCGCGGCCGGCCATGCCAACCCCAAGGTGGTCGCTGCGGTCGCCGGGCAGCTCGCCACGCTCGGCCACACCTCGAACCTGTATTTCACAGGGCCGCAGGTGCGCCTGGCTGAGCGGCTGGTCGAGGCGTTCGGCGGCGGCGCCAAGGTGTTCTTCTCCAATTCCGGCGCCGAAGCCAACGAGGCCGCCATCAAGGTGGCGCGGCGCTGGGGGCGTGCCACCCGAGGCGAGCAGGCCATCGGCATCGTCTGCGCCGACGGCGCCTTCCACGGCCGCACCCTTGGGACCCTGGCCGCGACCGGCAAGCCCGCCATCAAGACCGCCTTCGAGCCGCTGCCGGCGGGCTTCACCCACGTGCCCTTCGGCGACACCGACGCCCTCGCCGCCGCCATCGGCCCCGATACCGCCGCGGTGCTGCTGGAACCGGTCCAGGGCGAAAGCGGCATCCGCGTGCCGCCGCCCGGCTACCTGCGGGCGGCACGCCAGCTCACCGCCGACGCCGGCGTGCTGCTGATCCTCGACGAGATCCAGTCGGGCATGGGCCGCACTGGCCGCTTCTTCGCCCACCACCACGAGGGCTTCCGCCCCGACGTGGTCACCATGGCCAAGGCGCTCGGCAGCGGCTACCCGATTGGCGCCACCATCGCTACCGACGAGGTGGCCGACTCCATGCGGCCGGGCGACCACGGCACCACCTTCGGCGGCAACCCGGTCGCCTGCGCGGCGGCACTGGCCACACTCGACGTGATCGAGCCGCTGCTCAAAGGCCACGTCGACGAGGTTGCCGGGCGCCTGCGCGACGGCCTCGACGGCTTGCGGGCGGGCTTCGCCCACGACCACGACGGCGCAGAAGTCCGCGGCCACGGCCTGTGGCTCGCCCTGGAGCTGGGCAACGGCGGCAACGCCAAGGAGGTGGCCAGGGCCGCGCTCAGCCGCGGGCTGGTGGTCAACCCGGTCACCGAGTCCGCCCTGCGGATCGCACCTCCGCTGGTGATCGAGGCGGCCGCAGTCGACGAGGGCCTGGCCCGCCTGGGCGGCGCGCTGGAAGAGGTGGGCGCATGACGACCAAGGCCGCCAGACAGCGGGCGCTCGCCGCGCTGCTGCGCGGCCGCCAGGTCGGTAGCCAGGCACGCCTGCTGGAGTTGCTGCGCTTGCAGGGCTTCGACGCCACCCAGGCAACGGTCTCGCGCGACCTGGAAGACCTCGGCGCGGTCAAGGTCCGCGACCCGGAGGGACGCCTGGTCTACACCCTGCCGGACGCCGGTGAATCCGAACCTGGCCAGCGTGAGGAGCTGGAACGGGCGCTCAGCCTGTGGCTCGAATCGGCGGTGCCCGCCGGCAACCTGGTGGTGCTGCGCACCCCGCCGGGCCACGCGCACGCGCTCGCCGTCGCGCTCGACCAGGCCGACATCGACGACATCGCCGGGACCGTGGCTGGCGACGACACCGTCCTGGTGGTCTGCACCGACGGCATCTCCGGCAAGGCCATGGTCCGCTGGCTCCGTGCCATCGGTGGCGCCACTACCTCCGCTGGCAGCGCTGCCGAGCGCCGAAGCCAGGCCGCCGGGCACGACGAAGGCTCCCAGTCCGCGCGGCCACCCGCCACCACCAGCGCTCTCGCAACCGTGCATTCGATCTTCCGAGGAGCATCAGCATGACCGGTCCGACCGTCCCCGCCCCCGCCCCGTCCCAGGCCCAGCCCAACGCCGATCCCGAACTCGTCGTCCTCGCCTACTCCGGCGGGTTGGACACCACCGTGATCGTGCACCGCCTCACCCACGAGCACGGCCGCCGGGTGGTGGCGCTGCTCGCCGACGTCGGCCAAGGCGGCGAGGACCTGACCGCCTTGGCGGCACGGGCACTCAAGGTGGGCGCGACCGATGCGGTCGTGGTCGACGCCCGCGAGCGCTTCGCGCGTGAGTTCCTCACCCCCGCGATCGCCGCCAACGCCCTCTACGAGGGGCGCTACCCGCTGGTCTCGGCGCTGTCCCGGCCGCTGATCGCGCAGCTCCTGGTCGAGGAGGCACGCCGCCGCGGCGCCGGCGCGCTCGCCCACGGCTGCACCGGCAAGGGCAACGACCAGGTGCGTTTCGAGGTGAGCTGCGGCGCACTCGCCCCGGACCTTGAGGTGCTCGCGCCAGTGCGCGACTGGGCCATGACCCGGCCCGAGGCGATCGAGTACGCCGACAAGCACGGCATCGACCTCGGCTGGATCAGCCTCGACAAGCCCTGGTCCGTCGACCAGAACCTGTGGGGCCGCACCATCGAGGCAGGCGTGCTCGAGGACCCCTGGGTGGCCCCGCCCGAGGATGCCTTTACCTGGACCACCTCGCCCACGCGCGCCGAAGGCGTCGCCGAGGTGGCCGTCTCCTTCGAAGCCGGCGTCCCGGTCGCGACGACTGGCCCGGACTCGGTACGCGGGCTGACCGCGGTGCTGGGGGAGCTGAACCGCGTCGGCGGCGCGGCCGGGTTCGGGCGGGTGGACATGATCGAGAACCGCCGCGTCGGCATCAAAAGCCGCGAGGTCTACGAGGTGCCGGGGGCGCTTGCCACCATCGCCGCCCACCGCGAGGTGGAGGACCTCACCCTCGACCGCGACGTGCTGCACGAGAAGGCCAGGGTGGAGCTCCGCTACGCCGAGCTGGTCTACGACGGGCTGTGGTTCTCGCCGCTCCGCTCCGCCCTCGACGCCTTCATCGCCGAAACCCAGAAGACCGTCACTGGCGAGGTCCGCCTGCAGTTCTCACCCGGCCGCTGCCAGGTGACCGGCCGCCGTGCCGCCCACCCGCTCTACCGGCCGGACCTGGCCACCTACGCCGAAGGCGACACCTTCGACCACGACGCCGGCCGCGGCTTCGTCGCCCTGTGGGGCCTCCCAGCCCGGACCTGGGCCAAAGTGCAGCAGGAGGCCGTCTCCTGAGCGAATCGGAACGCGGAGCCCGGGGCGCAAGCGGCGGGGGAGCCGGGCCGCTGTGGGCCGGCGGGTTCGCCGGGCGGCCCGACCCGTCGATGTGGGCCTACACCTCCTCGCTCGGGGTCGACCGGCTGCTGTGGCGCGAGGACGTGGCCGGCAGCCGCGCCCACGTGCGCGCGCTGCTGCGGGCCGCCGTCCTCGACCAGCCGGAGGGCCAGCGGCTCCTCGACGGCCTGGCCGCGGTCGCGGCCGAGCTGGCCGGCGGCACCTTCGCCTGGCACGACAGCGACGAGGACGTCCACACCGCGGTCGAGCGGCGCCTCACCGAGCTGGTCGGCCCGCTCGGCGGCAAGCTCCACACCGGCCGCAGCCGCAACGACCAGGTCGCCACCGACCTGCACCTGTGGCTCAAGGGCGCAGTCGCCGACGCAGCCGACGCCTGCGCCGGCCTGATCAAGGCGCTGGTCGCGGCCGGGCGCACCCACCCGGACGTGGTCCTGCCCGGCCTCACCCACCTGCAGCCCGCGCAGCCGGTGCTGTGGGCCTTCCAGCTCGCCGCGCACGGCTTCGCGATCGCGCGAGACACCACCCGCTTCCGCGACGCGGGCGCCCGCGCCGACGTCTGCCCGCTGGGCGCAGGCGCGATCGCCGGGTCGTCGTTCCCGCTCGACGTGGCCGAGACCGCCGCCGACCTCGGCTTCGCCGCCGCCTTCGACAACGCCATGGACGCCACCGCCAGCCGCGACACGGTCGCCGAGTTCGCCGCGGCCACCGCGATCGCGATGGTGCACGCCTCCCGCCTGGCCGAGGACATCGCCTTATGGGCGGGCCGCGGCTGGGTGCGGCTGCCGGATGCCTGGGCGACCGGGTCCAGCATGCTGCCGCAGAAGCGCAACCCCGACGTCGCCGAGCTGGCGCGCGGCCGTGCCGGCACGGTCATCGGCCGCCTCACCGGGCTGCTCGCCACCCTCAAGGGGCTCCCCCTCGCCTACGCCCGCGACCTGCAGGAGGACAAGGCAGCCGCCTTCGAGGTCGCCGCCACCCTCGGCGGCTCCCTAGGGGCCCTCGCCGGGCTTGTCAGCGGCCTGGAACCGGACACCGCCCGCATGCGCGCCGCCGCCGCCGAGGCCGAGACCACCGCCGTCGACCTGGCCGAGGCGCTGGTCCGTGCCGGCGTCCCGTTCCGCGAGGCCCACGCCGCCGTCGCCGCCGCCGTGCGCCTTGCCACCAAACGCAGCACGCACCTCTCCGACCTCCCGGACGCCGACCTGCACGACCTGCACCCCGGGTTCGGCAAGGTCGACCGCGCCGTCCTCGACCTCGACGGCAGCATCGCCGCCAAAGCCACCCCCGGTTCCACCAACCCCGCCCAGGTCGCCACCCAGCTCGCCACCCTGGAAACCGCCGCCACGGCCGCCCACGCCTGGGCAGAGCGTTTCCGCCCGGCCCTCGACCTGGGCCTCGAAACCTAAACCCGTCGGCGCGCGGCCTATCGCATCGACGCCGCGATCCGGATGGCAGTCTGCTTGGAGACGTTGCCCTCTAGCCGCAGGGTGAGGTCGCCGGACTGCCACACCAGCGTCGGGCCGGCCAGACGCAGCGTGTCCTGCTGGAAGTCGCCGTTCTTGTCCATGAAGCCGAGGATGTGCGGGCCGCCGCTGAGCCAGAATGCCTCGCCGGTGGCGCCTGGGACAGTGACCGTCTCCACCTGGGTGCCGGGCCCGGCGACCTTCCCCGCATAGGACTGGCCGCGGAACTCGGTCACCAGCAACCCAACCCCGGTCAAGCGTGAGGCAGGCAGACCCGGACGGGGCCGCCACACCAGGCTGACACGCCCATCGGGAACGTCCCCTGCAACGTAGACCGCGTCCGGCGGCCCCAGGGCCGGGTCGGTCGGCACCAGCACCGGGAAGCGGACCATGCTCCGCGCCTGCGCCAGCGTGACCCGCTGCCCAAGGCCGAGAGGGCCGCCGCCGCTGGGCAGCGTCGTGGCCGAGCTTCCGGGAGCCGAGCTGCTGGGCGCCGGGGCGGTGGTGACGGTCGGCGCTGGCCCTCCCAGGTGGATGGTGATGCCACGCACGCCCACCCGCCGCGCGACCGCCGGCGTGGCCAGCAACGCCGCCAGGAGCAGCAGCAACGCGACCGCCACGACCACCAGCCTCCGCCGGCTCCACCCGGCCAGAGGCCAGCGCCGGGGCCGGGCGCCCGCCGCCCGCTCCGCCTCGTTCTCGCTGATCCGTGCCGTCACCGCTTCGGCGAGTGGCGGGGTCGGCGGGTAGTCGAGGTGGCCGCCGAGGCCGGTGAGGGCGCGTTCGAGTCCAAGGTCGGTGCTCATCCGCCCCCTCCCTCCATCGTCCCCATCGTCTTCCCCAGCGTCAGCGCCCCTTCCGCGCCGCCCAGCTCGGTGCGCAGGCGTGCCAGCGCCCGGGAGATCCGCGACTTCACCGTGCCAGGACGGCAGCCAAGCACCGCAGCGGTCTCCCGCTCCGACAGCTCCAGGAAGAAACGCGCCGCAATCACCGCACGGTCCCGCTCCGCCAGGCGGTTCAGCGCCGCGAGCAGGACTCGTCGCTGTTCGTGCTCCAGTGCCGCCACCTCGGGGGACGGGGCCGCGTCCCCCGAGGGGCGGTCGGTGGCGGCGCGCAATACCAGGTCGTCCTGGCGGCGGTGCGACCGGCGCCGGTTGCGGGCCTCGTTGGCCACGATCGCCAGCAGCCAGGGCCGGAAGGCGGCCCCCGCACGAAACCGGCCGATGGCATACCAGGCCTTCACGAAGCCCTCCTGGGCGGCGTCCTCAGCATCCGCCGCCGCCCCAGCGATCAGGTAGGCGGTCCGGTAGGCGAGGTCCTGGTAGCGACGCACCAGCACCTCATAGGCGCGCACGTCACCTCCTCGTGCGCGTTCGACGAGCTTGCCCTCGTCCTCGTCCAGTGGACGGCCCTCCACGGAGACGGAGTCGGCGTTCACCGTTGATACACCAACCCACGCCGATCGGTTCCAGTCCAGTGTCAGGTGTGAGGCGTCAGGCGAGCATCTCGCCGGTGCGGCCACCGGTCTCAGGCTGGGCGAACAGGAAGCCCTGGGCGAAGTCGCAGCCCAGCTCGTCGAGTTTGGCAAGCTGAGCCGGGGTCTCGACGCCGGTGGCGATGACGCTGAGCCCGAGGGTGCGGGCCAGGCCGATGACCGCGGCGACCATGGTGTCGTCGGCGGGCTCCAGGTCGAGGCGGGCCACGAAGGAGCGGTCGATCTTGAGGGTCGTGACCGGCAGCGACCGCAGCGAGGCAAGCGACGACCAGCCGGTGCCAAACCCGTCCACCGCGACCCGCACGCCCAGGCCGACCAGCCGCTTCAGGGTGGTCGCGGCCGTCGCCGGGCTGGCGGCCAGGGCCGGCTCGCCGATCTCCAGGCACAGCAACCCCGGCTCCAAGCCGGTGTCGGCCAGCACCCCGGCGACCAGGTCGACCAGGTGCGGCTCGGCGAACTGGCGCTCGGAGAGGTTGACGTGCACCGCGGCGGGCGCCTTCTCCGCGGCGGCGTCGGTACGCCAGCGGGCCGCCTGGTGGCACGCCTCCCGCAGGATCCACGCGCCGATCGGCACGATCAGGCCGGTCTCCTCCGCGAACGGCAGGAACTCGCCCGGCTGCCGGGTGCCCCGCCCGGGCTGCTCCCAGCGCAGCAGCGCCTCAGCGCCGACCAGGCGTCCCTCCCGCAACGACACGATCGGCTGGTACAACGCGCGCAGCTCACCAGCGTCGAGGGCCTGCCGCAACGCACGCTCAGTCTCCAGCTGCTCGGCGAGCTGGGCACGCAACGTCTCGTCGGCCAGCTCGTAGCGACCGCCGTGCTGCTTGGCCCGCTGCAGGGCGATGTCGGCGTCCAGCAGCAACGTTTCGGGAGGCTGCGCCCGCGGCCCGGTGACGGCGATCCCGATGCTTGCCTGCAGCACCACCTCCTGGCCGGCAACCGCGATCGGGGTGGTCAGCCCGCTCAGCACCCGCTCGGCCAGGCGCACCGCGTCGCGCTGGTGCGCGATCGGGCACAGCACCGCGAAGTCGTCGCCGCTGAAGCGCGCCACCGTGTCGCTCGGCCGCAGGATGCTGCGCAGGCGCCCCGCCACCGCGATCAGCAGCCGGTCGACCGCGTCGTCGCCGAAGCGCTCGACCATCTCGCTGAACCGGTCCAGATCCACGGCGAGCACCGCCGCAAGCCCCGGCTCGCGCCCTAGCCGCGCCAGCGACATCCGCAGCCGGTCCAGGAACAGGGTGCGGTTCGGCAGGCCGGTGAGCGCGTCATGGGTCACCCGCCAGGCGAAGCGCTCGTCCGGGCGGCCATGGTCGCGCAGGTCGACGAGCTGCCGGATCACGAAGCGAGGCTGCCCCGCCCGGTCGCGGTGCAGGGCGTCCCCCCACGGTGCGAGCGGCAGCCAAGCGCTGCCAAGCACCGGGACCGCCTCGCCGTCCGAGCGCCGGCAGCGCTGCTGCAGCTCGAACGCTGGCAGCTCCCCCGCGAGCAGCCGGTGCAGCTGCTCCAGGTCGGCGTCGCGGTCGTCAGGGTGCAGCACAGCGGGGAAGCGGGCCGACAGCAGCACCACCTCCGGCTGGCCCACCAGCTCGGCGAGAGCCTGGTTCACCCGCAGCAGCCGGCCCTCGCCGTCCACCACGGCAGTCGGTGTCGGCGCGGCGGAAAGGCTCGACCAGATACGCTCGACGTCGTCGCCGCTCGGCTCGAACAGCCCTGTCAGCCTGGCCGGGACTGGCACCGGGGCCGCACCCCGGCCGCATAGCTCCCGCAGGGTGGTGACCAGGCCCTCCGGGTCGATGGTCTTCTCCAGGTAGGCGGTGGCGCCGCCCTGGAGCACCTCGCTGCGCGCCTTGTCAGCAGTAAGCGCCGACAGCACCACGACCTTGGTGTCCGGGAGGCGCTCCCGGAGCTTGACGACCGTGTCCACGCTGCCACCAGGCATGGCAAGATCAAGCACGACCAGCTCGGGTCTGGCCTCTGCCGCGAGCCGCAGGACCTCGTCGCTGCTACCGGCCTCGCCGACCAGCTCGAAGCCACGGCCCTGCATGGTGAGCCGCAGCACGGTGCGCAGCTCCGGCACGTCATCGGCGATCAGTACACGAATGGTCGCCGCGGCCTGGAGGGCCGAGCTCAATCCATTCCCCCCCTCACCGGCGGCGCCGCTCAGGGCCATCCCGCCGATGCTCGTTGTCAGCTCGTCATGCTAGACACACTTGAGCCGTTCAGTCCAATACGTCGAGCAAGAAGCCAGCGGAACGGCCAGCAAACCCGTTGGCGGCAACCCGCTAGTGGCAGCCCGCTAGTAGCAGGCCGTCACGTCAGCGCAGTTCGAGCCGCCAGATCTGCGGCGCCAGGTGGTTGCAGGTCCACTGCTGCACGTTGGCCCCGGCGGTGGTGGACCCACCGGCCACGTCCAGGCACAGGCCGCTCGCCTTGGAAACGAAGTTGTAGTACGAACGACCCACGTTGACGGCCTTCCAGAGCTGCGCATTGGTGCCATTGCAGGTCCACTGACGGACATTGGCGCCGGCGACGGTGGAGCCACCAGCCACGTCCAGGCACTTGCTGCTGTTCGTGTTGACCAGCGTGAAATAGCCGCTGCCCTTGCTGGTGAACCTCCAGTCCTGCGGCGACAGGCCATTGCAGGTCCACTGCTGCACGTTCGCACCCGAGGCGGTGGAGCCCTTGGAGACGTCCAGGCAGTCGGCACTCTGCAGGTTGCGCAGCCGGTAGGTGTCGCCAGAGGCCACCCCGCTGGCGGTCCCCGTGCCAGTTAGCGACCCGCTGGCGAAGAACGCCTCGCAGGACCCGTCCGCCAGGCGCTCGGTGGCAAGCTCCAGAACGCTGCTGCCATCCGCAGCAGGCAGCAGGCTGGAGCTGTAGTTGCTGCAGACGATCTCGGTGCTGGTGGGGCTGGCGCTGAAGGACACGGTGACCGGCGCGTCCAGCTCGAACCAGTGCCCAAAGCCGTTCTCGGTGTTGACGAAGATGGTGGAGCCGCTCTGCGGCCGCAGGATGTTGCCGCTGGCGTCCTTGACCAGGTCGCCGATCAGCAGGATGCGCCCGTTGGCGCCGCCACTGGGCGTCCAGGCGATCGTCGGGGCGTGGTAGAGGTACTTGCCGTCCGGCGTCGCCGCCACCGTGCCAGGATCGGTGGGATCCCCCCAGTTCCAGCCGTCCGCCGAGGTCCGGTAATAGACCCGGCAGGCGTCGCTGCGCTGCCCGCACAGCTCATACGACATGAACCAGGTGCCGTTGGGAAGCGCCCGGACGGTCGCCATCCCAGGGCGGTCGGTACTGGCCGTGGCCACCACCAGGCGCTCCGCCCCCCAGGTCGCCCCGCCGTCGGTCGAGGTCACCATGGCAATCGCCTGGCTGTAGCCGGTCTGGGTCTCGTCGGAGAAGTAGCAGTCCAGCGCGCCGCGGGCATCCACCGCGAACTCCGGCTCCCACAGGCCCTCAGTGCTCGGCGTGCTCTCCGACCCCACCGCACAGCTCGACAGGTACGACCAAGTGGCGCCGTGGTCGCCGCTCTTCCACACCCGGATCTCCGGGCGCCGCCCGGCGGCGCTGTTCTTCATGCCCACCGTGGTCGCAAACAGCAGCGTGCCAGCCGGCTGCGCACCAAGCTGCCGCGGCAGCTCGAACAGGGTCGCACAGCACGCGCCCCGTCCGCCGGTCGCCTGCGGATCCTGGATCTTGCTGAGCAGGTGGAAGCTTGCCCCGCTGTCGCTGCTCTCAAAGATCCGCGCCATGTCGGTAACCCCACCAGTGGAGGAGGCCGAGACACTGGCAAGCAGCCGCCCGTTGGCCGACCCGGAGTGCGCCAGCCGGATCACCCGCGGGTACATCGACTGCTCAGTGTCCAACTGCTGCGCCGCCGTCGCCGCCTTGACCCGCCCCGGCCCGCCACTGCTCCCCACCGGACCAAGCACCAGCAACGCATAGGACACGACCGCCACGACCACAGCGATCACCGCCAGCTTCAGGGACACAGCACGCCGCACCAAAACCTCCACGAAGACGCAGACAAGCAATATCAGGGCAGACAGGGGGAAGTGAGCTTGCAATGCCTACCACAGGCTGTGGTGGAGCGACAACTTAGGTACCATGGAACACTAGTCATGGTAGAAAGGTAGACGGATGAGCTTGAACATTAAGGACGAGGAGATCCACCAGCTCGTACGGGAATTGGCGGATCTCACCGGTGAGAGCCAGACCATGGTCGTCAAGATCGCGGTCCGGGAGCGCCTCGATCGCCTGCATGCCGCCGGGAGGCTCACACTGGCCGACCGCCTCCTCGCAATCGGGAGGAACACTGCCCCTCGCCTCCAGGAGCCGTTCCGGTCCGCCGAGCATGGCGACCTGCTCTACGACGAGCACGGGCTGCCGCGATGATCGTGGACACGTCGGCGCTAATCGCGATCTTGCGAGACGAGCCTGAGGCTCCGGTCATGGCACGGGCCATCGAGGAGGCGGCGGCGCGACAGATCTCCGCCGCGAATTGGCTGGAGGCGGCCGTGGTCATCGACGGCAGTCGAGATCCGGTCGCCAGCCGTCAGTTCGACGAGCTCCTCAGCGTGGCGAGGATCGTGGTCGCCCCGGTGACCGAGCAGCAAGCACAGATCGCACGCGCCGCATATCGGGATTTCGGCAAGGGCAGCGGTCATCCCGCCGGGCTCAACTTCGGGGACTGCTTCGCCTATGCGCTCGCCAAGAACACCGGCGAACCGCTGCTGTTCAAGGGACAAGACTTCATTCATACCGACGTCATTCCGGCGCTACAGGTGCCCGACCCCGGCTAGCCGTCATTAGCCATCCTGCCCGCCCGGGTCGGGGCTATTGCCGGGTGCGATCTCGCGTTCGCGTAGCTCCACACGGCGGATCTTGCCGGAGATCGTCTTGGGCAGCTCGGTGACGAACTCGATCTCCCTCGGGTACTTGTACGGCGCGGTCACCCGCTTGCAGTGATCCTGCAACTCCCCGGCGAGCACCGCCGAACCAGCCTGCCCCGGCGCCAGCACCACGAACGCCTTCACGATCTGGCCCCGGTCCCGGTCAGGCTTGCCGACCACCGCCGCCTCCGCGACCGCCGGATGCTCCACCAGCGCCGACTCCACCTCGAACGGGCCGATCCGGTAGGCAGCCGACAGGATCACGTCGTCGGAGCGGCCCACGAACCAGAAATAGCCGTCCTCGTCCACCGCCGCCCGGTCACCGGTGTAGTACCAGCCGTCATGGAACGCCGCAGCGGTCGCCTCCGGATCACGCCAGTACTCCACGAACAGCCCCACCGGCCGCTCCGGCTCCACCCGCACCGCGACGTGGCCCTCCTCACCCGCACCCAACACCTTCCCGAAATCGTCCACCACGCACACGTCAAACCCCGGCGTCGGCTTGCCCATCGACCCCGCACGGACCTCCATGCAGCGGTAGTTGGCCACCAGATTGACCGTCTCGGTCTGCCCGTAGCCGTCATAGACAGTCAGGCCGGTCGCCTCCCGCCACACCTTGATCACCTCGGGGTTCAGCGGCTCCCCCGCCGACACGCAATGCCGCAGCCGCGACCAGTCATAGCGACCCAGATCCATCAGCACCAGCGCCCGGAATACCGTCGGCGGCGCACAGAACGTCGTCACACCATGCTCAGCCACCAGCCGCAACAACAGCTCGAAGTCCGGCTTGCCGCGCACGTCCCACAGGAAGTTCGCAGCACCAAGCGCCCACTGCCCAAACAGCTTCCCCCACGCCGCCTTGGCCCACCCGAAATCACTCACGGTCCAGTGCAAATCCGTCGGTTTCAGGTCCTGCCAGAAGCGTGCGGTGATCTGATGCCCGATCGCGCAGGACGCCTGCGTATGGAGCACCATTTTCGGATGCGAAACTGTCCCAGATGTGAAGTAGATGAGCAGTGGGTCGTCGGAGTTGGTCGGTTCGGCGATTGGTGGGTTGGGGCTGGCGGCGGCGAGGCCCGCCTCCCATGACGACCAGCCGGGCGGTGGGGCCTCCAGCCGATCCTGGTCGCCGCCGACGCGGATGCGGGTGGAGAGGGCGGGGTAGCGGCTGGCGGCCTCTTCGATTTTGGGGATGCCGTCGGGGTCGGTGATGGCGACGGTGGCTTCGGCGCGTTCCAGGCGGTAGGCGATGTCGCGGCCGGTGAGCAGGGTGGTGCCGGGGAGCGGGATGGCGCCGAGTTTGATGCAGCCGAGCATGACGTCGTACCAGTCGGGGATGCGGGGCAGCATGACGAAGACGCGGTCGCCTTTGTGGACGCCAAGGGCTGCGAGGAAGTTGGCGGCGCGGTTGGAGGCGGCGGAGAAGTCGGCGAAGCTGTAGCGGCGGGGGTTGCCGCCGTGGGGGTCGACGGCGAGTAGGGCAAGCTTGTCGGGCTCCCGGGCGGCCCAGGTGTCGACCACGTCGCGGGCATAGTTGTAGACCGTGGGCACTTCCAGCCGGAACGACTTCCGGGTGGCCTGGTAGTCGGTCATGTTGGGCGGCAGGTCAGGCATCGGGCCACCTCCTGGAACCGGGACGGGTCCACGCACGGCGGGCGGGCTCGGTCGATTCGACTATATGCCAACGGCCCCGATGGGCTATTGCGCGTGCCCGAAGCTTGGCTCGTAGGATCCTCTCCTGTTGCTTGGGTGGTTCGAGGTGACTGGGGGGGGGAGGTGCCTGGGACCGGGTTTGTTCCGCGTCGGGACGGGTTTCATTTCGCCAACGACACTGCGGCTGGGGTTGTGTGCATCCCTGGGTTTGGGGAGGTGGCAGTGCGGGGGTGTGCCGGCGGGATGGCGTTCGCCGCGCTCGACTACTGGTTTGGCGGGTTGCCGGTGCCGACCCACCGGGCGGAGGATTTCGGTGCTGCGGGGGTGCCGCCGGTGGACGGCCGGCTGGGCATCTATCTCCGCAAGCGCAATGCCGACAGTTTCGCGGCGCTGAGCGCGCGGGAGTTTGTGCGCTGGAGCGTGGCCGCCGACTATTCCACCCGCTGCCAGGGGGGTGTCGTGGTGTTGACGCTGGATGAGCAACTCCCGCGTCTGCGCCGCAGTATCGAGGCGGGGCGGCCGGTGGTGCTCGGCCTGGTGGGGGCCCGCGGCCTCGACGCTGGTGAGGTTGCACGGAACCATCAGGTGGTCGCCTACGGCTATGAGGAGGACCCGGACAGCGGGGCGGTGCGGATCCAGGTGTATGACCCGGATCGGCCCGGTGAGCAGGGGGTGCTGGGCCTCGAACCGAAGGATCCTCGCGTGGTCGAGGCCGGTGGTGCTGTCAGGGCGGAGGCGGAGGCGGGGGTTGGGGGGCGCTGGTGGCGTGGCTGCTTTGTGCAGGACTACGTGCCTGAGCAGGCTGCCTATGTCGATCTGGCGGTCTCCAAGGGGATCTGGGTGAGTGCTTGGGTGCCGCCGGTGGGCCAGCATTTTGTGGCGCAGTTCACGGCCAGGAACTACGGCGACCACCCGGCGCGGCTCGCGGAGTTGTGCTTGGCGCTGCGCGGTCCGGGTGGTGAGCGTCTGGATGACGCCCAGGGGCAGGCTCCGGGGGGCGTGCTGGAGCCTGGTGGGGAGCGGGCCGTGGTCCGGCACACCGGTTGCTTCGGGATGGTTCCGGGTGGCTACCGAGTCACCGCCGCCTACCGCTCCGAGGGCGGCCACCTGCTGGCGCTGCCGCCTGGTGAGCCGGGGACCGTCGCCCAGGTCGGGGTGACGGCGGTGACGCCGCCGTGCCCGACCTTGGTGCGGGTGCGGTTCCTTCAGGTCACTGTGGACGATGCCGCTGCCATCGGGGGTCAGGTCGCGGTGCAGTTGGGCGTCAACGGTGAGACGGTCCGCTGGCCCGAGCAGGGCACGGCCGGCTGCGAGGATGGCGAGACCTTCGACCTGGATGCCTGTTTCCAGGTGGTGCTTGGCGCCGCCGAGCCGCTCACCGTCACGGTCACTGGCCCGTGCGGGCGTCTCCGCGAGCACTGGTTTGGGCTCGACGGCTGGGGGGAGGGGGCGCATCGTTGCCGTAGCCGCCTCCGCGACGACGGCCCGGACCCGCTCGACGGCGCCTACACGGTCGCGTTCACCATCGAGGCGAGCGCAGCGGAGGACGCGTAGCCGCCGTCCGGCCGTCCGGCCCGTAGCGAGTGCGGCCCACAATTGACGGCATTTGCGTGTACCTGCTGGAATTCGCGTGCTGCCGCAACCAAGGAGACCGCGATGGCGGGTACTCACGCCGATCAAGACCCTGGCTACGCCACTTCCCTCGACCCTGAGGCGAAGGGCCCTGAGGATTTCAGTTGGGTGCCGCGCCCTCGGCCCCGGCCCAAGCGGCGGGGGAGGCGGGTGCTGTGGGCGCTGGTCGTGGTCGTCGTGCTGGCGGTGGGTACCGGGTTCGTATGGACGCAGCGTCAGCATCTGCATCTGCACCTGCGGCTGCGGTTGGGTGCGCATGCGGCAGCGGCGCCTGGGGTTGCCGGTGGGTTGAGCTGGTCGCGGGTGGCGGGCACCGACGTCGCGCTCCTCCCGACAGGGATCGTGGTCGGCGGCCCGGGGTTCGTGGCCGGGAGTTCGGCGACGGGGCAGCCGCTCTGGACCTCCGCCGACGGTGCGAACTGGAGCCCGGTGCCGGTGACGGACCAGCGGCTGGGCTCCTTCCAGCCGCAGGCGATGGCTTCCTGGACTGGCCGGATCTATGCGGCGGGCCGGCAGGGCCAGGGCCAGGGCCAGGGCCAGGGTGGCGGCAGCGATCCGCAGGCCCGGTTCGGTGTGTGGTCGTCGGCGGATGGCCAGACGTGGTCAGCGGGCGTGACCCTGGCGGCCACGCTCCAGCCAGGGCCGGGCCTGGCAGCGGGCACTCACCAGGGGTTGGTTGTGTCCGCGGTGACTGGAGGCTCCAAAGGCCTGGTTGCCGTGGGCTACCTGGCGGACGCGAACCGGTCGCAGCCGCTGGCCTGGTATTCCGCTGACGGGCGTAGCTGGCATGCCGCGACGCTGCCCCCCGACCGGTCGAAGTCCAGGTTCGGGCGCCGGCTGGACGGCGTCATCACCATCCCCGGCGGGTTCCTCGCGATCGAGGGAGCGGTGCCCACGACCGACCTCCTCCACACCGGTGCGCAGATCACCGACGCGCAGCAGGAGGGCCCCCTTGGCATGTACTTCTCGACGGATGGGCAGAGCTGGCGGGTGGTCGCGAACCCGCCGGTCCCGCTCCCGGGTCCGGGCCAGAGCCTGCGCGGCGTCACCGTCGGCCTGCTGAAGTTCGATCGCGCTGGCGTCCTTGCCGTCGGCGTGGACGCCGAGGCGCGGGAGGTCTTCGAGCGTTCCCACGGGCAGGCACGGCGGGTGGTGGTGGACCGCCCCCGACCGGTCGTGTGGCGGCTCCAGCGGGGTACGGGATGGGTCCGGGTGAGCCAGGCCCTCCCGCAGACGATCGGCGAGGTCGGGCCCGCACTGCCCGCGCAGGCATCGGTGCGGGCGGTCGCGGACGTCGGCGGCCGGCTGCTCGCCGTGGGTGACGTCACCCACGGCGACGCGGGCGATCCCTCTGACAGCGCGGTGTGGACCTCCAGCGACGACGGCCGGACCTGGAGCGATGCCGTCAGCGGCGCGCAGTTCACCGGTGCTGGCAGCGGATCGCTGAGCGCCCTGGTGCTCGGCGCCGACGGCGCCACGGTCGTGGCGATCGGCGCCGACGCGGCCGGGACCCCCGAGCTGTGGCGTGCCGTTCCGGTGGGGACTGGTTGACGGTCGTCGGTCGCCCCTGCTGCAATGCCGGGCATGGCTGAGTTCGTCCACTCAGGTCCATCGCCCATCGTCCCGCCAGGAGGCGAGCATGGCTGATGCAACGTTCTACCGTTCACCGACCGAGGCGGCCACGGCACCGGCGGAACGGCTCGCCTACGTGGCGGCGTTCGACCCGACCGGCCAGCGGTCCGACGCGATGACGGTGGTGGACGTCGACCCCGGCTCGGCTGCCTACGGCCGGGTGGTGGGGTGGACCGACCTGCCCGGGCGTGGGGACGAGCTGCACCACTTCGGCTGGAACGCCTGCAGCAGCGCGCTGTGCCACGACGGGCACGCCGGGCACCTTGAGCGCCGCTACCTGCTGGTCCCGGGCCTTCGCTCGTCGCGGATCCACATCCTGGACACCAAGCCGGATCCGCGGGCTCCGCAGGTGACCCGGACCATCGAGGCCGAGGAGCTGGCGGCCAAGGCCGGCTACTCGCGGCCCCACACGGTCCACTGCGGGCCGCACGGGCTCTACATGACCATGCTGGGAGGGGCGAACGGGGCTGATGGGCCGGGCGGTGTCGCCCTGCTCGACCACGACAGCTTCGACGTGGTCGGCCAGTGGGAGACCGAGCGTGGGTCCCAGTACTTCGCCTACGACATGTGGTGGCACCTCGCCCAGGGCGTGGCCATCACCTCGGAGTGGGGCACGCCGTCGATGATCGAGGACGGCATCAACGGCGAGCTGCTCCTTGGCCGCAAGTACGGCCACAAGCTGCACTTCTGGGACCTCGCCAACGGGCGGCACCAGCAGGAGCTGGACCTCGGCGACGAGCACCAGATGGTGCTGGAGCTACGCCCCGCCCACAACCCGAACGCGCAGTGGGGCTTCGTCGGCGTGGTCGTGAGCGTCGAGGACCTGTCGGCCTCGATCTGGCTGTGGCACCGCGACCCCGACGGCGACGGCGACCGCTGGGCCGCCGAGAAGGTCATCAGCATTCCCGCCGAGCCGGCCGACGCCGCCGCGCTGCCGCCGCTGCTGCAGCCCTTCGGTGCGGTCCCGGCGCTGGTCACCGACATCGACCTGTCGGTGGATGACCGGTTCCTGGCGGCATCGTCGGCCGCACTCCCCACCCAGCCGCTCCGGACCTGGCCCTGCGCGGCGGCCCCCAGATGGTCGAGGTGAGCCGCGACGGCCGCCGCGTGTATGTCACCAACTCGCTGTACGCCGCCTGGGACGAGCAGTTCTACCCGGAGGGCGTGGGCGCCTGGATGGCCAAGCTCGATGTGGACACCTCAGGCGGCGGGATCGCCCTGGACCCGCGGTTCTTCCCCAACGGCGACGAGTTCCAGGGCCTCCGGGTCCACCAGACTCGTCTGGAGGGCGGTGACGCTTCGTCCGACTCCTATTGTTTCGCGTGAAACCAAGCACGGCGCCCCCAACATCGGCGTGCCGGGGGCGCCGGCTGGCTCCCTGACCCGACCTGCGGCCAGGGAGGTCAGGGTCCGCCCGAGGACGCGAGGGATCGGCGCCCGTCCTCGGGGGCTCCCCTGAGCGGTGGCTTGCGGGCCTCGATGGCGAGCCGCTCGGGCTGCGGCGGCCGGAGTTGCCCGTCCAGCCGCGCCACCCGCCGGTCCAGGAAGAACAGGACCGTGAACAGCACCACCATCGCCACGATGTACACGACGGCGCCGATCAGCATCGGGTCACTCGGCGGCATCGTGGCCGCCTTCCGGCTTCGCGGCCGATTTCGGCGCGGTGGTGACGCTGTTCAGTTCCTTGGCGAAGTCCTCCGCCCACTCCACGATGGCCTGCG
>WNGD01001410.1_pt1 | contig 31433 bp, 29 predicted proteins | sample 5400671 | NCBI WGS metagenome assembly WNGD01 (sample SAMN13153369, study PRJNA577476) | soil metagenome | isolation source: 40 cm soil or saprolite under grassland replicate 2 | place: USA:California | collected 2016-06-15
CATCCGCGTCGGGCGCGATCGAGCCGGTGCTCACGGTCGACGTGAAATCGAAAGCGTCGGGTGAGATCATCGGCATGAACGTACAGACCGGCGACGACGTGAAGGAAGATCAGCTGCTCGCCTCGATCGACCCGCGGATCCCGCGCAATACCCTCGCGCAGGCGCAGGCCAACCTGCAGGTGGCGCAGGCGCAGCTGAGCAACGCCAAGGCGCAGCTCGCGCGTTCGGACACGCTGTTTAAGGCGCAGGCGATCACGCAGACGGAGTACGACGGTGCCAAGCTGGACTATGCAAACGCGAATGCCGCCGTGATCCGCGCGGAGTCTGACCTCGAGAACGCGCGAGACCGCATGAACGACACGAAGTTGCGCGCCCCGCTCGCCGGCACGATCATCGCGAAGAACGTCGAGCTCGGCACGGTGATTTCGTCGCCCACGACGGACGTTGGCGGCGGTACGCTGCTGTTCAAGATGGCGAACCTCGATACCGTGCAGATCCGCGCCCTGGTGGACGAGACGGACATTGGCAAGGTGCAGCCGGGCATGCTGTCAACCATCACCGTCGATGCCTATCCCAACCGGCCGTTCGAAGGCAGCGTCCTGAAGATCGAGCCGCAGGCCACGGTGCAGCAGAACGTGACGATGTTCAACGTGCTCGTGCGGATTCCAAACCCCGGTCACCTGCTCAAGCCCGGGATGAACACGGAAGTCGAGATCCATGTCGGCCGCCGCGACAACGCGCTCGCGATTCCGAACGCCGCGCTGCGCACGCAGCGCGACGTCGGGTCGGCCGCGCAGGTGCTCGGCCTCGATCCCAACGCCGTGGAGCAACAGCTGGCGGCCGCGCGCCAGCAGCAGACGCCCGCGAACCGCGACAGCGCTTCGCTCGGCGGTGGCGTGGTCCGGGACTCGGCCGCCAAGGCGGCCGCGGCGGGGGCGGGGGGCGGAAACACGATGACGACGCCGGACGGCCGCACGATCCAGCTGCCGCCGGGCGTCACCGAAGCGCAGGTCCGCTCGGCATTCCAGAAGCGGATGTCGGGCCAGGAGCTGACGCCGGCCGAGCAAAACGCCATGGCCGCGATGCGGGCCGCGTTCCAACGGATGGGCGGTGGGGGCGGCGGGCAAGGCTTCCGGCGCAACCAGGGCGAGCCGTCCAGTTACATCGTGTTCACGTTGAAGAACGGCAAGCCGACGCCGGTGCAGATCCGCACCGGATTGACCGACCTCGACTACGTCGAGGTGCTTGGCGGGTTGACCGAGCAAGACACGGTGCTGGTGCTGCCCAGCGCGTCGCTGATCAATTCGCAGCGCGACATGCAGCAGCGGATGCGGAGCGTTGGTGGCTTGCCGGGCGTGCAACAACAGCAGCCCGCCACGCCGCCGCGGCAGGCGACGCCGGCGAGGCCGTAGCATGCTGCTCGGCGAAATCTTCCAGGTCGCGCTCCAGGCGATCCGTGCCAACAAGCTGCGGTCGTTCCTGACGATGCTGGGCATCATCATCGGCGTCGGCGCGGTGATCACCATGGTCGCACTCGGCAGCGGCGCGCAGAAAGCGGTGCAGGCGCGCATCGCGGCGCTCGGCCCGACGCTGTTGTCGCTGTACCCTGGCCAAGCGTTCCGCGGCGGCATCGCGATCGATTTCGGATCACGGGTCAGCCTGACCGTCGATGACGCGAATGCGCTGGCGCAGGATGCCCGCTACATCAAGGGCGTGGTCCCCGAGCTCACGCGAAATCTCCAGATCAAGCGCGTCGGCCAGAATGCGAACGTGAACATCGTCGGGACGACGCCGAACTATCCCATCGTGAAGAATTACACGTTCACGGCGGGGCGGATGTTCACCGCCGGCGAAGACGAGGGCCGCCGCCGGCTGGCCGTCCTCGGTTCGGCGATTCCCGACATGTTCAACGCGAACCCCGTGGCGATGATCGGCCAGGAGATCCAGATCCGGGGCATTCCGTTCGAGATCATCGGCGTGCTCGCATCAAAGGGCTCGGCGATGGGGTTCGGTAACCCGGACGAGCAGGTGCTGATCCCACTGCAGACGGCCCGCTACCGCATCATGGGGACCGATCGGCTGCGGACCATCACGGTGGACGCGTCGAACGTGCAGCAGATGACGCTCACGATGATCGAGATCGAGCGCGTGCTGCGCCGCGAGCACAAGATCCGGCCCGGCGGCGAGAACGATTTCCAGATTCGGAATCAGTCAGACATTCTCGCCACATTCCAGCAGACGACCGAAACCTTCACGTACCTGCTCGCGGGCATCGCGGCCGTGAGCCTGCTGGTGGGCGGCATCGGCATCATGAACATCATGCTGGTGTCGGTAACCGAGCGGACGCGCGAGATCGGCGTGCGCAAGGCGCTCGGCGCCACCCGATTCAATATCCTGTTCCAGTTCCTGGTCGAAGCGCTCGTGTTGTGCCTGGTCGGGGGGATGATCGGCATTCTGTTCGGCGCGCTTGGCGCCGTGGCGCTATCGAAAATCGCGCACTGGAATACGTCCATCAATGTCTTCGCCATTCTCGTCGCGTTCGTCTTCAGCGCGGTCGTCGGATTGTTCTTCGGCATCTGGCCGGCGCGGCGGGCTGCCGCACTGGATCCTATCGTAGCGCTGCGATACGAATAGGCCCCGTCCGCCGACGAAGTGTCGGTTTGTCGGGAAACGTGCAACGGGATACGGGAAACGTGGTGACGAATCGATAACGTTTCCCGTTTCCCGTTTCCCGTGTCCCGAAGTATTTTTCCCCATGCTCACCGTTCTTCTCATCGTCGTACAGTCTGCGGGCACACAGCAGCCAGTATACGACGGCCACCTCCGTCAGCTCGACGTCCACGTGCCGCGCCTCGAGGCGACCGTGCGCATCGACGGCGTGCTCGACGAGGAGGTCTGGCGTCACGCGGCACTGCTCAAGGGATTCAGCCAGTACCGGCCCGTCGACAGCCGCCCGGCGGAAGATTCCACGGAAGTGCTGGTCTTCTACGCGTCGGACGCCATGTACTTCGGCATTCGCGCCTACGAGGCGCACGGCAACGTCGTGCGGGCGACACTCGCGGACCGCGACAACATCGGCGCCGATGACAACATCCAGATCCTGCTCGACACCTTCCTCGACCGCCGCCGCGCCCTGCTCTTTGCGGTAAACCCGCTCGGGGCGCAGCAGGACGGTGTGCGCAGTGAAGGAATCGCCGGAGCGGCCGGCGGGGGGAATGCGGGCGGTCGCTTCGACGGCGTCGTCGATCTGAATCCCGATTACGTCTACGAATCGAAGGGTCGTGTGACGCCGAGCGGCTTCGAGGTGGAGGTCCGGATTCCGTTCAAGAGCCTGCGCTATCAGAGCGGCGAGACACAGGACTGGGGAATTCAGATCGTTCGCGTCACGCAGCACACCGCCTACGAGGACACGTGGACACCGGTGGTTCGCGCCAGCGCGAGCTTCCTCATTCAATCCGGCACGCTGAAAGGGTTGACCGGGATGCGGCGTGGGTTGGTGATGGACCTGAGTCCCGAGTTCACATCGCGCGTGGACGGCGCGCCTGCGGCATCCGCATACCGTTACAGTGAGGTCGACCCGCAGCTGGGGGCGAATCTGCGCTGGGGCGTCACGCAGAACCTCAGCATGACGGGCACGGTAAATCCGGATTTCTCACAGGTCGAGGCCGACGTCGGTCAGGTGACCGTGAACGAGCGGTTTGCGGTGTTCTTTCCCGAAAAGCGACCGTTCTTTCTCGAGGGGCTCGAGCAATTCGATACGCCCAACGCGCTGATCTATACCCGGCGGATCAGTTCTCCCGTCGGCGGAGCAAAGCTCACCGGGAAGGTCGGCGGAACCGGCGTCGCCTACATCGGCGCGGTCGACGACAACAACCTGTCCGCCACGGGCGACCATCCGATCGTCAACCTGCTCCGGCTGCGGCGCGATCTCGGGACCAGCTCGACCCTGGGCCTCGCCTACACCGACCGCATCGAAGGTGACGCGTCGAATCGTGTGCTGGGCGTGGATGCCCGTATCATCTGGCTGAAGCGCTGGTTCTCGTCGGTGCAGATCGCCGGGTCGTGGACGCACGACGCCGTGGGCTCGGGAATGCGCACGGGCACGTTGTGGGACGCCACGCTCTACGATTTCACCGGGCGGTCCTACGGCAACCACGGCGAGTTCGTCGGGTTCAGCCGCGACTTTGTCGCCGCGAGCGGGTTCGTCAACCGCGTGAACGTCGTGGAGGGACGCATCTTCAATCGGTTCACGCGATATGGAAAGCCGGGGGCGCGGCTCGAAAACGCCACCACCTACATCTTGATTCAGCCCACGTGGCGATACGACGACTTCGTCAATCTGCGGAGCACGCTCGAAGGCAGCATCACGCAGCAGCTGCAGCTGAACGTCAGGGGCGGGTGGTTCGTAACGGCATCCTGGAGCAACTCACATCAGCGATTCGACCCTCCGGAGTACGCCGGTTACCAAGTCGACGCCGCCGGCACGCCGGTGCCGTTCGCCGTGCCGCATGGCCTCTACAATCTGTGGGGCGGTCTCGCCGCGCTCAGTACGCCCAACCGCACGCTCAAAATGGATCTCAGTCTCGGGCGCGTCTCCGGCCCTATCTTTGCTGAAGCCTCCGAAGGCCGGGCGCTCAATCTCTTCCTCGCGCTGGCCTGGAAGCCGACATCATCCCTGCGCTTCGAGGGTCAATGGCCCCATCAGGTCATCACGCGCGCGGCGGACGGCAGCTGGTTCTCGACGGCGAACATTCCCCGGCTCAAAGTCGAGTATCAGCTTACGAGAGACATCTTTTTTCGATATGTCGGACAGTATTTCGCTCAGGTGCGTGATACGCTGCGCGATCCACGGACGGGCGATCAGCTGATCGTCAACGGCACCCCGCAGGGGCGCAGCACGAACACGGAGTTCCGCAACGACTTTCTATTCTCCTACAAGCCGACGCCCGGGACGGTGCTCTTCTTCGGCTACGGCTCGTCGCTCAGCGAGCCCGATCCGTTCAGCTTCCGCCGCCTGGCGCGCACGAGCGACGGATTGTTCCTGAAGGCCAGCTATCTCTTCCGCCTGTGACCAGCCTCGAATATCAGCTCGTCCAGGAGCGACTGGCGAAGCAGCGGCACTACGTGCTGGCGAACACGCGGGCGCGCTGGGGCTTCGTGGGGTTCGGCATCGTGCTGCTCGCGGCCGTCAAGCTCGCAGGGCTCGCGACGATCTCCTGGTGGTTCATTCTTGTTTTCGCGGCGAGCTTCGCGGGCGCCAACGCGGGCGTGCGCCGGCTTGTGCAGGGAGCCGAGTTCAAGCCGTGGTACCCGCAGCTCAATCTCATCGTCGGCTGCCTGCTCATTTCGGCCGTGTTGTTGGCGATGGGTCCCAACGGTCACATCCTCTATGGCGCGTACGTGATCGCTCCGCTCCAGGCCGCGTACCTCGAGCGGCGCGAAGCGTGGGGAGCGTTGATCATCAACCTGGTGGCGTTCACGCTCGTCACCGCACTGACCCAAGTCATGGGGCGCGGCTGGAGCTGGGCGCTCTACATCCAGGAGAGCCTGGTGCTGGTGTTCGCCTGCATCGCGCTCGTACCGACGCTCGTGCAGATCGTCGAGCGCCTCCAGACCGCGCGCGGCGTGCTCGGTGAGATCGAGCGCGGCGACCTGACCCGCCGGATGGAAGGCGGAGCAAGCAGTGCCGCTGGCGCCACCGACGAGCTCGGTTTCCTGAGCGTGAGCGTGAACCGGACGACCGCGGCGATCGCCGAGATCCTGCGCGAGATCGGGCACCAGGGGAATGCGCTCGCCGCCATGGCGCGCAGCCTGGCAACCGCCGCGCGGGAGCTGCAGACCGCGTCGCAATCGATTTCCAGCACCACCGTGCACCTGTCGGAAGGCACGGAGCGCCAGCGCCAGCTCATCGGCTATGGACGGCAGGATTCCGAGGCCGCCTCCGGCCTCGCGACGTCGTTGCACGCCCGCGCGCAGGAAGCCGAGCGGCAAATCACCGAGATCGCGCTGCAGGCGCACAAGCGCGGCGAGGAAGTCGCCCGCGCCAGCACGCTCCTCATGAACCTGATGGTGCACATGGACCACGCCGCCGACGTGGCGGGGGCGCTCGAGCGCGATTCCCGGGAAATCGGCAAGCTCGTGGACGGCATCACCCGCATCGCCAGTCAGACCGATCTCCTAGCCCTTAACGCGGCGATCGAAGCGGCGCGCGCCGGCCAGCACGGGCTCGGCTTCCGGGTCGTGGCCGGTGAGGTGCGCAAGCTCGCCGAGCAGAGCGCGCGCTCGGCGGAAGAAGTGCGGGGGCGCGTGCGGGTGACGCAGGAGCAGATCACTCGCGTCGTGGACGCGATGCAGCAGGGCCGCCAGGCCGCGAAGGGTGTCGGCAGCGTGGCCACCACCGTGCACGGCGCGCTGGACGCGATCTTCGCCGACCTCAACTCGACCGTGCAGTTCGCCACGACGTTCGCGACCGAAACCGAGAATCAGACCAAGCGCATGCAGGACGTGCTGCGCCGCATGGAAGAGGTCGCGGCGATCGCCGAGGACGCGGCGAGCGGCGCGCGCCAGACCTCCGCCGCGACCGCGCAGCAAATCGCCTCGCTCAGCGAGCTGACATCGACGTCGCAGCATCTCTCCGATGCGGCGGCGACGTTATCGGAGACGATTCGGCGGTTCCGCATAAACGGCACCGGCGGCTAGTCCGTAACATCGAGCCTTCGGCCGGCATCCGATAAGAGAATGCCACTACCCCACACCTACGCGTTTCGAGGCTCGGCGATCAGTGCGGATTCCGCAGAAGAGTCACAACTGGTCGATCAAGTCGCGGCCGGCTCGACAGAGGCTCTCGCAGCGCTCTACCGGTTGCATGGGCCGTCGCTGTTTCGTTTCGCCCCGCGATTCCTCGACAGATCGCCGCGTTGCTGCCATGAAAACAAGCGGGGCCTCCATGTGGAGGCCCCGCTCGTTCATCCGTGGGTTTGGACAACCCATCCGGCCGCTACCCGTAGCGGTATTCTGCGTTGCGTGATCGGGCAAGTCAAGCGTGCGTCACTGGGTGCGCCGCCGCCGGAACTCGAATCCGGATCTCCAGGGTAGCGGCCTGGTGGGCTATCCCGTTGCCCCACGGCGGCGCGGCACAACGACGAACAACGAGGTCGCTATCCCCGCGTCGTGCGCTGCCCACACCGCGGTGAGGTTACGAGATCGTCGGACGGGGGACACTACCCGATTGCTACTCAAGGGTGCGAAAAAACGCGCGCCGCTACAAACCCACGGCGCGGCGGAGGCGACGAGCTTGAGTGTTGGCGGCACGACGAATCTCCACGACATCAGCCGTCTTCAGGACACCGTCTCGCACGACGATCCGCCCGTCCACGATGACGTGCCGCACGTCGCCGGCCCGCGCGCTGTACACGATCCGCGAGATGAGGTCAGCGTCGTCGGGTTGCGCGTGAGGGCCGCTGAGATCGAGCGCGATCAGATCAGCGCATTTGCCGACCTCGATCGAGCCGATCTCCGCTTCGAGTCCCAAGGCCCGTGCTCCGCCTAAAGTGGCCAGCTCCAGGGCTTGCCCGGCCGGCAGCGCGTCCGGTCCGAGCCGCGGCTTCTGAATCAGGGCGGCCAACCGCATCTCGGCGAAGGCGTCGAGGCGATTGTTGCACGGCGCTCCGTCGGCGCCGATACCGACCCGGCATCCAGCGGCCAGCATCTCGGGGATCGGGGCGATGCCGCTGCCGAGCTTGAGGTTCGAGCTGGGACAATGCACGACGTTCGTCCCCTGCCGTGCCAACCGCTCGATGCCGTCCTTATCCACCCACACGCAATGCGCCAGCGCCGCACGCGGCCCCGAGATCCCGACCGTATCGAGATACGCGATCTCATCGTGACCCGTCCCGCGCCTGACCGTATCCAGCTCGAGCGGCGTTTCCGCCGCATGCGTGTGAATCGTCGCCCCGCTGTGCTCCGCGAGATCGCTCACCGCGCGGAGCAGTGGCCCCGTGCAGCTGGGCGCGAAGCGCGGGGCGAAGCAGTAGCGCAACCGTCCGCCCGCGGCGCCATGCCAGCGCGCGCACAGGTCCGAGCTTTCGGTGAGCGCCTTGTCCGTCGTTTCGCGTAAGCGCGGCGGATTGGTCGGCGCATCCATGAGACACTTTCCCACGGTAGCGCGGATGCCGATCGATTCGAGCGCCTCGAACGCGGTGCCCGTGTGGCGCACGGTCTCCATGTCGAGGATCGCCGTCGTGCCGCCGAGCAGCAGCTCGGCGGCGCCGAGCATGGCGGACGCGTGAATGGAAGCCTCGGTGTGTGCAGCCTCAAGCGGCCAGATGCGTTTCGCCAGCCACGCTTCGAGAGAGAGATCGTCTGCCAATCCTCGGAACAGAGTTTGGCAGAGATGGATGTGGGCTTGGATGAGACCCGGAAGAACGACGAGCCCTGTGCAATCGAGGAGTGCGGGGGTTTGTCCAACCTTCCCACCGTCGAACTTTTCAACGCTCTTGATGCGCCCGTCCTGCACCAGCACATCCGCATCCACAATGCGGCGGGAGTTGTCCATAGTGACCAGCCGCCCGCCGCGGAGCAGCAGCGATTTGGTCAAGTCGAGATCCGCGGCCTCGCGTCGGCGCTATCGGAAGGCGGCAGATCGAAGTAGGCCTCGACCTCGTCGAGCAGCTCGTCGTCCGCGTAGAGTCCCGCGAGAATGCGCTCGGCGCTGCCCGGTTCCACGAGGACGTACCCGAATGGGTAGTCCACGCCGCTCAACAGAATCATGCGGCGCTGGCGGTTGGGCAGGGCGACGTAAATCGTGTCGGAGTTGGTCGGGACGAGCTTGATGTTGTGCCGTGCCAGCGTCGGCTGGATCCCCTCGGTGGTGGAATTGAGCTCGTCCAGCGCCTCGGCCTGATCGTCCGCTGAGAACGTGTCTGCCGCCGCGAGCCAGAACACGACCACCGTTGGCTCTGTGATCACGCGCGGCGTGAGCAGCGAGCTGTCCGCGGAATCGCGTGGCGTCACGTCGGCAAAACTCAGCGTGTCGGTGTTGCCAGTCGTGACGGCCGCTTGTTGCGAACGGCAGGACACGAGAGCGGCGATGACGAAGAATGTTGCTACGCGCATGGCACGGAATATACTTAGCCCATGACTCCGCCCGCCGCGCCCGTCAAACGGCACCACTGGATCGTGCGTGTGACGCACTGGCTGACGTTCGTGCTGCTCGCGGGCATGATCATGAGCGGGCTGCAGATCTACAGCGCGTACGCGCGCTTCGGGGAGCGCGGCGGCCCTTACTACGTCAATGCCTTCGAGAACCGTGAATTCCCGAGATGGAGCCGGCTGGGCGGCTGGCTCGCGGGAGCATTGAATTGGCACTTCGCGCTGATGTGGCCGCTCATCGGCGCCGGCGTGTTGTACGTATGCTATCTGGTCGCAAGCGGCGAGTGGCGGTCACTGCTGTTTCGCCCGCGGGACATTCGTGGCGCGATCGAGATGCAGAAGTACTATCTGCGCCTGCGCAAGGATCATCCGCCGCAGGGCAAGCACAATCCGCTCCAGAAGCTCGCGTACACGCTCATCGTTCTGCTCGGGGTGCTGTCGGTCCTCACGGGATTCGCGATCTACAAGCCGACGCAATTCTCCTGGCTCACTGCGCTGTTCGGCGGATTTCAGGCGGCGCGCTACTGGCATTTCTGGGCGGTGTGGATCTTCACGGCGTTCCTCGTCGTGCACGTGATTCTGGTGTTTGTGGTGGACCCCGCGTCGCTGCGCGCGATGATTTCCGGTTGGTATCGAGGGCGGTTTCCGTCTCGTGATTGACCGGCGCGCGTTCCTCCGCCTGTCAGCCGTCGCCGGCCCGGCGTCGGTCGCGGCAGCCTGCGGCTGGGACGGCGGCAACGCGGTGCGTCCCCTGTTGCTCGACGCCAGTCGATTGAACGACTGGGTGGGCGAGAAGATCCTGTTCTCCAAGGACCGGCTGGCTCCGCAGTACGACATCTCCCAGCGCACCGCGCGACTGCCGACCTATTTCATTTCGCCGATGATCCCGATGCTGCAGGACGCTACGGCCTGGCGGTTACAGGTCGGGGGCTTGGTGCGCGAGCCGCTGGCGTTGTCCATCGACGATCTGCAGGCGATGCCACGCACGACGTACACCGTCAAGCACCATTGCGTGGAGGGATGGAGCGCGATCGCGACCTGGCACGGCGCCCAAGTCTCGGCCGTCGCCGAGCGCTGCGGCATGCTCCCGCAAGCCCGCTATATCCGCTTCGACTCGTTTGACTCTGGCTACTCGAATGGTTGGGATCTCGCGAGTGCGATGCACCCGCAGACCATTCTCGCCTACGGTATGAACGACAATCCCCTTTCGCCTCCGCACGGCGCGCCGCTGCGGCTGTATTCCCCCACCAAACTCGGCTACAAGATGACCAAGTATCTCGTTTCGATGACCTTCACGGCCGAGCGACCGGGCGGGTATTGGGAGGATCAGGGCTATCCGTGGTTTGCGGGGGTGTGACGCGCGCTTCCTCAAGCATCGAACGACCCTTAGATAGAAAGCGAAACCATGAGACTCACGAGAAATCTCGGTATGCTGCTACTGGGCATCTGGCTCGCGCTACAAGGTCTTGAGGGGCTGGTGGGGCTCAGCTTCAGAGGACTCGGGACTATAGAAGCCATCCTAGCTCTCGTCGCGGGGATCCTCATCATGGTCGGCCGGTAGCTCGCCGCTGCAGGCAGCGATGACTGCTTTGCTCCTTGTTTTCACGCTCTTCAGACCGATGGTAGCTTTGCCCGCGCAGCTGGCGGACACGTCGGTCCAGGTCACTGCCGGATTCGGAGTCGATACGACGGGAGCCCCAGGCCACGAGATCTTTGCATTGTGGCGCAATTACCTCTCAAGTCGACCGAACTGCGCGCAACGGAGCCCGCTGTGGTCGCCCACCGAACAAGCGCGATGGCCCGTCGCAGATCTGCTTTGCAGTTACGTGTACCAGGGATTCGGGAAATTCACCGTGGTGCACCTGGCCCCGGCAGTCGGACTCGACAGCACGTACCTGATCCGGACGCTCGTCGCCGTCGTGTCTGCTCCGGAGCAGGCGGTCCAGCCCTTGGCTCTGTATCGCGTATACGCGACACGCGAGCAGGGGCGCTGGGTGCTTGCGAACGCGCTCCCGCGTCTCACGCGCTCGTGGAACCACGAAACGATAGGTCGCATCATGTTCGTGTTTCCGTCAACCAGACGCTTCTCGCGTTCCCGCGCCGAGCAGACTGCTGCGTTTGTCGATTCGCTCGCGCGGGCTTTCGCCGTCCCACCTCCGGCGACGATCGGTTACTACTTCACCGATGACCTCATCCAGACGCTGAGCGCTGCGGGGTTGGACTTCTTCCCCCTCGGGTCTGATACGGTGGGTGGACGGGCGGACGCTCTCAACCGCCTCGTGCTCATCGGATCCTCCACCAACGGCGAAGGTTACCGACACGAGCTTGCCCACGTCATCCTCTCGCCATTTCTAGCCGCCCTCAACGTCGCGGGACTCGTCCAGGAGGGGCTCATGACGTGGACCGGAGGCTCTGCTGGACTCGCTTTCGACGAGCTCATGCCGGGGCTCAAACAGTATGTCGACACGCACCCCGAGCTCACGCTCGAGGGCATTCTCACCAACCCTCCGGCGCGAAGCGGAACGCTGGACGCTGGCTACGATGGCCTCGCAGTCTTGTGCAAGATGGTTTACGATGCTGGTGGTCTCACAGCGATTCGGACGTTGGCCGGCGCCGGACGTGACCCGGGAGCCGTTGTGACCACCGCGGCTCGCCTTCTGAACATCCCGAAAGCTCGACTTGATCGGCTCTGGCGCGACCGCATCGCTGAGCTGGCACGCTAGCGGCGCGGTTCGTGCGAGCGCGCCCAACAACCGTTGAAGCTGACGGTGATGGTCACCCTGAGGTAGAATTGAGTTTGTGACAGCCGCGAAGTCTCAGTTCTAAAGGAAGGAACGGCCAATTCTGGACTTTGCCCCCCTCATCCCCGTCGTCGCGATCCTCGCTTGGGCAGCCATAAAAATCGCGCGCATCAATGCCACTCGCGCGCCGTCGTCGACTTCTGACGTTACCGCGCGGGTCGAGGAACTCGAGCACACGGTTCAGGGGCTCCAGCAAGAACTCGCAGAGACGCAAGAGCGTCTGGATTTTACGGAGCGGTTACTTGCCAAGGGACCGCTGAATCGATAATCGTGCATGCCTACCCTGTTTGATCCAACTGCTCGAAACGCGATCCTTGATCGGATCTCCCGCCTGACGCCAGATCGAAGGCCAGTTTGGGGTCGGTTCACAGCTCCCGAAATGGTGTGCCATATCAGCTGCGATCTCCGGCACGGCCTCGGCGAGCTTGAGACCGATCCACCTTCGGGTCCCTTGACCAATTTCCCTTTGAACTGGCTCGCGATTCACGTCATCCCGTGGCCGAGAGGTAAGGGGAAAAGTCCGCCCGAGTTTCTCGCGACGCGTCCGACCACGTGGGCGGCGGATGTGACTCGGTTGCGGGATCTCGTGCAGCGCTTTGGGGCGCGCGGGCCGGCCGTCGCCTGGCCGGCGAGTCGGGTTTTTGGACGCATTTCGGGGGCGAGCTGGGGCGTGATGCTACACAAGCATCTTGACCATCATCTGCGTCAGTTCGGCGTCTGAGTCGATGGGTACCCTTTCACCGATCGCCCGGTCCGTGCGAGCGGCGGTTCTCCTCCCGCTCATTGCCTACACAGTATGGCTCGTGATGTCCCGCCGATTTTGGACGCCCACGGGGGGCCAAGACTGGATTGCCCTCGGAATCAGTCTGGCTCTTGGCGCCCCCTTCGTTTGGCGACTGCCGTGGACCACTCCGCGGCCAAGTCGGGCCGTCATGGTGTACGTAGCGCTGGGTGCCTTCGTACTCTCGCTGTACACGTGGGCATTTCTGGAGCTCTTCTATGACGGCCGGTAGATCGTCGATCCTCCTGCTCGCGGTGGCTGCCTGTAAGGGCCAACCTGCGCACGGACCTTACGCCGCTCCCAAGGGCGAGGCTCTGCGTGGCCAGTACAGCGCGATCAGGATCGCAACCGGAAATCCAATGCCGACCAGCTGGGAGAAGATGGACATCCAGGGAAACAGCAGCCGCGCGGCCACGATCATCACGAGAGAGGCGAGCACGGCGAGGCGCGCCACCTGCCAGCCCCGTGGCGTCTGGCTCAGGATCGCGACACCGGCGGCGAGGAGCAGCGCACTCGCAAGGACTCCCAGCACGAGCGAGAGCTCGTGCGTCCCCTGGATCGTTTGCTTTGCCGCGGCCACCCATTCGATCACGGCGTTTAGGATGCCAATCACGCCGCCAAGCAACAGGGTCAGCATTGCAGCGAGCTTCATAATCACCTCCATGGTTCGAGTGCTCTCACTCGCACGCGCACGCCACGCTTCTACGCGCAGCGCTGGTGCGCTTCGTGCGACGTCACAGACGACCGCACCCCAGAAAGCGAGGGTTCGCACGTCGCTCTCCTGGCACTGGTCCCGAAAGAGCAGCGCCATCTCTCGTCCATACTCGGCTCGAAAGTCGGGCGGGTAGGCACGCAGCAGCAGGCGGTAGATGCGTTCGGCCGTCATGTGGGCCTCACACCGATCAGCTTCTTGCGCCGCGCCGCCCGCACCATCGCATCGAGCCGCCGCGCCTCCGCGCGTGCCACGGCTACGCCGAGCTGCGTCAGTCGGTAGTAGCGGCGTCTCTCGTCGCCCCGCTCCGGGTCTGCGCGCTCGCCGCTTTCCTCCACGAGGCCTGCCTCCAGCAGCCGCTTCAGCGACCCGTAAAGCGTCCCCGGCCCGAGCCGCACGGTGCCCTCGGAACGCGCTGCCACACCCTTCATGATTGCGTAGCCGTGCAGCTCCCCGTCCGCGAGCGCGAGCAGGATGTGGAACGTTGCGGGCGGCAGAGGCAGGTATGCCTCGGGCGGCCGGCCGGCCCGCCGTTTCGTGACCATGGCTCCCTCCCCGATATATCGATGCTCGATATAGTCATCAATCTCACCCCCCGAGGCCGCCCCGTCAACCCTGGGCCGCCAACCCCACATCCGCCGCCTTTCCCCCTGTCGTCGCGCGCACGGCGTGCCCGAACCACGGGTGTCGCTGGTCCCTTGGCAGGTCCGCTGTCGCCGCAGCACCGTACATCCTTTCCAACGTCGCCACGACGTCCCCCATCGTCCCCTCCGGCGCGATCCAACCGCCTTCGATGTCCGGGAAGTCGAGCTTACAGTTGTCGCACTTCTTCCCGCTGGCGAACCTGATGGGGCACCAGAAACTCTCGACATTGCGCAGCATTTCCGCGCCGAGGGAGTACACGCCGGTCATCCAGTCACAGTACAGACACCAGATCAGGTCGTGTCCCACGAGGCCGTTGAACTTCTGACGGCTGACGTTCACCCAATCCGCGTGGCGGTATCGCGGCAGACCGACGAGCGGCGTGAGGATGGGGTACACGAAAAGTTGCGCCACGCGGATGACGAAAAAGACAGGCAGGGCGACTGCGGTCACCCACAGGGCGACGTGGTTGTTGAGCCGTCCGACGGTGCGGTTGAGGAACGTGACGATGCGCGGCCCGTGTTGGCGGTTGGCCAGCTCGTGGGCGAACATCCAGACCAGCATTCCCAGCACCTGCCCGACGATCGATCCCACCACGCCGCGCCAGCCCAAAGCGATTCCCAAGACTGTGGGCGGGATCCACGTAACGAGGGAGACGACGAGGTCTAGCCCCGGGGCGCGGCAGAGCCACGCGCCGACTCGAGTCCCGGCGGCGCCGAGCCGAGGGATCAGGTGGAGCAGGCCCGCGAAGCCGACGATGCCGATGAGGGTGAACGCCACGATCAGCAGCAGTGTCATCATACGAGTCACCCGCCTTTCTTTTTCGAGTATTCTTGCGTGACATGACATTCAACTCTCCGCCTCCGGAAGTCGAGGAAGAGTTGGCCGCGCTCCGCAAGGCGGTCAACGGCCTCCGTGCCGGCGCTGCCGATCACCGGCGGCCTCAAGCCCTCCAGCCGTCCGATGCAGCGGTCCTTGCGGTGGCGAAGGACTATGACCAAGCGATGCAGGAGCTCACGCCGCTGAGGTTCAGCAGCCTGGGCGATGTCGGCGAACAACGGAAGGATGGCAGCATCGCCGTCAGCCGCTGGTTCGGGCACTCGGACGGGACGATCAGCGGATGGCTGGGGTTCATTACCACCAAGAGGGGTCCACGCCTTCTCGCATTCCTCGTAACCGAGGCGTCCGGCCCCATCTATTGCACCAGTCTTCGCGGGGGAACGGGATTGTCATTAGCGCGCCCACCCCATGTCAGTCACGCCGACTACGAGATGAGCATGAGTCTGGTTGAAATGGTTGGCGGCCATCGCGAACGGTTGAGCTCGTTCACGACGGAACGGATGCAGCTTACCGGAGTGGCGACGCTCGATGAGGCAATCGAACTGATGGAGCGGCTCCATCAGGCGAGAATGACCTGGCGTGCATCCGTCGGTGAGCACGAGCTGCTGCGGGCCGATCTCAGATCGGTGCTGGCGCATTCCTATCGCAAGATGGCCGCGGAGGATTTCTGGCTCATCTACAGCCACGCCGCGGAGTGGCTTGACTTTCACCCGGCACGGGCGCCTGAGCCGAGCGCTCCCGTCGGAAGCGCGCTCGCGGACTTTCTCGCGTCGACACAGACAGGCCCTGAAGTGGAACAGGGCGCGCTCGGCGCCGAGTCAGATTGGTTGTTCCATTGTGAGTTCGAGATTCAGGGGAAGCGCCTACAACTGTTGGATGTGTTGATGGCTGGTAACGACGGTGAGGGAGTCATTCTGGAGGTTTCGCCGGGCGTCTATGTCGTCGAGGCACGCGTCATGACGTATGGAATCGATCGACGGATATCTCGCGTGCGCGTTCACCCGAAGGGAGAGATCGGCACGCCAGGAGCGTTGGCGGGAGAAGTAGGCGTCGATCTCGCAGCGGTCGCCATCTGCGATGTTGACCGCCTCGCCCCTTGGGCTCAGGATCATGAGGATGAGTGGCAGCGATGGGGCAATCAGCTCTGGTACGGTCGCACCACGCCTGCCGGCCTTTACGCGTGCCAACCGGCGAAGACTGTCGTGCCGTTCGTCGACAGCGGGTTTGGAGATGGGACTTATCCGGTGTACTACTCGATGAATGATGGGCGGGCCGTCGGCCTCGAGGCTGTATTTCTTCGCTCACCCGATGCGCGCGAGCGCGTCGTGCATCTCTGACGCCGTCGCGTAGCGGTCCGCCGGCTGCTTCGCCATCGCTTTCAGAATCACCGTCGCCAGGCCGTCTGGAACTTCCGAGTTGAGCTTGCGCGGATCCGGCGGCTCTTCCTCGAGATGCTTGGCCACCAACGCCCACGTCGTCTCCGCCTCGAACGGCACTTTCCCCGTCAAGCACTCGAACAACACCACCCCGGCGGCATAGAGATCGCTGCGCGGATCGAGCTCCGCACCCGAGAGCTGCTCGGGCGACATGTAATCGGGCGTGCCGATCGACGTGCCGGCCTCTGTCAGTCCCTTTCCCTGCGGCGGATTGGCGAGGCGCGCGATCCCGAAGTCCATCACCTTCAGAAACCCGCTCGGCTCCACGACGATGTTCTGCGGCTTAATGTCGCGATGGATCACGCCCTCGGCGTGTGCGACTTCCAGCGCGCGACACAATTGTTTCCCGACCGTCAGTGCGACCGGCACCGGCAGCTTGCCGCGTGACGTGATCAGCTGTTTGAGCGACGTCCCCTCGACGTACTCCATCGTCAGGTAGTACATCCCGTTCTCTTCGCCGAGGTCGTACGTGCGGACGACGTTGCGATGCGCGATCCGTCGCGCCAGCCGGATCTCCTGCTTGAAACGATCGAGTGCGACGCTCCCGCCCGCCATGGCCTCGGGCCGGAGCGTCTTGATCGCGACGGGCTCCTGGAGCTCGCGGTCGAAGGCGCGGTAGACGACGCCCATGCCGCCCGCGCCGAGGCTCTCTTTGATGTCGTACCGGGCCGCGAACGTCGAGCCCGGCCGAATCCCCCCCCCGGGCTGCATTTGCGTCGTGGCAATCGGCTGCGTCGCCGCGCCGCCCGAGGCCTGCATCATGTAATCGACGAGCGCCGCCTTGGCCTTGAGATCCGCGACCAGGGCCTGGAACGCCTGCGAGAGGATGCCGATCTCATCCCGCGAGGTGACGTCGATCTCCACGCTGTACTCGCCGTCCTGCACCTGGCGGGTCGCGATCGCGAGCCGCCGTACCGGACCCGCGATCTGCCGCGCCTGCACGAAGGCGAAGATCAGCGCGAGCACGACGCCCAGCGCGACCGCCCACAGCATCGTGCGCCGCAGCGCATTGAACGCGGCCAGTTCCGATTCGCGCGAGCGCAGCGCCACGAATCCCCCCCGTACGTCGCCCGAGGGCGAGCGAATCGCTCCCGCCAGGCCGATCAGATGCTGCTGCCCCAACGACGCGGCGAGCGCCATGCCCTCACCCCCCGTATCCGCAGCCAGCACCTCCATCTTCACATTGCTTTGCAACGCCGGGCCGATGTCCGGCGCGGGCACCGTGCTTCCCACCACCACGGGTCGGTTGAGGGTATCGAGCGCGAAGAACACCACGTCGGAGTTCGTCGCCTGCTTGATCGCGCCCGCGAGCGAGTCGTCGACTTGGTAGGTCGCGACGAGCGCGCCAAGCGGCGCAGCCGTGGGGCGATCGCGCAGCGGCGTACCGACGGCCATGAACATCGTGCCGCGCACGTCATCCAGCCACGCGCCGCTGGTCTGATCGCCACTCAGTGCATTGGCGACCAGCGGCGCGATCGAGAGGTCGCGACCATACTGCTCGCGGTAATCGGTCCGCGCGATCAAGATGCCGTCGCTGTTGGTGACCAGCACCCAGGCCGCATCGACGAGCCCGCGGATCTCGTCCGCCTGATCGAGTGCCTCAGCACGTGCGCGCTGGTCCAGGAGGCGCTGGCGGTATTGCGGCACGTCGGTCGCGACCGTGCTCGCGCGTCCCAACGTCCGGGTGCGTGCCGCGAGATAGTCGTCCACCGCGCGACGCGTCGCGAGCAGCGCGCGATGGATCGATGCGTCCGCAGTGCGGTTGGCCTGGATGGACGTAACGCCGAACGTAATCCCCAGCACCGCCACGACGAGCAGCGTCGAGGCGATGAAGATCTTGGCGGTTAGACCGAAGGCGCGGGCCGGCTTAGTAGCGTTCGCGTCCGGCATTGGTCGGGTAGTTGCGTCCGTACTTGTTGCGATGTGGCTGCCACTTGTAGCCTTGGGCATTCAGCGCGATCTGCAGGTCCTGCAGAGTGGCCGCCGCCCCAGCAGTCACGTCCTTCACGACTTCACTCGGAATGCGCTCGTGCCACACGTGTAGGCGGTAGCGGCCCGCGGGCACGTTGTCGATCGTGAAGCTCCCGTCATTCCCCGGCTGTGCGTAATACCGATTCTCCATCACGAGCACGTAGGCGACCATCCGCGGATGCACGTTGCAGTACACGCGCACGAGACCAGGATGATCGAACGTGTGACTCTTCGTCTCGCCCCGCCCATAGAGTCCCAGGTCGAAACTGTTGGGCTCGCTCCCCGAGAACACGTTGTGGTTGAACGGATCGTGGTTGGGAAACCGCACGGTCGACCCCACCGGCACGACGACGACGTGCGGCGCATACGTCTTGTCGGTGATGGCGATCTCGACGGTGGTTGGCTTTCCCGCGGTCGCGACCATGGCCGGCGCTTCCAGATAGATCACCGCGTCGCTGAGATCTTCCGACGGCTTGTTGTCTTTCTCGAGAATCACGATCCGGCCCGAAACTGCCGCGTCGGTCATGATCCCCGCCGCGCCAGCAGCAAGTAACGCCACGATGCCCGCCACTATGCGCATTGCCAATCTCCCCAAAACCGTTGCATCCAAGGGCGAGGAGCTTACTGTAGTGCTATCCAACTTGCCAGGAGCGGGCCGTGATGCAGGTCTTGCTTTTGCTTTCGCTCACCGCGCAGCAGCCTGCATCCCCTCCGCCTCCACCTCCCGCCAAGCGCACCGTCGAGTTTACCGGGACCGTGCTGCTCAACGGCTTCTATAATAGCGCGCGCACCAACAACAGCGACGTCCCCGTCTTCGCCGATACGGATGCGACCGGCGTCACGGGCGGCAGCGCGACGCTGCGGCAAACGCGACTCGGCGTCCTCATCACCGATCCCGACGTGCTCGGCGGCAGCTTCAGTGGCGAGGTCGACGTCGATTTTTTCGGCGGCCAGCAGCCCGCGCCCGGCAATCGGACGTTCCCGCTGGTGCGGTTGCGTCGCGCCACCGGCACGGTGCAATGGACGCACGTGCAGTTCATGTTCGGTCAGGAAACGCCGCTCGTTTCAGTCCGGAATCCACGGTCGCTCGCCGGAGTCGGCGTTCCCGATTTCAGTCTCGCCGGCAACCTCTGGTTCTGGCTGCCGCAGGCACGCGTGACGGCGGAGTATGGGAACACGCCGCGACTCGCGGTACAGGCCGCGGTGCTGGCGCCGATTACGGGCGCGCCGCAGGGAGCGGTCAACACGCAGCCGGACTCCGGCGAGCGCAGCGGCCGGCCGTATCTCGAGGGCCGCGTGCGGCTCGGGTGGGGACCGCAGGACGATCCGAGTGAAGTGGCGATCGGCGGGCACATCGGGTGGCTGCGCGGGCTCGATACAGTCTCCGGCGACTCCGTGCTCAGCTCACGCGCGGTCACCTTCGACACGCGCGTGAAATTCGGGCTGGCGGAGATCATCGGCGAAGCGTTCATCGGCCAGGCCATCGCGGGACTCGGCGGCGGCGCCATCGGACAAAATACCGGCGCGGGCGGCGTCCCCGTGCGCACGAAGGGCGGATGGGGGCAGCTGAACCTGCGTCCACGTCCGGGCTGGATATTCGGCGGCGGCTGCGGCAGCGACGATCCCAAAGACGCCGACGTGCTCGCGAGTGGACGCTTTCGCAATTTCGTCTGCGAGGGGCACGTCCAGTGGCGGCCGCCCGGCCCGCTGGTGTTTGGCTTCGAGTTTCGGCGCCTCAACACACGCTATCAGGCCGGCGATTTCACCGTCAACCACCTGAATCTGGCGGCCGGCTACACGTTCTAAGAGATCGAGCGCGAATGACGGAACGAGCAGGAAATGCCCTTTGAGCGCGCGCCGGATGCGTTCAGGCTTATCGAACGAGCGGATCGTAACGGTTGCGGTACTGGGTGTCGGGCTGTAGCCGGTCAGCTGGAAGTGTCGCGTCTCCGTCATTCTCCGCCGTTGCCTCTTCCCCCACCCCTCCGGCCGAACCTGCTGCGCAGCTGCTTCAGGCGTCCGGTCAGCCACCCGTCGCGCTCGTGTTCCTCGCGCGAGGCGTGCAGCCAAACGGCCATCACGCCGGCGCGGCCGAGCAACCCGACGAGCCGGCTCGGGTCGTCGCGATCGACGACGGGCAGCGGTCCGATGTCGTGTGCGATCATCTTGGCGGTGGCCTCATCCAGTGGATCGGGAGCTTGGCGAACAGGTCTTCCGATGCGTACACGAGCCGGGTCAGCAAGCCTGATGCGAATCCGGCGACCAGCCCGAGCGCGAGCGCGCTCACGAGGGTGTGCGGCGCGAGCGCATGGTGGGCGGGCGTCGCGAACACCGGCCCGGCGCCCATCAACGGCACGCGCAGCGCGCCGGCGACCGCCGCGCCGCTCGCGACCGGAATGAAGCTGCGCGGTTTCCACTCGAAGAGCAGCAGCTCCACCGCCAACAGGACCGCCGCGACCGGCGTCGCAAAGATCGCCGACATCCCGCCGGCCGCGCCGGCGACGAGCAGGGTCTTCCGCTCCGCGGCAGATACATGGAACGCTTGGGCGAACAGCGAGCCGAACGCACCGCCAGTCATGATGATCGGGCCCTCGGCGCCGAATGGCCCGCCCGTCCCGATCGACAGCGCCGAGGAGAGCGGCTTCAGGACGGCGACGCGCGCCTCCATGCGGCTGCGGCCGATGAGGATCGCTTCGAGCGCTTCGGGGATCCCATGGCCGCGAATCTTTTCGGAGCCGTAGCGCGCCATCAGGCCGATGATCAAGCCGCCGATGATCGGAATGAACACCGCCATCAGGGTGAGGAGGAGGACGCGGGGATTGGCGGTGAAATCCCCGCGGTTTGTGTCGGCAACGACAGACATGTATTTGTAAATCTAGTCGACGTCGGTCGATTTTTGGTGCTTCTCGCGCCTGCGATACCCCTTTTTGGAACGGTGGACTTTGTGGGAGGGAGTTTTGAGCCGCTCTCTCACCGGCGCATTCGGGTTCGGCACACGGATGAGGACTTTTTCCTTGTCGCGCTTGCGGCTCATGGGGCGAGACCGACGCGTTCGCGGATCTGCCGCGCGTGGTGGTGCGCATGGATCACGTGAAATCGCATCCATTCCTCGATCGTCAGGTCGCCCATGCGCGGATGCTTCACGAAGAGGTTGGCGCGCCGCTCCGGCATCAAGGCGCGGTCCACCTGATCCCACGCTTCGAGGCCCGCCAGAAAATGGGCCTCGGCCACCGCACGACTGATCCCCGCGGGCGGGGTCGTGCGTTCCGGCGCCTTCCGGCCCGGAGGAAACCACTGCAACCCGAAGATGAGGAATCTCGCAACATGCTCGGCAGGAGTGCGCCGGCGGCGGGACATGGGGGCGTGGTTCCGTCGCGCCTTGAACGTCTCCGCGCTCAGGTTCAGCCCCAGCGCGAGATGCTCGACGATTTGCGCCGGGGTCCATTTGCCCGCCGGCCCCTGCTCCCACTCGCTGTCGCTCCGGTCGCGCAACGGTCCGAGCACCAGCGCGGGCAGATCGACGAGACGGCGGCGCTGGTCGATCGTCATCGCGTGCGGGGCCGCTGACTACTAGTTTCCATCCGACCCGACATGCGGGGAATCTGCGAGTGAACGTGCTGCGCCGCCACCCGGTCGCGATCGCGCTGGTGGTCCTGCTGCTCCTGACGGCGATTCACCCGCTGCCGGCGCTCGTCGATGCCGTCACGGGATCTGCTCCGGGCGATGCCGATCTCGATCGCCCGATCCTGTACGTCATGTTCGCGCCCCTCTCCGACACCCTCGACGCACTCACGTTCTTCAGCCTTTCTCGGGCGGTATGGGCGGTGGTCGTCTGGACCCTGCTGCTCGCCGCCTGGGGCGCGGTGCGGGCGTGGAGTGACTCGCTCCGCTGGCAGCGCGTGGTCGCGACTGCGTCGCTCGGTCCCGCGGCGCTGGTGTTGCTCGTCGTCGCCGCGCTGGTCCTGCCCCGTCCCGTGCCGCGCCTCGTGAGCGATGGCCCTGGGACGGTGATCGACTATCACGCGCACACCAACGCCTCGCACGACGGCCGGCCCGGCTGGACCCTGCCCAAGCTCGCCGCATGGCACGAGCGCCAGGGCTTCCAGGCGACGTACGTCACCGACCACAACGTGGTGTATGACGGATCACTACCGCCTGAGGGCATCTCGATCAGCTTGCTGCCGGGCGTCGAGTGGAGCGTCTATCGTCAGCACGTCGTGGCGATCGGCCGCGTCGAGGCGTTGCCGCGCGACAGTTTCGGCGAGACCACGGCACGCATGGTCCGAATATTCAGCGCCATCGAGCATCAGGGTGGGCTGAGCATCGCGTCGCTTCCAGAATACTGGCGCAATCACGCGGAGGAGCTGGGCGCGTTCGCGGTCGCCGGCGTCGATGGGTTCGAAATCGTGAATTGCGCTCCCAAAGCGCTGGGCTTTCCGTCGAATTTGCGTCGTCAGGTCATTGGGCTCGCCGAGAGTCGCGACCTGATGGTCGTTGGCGCAAGCGACAATCATGGCTGGGGACAGGTCACCTGCGTCTGGAACGTCTCCCGGCCCGGCGCCCAGGGCTTCCACACCAATCGCGTCTTCGCACGGCCGCTCGCCCTGGTGCAAGGCGACTGGCGAGCGTGGACCGCGCCGATCACGCAGCCGTGGTTCACTCTGCGCGGGCTGAGCTGGAGCGAACGGGCGAGCTGGCTGACGTGGGTGGTGATCATCCTGCTGTACCGTGCGTTGCCACGCCGGGAAGGTCAGTCCGCGGGACTCGGGATCCTGGCCCGCTCAGTGTTTCGCGGCCGCAAGGCGGCCGCTGCGCCCCCAGCCCCTAACAAGAACCCGACGTGACAGGGCGGAACGAAACGGCGAGGTTGAACGTCTTACTCGCGGGTGCTTCCCCGTCCTTTCCTTCTTGTGGAGACCGTCCATGCCGGCAGTTCGCCGTTTTGTAGCCCTCAGTGCATTCTTGGCAGCGGCTGCCCCCGCCGGCGCGCAGATGGCATTACCGCTCAAGCACGCGCCGGCGCGCACCCAGACCGCCATCACACCGGCGGATCTCATGACTCGCCTCTATCTCTACTCCGACGATTCAATGATGGGCCGCCTGGCGGGCAGCGAATACAACCTCAAAGCGACCGCCTACATCGCATCGGAAGTCAAGCGTTTTGGGCTGCAACCCGCTGGCGATTCGGGCGGATTCTTCCAGAACGTGCCGCTCGTGAAGCGGCAGCTCGATGCGAGCGCGAGTCTCGCGGTTGATGGTGCCGCGCTGCGGCCCTGGGAAGACTTCGTCCCACGCGATCCTGTCGTGGCGACGCGCAGCTTCGATGGTGCGCAGGTCGTCTACGCGGGCGTGCTCGGCGACAGTACACAGCTCACGGGCGAGCAGGCAGCCGGCAAGTTCATTGTGCTCGGCGTGCGTCGCGGTCCGAATCTGCCGCCGACCGCGCAAATGAACCGGGGGGCGTTGCTCGCGAAGTATCGCGGCACGGCCGGCATCGCCGTCGTGGCCCTCGAGACGTTCCCGCCGCAGGCGATCAACTTCTTCCGGCAGCCGCAGACGATTTTGAAGGACGGCATGCCGAGCGACACGACCACCTTGCCGGTCTATGTCTACGTGAACGCTTCCGGCGCGCGGACCCTGCTCGGCGCCGCCATGGACAGCCTCCGACCGGGCACGCCGGGGAAGACTGTCCACGGGTCGATTGTGTTTTCCGAAACGCCGGCGCCCGCGCGGAATGTGGTCGCCATTCTGCCGGGACGCGATCCGACGCTGCGTGGCGAGTATGTCGCGATCGGCGCGCACAACGATCACGTCGGCTTCGATCATGACGCGGTGGATCACGATTCGATCCGCGCCTACAACGACGCGGTTCGCAAGCTCGCCCAGGCCTCGCCCACGCAGCGGGTCACGCCGGATCAAGTGCAGCAGATCCACGTGAACGTGGACAGTTTGCACCGGCTCCACCCGGTTCGGCGCGATTCGATCTACAACGGCGCCGATGACGATGGCTCCGGCACCACGGCGGTGCTCGAGATCGCTCAGGCATTCGCCGGTGCAAAGGTGAAGCCGAAGCGCTCACTCCTCTTCGTCTTCCACACCGGCGAGGAGCTGGGGCTGTTCGGATCGCAGTACTACACCGATCATCCCACCGTCCCGCGCGATTCGATCGTCGCGCAGCTCAACATGGACATGGTTGGCCGGGGCCGCAGCGACGATGAGAACGGTGGCGGGCCGGGATACCTACAACTCATCGGCACGCGGCGGCTGTCGACGGAGCTCGGTGATTTAATTGAAACCGTGAACAAGGCCCGCAAGCAGCCGTTCACATTCGACTATCAGTACGACGCGTCGGGCCATCCCGAGCAGTACTACTGCCGCAGCGATCACTACATGTACGCGCGCTACGGCATCCCGATCGCGTTCTTCACGACCGGCACCCACCGCGACTACCATCAGGTGACCGACGAGCCGGAGTACATCGATTACGACAAGTTGGCGCACGTGGCGCAGTTCGTGTACGACGTGGCCTCGGCGGTGGCGAACCTCGATCATCGGGTGGTCGTGGATAAACCGAAGCCGGATCCGCACGGCAACTGCGTACAGTAGCCCCTTGTTGGGCCTGTTTCTGTTCTTAGGGCTGCGGCAGGTTGGGCGGAGGGGACCCCGAGGCACCGAGGTACTCGACGGTCCAATCCGCGTGCACGGCGAAATGGTACGTGCGACGCGCAATGCACCCGGCGGGACAGTCCCCATACCCGACACTGTAGTCGAGCAGAATCGGATGGCCGCGTAACGCCCGGATGTCGTTGCCGTCGCCTACCATTCCGTCCGGCTCGGAGTAGCGCAAGCCAGCAACTCCGTCGAACAAGTGCGCGAGCGCCGCGACGTTCAACGCGTCGGCGGCACGCAGCACGATGAGCATCTCATTCGAGGTGGACAGCGGGTACTTCCAGTCCAATGAAAGCCCATAGTCCTCGAGCAAGCGATCCACACGCGCGTTACCGGTGGGCAGTTCCCCGTTGACCAGTCGCTGCACCCACGCTTGATCCGCCGCTGCCTGCAACAGCAGCCGGTGCGTCTCCGGCTGGCCAAAGGTGTGAATGCGATAGACGTCCACTACGGTGTCGCGCGCACTCAGGCCGTCCGCATTGAATACCTGGACAAGCGCAGCGTAGTAGGTTTCGATCAGCTCTGCCGAGATCGCGATGTCGCCGTAACCGCCCGGCTGGGCCTGCAGCTCGCGGAGCGCGAGCCGCGCCGCATCCTCGCGGTACAGCGCGCGCAGGTCGTCAGGAACGCGGGAGTCATTCACGTTCGAACCCACCGGCCGGGAGTCGGCGGGGTCGTGGCACGCGCCGAGCGCGAGCACGAGAGCTAGGCCACTCATGAGTCTATTCATGGAGATCCCCCGCCTTCTTCTACCCGCGCCGCGCGCTGCGGCGTCACAGGGGGGGGAAACGTAGATTGAGAGCCGATGGCGGGATACTCCGGCAGGTCTCTCGTCGATAAGCTGGGGATCAAGCCCGGCGCGCGCGTGGCGCTTCTCAATGCCCCGCGGGGATACCGAGCCACACTCGGAAGGCTTCCTCCGGGCGTACGAGTCGCGAACGCGATCCGCGGTCAATTTCCTTTCATTCAATACTTTACAACCGCTCGCGCGGACCTCGAGCGGCGCGTCCCGACGCTGCTGCGGGGCCTCGAGCCGGCCGGCGCCCTGTGGATCTCGTGGCCCAAGAAGGCCGCCGGCGTTGCCACGGACATCACCGAGGACGTCGTGCGCGCGGTGGCACTGCCGAGGGGATTGGTAGACGTGAAGGTGGCCGCGGTCGACGAGGTCTGGTCGGGCCTCAAGCTCGTCCGGCGGCGCCAAAACCGCTGATCTACTTTACATTACAAAGTACTTGACAGATTGCGGACCTGGCTCTAGGTTATCGACCATGACGGCTCCGCGCCCGCTCCGCGACCGCGCGCTCGACAACCTGCAATTCATCCGCTCCGCCATGGAACGCGCAGGCTCGTTCACGGCGGTGCCGGGTTGGGGAATGGTCGTCGTCGGATGCACCGCCCTGGCCGCCACCTGGCTGGGGCTGCGCCAGGCGCGCGCCGCTGATTGGCTCGCGGTGTGGCTCGGCGAAGCGGTCCTCGCCGTCGTGGTCGGCGGAGCGGCGCTGGTCCAAAAGGCACGCGCGGCAAACGACCCGCTGCTCTCGGGACCGGCGCGGCGCTTCGGCCTCAGCTTCCTGCCGCCGCTTTTGGTCGGCGCGTTGCTGACGATCGCGCTGTACCGGGCGCAGCTGTTCGCGCTGATGCCGGGAGCGTGGCTGCTGCTCTACGGCACCGCGGTAGCGACGGCCGGCGCGTTCTCGGTCCGCGTGGTCCCGCTCATGGGCGCCTGCTTCATGGTGCTCGGGGCCGCGGCGCTGTTCACGCCGTTCCGCGGGTGGCCCTGGTTCATGGCCGCGGGATTTGGCGGCCTCAACATCGTGTTTGGTCTTGTGATCGCACGGAGGTACGGTGGCTAAGAGCAACACGGCGCGGCTCACCCGCGCGGACGCGGAGCGAGCCGTGAAAACGAAGCCGCAACCGGCGCCGGCGGAGCTCGACCGGCTGATCCACGAGCGGGTGCGGCTCGCGATCGTGAGCGCGCTCGCGGTGCGAGAGAGTCTCACGTTCAACGAGCTCAAGGCGCTGCTCAAGGCGAGCGACGGCAATCTCAGCGTCCACGCGCGCAAGCTCGAGGACGCGGAGTACATCACCTGCGACAAGTCGTTCGCAGGCCGCGTCCCCAAGACGGAATACCGACTCACCGCCCTCGGCCGGCGGGCGCTCGAGCGCTACCTCGACCACATGGAAGCGTTGATCCGCGCGACGCGCGCACGCTGACGGTGAACTCTTTTTTTTGCGGGATTGCTTTATGAAACAAAGTACTTCCTTCCATGTCGCTATCGTGATGGACGGCAACGGGCGCTGGGCGACGCGCCGCGGGCTGCCGCGCGCCGCCGGCCACCGCGCCGGCGCCGAGGCGGTGCGGTGCGTCGTGCGCATCGCGCCGAACTGCGGCATCACGGCGCTCACCCTGTACGCCTTTTCGTCGGATAACTGGAGCCGGCCGGCCGCCGAGGTGTCGATGTTGATGCGGCTGTTCGCGCATCATCTCCGGACCGAAACCGCCGAGCTGGCGGCGCAGGGCGTCAAGCTCGCCGTGATCGGCCGGCGCGATCGCCTGCCCCGCTCGCTCCTCACCGCGATCGCGGCCGCCGAGCAGAGCACGGCCGGCGGTACACGCCTCGAGCTGCGGATCGCGGTCGACTACTCGGGACGTGACGCGATCCGCGCGGGGCAGATCCTGCCGGATGTCGATCTGCTGATCCGCACCGGCGGCGAGCAGCGGCTGTCGGACTTCCTGCTGTGGGAATGTGCCTATGCCGAGCTGTGGTTCACCGAGCGGATGTGGCCCGACTTCGGCGCGGCGCACCTCGCCGCCGCGATCCACGAATTTCACTCCCGTGACCGCCGCTTCGGCGGTCTGCCCACCCAGGAGGCCGTATGACCCTGGTCCCGCAACTCCCTCCGCGCACGAAGCTCGGTCTCGAGATCGCCGCGGCCGGGGTCGCCGGCGGCATCGTCGGGGATGCGCTGCTCCGCGCGATGCCCTGGGGACTGAATGTCGCCCTCGGATCGACGGCGCTCATCGGCGCAGGCATCTGGCTGGTGCGCCGCCATCAGGTCAAATACGGGCCCGACGCACCCTGGCTCGCGATCACCGCGCTACTACTCGGCCTCGCCTTCCTGCGTCGTGACGCCGCCACCCTCGCGGCGTTCGACGCGATCGCCCTGGTGGGTGCCCTCGCGCTCGCCGCCGCGAGCCTGCAGGGCGAGCTGGTCGCGACGTGGTATCCCCTCGACTTCATCCGCGGGGTCGTAACGGCCAGCGCGGCCAGCATTGTTGGCGGGTTTCAGCTCCTGCTCGGCGACATCCAGTGGCACGAGCTGCCGCAGGATGACCGCCTGCGGAACGTCCGCCGGGCGCTGCTCGGCGTCGCGATCGCGGCGCCGCTGCTACTCGTGTTCGCCGCGTTGTTTGCCTCGGCCGACCCGGTCTTCAGCACCGTCCTGACCAATCTGTTCGCGTTCGATGTCGAGACGGTCATCCAGCATACGTTCTTCTTCTGCTTCTGGGGATTCCTCGTCGCGGGCTACTTCCGCTGGTCGTTCCTCGGCCGCCCGATCCAGCTCCTCGCACCCGCGAACCGACCGGTCTCGAGCATCGTGCCGGTCGCGACGGCGTTGGGCCTGCTGAACCTCTTGTTCCTGCTCTTTGTCGTCGTGCAGCTGAGGTACTTCTTCGGTGGCGCCGCGCTCGTCGAGGCAACGAGCGGGCTCACGTACGCCGAGTACGCACGGCGCGGATTCTTCGAACTGCTGACCGCGAGCGGCCTCGTCCTCCCGATGCTGCTCGGCGCCGAGGGGCTCGTACGCAACGGGACGGCGCCGCAGTTACGCGTGTTCCGGCAGCTCTCGGGCCTGCTGCTGGTGCTGCTCGCCGTCATCATGGCGTCCGCGCTGCAGCGCATGCGGCTGTACGTGGCCGCGTTCGGACTGTCGACGGACCGACTCTACGCCACGGCGTTCATGATTCTGCTGCTCGGCGTCCTCGCGTGGTTCGCGTGGACGGTGCTGCGCGGCCAGCGGCAAAAGTTCGTGTTCGGCTCGCTCATGCAGGGGCTCGCCGTGCTGGCGGGCCTGCATGTGCTGAATCCGGACGCGTTCATCATCAACACCAACCTCAACCGTCCCGCGGCCGAGCGGCCGTTCGATGCGAAGTACGCGCTCACGCTGGGCGGCGATGCGGTGCCGTCGCTGCTGGCGGCCTTGCCGCAGCTCGGCGCAGAAGAGCGGTGTGTCGTCGTCCACGGTTTGCTAAAGCGCTGGGACACCGAGGAGGTCGACTGGCGCACCTGGAATTGGAGCCGTGCGCGCGCGCGCAATCTCGTTCGTAACCAGGCTGGCGTGCTGCGGGCGTCGTGTCCCATCAAACCCCCGGGGCTACGCAATGATCACTGACGGCCTGAATCCGTTCACGGTGCTGCTCTTCGTTGGAGCGGCGCTCGCGGGTGCGGCGCTGGTCGTGCTGTACGTGATTGCGCGCGTCACGAAGCGCGACGCGTTCGCCCGCATCACGCTGCGGTTCCTGCTCGGCGGGGCCGGACTGTATCTGCTGCTGTTCCTCGGCGCCTCCGTCTTCAGTCACGGCCGCGTACTTGCACCGGGCGAGGAAAAGCACATCTGCGAGATCGACTGTCACCTCGCCTATTCGGTGGTGGGCACCAAATCGGAGCCGCAGCCAAATGGCCAGGTCCGCCAGACTGTCACCGTCAAGGTGCGCTTCGACGAGCAGACAATCTCGGCGCGCCGCTCGCGGACGGCGCCGCTCACGCCCAACAGCCGCTATGTCGCCCTGGTGGACGCGCGGGGGCATCAGTACCCCGGCTCCACCGACGAACTGCACCGCCAGCTCATTCCCGGCGAGTCGTACGCGACCGACATCGAGTTCGAGGTCCCGTCCGGCGCGCAGGATCTGCGTCTGGTGCTGCGCAACAACGACGCGGAGACGGCGTTCATCATCGGCCACGAGAACAGCCTATTTCACGGGAAAACCACTTTTCGCTTGCCAGGATAGGTGCCTGGTGCCTGGTGTCAGGTGCCTGGGAATGCGCGCTTTGAGTGCGCGGACGAGTCCGGCTAGGAGCCGCCCCACAACACGGCTGAGGTCTAGTCCTCGCTCCACTTCCGTTGTCGCGACATAGGCCCGCCTACAGGCTATTAATACCTGTGTCTCGAGCTCCATCAAGGAGCCATTCGCAATCGAGAGGTGGTGGAGATACTCCCCCAAGTGATCCCGCCCGTGGCCTTCTGCAATGTTGCTGGGAATCGAAACCGCGCAGCGTTGGAGTTGTGCCGTAAGTCCAAAGCGCTCGTCCTTCGGAAATGCCTTGGTGATCTCATACGTCAAATCAACGAGATCCATCGCTCGCTGCCAAACGGTCAGGTCACGATATGACGTGACTTTCCGATGCGGGACCGCCATGCGTCAAACGTTGCTCTGAGCCGTCATACTCGCGGAACCATTTGAATGCACCGCGTCACATTCGAACGCGACCAGACACCAGACACCTGACACCAGACACCTATCAAGCGAGTAGATTCTTCTCTCATGTCGCTACGCATCACGCAAGTCGACGCATTCACGAGTCGTCCCTTCGCGGGTAATCCTGCCGGGGTCTGCATCCTCCCTAAGGCTGCCGATGCGGCCTGGATGCTGAACGTCGCCCGTGAAATGAATCTCGCCGAGACTGCGTTCCTCGTTCCGCAAAAAGACTGGTACGACCTGCGCTGGTTCACACCCGCGGTCGAAGTCGATCTCTGTGGCCACGCGACGCTCGCGAGCGCGCACGTGCTGTGGGAAGACGGTGACCTGAAGCCAAAGGAGCAAGCGCGGTTTCATACCAAGAGCGGCTTGCTGACGGCGGATCGACGCGATGGATTGATCGAGCTCGACTTCCCGGCCACGCCCGCGGCGGCGGCACCGCCGCCGGCCGGACTCCTCGAAGCAGTGGGCGGAAAAACACTATTCGTCGGACGCAGCAAGTTCGACTACCTCGTCGAAGTCGAGAGCGAAGCCGCGGTCCGCCGGCTCGATCCCGATATGACGGCCATCGCGCGCGTCGCAGCTCGCGGCGTGATCGTGACCAGTCGAGCGGACAAGAAGAGCGAATACGATTTCGTGTCGCGCTTCTTCGCGCCCCAGTCGGGTGTTCCGGAAGATCCCGTCACCGGCTCCGCTCATTGCGCGCTCACCCCCTATTGGAGCGCCAAGCTCGCCAAGAACGAGTTGCGCGCGTTTCAGGCGTCACCACGGGGCGGCGAGCTGCGGCTGCGGCTCGCCGGCGATCGCGTGCGGATCGGAGGCCAAGCCGTGACGGTGTTGCGCGGCGAACTGACCGCGGGCAATATGACGTCGTGACGGAATCCAAAAGCACAAATCGCGTCGTCGGCTATCTGTTTGCGATAGGCGCCGGCGCCACCTGGGGCACGACCGG
>WNGD01001572.1_pt1 | contig 31428 bp, 30 predicted proteins | sample 5400671 | NCBI WGS metagenome assembly WNGD01 (sample SAMN13153369, study PRJNA577476) | soil metagenome | isolation source: 40 cm soil or saprolite under grassland replicate 2 | place: USA:California | collected 2016-06-15
TCCGGCGGCAACCACCTCGGCACCCTGCGCCAGGGTCGCGTGCACGGTCGCCAGCCCCATGCCACTGGTGCCGCCCACCACGACGACGCGCTGCCCTTCCAAGGCCGTCATGACGACACCTCCAGCACGGCCTTTCCGCGCACCTGCCGGCCGAGCAGCGCGGCGGCAGCGTCACCGGCCTTCTCCCACGGCCCCCGCCAGCCGACCTGCGGATCGAGGTCGCCGGCGGCCACCAGCCCGAGCAGGAACGCCAGGTCGGCACCGAAGCCCGCACCGACCACGAACGCCTCGATTCGAGTGCCGGCCGCGCGCATCCTGGCCTGCTCGAAGTCGATCGACGTCGGCTGCAGGGAGGCCATCCCGATACTCAGCACGCAGCCGCCCGGCGCGAGCAGCGCGTAGACCTCGGCGAGGGTCTGGCCGCCCACGTTGTCGAGCGCTCCGTACACCGGTTGCCCGACCCCACCGAGGCCGACCACCACCTCGTCCGCGCCGAGCTCGGCTAGCCCGGCACCGCGCTCCGGGCTGCCCACCGACGCGATCACGTACCCGCCGGCCCTGGACGCGAGCTGAACGGCGAACCGGCCGACCCCGCCCGAGGCACCGGTGACCAGGACTCCGCGCCCCAGCACCGAGCCGAGCCGGCGCACCGCCCGCAGCGCCGTCACGCCGGCAGCCGGGACCGCGGCCGCCAGACCCAGGTCCACCCCGTCGGGCACCACGGCGAGCTCGCCGGTGTCGACCGCCCGCAGGGCGGCCCATCCGCCGGAACCGCCAAACGTGGCAACCCGGGTGCCGGCCGGCGGGCCGGAGCCGTCCTCGGCGGCCGAGACGACCACCCCGGCCGCATCGAAACCCGGAACAGCGCCGGGAAGGTAGCGGTCGGCCAGGAAGGCCACGTCGGCGAAGTTGACCGAGATGGCCGCCACCTGGACCAGTGCCTGCGTCGGCGCCGGCACCGGATCGGGCGCCTCGCCCAACCGCAGGCGTCCGACCGCCTCGGGATCGAAGAGAAGGGCTCGCATCGGCGGTCTCCCACTATCCGTAGCGGACCGATCGGTCCCGGACCGATCGGTCCATATACTACGACCTGAGCGCGCTACGTCAAGGAGGTGCTCGATGCCACGACAGCCCGCACCCGGGACGCGGGACCGGATCCTGGACACGGCGTCCCGACTGTTCGCCGAGCACGGCGTCCACCCGGTCGGGCTCCAGCAGATCATCGACGAATGCGGCTGCGGGAAGAACCTGCTGTATCGCCATTTCGCCAGCAAGGACGACCTCGTCGTCGCCTATCTGCGACGCTGCCGGGCGGAATGGAAAGCGATCATCGTCGGTGCGATCCAGCAGGCCGAGGGAGACCCCGCCGGCCAACTGGTCGCCGTCGTTCGCGCCGTGGCCGGCCAGGTCTCCGACCCGGGGTACCGAGGCTGCCCGTTCCTCAACACCCACGCCGAGTACCGGGACCCGGCCAACCCGGCCCACCAGGTAGCCGTCGAGCACTTCACCGCGCTGCGCCGGCAACTCCGCGGCCTGGCCAGCCGCGCCAGGCTGACCAACCCGCACGCTGTGGCTGAACGGATCCTGCTGATCGTCTACGGCCTGTACTCCACCGGCGCCGTGCTCGACGCCCGCGACACCGGGCCCACCGCCATCGCGCTCGCCGAGGAGACCGTCCGGACCCGGACCCGCCCAGCCGCGAGGCGCCGACGCCGGTCCCCGTCGCCGCCGGCACGGTCGCCCGCCACAACTGCCTGACTGACCGGCGGCCCCGGCAACCACGCCGTCGCGAACAGCAGACTGTCGACGGTGACATCCTTCGGACGCCCGCTGCGGCGCGCGTCGGGCTACCCGATGTCGCGCCGGCGGAGTCCGGCGAGTCCGGCGGCCGTCCCGGCCGCGGTGATGGCGACCAGCCACGCCATCGGCGCGGCGGACAGCGCGGCTCCGGGGATCTTCGGGATGTGGGTGAACGGCGAGACATCCATGACCCGCTGGTCCAGTCGCAGCACCGGGCCGAACCAGCCGAGGAACAGGACGGCTGCCAAGACCGCCCAGCTCGCAGCTGCGATCCGCGGCGCGAGCCCGTACATGGCCGCCGCGACTGCGGCGAGCACCCAGGCCGCCGGCGCCTGCACGAGCGCGGCCTCGATCAGAGTGGGGACCTGCCTGCCCAGGTCATGGGTGCGCAGACCGTGGGTGACGCCCGCGGTGAGGCCAGCCGCGATGAGCAGGACGACCGTACCGAGCGCCGGGAAAACGAGGTGGCTGCCGGCCCACCGCGGCCGGTTCACCGCGGTGGCCAGCACCGGCTCAGCCCGCTGCCCGGTTTCCTCGGCCCGCAGCCGCAACGTGGCCTGGGTCGCGTAGATCGCAGCGAGCATGCCGAGCAGTCCCATGGTGGATGCGAGGAAGGAGTCGACGATGCCCCGCTCTCCGCCCATCCGGCGCACCAGATCCTCCAGCTGCGAGTTACCGCGGACGAGGTCCGCGACGCCCTCGGCGATGCCGCCGAAGACCGCGCCGGCCACCAGGAAGCCACCCGTCCAGCCCAGCAGCGTGCCCCGCTGCAGCCGCCATGCCAGCGCGAGGGGGCTGCGCAGGCCAGGGCCGGCCTGAGCGGGACCGGGCCGACTGGGCAAGAAGCCGGCGCCGAGGTCCCGCCGCGCCGCCAGGGCGTACGCCGCGCCGGCCAGGACGGCCACGACGACGGCCACGGGCCCGAACACCCACCAGCGCTCGCCGGCGAACGGACGGATCTGCTCGGTCCACCCGAGCGGAGACAGCCAGGACAGCCAGGACGCGCCGCCGTCGCCGGCCGCGTCACCCGCGGCCCGCAGCAGGTAACTGAGGCCGAGCGCGGCGCCGGCGATCCCGGTGGCCGTCCGGCTGCTCTCGGTCAGCTGCGCGGCGACGGCCGCGAGCGCGGCGAACATGATTCCGGCGGCGGCCAGCGCGAGTCCCAGCGCGAGCGACCCGACCGCGTTCTGCCCGAGGATGATCAGACCGGCGGCCACCAGCAGCGCGACCAGGAGGTTGGCTCCGCATGCGGTGATCAGGGCCGCGGTGAGCGGTGCACGACGGCCGACGGCGCCCGAACCGACGAGCTCGAGCCGTTCCGCCTCTTCCTCGGCGCGGGTGTGCCTGACCACGACGACCAGGCTCATCAGCCCGGCCAGCGCGGCCCCGAAGACCTCGATGCGCCACGCGGTCAGCCCGCCGATAGAGCTCGGATCGAACAGCGGGCCGTACAGCGCGCGCAGCGAACCGTTGCGGCCGACGCTGGCAGCCAGCTGGACCCGGGACTCGGGCGTCGCGTAGAGACTGCGGAAGGCCCACGCGGTGGAGAGCACCGCCGCGGTCAGCGCGTAGATCCAGACCGGCAGCATGATGCGGTCCCGTCGCAGCGCGAGCCGGACCAGCGTCCCGGTGTGCGTCAGGGAGGTCATACGGACACCGCTGCCTCGGCCTGTGCTGGGGGCACCTCGTCCTCGTAGTGTCGGAGGAACAGCTCTTCCAGCGTGGGCGGCTGGCTGACCAGGGTGCGTACCCCGGCGGCGACCAGCCGCCGGAGCACCTCGTCCAGCTTGTCGCTATCGACCTGGCAGCGCACCCGGGTGCCGTGTATGTCGAGGTCGTGTACACCGGGCAGCTCGGCCAGCCCGGACGGTGGGCGAGCCAGCTCGGCCGAGATCGAGGTCCGGGTGAGGTGCCGCAATTCGGCGAGCGTGCCGGTCTCGACCGTGTGGCCCTTGCGGATGATGCTGACCCGATCGCACAGAGCCTCCACCTCGGCGAGGATGTGGCTGGACAGCAGCACGGTGCGGCCGTTGTGCCGCTCCTCGGTGATGCAGTCGCGGAAGACGGCCTCCATCAGCGGGTCAAGGCCCGCGGTCGGCTCGTCCAGCAGGAGCAGCTCGACATCCGAGGCCAGCGCGGCGATCAGCGCCACCTTCTGCCGGTTGCCCTTCGAGTAGGCCCGGCCCTTCTTCGTCGGGTCGAGGTCGAACCGCTCCAGCAGGCTGGCCCGGCGCTTCTGATCGAGCCCGCCGCGCAGCCGCCCGAGCAGGTCGATCACCTCGCCACCGGACAGGGTAGGCCACAGCGTGACGTCGCCGGGAACGTAGGCGAGCCTGCGATGCAGCGCGACGGCGTCGCGCCACGGGTCGCCGCCGAGCAACCGCGCGGTCCCGGCGTCGGCGCGCAGCAGGCCGAGCAGTATCCGGAGCGTGGTCGTCTTGCCGGCGCCATTCGGGCCGAGGAAACCGTGCACCTCGCCGGTGTCGACCGTGAGGTCCAGACCGTCGAGCGCGCGGGTCCGGCCGAAGGACTTGGACAGACCGGAGATCGAGATCGCGGATCCCATGGCGGGTAGGCTACGCTTCCTTCACGACTTCTTGAAGTTACTAGAGCGTTAGTATCTTGAATAGATCACGATGGGACGGGCCAAGGGGGTGGCGTCGAGGTGGCCGACACACGGGCGGCGAGGCGTGACGCCCCGGCGGTGCTGCGGTTCATCGAGCGCTTCGCCGCTGTGCTCGAGGAGGCGGGGATGGCCCGCATGCCGGCCCGCGTCTTCGTCGGCCTGCTCGCCACCGACTCCGGCCGCCTGACCGCGGCCGAGATGGCCCAGCTGCTCCAGGTCAGCCCCGCCGCGGTCTCCGCCGCGGTCCGGTACCTCATCCAGCTCAACCTGGCCAGCCGGGAGCGTGAGCCCGGCTCGCGTCGGGACCTCTACCGGGTGCATGACGACGTCTGGTACGAGGCGGCCATCCGGCGCGAACGACTGATGGCCCGATGGGAGAGCAGCATCCGGGAGGGAGTCGAGGTGCTCGGCCCAGACACTCCCGCCGGCCTGCGCATGGCCGAGACGCTCGCCTTCTTCGAGTTCCTCCAGGAGGAGATGCCGGGCGTGCTCCAACGCTGGCACGAGCGCAAGATCAAGCTGCGCGAGGGCTGGGCCGCGGACAACGAAACCGAGCACGCCGAGCCGCGCCGGGGTACCAAGATCACTCGGCGCACCGCCGGGGTGCGACCTGGCCGCGGCCGCGGCATCACCTGACCACGTTCCGGCCGACCGAGCGCCGGACAGCGACCCAGCCGGCGAGCGGGCCGGCCTGACCGGACGATCGCTTACGCCGACGGCCGTCGGATGCACAGCACACGCATGGCAGCCACCTCCGAAGATCTCGACAACGGCTGAATGCTGGGAGGCCCTGGCGTTACCGGTGTCGATAGGGCTGACCTTCCGGCCCCGGCACACCGCCCTACCCCGGAGAGACCCGCCGTTGAGCACGTGGACGAGCGACGAGCTCCCCGCATCAGTGGACCGCAGAAGGGCTGGAGATCGCGTCACTGCGCGCCGACGGCACGCTCCGGGTACCACGCGGTGGACGCCGGTCAGCCGGCCCGCCGGGGCCGGACCGGTCGAGGGTGTGCGCGGCTTGTCGGACGGGTACCTCCGGTCGCGGTGCGCTTGCACTCGCGAGGGAGGTGCCTGCGATGTCTCGTGGGCGTAGACGGTGGTCGATCGTGGCGGCGCTGGCCGCGGCGGTGACCTGCCTGGCGGCGGGTCCGGCGCCGGCGGCAGCGGGCGGCCCGGCCACGGCGGGGCTGGCCCAGCACTCGGCGGCTCAGGGCTCCACCCTGGTCGCCGCGCTGGTCCAGGCGATGACCCTGGACGAGAAGCTGGGGATGGTCAACGGCTGGCCGGACGGGGTGTCCCCGCCGCCGACGACCGACCGGCTGATCGGGGTCGGGTTCATCCCGGGCGTGCCGCGGCTGGGCATCCCGGCGTTGACGTTCACCGACGGCCCGGCCGGGGTACGGATGAACCTGCCGACCACGGCGATGCCGGCGCCGGTAGCGCTGGCCGCGACGTTCAGCGCGGAGTTCGCGCGGCAGTACGGCCAGGTCCTGGGCCGGGATGCGCGGGCGCGGGATCAGGACGTGATCTTCGCCCCGATGCTCAACCTGGTGCGGGTGCCGCAGGCGGGGCGGAACTTCGAGACGCTGGGCGAGGATCCGTTCCTGATGGCCCGGCTGGTCACCGCCGAGACCCGCGGGATCCAGGGCGAGGGCGTGATCGCGACCGCGAAGCACTACGCCGAGAACAACCAGGAGAACCAGCGGCAGACGATCAACGTCAACGTGGACGAGCGGACGCTGCACGAGATCGAGCTGCGCGGGTTCGAGGCGGCGGTGCGCACGGCGCACACCGGCTCGGTGATGTGCTCGTACAACTCCGTGAACGGGAAGTTCGCCTGCGAGAACCCCACCCTGCTCACCGACATCCTGCGGCACCAGTGGGGGTTCACCGGGTTCGTGGTGTCCGACTACGGAGCGAACCACAGCGCGGGTCCGGCGCTGCAGGCCGGGCTGGACATCGAGTTCTTCGGCACCCATTTCCACGAGCTGAAGGCCCTGATCCAGAGCGGCGCGGTGCCGATGTCGGCGTTGGACGCGGCGGTGCGGCACATCCTGACCACGATGCAGCGCTTCGGCCTGCTCGCGCACGCCTCGCCGACCGGCGGCACCGTGGTGAACCGGCCGGTCCCGCCGTTCCCAGAGCTGGCCGACGCCGCGGAGGCTCGGCGGGTCGCCGAGGACGGCGCGGTGCTGCTGCGCAACCGCGGCGGGACACTGCCGCTGGGCCAGGCCGACCTGGGCTCGCTGGCGGTGATCGGGACGACCGCCCGGATATTGCTGGTGGGCGGCGGCGGCAGCTCCCGGGTCGTCGGCGTCACCGACCGGGAGATCAGCCCCTTGGAGGCGCTGCGGCAGCGCGCCGGAGCGGACCCGGCGCCGGGGCAGCACGGCCTGCTGCGCACCAACACCGTGACCGGTGCGACCCAGATCGACCCGAACGTCGACTTCGTCGGCCCGCGCGCGCTGCCGGAAGGCACCCAGGCCGCCTGGACCGGCACGCTGACCGCGCCGACCACCGGGGACTACCTGCTCGCCGTGCAGACCGCCGGCACCGGGGCGTCGCTCACGGTCGACGGAACGCCGGTCATCACCGGCGGGATCCTGGCCCTGCTGGGCACCACCCTGCACCGGACCACCGACGGTCTGACGAACTCCTACGTTCACCTCAACCTGACCGCTGGACCGCACACGATCTCGGTCAACGCGGCGCCGATCCCGGCGTTCCCGCCGTTCATCGAGGCCAGCAGCGGCCCGGTGCAGATCCGGCTGGCCTGGGTCACCCCCCAGCAACGGCAGGCCGACCTGGCGGCGGCCGTCGCGGCGGCCCAGCAGGCCCGCACCGCGGTGGTCTTCGCCTACATGGAAGGCACCGAGGGCGTCGACCAGCCCACCCTGACGCTGCCGGACGAGCAGGACGAGTTGATCGAGGCGGTGGCCGCGGCCAACCCGCGCACCGTGGTCGTGCTCAACAGCGGCTACCCGGTGCTCATGCCCTGGGTGAACGACGTCCGGTCCATTCTGGACATGTGGTACCCGGGCCAGGAGGGCGGGCCGGCCACCGCCGACCTGCTGGTCGGCGCCGCGGTGCCCGGCGGCAAGCTGCCGGTCACCTTCCCGGCCCGGGAGTCCGACGCCCCGACCGCGACCTCGCCGCTGCGCTACCCCGGCGTCAACGGCCAGGAGTACTACAGCGAGGGGATCTTCGTCGGCTACCGCTGGTACGACCAGCAGGGGATCACGCCGCTGTTCCCGTTCGGCTACGGCCTCTCCTACACCACCTTCGGCTACCGCAACCTGCGGGTGATCGGCGGCGAGGAAGGCATCCCGCGGGTACGGTTCACCCTGACCAACACCGGATCGCGGACCGGCACCGAGGTCGCGCAGGTCTACGTCGGCCGGCTACCCACCAGCCTGCCGACCCCGGTCAAGCAGCTCGCCGGCGTCGCCCGGGTCGCCCTCCAGCCCGGCGAGAGCCGCACCGTGACCGTGTCCCTGGACCGGCTGTCGCTGTCCTACTGGGACAGTCAGGCGGACCGCTGGGTGACCCCGACCGGTCGAGTCGCGGTGCTCGTCGGAAGCTCGTCCCGCAACATCCAACTCAGCGGCAGCCTCACCATCCGGCCGGGAGACGACGACTCACAGTGAGCTGACCAGAGTGGACAGTCCCGGCCGCACCGGTCGGTAGGGTCCTGCGACCCTACCGGTCGGTGCGGGGTCGGTGGGCCTGGACCACGGCTCCGCGCGCCCGGCCGTGGTCGTCGTCAGCGGCGACGGCGCTGGTGGCGACGAGCGGTGCCAGGTACTCCGGCCCCCGCCGGCCGGACGGTCGTGGCCGGGTCAGCTCGGCCGACACGGCGCGGGTCGCAGCGCTGGTCCAGGCCAGGTCGGCCTCGCGGACGATGCACACTGGCTCGGGCCCGACAACTAGTAGGTTGGCGGCGGACCAAGGACGGCAGTCTGCCGAGAACTGGTTGGCCGACAAGGGAGCAGGGGGCTGAGATGCCGTGGTTTCCGGACTTCGCCAGTGCCGTGGAGCTGGCGCGCAGGCAGACTCGTGCCACCGGTCAGGCCGATCCTGTCGGGCAGTACTTCACCGCACTGAACAAGGGTGACACCCACGCTCTGGAGACTGTGTGGCCCGGCGAGGTGGTGGTCTACGACCCCCGCGCAGGGGAGATCCGCGGCCACAAGCAGCTGCGACAGTTCGTCAGCCAGAATCAGTCCTGGCTGGCCGAGCGCCACGCCCGTATCGAGACAGTGGCGTCCACGTGTGTCGGCCGGCGGGCCGTGGTGGAGCTCCTGGCCCACTTGCCCGACGACGGGCGTGAGCTGGCTTGGCCGGTGGCGGTCGTCGCCGAGTCCCCCGACGATCGGTCGGTGGTGTTCCGCACCTACTGCAGCCAATGGCCGGTCGACGGACGGCGCCACGTCAGGCCTCCCATACTCCAGACCGGGCACGTTCACCCCGGTGATGTCGTCGGCCGTTACCAGGCCGCGCTGGGCGCTGGTGACGCCGACGCGGTAGTGGACACCTTCGCGCCGGATGGGTACTTCCGGGAGCCCATCGGCCCGCACTACGAGCACCGGGGCACCGCTGAGCTCCGCTCGTTCTTCGCCATGTGCTTCAGCGCAGGCGGCGGCGTCGGCCTCGAGCACTGCTCCGTGACCGACGACGGCGTGCGCTGCGCCGTGGAATACAACTGCGTCCGCTGGGGCTGCCACGACCTGCCGCCCCAGGCGGGAGTCGGGGTCTACGAGCGCGGCCCGGACGGACTGCTGGCCGCGGCCCGCGTCTACGACGACGTCGAACCACCCGTCTAGCACCCCTGAGGCGCGGGAGCCTCGGCGCGACGCCACCCACCGAGCGACCCACCGGAGCTCGGGCGGCATCCTCACCGAGGCGGTGGTCAAACGGATCACCCGGCGCGGATCCACGTCGCTAGCGCCGGGTCAGTGGCCGGCGATCTGGCCGCCGTCGATGTGCAGGATCTCACCGGTAATGAACGGCGATGACTCGAGGAAGAGGATGCCGTTGACGATGTCGCTGACCTGGCCCACGTGCCCGAGTGGGGGGAGCCGGCCGGCGAGCGCGTCGGTGCCGTAGGTTTCCGGCGGATGCACCGGGGTCTGGATGATGCCCGGTGCGACAGCGTTGACCCGGATGCCGCGGGAGGCGTACTCGACGGCCAGTGACTTGGTGGCCGAGGCGAGGCCGCCCTTGGTGATGCCCTGGGAGCCTCCGGTGATGACGGCGACCTGGTGGTCCTGTTCGCTCATGACCTCTCCGGTCGTCTACTCCTGGTCGGGCGCGCTGGGGTGGGCGACGCGTCGGGATCGTCCGGGCGGGCATCGCTGCCGACCGACCCGCACAGCACGACGCTGCCATGCTTCTTGAGTACGGATCTTTGCTTGCGGACCCGAACCCGGCGGGGTGGCGGGCTGTCTCATTATTCCTCGATTGGCAGGGACTGGTCATCCAGGGCGCCTTCGCCTTGGGCCACCGCCGCTGCACCGGCGATCACCGGCAAGTCAGGACGCTCAATGACCACGCCGGCGATCGGCTATGCGCCCCTGGACTTCGACGACGAGGGGCGCGAGTCTGACGCCAGCACCAGCGCCGGTGGTACCGGACCAGCCCGGTGGCGTTGACACAGGTCACCGACATCAAGGGAGGAGCCGAGCTCATGGACATGAAGCTCGAGGTTGTGGTAGGGCCCGTCGCCGACGTGGACCGGGCCAAGAGCTTCTACCAGGCGCTCGGGTGGCGGGAGGACGCCGACCGGTCAGGGCGCCGCGGCCAGGGCCGGCCGGGGGCGGACAGATGAGCGACTACGACGTCATCGTCGTGGGCGGCGGCTCGCCGGGCGAGCACTGCGCCGGTGAGCTGGCCGGCGGCGGCCTGCATGTCGCCTTGGTCGAGCGTGAGCTGGTCGGGGGCGAGTGCTCGTACTGGGCGTGCATCCCGTCCAAGACGCTGCTGCGCCCCGGCGAGGCGGTGCACCAGGCGCGCGAGGCTGCGGCCAGCGCGCAGGTCGACGCCGAGGCGGCGCTGGCCTGGCGTGACTTCATGGTCTCGGACTACTCGGACGCCGGCCAGGAACGCTGGCTGGCGGGCAACGGCATCGACCTGCTGCGCGGCAGCGGCCGGCTGGCCGGGACAGGCGTGGTCGAGGTCGACGGCGTGCGGCACACCGCCCGGCATGTGGTCGTGGCCACCGGCTCGGATCCGGTCGTGCCGCCGATCCCGGGCCTGTCCGAGCTGCGGGGAGTGTGGACCAACCGCGGGGTAACCGGCATGAAGGCCATCCCGCGGCGCCTGCTCATCCTGGGCGGCGGGCCCGTCGGCGCCGAGATGGCGCAGGCCGTACGGCGTCTGGGCGGCGAGGTGGCCCTGGTCGAGGCCGCCGCGCATGTGCTCGCCCGCGAGCCCGCGCCGCTGGGCGAGGCGCTCGGCGAGGTCCTGCGCCGCGACGGCGTCGAACTCGTCCTCGGCGTGCACGCGACTGCCGCGCGGCGGGATGGGGAGGACTACGTCCTGGCCCTCGACAACGGCAGCGAGCTGCGCGGTGACCGCCTGCTCCTCGCCACGGGCCGGCGTCCGCGGGTGGACGGGCTCGGCCTGGAGACGGTCGGCGTGCAGGCCGACGGGCACGGCATCACCGTCGACGCGCAGCTGTGCGCCGGGGAGCGGCTGTGGGCCATCGGGGACGTCACCGGCGTGCGGCTGCTGACCCACGTCGGCAAGTACCAGGGCGAGGTCGTCGCCGCGAACATTCTCGGCGAGCCGCGCGAGGCCAGCTACCAGGCCGTGCCGGACGTGGTCTACACCGACCCGCAAGCGGCCGCAGTCGGCGCGGCCGAGGCCCGGTTCAGCGCGACCACCCCACTGTCCGAAGTGGCCAAGACGGCCACCTACACGCGCGCCTACGCCGAGTCCAACGGCTTCCTGACCCTGCTCAGCGACGGCGAGCGGCTGACCGGCGGCTACGCGCTCGGCCCCGAGGCCGGCGAGTGGCTGCAGCAGGCCACGCTGGCCATCCGCGCCCGCGTGCCGCTGGAGGTGCTGCGCGATGTCATCCAGCCCTTCCCCACCTTCTCAGAGATCTACGTCGCCGCCCTGAAAGCGCTCCACGCCCAGATCACCGCCGCCCGCCAGCCCGGGCAAGCCAGGGCTACTGGAGGACGTCGTGCTGCAAGGCGAGAGCCGACATGAACACCGTGCAGGTCGCGCCCGCGACGCCACATGAGAGGCGGTCATCCCATGCGTTCCGACATCACCCCCGGCGGCATCTTCCCTGACTACGCGCTGCCCGACCACACCGGCACCGTCCGCACGCTCAGCGAGCTGCAGGGCAGGGATCCGATGATCCTCACCCTAGCGCGCGGCCACTACTGCCCCAAAGAGCACCAGCAGCACCTCGAGTTGGCGGCGTTCCAGTCGAAGATCGCGGTGGCCTACACCCAGATCGTCACGATCGCCACCGACGAGCACCACACCCTGCAGGAGTTCCGCGCCTCGGTCGGCGCCCAGTGGACCTTCCTGTCCGACCCCGGGCGGATCATCCAGAAGGACCTCGACATCCAGGAGTACACCGACCCCGAGCACGACCCGATGATCCCGCACACGCTCGTGCTCAAGCCCGGACTGGTCGTCCACAGCATCTACAACGGCTACTGGTTCTGGGGTCGCCCGTCGGTCGACGACCTCTGGCATGACCTGCGCGCGGCCACGAGCGAGATCCGCCCGGACTGGGATCTGAGCACGCCGGGGCTCCGGGAGGCCTGGGCCGCGGGTGACCGCTCGCCCTTTCACGGGTGGGACAGGCGGTCCGGTGAGGCTCTTGCCGGGACGTGATGGAGCACCCTAGGGACAGAACACACGGGCCCTCCGCCAGAAGCCATCCAACTCCTCGCCGCGGCCGTTGCCGGGTCAGGTGCTCCCGCCGTGGACGACAAGGGCCCACGCGAGGCATCCAAACGCGACGGTTGAGGCGAGCGTGCGAACCAGGTTCCAGCGCACCCAGAGGGCCTCGTCGAACCGCTCGCGCACTCCGGCCAGGTCCGAGATCTGGTGCGGATCGCCGGCCGCCTTGAGGGCGTCGTTGAGCGGGACGTTGACCGCAAAGGTAATGATGAACACCGCGAGATACAGCACGAGCGCGATCAGGATCCAGGGAAGTACGGACCGCCTCCGCTCGCCGAGGTGGAACGCTGCGGCGAGCAGCGTGAACACCAGCGCGCCCAGGTAGCTCGTCAGAAACCACGGATTGATGATCGCCCGGTCGATCTGCTGGAACGCGGCCACGAACGTGCGGTCATCGGTGCGTCCGAGACCTGGCATGATCGTGTGCAGGTAGAGGCCGAAGACCCCGGCCATCAGCCCCATCGCGATGGTCGCTGCCATCAGCGAGGCGGCGCTGAGAAACGCCAACGCCCACCTCCCGAGCTGTGTCGCGGCACCGCCTGCGCCGTGGACAGACCATGAGTGTAGTGCCTGGTAGCAGGCGACCGAGCCCGCGTGGGATCCACCAGTTGGCGTCGCCGAGCAGCCGCATCGTTGCCGGTACCAGGACCATTCGCACGATGGTCGCGTCGACGAGGATGGCAGTGGCCAGACCGAGGCCGAACATCTTGATCGTCGGGTCGTCACCGAGGGCGAAGCCGACGAAGACCGTGATCATGATCAGGGCGGCTGAGGTGATCACCCGGGCGGTGCTGGCGATGCCACGGATGACCGATGTGGCGTTGTCTCCGGAGATACTGTATTCCTCGCGGATTCGGGAGAGCAGGAATACTTCGTAATCCATCGAGAGGCCGAAGAGGATGGCGAACATGAACATGGGGATGAACGAGACGATCGGCACGGTCGATTGCAGGCCGATGAGCTCGGCGCCCCATCCCCATTGGAACACCATGACGATCACGCCGTAGGAGGCGCCGATGCTGAGGAGGTTGAGCAGAGCTGCCTTGAGCGGCACGAGAATGGATCGGAAGACCAGGGTCAGCAGCAGGCAGGACAGCAGGATCACCGCGGCGATGAGGCGCGGTAGTCGGTGGTTGATCCGGTCGGCGATGTCAGCGAGGCTGGCCGTCTGGCCGCCGACGTAAGCACGCGGCGGGCTCTGGCCGAGCAGAGCGCGGTGTGCCAGGGGACGAACGTGCAGCCTGTTCAGCTCAGTCCAGCTCGGCCCGGACATCCGAGGGGTAGGTCGAGGTGCCCGGCTGGAGGCTCTGTCCGCGGCTGCCCACCGCAGGCTGGTGCGGCTCACTCATGGCGTGCGTCCTGGCCGGGGTCAGGTCCAGCCGGCGGAGGCCGGCGTCTTCCGCCACGTGGCGAGGCCGTCGTCCAGCCGGAGCTCGGCGTCGAGTTCGGCCGCCGCCTCGGCGTCGTGGGTGGCCATGACGACCACGGCGCCAGCGTCGGCCTCGGCCCGCAGCGCGTCGACGACCCGCTGCCGGTTCGTGGCGTCGAGGTCGCTGGTGGGCTCGTCGGCGAGGACGACGGCGGGTGCGGCGGCGAGGGTGCGGGCGAGGGCGACCCGCTGCTGCTGGCCGCCGGAGAGCTCGTCGACCAGGTGCGTCGCGGACTCGTCCAAGTCCAGCAGGGCGAGCGCGGCGCGGGTACGGGTCCGCGCCTCGGCCGCCGGCACGCCCGCAGCCAGCAAAGGGATCAGGACGTTCTCCTCCGCGGTGAGGAACGACGGCAGCCCGTTGCCCTGCGGGGTGAGAGCGATGCCTCGGCCGGCGGCATCGGCCCGGTCGGCGACGGGAACCCCGGCGACCTCGACGCTGCCCGAGTGGGCCGTGGCTCCGGCCAGCGCCCAGAGCAGCGACGACTTGCCCGCGCCGGAGGGGCCGGTCACGGCCAGCATCCCGCCGGGCGGGACGAGGAACGTCGTCGGGCGTACGGCGACGAGGTCGCCGTACCGGACCTCGAGGCCGTCGACGCGCAGCGGTCCCGGCGCCCTCACGGCGACCCGCCGCCCTCCACCTCGAGCAGGAACCCCTCCGGGACGGGGCGGACCCGCACCAGCGTGCCCGGCGGCAGGCTCGGCAGCGTGTGAGCCGGCAGCGGCAGGAACCCGTCCGCGGTCACCACGGCGTACTCCTCCCCGAGCCGTCCCTCCCCACCGATCTTGCCGTCGCGGATCGTGACCGTGCGGGGCAGGCGCCGCGCGACAGCGGGGTCGTGGGTGACCAGCAGCACGGTGGTGGCGAGCTCGCGGTTGGCCCGGGCGATGGCCTGGAGCACGGTGTCCCGGGCCCCGGCGCCAACGCGACGGCCACGGCGGCGAGCTGAAGCTGCCGGGCCGGCAGCGCGGCCAGCGGGAGGCGCGCGTGGTCGGCGAGCCCGACGGCGGCCAGGATCTCCCGCGGAGCCGGGAGATCCGCCCGGCGGCGGCGCGCCCAGCGCTGCGCGAACGCAACGTTCTGCTCGGGGTTGCGGTACGGAACCAGGTTGCGCGCCGCGCCCTGCAGCATCATCGAGACCCTGGTGGCCCGCAGGTCGTCGAGGTCACGCTCGGACAGCACGGACACCTCGGCGTCGCCGAGGAAAATCTTGCCGGCGCTGGGCCGGAACATCCCGCCCAGCAGGCTTAGCAGCGTCGACTTGCCGGCGCCGGACGGGCCGAGCAGGCCGACGATCTCCCCGCCGCGGACGTCCAGGTCGACGCCGGACAGCGCGGCGACGTCGTGCCCCTCGGTGTGGTAGATGTGCACGAGCCGCTCCGTACGCACCGGCAACCCCGTCACAGCACCTCCCGCACCCGCGACAGCCGGGCCCGGGCCACCACGGTCCGGCCGCACAGCCAGGCGACGAGCCCGAGCATCGCCAGCGCCGCCGCCACCACCGCCAGCACGCTGCCCCACGGGGCCGACAGGTCCAGCGTCGACGCCGGCCGCGGCGCGGCGAACAGCGGCACCGTCGGCAACGCCAGGACGGCCCCGAGCAGCCCGCACCCCGCGCCGACGAGGACGGCGAGCAGGACGATAGGCAGCTGCTCGCCGACAGCGACCCGGCCGAGGCCGCGCCGCCGCACGCCGCTCAACCCGAGGCAGGCGAGGTCCCGCGACCGGCGCCGCCACGTGCTGGCCACGAGCAGCACCAGCGCGAGCGCGGCGAGCAGCAGCCCGGCCACCGCGGCCAGGACGCCCAGCTGCAGGCTCCAGGCCGGTATGGAGGCGTCGTACCTGTCCCGCACGTCGCTGACCCGCCGCACTCCGGAGATCTCGATCCCCTCCCGCTGCAGCGCCGCGCGGACCCTAGCCAGCGCGGCCGGGTCCTCGGTGTCGAACCAGACCTGCAGCCGCGCAGACTTCCCGGCTCGGCTCCCCCAGTGCCGCAGCAGGTCGAGGTCGACCACGGCCGCCGCTCCCGCCACGGCGGGGGCCCGGGGCAGGGAGGCGACGCCGGTCAGCGGGCGGTTCGCGCCGTTGAGGCCGCTGCCGAGCACGGCGCCCGCCAACGGTGTGCCCGGCCCGACCAGCACGGCCGGAACGCCGGTCGGGAACCAACGGGAGGTCAGCGCCAGCGGGGCCTTGCCGTCGTTGGACAGCCGCAGCGCCAGCGTGCCGGGCCCGCCGGCGGCCGCCTCCACGCGGTTCACCTCCGCCACGCCCGGGCGCCAGTCGGCGGCCGCTCCGGGCAGGTCAGTGGCGCCGCCCGCGACGCGGACGTCGCCGATCGCGAGGCGGCCGCTGTAGCCGGCCCCAAAGTACGTGGAAACCACCAGCTGCTCGACAGTGCAGCCGGCCTGGCAGGGCACGCCCGCGCGCAGGGTCCGCGGGCGCCCGGTCGGGATCTGGCCCAGGTCGACGTTCTTCTGGTCGCCTGCGGCGTCAAGCAGCTGGAGCTGCAAGGTGGCCGTGAACCCCGCCGCGACCCGGAAGCCGTCGGGCGTCACCAGCATCGAGACGGCCCGGCCGGTCAGCGACAGCCGGCGCCCGGTCGGGATCCGCAGCTGTGACCAGGGGACGGCCCGGGGATCGGAGTCCGGGAACAGCGCGATGCGGCCGAAGGCCTCGGGGTCAACGGCCAGCGTGGTCCGGAACGCCTTGTCGCCGGCCACCCGAACGACCGGGGTCGCGTGACCGTCGGCGACCGCCGCCACCGCGCTCTCGGCCCGGGACACGTCCGTGCCGGTCAGGTCGGCGACCATCGACGCCCCGTTGTCGCGCTGGGCCGCGAGCTGCCGGTTCCGTCCACCCACGCTGACCGCGTACGTCGAGAACACCAGCAGGGCCGACGCGACCGTGACAACCGTGACCACCCGGCGGGTCGCCGGTCGCCGAGCGACGGCGAGCAGCGCCAGCGCCGCCGCGTACGCGCCGCGGGCGGTCAGCCGCCGCCCCAGCCAGGTGGCGGCCGGCACAATCAGGTGGGCCAGCAGCAGGCCGGCCATCAGCGCCAGCGAGGCCGGCGCGGCCGCGGCCAGCGGGCCGCGGAGGCTCCCGGTCGCGAACGCGAGCACCGCGGTGCCGGCCGCCGCGATCACAACCGCGTCGACGACGCCTAGCCCCCAGCCTCGCTGCCGGGTCGGCACGCTACGCAGCAGCGCGGAGATCCCGTCCCGGGTGCCGGACGCGACGGCCGCCCACGTCAGCGCCGCCAGCAGCAGCACGGCGCCGGCGACCGCCAGCCAGAAGCCGGGACCGAGCTCGAACGGCGCCGCGCCGGCCAGCACGGTGCGCCGGGCCACGGCGGCCAGGCCCAGGCCGGCGGCGACCCCCACCGGGACGCCGGCGAAGACCACGGGAAGCAACTCGGCGAGCACCAGCCGGCGGCCACCGGCCCGCCCCGCCCCGCGCAGCCGGGCCACGGCCACCTCGGGACGCCGCTGCTCGACCGCGGCCCCCAGCGTCAGGCCCAGCACGAACAGGGCGAGCAGCCCGAGCTGGATCACCAGCAGCGGCACGGTCACCAGCGCCTGCCGGCGGCCCCGGTCGATCGTCGCGCTGATGTCCGGCAGACCCGACTGCACCCCCGCCAGTACCGCGTCCGCCCCGTTGATCGACTGCCCCAGGTCGTCGACCTCGAGTGCGCTCCGGTCCGCCATCGCCGAAACCAGCGGCCCGGTGGGTACGACCTGGTCGACGCCCACCGCCCGCCGGTCCAGGTTGTAGGTGACGCTGTTCACCGGGTCCAGCCACCGCTGCCCGGAGAACGTGGCCGCGGCGGTCAGCCAGGTGTCGTGCATCGGCCGGTACGGCGGTTGGGTGTCCACGAAGCCCGACACACCCGCCAGCACCTGGTCGTCCCAGTACTCGCCCGGCACCTGCCGGTAGACGCCAGTCACCAGCAGCGGCACGGCCGGGGGCTTGCTGTCCTGCTCCACCTGCGTCTGCTCGAGGACCGCGACGGTGGAGCCGACGGCCAGCCCGAAGTTCCTCTGGTCGGCCGCGGTGACCGCGATGTCGCCGCTCCCGCGCGGGCAGCCGCCGGCCACCCACGTGACGTGCGCGCACGCCCCGTCGCGCCACTGCAGCACGCCGACCGGCGACCGCGGGGTCTGGTCGGCCCGGGTGACGAGCAGGGACGCGCCGTCAATGCGCGGCTGGAACCAGCGCCGCGCCGACTCCGGCAGCAGGCTCGCCAGCTCGTCCAGCGAGGCTGGCGCGTAGCCGGCGGAGTTCACCCCGTACGTGAACCGCGACAAAGACCGAACCCGGATCGCCGTGGCGCTGGTCGGCGCCGAGTCCACCGTGAGCCGGGTCAGCGCCTGCTGCATCGCGCGGTCGTACAGCGGAGCCAGCACCGCACAGGCCGTGATCAACGCCGAGAGGACGAGCAACACCAGAGCCTGGAGGCGCCGGTACCGGATCGCCAACCACACGACGACTCCTCGGACGCCGATCCCGCCCTGCCGCCGACAGCCTCCCACCGATCCGGCCGCCAAAGGAAGATCAACCACCCGGCTGGACGTCGAGGTCGGCGAGCGGCCAAGGCCGATCCGCGGGTGAAGGTGCTCACCCGGCTGCCCGGGGTGGTGAGTTGACCGCGCTGGTGATCCTGGCCGAGGTCGGTGACTTCAGCCGGTTCGCCAACGCCCGCAAGCTGGCCGCCTGGGCCGGGCTGACCCCGACCGTGCGGGGGTCGGATCTGGTGGTCCGGCACGGCCACATCTCCAAGCAAGGCTCGGCGTGGCTGCGGTGGATCCTGTGCGAGGCGGCGCGTACCGCCAAACGGTCGCCTGCGTTCGCCGCGACCTACCAGGCGATCACCCGCCGCCGCGGCAAGAAGATCGCCACCACCGCGGTCGCCCGCAAGCTGCTCACCCGCGCCTACCACCTGTTCGCCGACGCCGAGAACACCGACCGGAACGACCCGAGCACCCCACACAACCGTCCCCCGCGCGCGGTCCCAGCCGACCGGTGTGCGTCGCGGTGCTGCCGGCCTGGTCGGCTGACAGCGAGCATGACCTCGACCGCCCCGGGCTGGGCTTCGACACGGCCGCCGCCGGGCTGGCTGACCTGCTCCGGCTGGTCGGCTACCGGTACGAGGCGAAGCAGTCGGCGATGGCCCGCTACAGCCGCATCGGGTTCGAGGCGGCAGCGGTCAGCGGGCTGGCCGTCGCCACCGGAATGGCCGTGACGCCAGTGCAACGTGTCGCGGAGCTCCGATTCGGTCATCCCTTTGCGGTCGTCGCCGTCAGCCGGGACGCACCACACGAGCAGGACACCGCCACCGCGGTGCCCGCGCCCTGGCAGGGCATGCCGGTGTTCTCCGCTTGGATCACCGACCCGGACGACGTGTCGGACACCGACTGATGACCGGAGGTCGCAGGCAAGGTCGCCCACCCAACGCCAGCAAACACGGCCACCCACGGTGGGCAACGCCGGCGCACCGACCACCCGCACACGCCGAGCGGGGTCGCGGCAGAAGAGCGCGGTGATCTTGCGATGTTCGGGTTCTGGCAACGCGGATGCCGGCAGCAGGCTGGAAGTCGCGACGGAGGAAGCCCGGCTCCGCGCGGCGACCGGCTCGGTCTGGGATGCCGGTCTGTCGTCCGGCAGCGCTCACACGGCTGGCCGGAGCCTCGGCCCCGGATGGCCGGGTAGCCGCGAGCGCAGCTCGTCGACGAGCCCGACCACGAGGTCGATCGGCTCGGTGGCGTACAGCGCCGTGCCGATCTCCTCCATCGAGACCAAGTGGAAGCCGTTGCGGGCGAAGAGGTCCGCGGCGGCGTCGAGGATCCGCTGCTTACGTGCCGGGTCGCGGGTGCGCACCACACGGGGGCCCTCGGTCGGGCCGGGCTGTGGGTTCGGCACGCTCTGCAGGTTACGGCCCGGCTCGCGCCGGCTTGCCGGGCGCTTCGCCTGGGCGCCGCCGGTCATGGCCGCGGTCCTGGCTGGGCCGCCCACGCCGACGGGAGGTCGACGTACCGCGACCGCACGTACTCAGCCAGCCCCTTGGCCTGGGGATCGGGCCGGGTGGAATCGGCGACCCCGTTGCCGAGCAGGCCGACGACGACGAAGTTCAGCGCCAGCAGGTTGGGCAGCTCGTACCGGCGCACCGGAAGCTCGGCGGCCTCGGCGACCAGCTGCCGGAACCGCTCGACGGTGAGGTAGCCGCGCAGCCACCCGTACTCGGCCGCCGAGCGCGTCCACAGCCCGACGTTCGCGTTGCCGCCCTTGTCGCCGGACCGGGCGCCACAGACCAGCCCGAGAGGGGCCCGGACGGTGTCACCGGCCGCCGTGTCCGGGCCAACCGGATCGGCTGCGGGAGGCTCGGCCACCTCGGCAGGCTTCGCCACCTCGCCCGGAACCGCGGTCGGGGGGCTGTGCTCGATCACGCGGGTAGTGCCGTCGGGCAGCACGAGCCGCTGGGTCACCACCTCGGCCGGCACCAGCGCCGGCCAGTACACGCCGAAGTCGCTGGCGTCGGTGGGCGGGTTGGTAGTGTGGAAGCCGGCGTAGCCGCCCAGCGCAAGCTCCATCGTCGCGTTCGAGAACCGCCGGCCGACCCGGTCGCGGTCCCGGTCCTTCACGGTGATCTGCAGGTGCGCCGTGGCCTGCTCGTTGGTCGGCGCGTCGGGGCGGTCGAACCGCAGCAGCCGCACGTCCACCTCGCCGAACTTGTCCTTGCCGCCGAGCACGTCGAACAACTGCGCCTCCGCGGCGGCGGCCTTGCCCTCGATGTCCAGCCCGGTGAGCACGAGCGTCATGGTGTTGCGGTAGCCGCCGATGTAGTCGATCGCCACCTTCAGCATGCCGCTGGGCGCGCTGCCCCTGGTGCCGCTGATCCGCACCCGGTCGGTGTCCTGCTGGCCCAGCTCGATGGTGTCGAAGTGGGCCACCACGTCCGGGTTGGCGTAGCCGGGTCCGGCGATCTCGTACAGCAGCTGGGCGGTGACCGTGCCGACCGAGACCAGCCCGCCGGTGCCGGGATGTTTGGTGATCACGCTGGATCCGTCCGCCTCGACCTCGGCGATCGGGAAGCCGGGATGGCTGGGGTGGCGGATCTCCTCCGGCCACGGGTAGTTCCCGCCGGTCGCCTGCGGGCCGCACTCGATGACGTGCCCGGCCGCGACCGCACCGGCGAGAGCGTCGTAGTCGGTGTGTGACCAGCCGTGCCACCAGGCCGCCGGGCCGACCACCAGTGAGGCGTCGGTGACCCGCGGGCAGACCACGACGTCGGCGTCCTCGGCCAGGGCGGCGGCGATCCCCCACCCGCCGAGGTAGGCGTTGGCCGTCGCCGGCACGATGCCGGCCTCGCGCAGCGACCGGCCGGTGTCCAGGTGGGTCAGGTCGTGGCCGGCGTCGAGCAGCTCGTCGAGCCGCCCGGTGAGGTCGTCGCCGTCGAGGTAGGCCACCCTCGGCGCCAGGCCGAGCCGGTCTGCCAGCTCGGCGATCTGCTCGGCCAGGCCGGTGGGGTTCAGGCCGCCGGCGTTGGTGACGATCCGGATCCCGCGGTCCAGCGCCGTGCCCAGAACGGTCTCCAACTGGGTGAGGAAGGTCCGGGCGTACCCGGCCGAGGAGTCCCTGCGCTTGGCCTTCCACAGGATCAGCATCGTGAGTTCGGCGAGGTAGTCGCCGGTGACGACGTCGAGCGGGCCGCCCTCGACGATCTCGCGCATCGCCGACATGCGGTCGCCGTAGAACCCTGAGGCGTTGCCGATCCGGACAGGGCGGCCCTCCGCGCCGATCACGGTGCCTCCCGCTCGCGCTGTCGGGGGTGTCCCGTAGGTCTTGGTGGATGCACACGACGATCCAGGCGGCGTCCGGCAAGGCGGAGGAGGAGTCCGATACCGGTGTTGTATCGGCGACGACGACAACGCCTACCAACGTCATGCACCAAAGACAATCTAGGCTCTGACCTGCCCATTCGCTCTACGAACCACCAAGGAAGGCCGTGGAATTACAGCGTCGTCCAAAGCATGATCGTTCTATAGTGGACGATAGTCAGCCCATCGTTACCAACTTGTGACCGGGCCGCTCGGTGCCCAGCCTACCGCGATGGGTTTGGCGCGAGAACCCCGCTGACGACCTGACCCGAACACCTGCGCCGCGCAAGCGGCCCGGGGCCCCGCCGCTCGCAGGGCACCGTCATGCGAGCATGGCCGTGTGACCCTTGTGCTGAGCGTGCACAGCCGCGACAGCCTGTGGCTCGTGGTCGACCGGCGGCTGTCATACGGTGGTCGGCGGCCGCCCATCGATGATGCGGTGAAGGTCATGAACCTGGAGACGACCGACGGCGTCGGGCTGCTCGCGTACGCGGGTCTTGGTGCCACGTCGCAGGGTATGCAGCCGTCCGAATGGATGAGCGCCGTTTTGCGTGGGCGGGGAGGTCTGACGTTCGAGCAAGCCCTGGGCGTTCTCTCGGCTGCGGCGAACAGGGAGCTGCCGAGGCATCTGGCGTCGACGCCGGACGGTGCGCACTTCATCATCATTCCCGCCTTCGTCCGAGGCGTGGGGTCTCGGGTCTACACCATCGACAACGTGGTCGACAGAAAGACGGGGCGGCACTGGTACCGCTACACGAGTCATCAGCGCACGGCGCTGCCGGGGTCACCGAGTCCCCGTCTTGTCCTCGGAGGAACGGGTGGCATCTACCTTGCTCAGAAAGACGCAGGGTGGCAGCGAGCCCTGCTGAACCTTGTTAACGCGCACGACGGTGGCAAGATTTCGGACTCCTTGATCGCTGATCAGCTCGCGCAGCTCAACTACGAGGCTCACCAATCAGTCCGCGACGGCACTGTCGGACCACGGTGCATCGTCGTCTGGCGTAGGCGACCGGACGCTACGCGACCCGCCCCGGGAGGTAGCCACCTGTTCTACACCGGCGTCGACCGTGACAACCTCCCGGAGGGGATCCCCACGATCGGCAACGGAATGGACATCCAGTCAATCGCCGAAGTGGTCATTAAGCAGTTGAAGGGCCCGCTCACCGCGCTCAACCTGGGCGCGCCATTCGGCCTCGACAAAGACGAGATGAATCGGCTATTGGCAAAGCTTCCATACGAGCCGGACGAGAGGCTCCGGTGACGGGCCACGGCTCTGTCTGTTGGCCTCCTCTGGGCTCCGCCGCGCGCCCTGAGGGCTTACGGAGGATTGGTCGGCCTACCACTGATCAAATCCCGGCCGCGCCTTCCAGTGCGCGCAGCGTAAGGTGCCAGGGATACACGTCGAGGTACTGGGAGCCGGTACCTGGCTCGTGTAGTGGGTAGACGTCCTCGCCGAACAGCACGTGGACGCCCCAGGAGCGCAGGTCGTGGATACTGCGCTGAAAGGCTGGGTGCGCGGCCTGCGCCCGGTTGGTGAACGGCAAGGCCACGAGGGGCAGCCTCTTACCGATCGCCTCGGTGATTAGCCCGAGTGCAAGGGTGTCGGAGATCCCGGCCGCCCATTTGTTGATCGTGTTGGATGTGGCCGGGGCGACGATGATTGCGTCGGGCGGGGGCAGCACGTCCGGCTCGTCAGGCTGCTTGTACTCGCTTCGGACAACGTGCCCGGTCTGGGCCTCCAGCGCCGCTGCGTCAATGAACTTGGTGCCTTGCGGTGTCGCGATAACACATACATCCCAGCCCTCGGTCTGGGCCATCGCAACGAGCTTGCTCACTTCCCGGGCCGGCGGGGCGGCGCACGCAACTATGTAGAGAACCCCACGTGGCGTCGTCTGTGCCGTCACGCGGGAATTCCCGCCCGCGCCGCCAGTCGCAGTAGGTCTGCTGAGGGCCGACTCCGGGCTCGGCGCAGCAGGTCTGCGATCAGGTCAACAGCGATCGGACGGCACCTGATTTCGCGGGGAGCGAGCGCGTCTGCCTCAAGCAGGTATGCCAGGGCTTCATCTCGTCGACCCCCGAGGCTGTGGGCGCGGGCGACGTCAAGCAGGTGATTCGCTCGTCGTTCCTTCGGAAGCGCTCCTAGTCGCGCTGGGTCTATCCGGGCCGCCGCGTCGGTCGCAGGACCCCATTCGCGTAGCTCGACCATCGCGGCTACTTCATGAATGAGCACGTTGGTCGGTCCGAACGCGGTGTAGCAGTCGTTGCGGTCCGCGCCTAGCCGGACTGCGACCCGTGCTGCTTCGTTGAGTAGTTCGCGGACGCTCGAAGCGTCCCCGGAGGTTGCCGCGCACATTGCACCCTGCAGGAGCAGATGCCCGTATAGGGATGTGGTGGGACTTGACTCCGGCCCGTCGGATAGGCGATCTGCAGCTCGGCGTGCCATATTGACGGCCGCTCGGCCGCCGTTGTTGTCGTCGAAGGCGTTCACCAGGCGGAAGGCTGCACCTCCGAACAGCACTGGGTCGCCGGTCTGCTCCGCTACCCGGATTCCGCGGTCGGCGGCGATCCATTCGATGTCGAAATGACCCAGCTTACGCACGGTCGACGCGATTATTTGATACGTCTGCGCGAGCAAGGATTCCGCCACAGTCCGCTGGCTGCCCGGTAGCTCAGTGCTTCCCTTCTGCGCGTCAACCAGCAATCCGGCAAGGATAGGCCCCAGTGTCGCGTAGTCCGACGCTTGGAACGCCAACCAAGCATATGTTACCTGGCGTTGAAGTTGTGCAGGTTCGACTTGCCGGTCGCGCGGCGGTGAGGGGTTGATACTCGGCTCATAACGCTGCAACACGCCTCGGATCGCGGCTACCTCGGCGGAGTCGACACACTGCGACCGTAGCCTGAATTCGTCTTCGTCTAGGAGGACGTGCAGCGGCACGCTGAGCGTCTGCGCGATCAATTCCAGAACGGACAGGCGGTCGAGTTGACGGTCGCCCTTCTCTATCTTGTCGACCCAACTCGGCGAACGGCCCATCAAGTCACCAAAATGTTGCCGAGTAAGCCCACGGCGTTCACGCCAGTAGCGTACTCGGGGGCCTATTTCGCCTATCTCCAAGAGGCACCTACTTCGTCGGGCAGCGGACGCTGGGCCATCGTAGGCCATCTACACCCCAGTCACGCCGCGGCGGGCACAGGGTTGGACAAATTGTACGACCTGGTGGTGTCGGCCTGCGTCATCCTCGGACGGTGCCGCATCGTGCGGCGGCGGAGCTGGCGGAGGAGGTGAGCCGAGGTGACCGAGGTGACCGAGCTGACGGTGGCGGCCAACCTTGGCACGCCCGGCATGACCAGGTCGGAACGTGAACTGTCTACGACAGCGACGGTTCCGGCGTGGCGGGTGCGGGAGGGGGATGTCTCGCCGTCTGGCATGCGCGTGGTCAGTGTGCGGCGGGATCTGTCGCGGGGCCGGGTGCACCTGGGCCTGTCGAACGGCGGCGTGCTGATGCTGGCCGGGGAGCGCCTGGTGCAGGTGCGGGTCGCTCGCGCGCCGGAATGGTCGGCCGGATCTTGACCCGATTCGCAAGCGTCGGTCCCGGGCGGGATGAGGTGTGCGCGCAGGTGGCAAGCACCAGTGATGTTCCTCGCCCGGGGCCGGCTTCCATGATCAGGCAAGCGAACAATGGAGGGTGAGGGATGGAAGGAGGAATGGCGGCGGGGGTGTACTGCCCGCGTTGCGGCGCGGACCGGACCGTCACCTTCAGCACCGACTACGCCTGTGGGCGGTGCGGCGCGGTCTGGCCGATCACGGCGGACTCGGCCTCTGACACGTCATCTTCAGCCCGGCGGCACCCGCCGTCTGCCTCGGCGCCGTCCAGGACGACCTGGGGATCACGGTGAGCGCTCCGACGGACTGGCTGGCGGCGGTTGGCGCCCGAGTACGACTGCTGCGGCTTCAACGCGGGCTGAGTCAGGCAGCGCTGGATCGGGTGGCCGGAGTGGGTCGGGGTCGGTGCACCGGCTAGAGGCGGGCCGGTCCGGGGTGTACCTCACGACCCTCTGGCGGGTCGCGGTCGGACTGGATGTCTACCCAGCCGATCTTGTAGCCGAGCCAGGCAACAGCCGACTCGATCCGGCGGAGGCCAGATGACAGCCACACGCGTCCGTGCGATCAACGTTGGCTCGATCGGCGCCGCGCGGATCAGGATCACCATCACCTATGCCGTGGTGGGCGACCACGCCAAGATCGATGCGACGGCCCCGGTCGACAGCGAGGCACTTGACCGCCTCGCGGGAGTGATCACCGGGCTTCGTGATCAGGTCGGGGCGCTGTGCGCCCAGGTGGACGCGCTGTGCGGACTTCGACCTGTCGAGGCAGCGGTGTCGGGAGGTGATCGAGTGTGGGCCAGGACGTGAAGTAGGCCGGGCCACCCGCCCGCCTGTCAGCTAGGGGTGGCCCGGTGGGGATCACGCGGGACCCCCGTGCCGGATGGTACGGGGGTCTTCGCGCTGCGGGCGGAAGGGGGCAGCCCGGACACGGAGGCTCCTGCGAGTAGAGGGGAGCCGAGACGATGACGACAGGTGAGGATCTAGAACTTCACGACCTGAGCATGCCCGGTGCGGTCGGCCGGCTGCTGGACGCCTACGGCCACGCGGAGGCGCTCGCCGGCCAGCTTCGCGACGCGCTGGCCAGCTACGGCGTGAGTGATGACGCCCTGGTGGTCGAGCCGGGGCTGTGCGACACGGGCGAGCCGGTGGTGCGGCTGGTGCTGTCCGGGCCGGCTTGCGTGTGGTTGGCCGGGCTGCTGGCCACGGGCCGGGACGGGGGGCCGCCCGGGCGGGACGTGCGCACCCACCCTCCCAGCGGCGCGCCGGGCCGGGCGGCCTGAGCGCGCCGCGTGTGGCCTCGCCGTCAGGCTGTCTGGCGCTGGCGGCGGGGCCGGGCGCGTGGCGCCGGCTGAGCGGGTGCGGGCTGCGGCGGGCTTAGCTGGTAGGCGAGCTGGGCGTCTTCGGCGTTGATGCGGGTCTCCTCGACGGCCAGCGCCCGGCCGGTGTCGGTGTCGGTGGTGGTGCGCCGGGTGACCAGCATCGGGGTGCCGTCGGGGATGTTTAGCGCGGCCGCGTCATCCGGGGTGGGCATCCGGGCGCGCACGTGGTCGGTCCAGGTCAGCCGGTGTCCGGCGCGGGTCAGGGCGGTGTAGACCGGGCCGGGGGTGTGGTCGGGGTCCGGGTCGAGCCCGACCTCGGCGAACACGACTAGGGGCAGGTAGAGCCGGTGGAAGAGGCGCCGGTCGGCCGGGCTGGCGAGCAGCCGCTCGAAGATGATCAGCGGGGTGTGCTCGGCCACCCCGAGGGACAGGGCGAGGTCGGCGGTGGCGTTGCTGGCGTACCGGCCGGGTGCGTCGACCGGCCGCCAGCCGGCAGCCTCGGTGTCCGCGTCCCGGTAGCCGGTGCCGTCGGCGTCGACGCGCCGCTGGTGGGTGTGGGCGGGCCGGTCGACGGTCCGGCGGACGAAGGAGCCCTTGCCGTGCAGCACGGTGATCAGCCCCTCGCCCCGGAGCGCTGCGATGGCGGCGCGGGCGGTGGGCCGGGACACCCCGTACCGGGTCATGAGTTGGGTCTCGCTGGGTAGCGGGCTGGCCGGGGGCAGCGCGCCGCTGCGGATGGCCTCCCGCAGCGCGTCGGCGACCTGCTGGTACTTGACCGGCCCGCCGGGCACCCGCCCCGACGGGCGTCGCTGGGCGCCGCCGGTGGCCGCGGCGGGTCGGGTGGTCTTCGCGGTGGTGGTCTTGTTGGGCGTCCTGGGCACGTGCCCTCCCTGACGCGGTGTCGTCGCTGCTGCTCCGATCGAGTGGACTTCTCGACTCGTCAGCATAAGTGCTTGCCTCTCGGCCTGTCTACTGCTTCACTCAGATTATCAGGATGAGTTGTCGTGACAGCGCGGGGAGGTGATACCCGGGTGCGGACCCGCCCAACCGGGCTGACCGGCCGCCGCTGCGGCTGCGGCGCGCTGGCCTGCCCGGACCGGCCGTCCTGCGCCAAGTGCCACGCCCGGCTGCGGTGGGTGCGGCCAGACACGACGGCATCGGCGACGCCCTCTAGCACGCCCGACATCCCCTGCGTAGCACAGAGAGGAGGTGATCGTTTGGTGCTGTCCGTCTCGGCGGTGCTGCTGCTGGCCGCCACGGTGGCGGTGCTCTGCCGGTGGGCCGGGCTGCGGGCCTGGCACGCGGGCGTGTGCCTGCTGCTGGGCTTCTACCTGGCCCACTCCGCGCTGGCCCCGGCCATCGCGCAGATGGCCCGGACGCTGTTCGGGCTGATCAGCGGCCACTGACGCCACCGCTGTCCCCCGCCGCCAAGGGAGAGGAGAACGCCCTGACCACACCGACAGGCACCACCCCGACCCCGTCCGGGTCGGCCGCCCTGTCCCCGAGGAGAGGAGACCGCCTATGACCAATCCCGACACACCTCACCCGCACGTCCCCCGCCTCCGGGTCGACCTGGACGCGGTCAACGCCGGTGACGATCAACAGGAGCTGCACAGCCAGCTGCCCAAGTGGTTCGGCGCGCCCGTCGGCTGAGCGCGCAGTCGTGGCTCGAAAGGGCGGGACCTATCTCCGGCCGAGTTCGGCGAGGTCCGGCGCCGTACCCCACCGGCCGCGTCACCGGCCGGACCCGGCCCCGCGCATCGCCGGACCGGCGCCCCGGCCGCCCCGCCCACACAACGACAAGATCAACCCAGCCTGCACCTCGTGCCGATTGCCCGCGCGATGATCTCCGAGACCTCAATCCGCAATTACAGCAGCCACAGCCGGGTGCCGCGCCGTCCGTCCCGTGGGCGGACGTCCGCACATGCCGCCTATCGCTCGGCGACTGCTCGTGGCTGGGCGAAAGTGTCGAGCACTGTCGGTGGTCGGTGGTCGGTGGCGCGGCGGACCGTGGGATCACGACCTTCTTGCTGTTGCTGCCGGCCGATGGTCGGCGCCGTTCGGCGCGGCCGGCGTATCTGACCTCTCGTTCGGTACCGGCGGCGTGTTCGTTCACCAGGATCCGGACGGCTGGGACTTCGAACTCTACGACGTCACGCGGGCCGGCCAAAGCCGTGCAGTGACCGCCGGGACAGTCGGGTGCGACGAAGGCGGAGGCGGGTTTACCTGCGGCTGACGTGGCGCGACGTCCGGACCGGCGCTAGGGCCGGCCGAGGTGCAGTGTGGCGACGACGCCGGCATGGTCAGACGGCCATAGCCCGAACGGCGCGTCGGGCAGCGGCGGGGTCCGGTCGCCCTGCTCGTCGCCGATGACGTCGGCGGCCACGGCGGCGAGTCCGGCCGGCCGGTAGAGCACGTAGTCGATGCGGTGGTCGATGAGCGATTCCGGGAGGTTCAGGTCGTCGGTCTGTCCGGACGTGTTACCGCCGCCGGGCCCCTGCACCACCACCCAGGCGTCGGCCAGGCCCCCCGAGGAGGTGAGCAGCCCGTACGCGCCGGTGGCGTCCGAGGGCTGCGAGTTGAGGTCGCCGACCAGCACGGCCGGCAGCGGCGAGGCCGACAGCAGCCCGGCCAGCTCGCCGGCCTGGGCGGTGCGGACCTGGGCGCTGAAGGCCTCCAGGTGGGTGTCGAACAACCGGAAGGACTTGCCCCGCATCTTCACGTCCACCGAGGCCCAGCCGCGCACGATGGGGGCGCCGGCGAGCAGCGGGTTCGGTAGCGGCAGGCTGGCGGCGTACCGGGCATCGTCCGGATTGGACACTTTGAGCTGCGAGGCGGGCAGGTCGTCTCGGGCGATGATCACATCCCGGTCGGTGAACCGGCCGAACCCGCCGCTGGCCAGCGGCACCGGCGGGCTCTGGAAGTTCTGGCTCACCGACACCGCCGCGTACCGGTCGCCGCGGGCGGCCAGCGCCTCGATCAGGATCGGCAGAAAGTCGACCGCCGGTGCAAGCGCACCCGGTGTCCCGCCCCGCTCCCACAGCGCGACCTCCTGCAGGCCGACGACCTGCGGACCAGTCTGGTCGATCAGCCGGGCGATCGCCTGCGCGCGCAGCCGGAAGTCCACCCGCTGCATGTGGTCCCACACCTGCTGGGCCAGCGTCGCCACCGTCGCCGGCGTGGCAGCGAACAGCGGCTGCAGGTTCGCCCCCAGGTAGAGGTTGTACGACGCGACCGTCACCCGGCGTTCGGCCTGCGCGGGCACCGCACCGGCCGGTGCGGACACCGCTCCGAACCCGAGAGCGAGAACGGCGAGAACGGCTAGCGCCCGCAGCGGACGCCGCAACCAACCAGCAGCGGTGACTGCCATGAAGACCCCCTCGGAGGCCGGCGACGACATCGGCCGCACCACTCCCAGAGTGGCCGGCCGAGCAGACCCTACTCCGCCCGCCATTCGTCCACGCCGTAATGATGGCCTCGTCGCCGGCCAGCTCGTCCCGACCCTCCCGACCGCGCGGCCGACCACCAAGGTCGGGAAACAGCGTCCACACCGCGTCCTGGCCCCGCTCCCCGATGCGGATATGGACCATGGTCGACGGGGGGTCACCACACGATCGCGCCAGCCCGGGCAGCGACCCGGGCCGCGGCCTGGTCCCACGGCGTCCGTCGCATGACAGAACCCACCCTCTCCTGCCGCTGGCCGATCGCCGGCAGCTAGTGGCGGCGCGGGGCTGGCGGACACGGTCGGTAACGGGACGTGGGGTACTGGGCGGCGGCCGGGCATCTCGGGTTCGCGACGACTGGACGGCCACGCTGCTGCCGGCGCGCGACCGACGGGCTGACCGGCGCTATCATCGGACCCGCGATCGTGTCGGACCGTATCGCAGCAAGTCGCAGCCCTAACCTTGAACTGGGCACCTCATACCGTTCGATTGTCCGGATCCATCCGCCGGTGCGGGCTCTTGGCGGGCCGTGTCGAGTGGCGCGGGCCGGTTGGCCGGCGGTCGTGGATCGGCTGGGCTGACAGGTCGACGGATGGGACGGTGGGTTGGATGCCGACCGCCGTGACGAGGTTCGCAGTCCCATTGCAACGTGCTGGATCAGATTCTCGGCATGGTGAGGCGGCAACAGGCGTCAGCCGATTCCGCTTCCGGCCGGCGCGGGGGTGCGTAGGCTGTCAGGGCCGGTCGGCAACGGCGGCCGGACTGGGCGTGGTGGCGCGCTCGCCACGGAAGGTGGGCATCATGCGGTCAGGACGACGCTTCCTCAGAATGGCGGCGGCCGGCGCCTCGCTCGCCGCCCTGAGTCTGGCGGCCGCGGTGCCCGCGCAGGCCGCGCCGCCGGGAGGCGGCAGCACGGCGGTGACCGCGGCCGCCGCCGCGCGCGTGCAGTGGACGCGGTGCGAGGGGGGTCGGTTTGACTGCGCGACGGTGCCGGTGCCGCTGGACTATGACCAGCCGGACGGTGTCAGCATCCTGCTCTCGCTGATCCGATTGCCGGCTACCGACCCGGCTCGGCGGATCGGCTCGCTGCTGGTCAACCCGGGCGGCCCGGGTGGGTCCGGGGTGGATCTGGTGCTCGGCTTCGGCCAGTTCCTGGCGCCGGAGATCCGGGCCCGCTTCGACATCGTCGGGTTCGACCCGCGCGGTGTCGCCCGCAGCACGGCGCTGCGCTGCTTCGGGGCTCCGCGGCAGTGGGGGCCGGCGTTCTGGGCCGACCTGCCGCTGACCCCGGCCGGGGTCGATGTGGTGGCCGCGGCGGACCGCTACCTCGCCGACGCGTGCGCGCAGCGCGGCGGCTCGATCCTCGACCACATGCGCACCGGGGACGTGGTGCGGGACATGGACCTGCTG